>Ga0209777_10000178_pt1 | contig 111097 bp, 101 predicted proteins | sample FrelakmetHBP12HB_FD_187147 | JGI IMG/M metagenome (GOLD analysis project Ga0209777, IMG submission 187147) | Freshwater lake sediment microbial communities from the University of Notre Dame, USA, for methane emissions studies -HBP12 HB (SPAdes)... | ecosystem: Environmental > Aquatic >...
CCGACGGTACGTACTCCTCAAGCGGCGGCAGGAGCACCATCCGTTGCTGTCTGTTATCTTTCTTTGTCTGCATGACCCAAATCAATCTTCCTCATACATCCATCAAAAGGACTTTTTCAACAGTCCCGAAAGCGGGAATCCAGTATTGTAATTAGCCTGGATCCCTGCTTTCGCAGGGATGACGGATTAGGGGACTACTGCCGTAAAGAAGCGTTAGGGACACCACACTAGCGAGTCGCTCGTGAGTCAATGGGTGGTCGCAGCGAGCAGCGCTACTTGAAGAGCGAGAAAAATGCCCAGAAGAAAAAGGCTGATTATGGTTGTTTTCTCAATGGGCATCTTCTTCTTCTTTGCGGCAATCAACAGCACGGCTACGAGGACGATGATCGTGAGAATCAGGGGAGCGGAAACAAACATGACGCCGACCATCGCCCAGTTTTCGGAATATGCTCTCTCGTTCCATGCCCATAAGACGGGAGCGGCCGAGGCTATTGCCATAAGCCAAAGCAAAGCGGTGGATAGAAGAAGCACTTTTGGATCTCTCTTCGAAATGCCGGAAAGCACGATCGCAAGGGCGATGAGACCTGCAATGATAACAAGCGGAATGAGCATAATTCCTCTTTCGGCGGACTGATATTCATTACTTAGATCGGTAAACCACCGCGTACGCTGCATAGGTTCGGGGGAGATGTCATGACGGAACGGGAAATGCTTGACAGAGTTCTGCAACTTGAGTAGAATGGCAAGCGTATTGATACATATATAATCGAGATGACAACACTCTAGAAAGGAACAAAGATGAAATGCACCACACGCCTTGCAGGATTCGTCCTGCTTGCCCTGATTCTGTTCGGTAACGCACTGTGTCTGGCGCAGACGGCCAAGCTCATTCCCGTACGCGATTTTTTCAAGAATCCTGAGAAAGCCTACTTTCAGATTTCGCCGGACGGGAAGTACATTTCGTTCACACAACCCTATCAATCCCGAATGAATATCTTCGTGCAGGCCCGCGGGTCCAGCGAGGCTAAACGGGCTACGTCAATAACCGACCGTGATATTGCCCAATACTTCTGGAAAGGCAACGAGCGGCTCATGTATCTCAAGGATTTTGGCGGCGATGAGAACTTCCATCTCTTTGCCGCAGCTGTGGATGGTTCAAAAGAGACTGACCAGACGCCGTTTGCAGGAGTGAAGGTTCAAGTCATAGACGATCTGAAAGACCATGACACTGACGTGATCATTGGTATGAACAAACGCAACAAGGAGATTTTCGACGCTTACCGTCTGAACGTCATCACCGGGGAAGTTACAATGGTCGCCGAAAACCCGGGCAATATTACGAGATGGATGACTGATCATGATGGCAGGATCAGGCTGGCCATGACTTCAGATGGAGTGAACACGAGCATCTTATATCGGGAGACTGAACAGGACACTTTCAGAACCATTCTCACCACCAATTTCAAGGAGGATTTCTCGCCGCTATTGTTCACGTTCGACAATAAGCAGATCTATGTCTCGTCGAATCTTGGCCGTGACAAATCGGTCATCGTCAGGTACGATCTCGCCAGCGCTAAAGAAGTTGAGGTGCTATATCAGGACCCGGATTATGACGTCGCCGGACTGGACTACTCCAGACTGAGAAAAGTCCTCACTACAGTGGAATACACAACCTGGAAACCAATCAGGAAATATCTCGATAAGGAAACGGAAACCGTCTACGCCGGGCTCGAAAAGAAGTTTCCCGGGTACGACGTGTTCTTGACTTTCAACAACAAGAATGAAGACGTGTTTATCTGCCGAATACTGAATGATCGATCCCTCGGATCATATTACTTGTACGAAAAAGCCGGCGACAAGTTGACCAAACTGGCCGACAGAAACCCATGGCTCAACGAGAAAGACATGGCCGCAATGAAGCCGGTCTCATACAAATCCCGCGACGGGCTTACTATCAATGGTTACCTTACGCTGCCTTTGGGCAAGGAGCCCAAGAATCTTCCGGTGATCGTCAATCCTCACGGCGGACCGTGGGCACGCGACGTCTGGGGATTCAATCCCGAAGTGCAATTCCTGGCGAATCACGGCTATGCGGTTTTTCAAATGAATTTCCGTGGTTCCACGGGCTACGGCAGGGCATTTTGGGAGGCATCCTTCAAACAGTGGGGTAAGACGATGCAGGACGACATCACGGATGGTGTCAACTGGCTCATCAAGGAAGGAATCGCCGACCCGAAACGGATTGCTATTTACGGCGCCAGCTACGGCGGATATGCCACGCTGGCGGGCGTCGTCTACACGCCGGATTTGTATAAATGCGCGGTCGACTACGTCGGCGTCGCCAATCTCTTCACATTCCTCAGTACGATACCGCCATATTGGAAGCCGTACCTTGACATGTTCCACGAAATGGTGGGCGACCCGGCGAAAGACAGCGTCCTATTTGTTGCCACCTCCCCGATTTTCCATGCCGATCAAATAAAGGTCCCCATGCTGGTGGCTCAGGGCGCCAAAGATCCCCGCGTGAATATCGCGCAGTCAAATCAGATGGTTGATGAACTCAAGAAGCGCGGCATAGAAGTGGAATACATGGTGAAAGAAAACGAGGGACACGGCTTCGCCAATGAAGAGAATCGCTTTGAATTCTATGAGGCTATGGATAAATTCCTCGATAAGCATCTGCCGAAGTAAGTGAGTAGGAGTTTGATGTCGCGTCAGGTCTGCTATGTCCCGTGTCAAGCCCAAGTAGCGTTAGATGTTGCGGCAGGTTTTAGCCCGGCAACTGCCGGGCGTGACCTGCCGTACTCGCATGATGGATATGTGCGTGAGGCGGGCAGCATGAAGATAGTGGCGCTGTGTGATTCCGCTCAATATTCACAATGTCAAGGAACAAGCGGGCCTAGGCCGGTGGCTCCCGCAGATGGATGGTTGGCCTGTTTGACCTTGGGTTTCCGATCGTGTTTTGATATTCGTTTCACACCGATGAATTAGGCCTGGATTCCCGCCTTGCTGATCCGTCCGGAAACGACTCCTGACGGCGCGTCGCGAAGAAATCCCACCGTCCGGCGGTTGCCGGATGGGGCACTCGTGTTCCGTCAGGAAAGGATTCCTGACGGCGCGGGCGCATAGCCGTGCCCCTACGGGACGTGTCGTCCGCGGCGCATCCTTCGACAGGCTCAGGACGAACGCCGCGCACGGGGCAGATGTGGACATCTGCCGCCCACGTTCGCATCACACATCAAAGCGTGTCAGCCGGACGGCATGTATCTGACAGCGCGAGCCACTTGGTTTATAGCGATAGACTCACTCACCACGGCGAAGTACGAATATGCCTTGGGTCGTGACGGTTATTGTTCGGCATCAATAGCTTAGTCGTTGCCGTCCAACCGCTAGGGATTCCTGGTCGACGGTTTGGATTAGCCCGTGTACGGGCGCAGCATGCTGTGCCCCTACGGAATATGCTGTTGTTCGCGGCGCACCCTTCGACCGTTCGGCGAGCTCACGGCTCAGGGCGAACGCCGCGCACAACTCTGCCGCTAATTACCCGACCCACAAAGCACTCCGGGGTGACCTTCGGTGCCGCAACCAGCGTTCTACTAACTGGTGTGGGAGAGATCTATCTACAAGAGCACTACAAAAAGGGAGACGCAGAGGGTGTCAAAACCGAAGCGGTTTTGAGCTACAAAACTGTTCGGTTTAGTACATATCCCCGTATCTACCGCCAGAAGGCATTGCCGGGGGGTTCCCCCTGCCCACTGGATTCTTGCTTTCGCAGGAATGACGGGAACCCCGCCCAACGCTGCGTTTTGGGATGGATACAGCGTCGTGTCAAAACCACACAGAGTTTTGAGTGAGTCTCTGCCTTAACCCACGAAGCTTACACAGGGCGGAAATGCTAACTCGCAGTGATAGAAGGGATAGCCTATCTGGCATGGGAGTTGCTCCTTATACAGAAAATGAACTCCACAATGTACAATGATTCGCTGCAAACTGGCATACGAAGACGCCACATTCATGGGAGGAAACAGACATGAAACTTTGGCAAATCACGGCATTGACCATCGTTATCAGCGGCGCGACGCTCTTGCAATGGGCCTGTGGCAAAGATAGCAAAGGGACTGACGGAGGGCCAGACAACACGTCGTTGGTTTTCACCCGTAAGCCTGTGAGCGAGCCGGTAGTCCTGTCCGGGCGAGTGGGTTGGCCGATCTTCCCTACGGATCCGTGTGTAATCGCGGATGCGGAAGGTTATCATCTTTTCTATACATCCTACTTCTGCAAAGCGTCGGGGAGTTACTACTACTCCTGGGATGTGGCCAATATGGCCGCCTGCGATATCACCCACGTGGTCGCGACCGTCGGTTATGCCTTCTCGGCCGACCGCGGCTTTACCTGGCAATTCCGAGGCCGTCCCGTGGTGCTGCCCGGCCCGGAGGCATGGCAAAGCGGCGATCTTGAGACACCCTTCGTTGCCGTGCTCGGCGACACAGTCTACCTATTCTATTCGGCCACCGGGACCTTCAACGGGCAACCATTCCCCGAGCGTTACCAGATAGGCGCCGCCACATTGAATCTGCATGGGCACACTCTTCGTCAAGTCTTGCTAGAAACCAATGCCGAGTTTGTTCGCCTGCCACAGCCGCTGTTGCCCTACAATACTGACGTCTCGGCGTTCAACAACAACACACAGGAGCCGAGCGTGGTGATTCGCAATAACCGACTTGAACTCTTTCATGTCGGACTGCGTTTGTCGAACCCACAATTGCCGGCGGAAGCGGCAGGCCAGCAGATTCTCGGCTTAGGCTTGGCCCGGGCGGTGTTTGGCACTAATTTCACACTAATCGAGGCGCCGAGCGGCTACCTCCTGCCTAATGCCAATATCCCTGAAGTCAAATACTTCGATAGCGCTTACTATGTCTTCGCGACCGCGGCGGGTAACGGCGAATTTCATAAGCAAGAGAAGATAGTATGCTTTACCTCCAAGGATGGAATGACTTTCAGCAAGGCAACCGATCTGCTCGCGCCCCACGTTGAATTTGACGCCTGGGGTATGATGGCGCCGACGTTGGTTGTCGAGAGGGATACGATCGTGATGTTCTACAGCGGTTGGAGCTACGCCGATCATCCCTGTTTTCCGGAACCGCTCCCCCTCAACGTCCGATTCGGCCGTCCATCGAATAATGATGCCGCCTGCATCTTTGGGGCCTTTGGCAGAGCAGTAGCGGTGCGTCCGGCACATTAGCGGTGTCGGCTGTTGCGTCAGGTCTTAGGACGCCCCGCGTCCGTGACCTGATGCCAGCTCCGACCCGAGCCAGCAGCCGTCAGGTCACACGCCGCGAAAGAACATTCAGCACGAAGAAACTCGATTCGTCTCGACGCAAGACCTGACGGAACGTCAAAAACCGAAGCGGTTTTGACCTACAAAACTACAATGTTGGAACGTTATGGGTGGACGCCGAATCGCTTTCTCGTTTCTCCGATGTAGGCCAATTCGACGTGCTTAACTCCGGACATGAGTTCTTTCTTGAGCAGAGGCAACTCCAGAATCTCGAAAGCTATATCCGGAATTACTTTCAAGTCCAACTTGACAACATCAGAGATCACCCTGAAAGGAGCGGACACAATTGTCCGTGCCACGTGAAACTGAAACTTACGAGTTAGCAGGTTGAGGGATTCGTAGTACTCGGCAACCAGGATCTCAAGGGTTTCAGAGAATGCGCGCAGGTCTACCCCCGGACTATTGATGTCGTTCAACCAGCTGAAAAGTCTGACCCGCTTGCGCTTCATTTCTGAGTCCTCACGGAAATCGAGTATGTCCTGAAGAGAGACATCCGGTCCCGGCATTGGAAATTGCTTGAAAACAATACTTAGACAACTCCTAGTTTCGACGGCCGATCTGGCTACTTGCCATCGGCGTGGCACGTCCCCGTACGATGGTACAACGATGGAGTCTGGCCCCAGTTCCTTTTCGACACGAGACGATATCTGCTCATGTAGAAAGGCGAATACGCCAGCTATCGCTTCGCCCAGTTTCTCGAATAGCTCATTGACGGTATTTGGTATATCATGGCTTCCCCCGAGAACGGATGAGTCTATTAGCGCACGTTCCATCATCCTTTCGGCGGTTTCCTTGAGGGATTCTTCATCGAAGACATAATAATGCAAAGCTCCCCTCTGCATCAAAAAGTCCAAGACAGAGAGTGTCTCAGAGCCATACTTTACGTCCGCCCAAGGCTTGACGCCGCCCAATGCAATTCCGTCAAACACCAGCAGAAGTTGTTTAAGGGGTCCGAATGGATTTTCTAACAGCGTATGATCTTCAATGGCCTCTGGCAGCACTATTCTGTTCATTTCTAACGCTCCTCAAGGATCCTCTCGCATGTTGTGAGGTAATGTTGCGTCTGTACAAAGGAAAGAGACAGCAACACAACTCTTTAATGAGAGCACTGTAGGTCAAAACCGCCTCGGTTTTGACATCTCTCTTCTTCGATAGTTCCCCATTCCCCTGTACCCACAATACGAACCACTCTCTGCAATGTCAACAATTTGCTACACAAACAACAGCGCCGTCAGGAAGGATTCCTGACGGCGCCTAAATGACTGCCGGTTTTCAACGGTCCCATAAACGGACATATCCTGCACTCGGCATAGATACGCTACTAATGCTTCTTTCCACTGCCGGACGGTTTTCCTGACGAGGAAGGCGACGAGCTATCAGAGGATTTCCCTCCTCCCGAACTACCGGAGCGTTCCTTGACAGCGGGGGCACTCGGCTGGGAACTACTGTCCGATTTCGGTTTTGCCTGCGGTTCCTTCTTGGTGTCTCCACCGCTCGGTCTCACCGGTTTGCGGCTGTCCACGCCGGAGTCTTTCCTCTGACCACCCACCGGCTCCTTCCTGCCTTCATAGGTACGACCGGTACTTCCTTTTCTGCTCACAGCGCCGTCGTTGTTGATACGCCTGTCCCCCGGCTGCCTTCTGCTGACGTCACCGCGATCGTTCGAGCCTTGCCGCTTGGTGCCGCCATACGCATCGCCGTTGTAATACTTCTTCTTTCCGATCTCATCGGGACGTGCGAATTTGCCGGTTGTGAATGTCTTCGTCTTTGTGTCGTAACCGTAAGTCTCCTTGTACTTGGCGATCCGCGTCTCTTTGTCACCTGCGTAAAATTTCGACTTCGTATACTTGGCATGATCGTTGGCAACTACTTCGTAGCCTCGTCGCACTTGCGGTTTGGAGGCGCTGTAGAAGTCCCCCTGTTTATGTTTGTAGCGTGAAGGCCCGTCATAATAACTGTCCCAGGCGTAGTTGTGATACCAACGATCCCAGCAGTAGTGGTAAACGAACCAGGGGCGCGTATAGATGAAAAACGGATCGCGGACATCGACAAAAATCCAGTCGTTATAGACTACCGAAGTCCCCCAGTAGACGGTCACGCGATGTCGGCCAAGATAAATTCCCGGCACATAGAGCGGAGCATAACCAAAGAACACGCCATCCACGTAAACCTCGCAACCGTCAGGATAGTCGATATAAACACGACCACAGTCACCCGTACAATCGGAGTGCTCCGGTTCGTAGTAGTACTTCGGCGCCACATAGAAACTTACATGGTCGTAAGCGAAGTTCTCGCCGGCGAAATACTTCTGATTGACTTGGTCGATGAAGTTCTCGTTCTCGCCGTCGTACTTGAATCCCCAATCCTTGTCGTAGACCGATACCGGTCCGCGCCAGTCAGGCACGGGAAAAAACTCGGTGGAAGCAACCATCTGAATCTGTTCAGTACCCGGAGGACCTTCAAGCGTCAACGTGTAGTCGTCGGAGCTCTCGGGAACCATGTATATCTCTCCCGCCTGCACGTAGTTGTTGTCACCGGGATTGGGCGGGAAGATCAGATTGACGTTGCCTCGCGTGTCGAGATCGTAAATCGTCACGTAAGCATCCTCTGACGCGCGGAAATAGATCGTGATGTCGTCACCTTCGTAATAGTTGGAGCCGTCATCGCGATCAGTCCAGACATCGACATCAAGGTCGCGGTAAGTGCGGCGCAAGGTCGACTGAGCCGCCAGTACACTGGTCAGAACCAATGCCAGCAGCGCCGTGAGAATGATCAGGCGTTTCATGTTACTAACCTTTCCTTTTGCCATAGTTGGCATCATGTTGCTGGCGTGTGATCAGACCGCGCTTGAGTTCGGGATTACCTTCGTCGGTCTGATAGGCCCAGCGAATGTTTATGCTCAGTTGATTGGGATCACTGTCTGTTGCCTCGACCCGGATGGTGGCGTAGTGATTGTCGGCTGTCCAAATGATGTAGCTATGATGCACAATCAGCTCCAGCCAACCGACTGCCGACCAACCCTCACCGCTTCCCGGATCTCCCCAACCTACGGACGTAAGGTCATCAGTAAATCCATAGTCTTGGATGTCGACTTCGTTGCTACCGGCAAACAGAAAGAATGCCTCGAGTTCCGGATCGTATTCGAAGTATACATCAGCTTTCGGGCTATCATATCCCACGACATGAGATTGCGCATGGCTGAAGTCAAAACCCGCGCTGCTGGGATGGGTGTGGAAGTCTCTGAGAATCGCGCTACCTTCAGGACGCGGAGTATCCATTGCATCGATTCTCGACAACTCCGATTCGCCATATTTGTTGTAGGCGTTCACCGCATAGTAGTAAGTAGTTCCGTTCGTGACATTGTCATCAACGTATGAGTACCACTTGACATCGCCACTATCGTAAACGACACCCGCGCTGGCAAGTACCGTCCCGAGAAGCTCATACTGATCTACTCCATCCACCGTGCCCGTGAAGCGATAGACGCCGTAACCTTCCGTCACGCCATTATCATTGTTGCCACGCCAGTAGATCTCAACTTGACGATCCCCGGTAGTCGAAAGAACCCCGGTCGGCACCGCCGGCACGTCGCCGACAACCCTTACAACCTTATCTTCCTCGCACCCAGCCACGAACATCAGCACGCCTATCGTCGTCAGAACCAAAAGAATCAACCGTTTCAATCTTTCCTCCTTGCCTAGCAAGCTCTCTGTTTCTATACGGAGTAAGGCAAGGGTCATGCCAAAGGAAAGATGCTTTGGTAATACATTGATTTGCAATCAGTTGCGACAACGACAATGCCGCAATGGGCTGGATCTGATGCAGGCAGGCGCACCAAAATTGTGCGCATCGCATCTTATGCACTATGTAGAGGTGAGCGCTGACCGATTGCTAAATCGGAACCGGCGTTGCAAGCTTTGCTTCGACCCGTCTTTTGATTGTCTCTACGGCTGTATCGATCCCAACCATCTGCAGATCCGGTTTGGCGCGATCCTTCAACTCAAACTGCCCCTTCTCGAATGATTTGGCGCCGATATTCACGCGCAGTGGCATACCAATCAAATCAGCGTCATTTAGCTTAACGCCGGCGCGTTCGTCGCGGTCATCGAGAATCGTCTCAACACCGGCCTTGATGAGTTGATCGTGCAACGCAAAAGCGGCACTGCGCAAGCTTTCATCGGTTGACAACGGCACGATATGAACGTGATATGGCGCCAGCGATGCCGGCCAGATGATGCCGCGGGCGTCGTTGTATTTCTCGACCGCAGCCTGAATCGTGCGCGTTATGCCGATTCCGTAAGAACCCATATAGAACATCTGCTCCTTGCCGTCCTTGTCGAGGTAGGTCGCATTGAGTGACTTGGCATATTTGTAGCCGAGGTTGAAAGTATTGCCGACCTCGATTCCCTTTTTTGTATGCAGAGTCCCCTTCTTGCAAACCGGACAGATATCGCCGACCACCGCCGAACGGATCGAAACGATTTCGCTCACATTGAAGTCACGCTTATGATTGACGTTGATATAGTGCGTCTCGTTTTCGTTCCCGCCGACCACGAAGTTGGTCAACTCCATCACTTCCGGGTCGGCAAGCAGGCGGACGCCTTTGAGACCGACAGGGCCGGCAAATCCGACCGGCGCGTGAGTGACCTCTTCCACGATTTCTGGAGTTGCCATCGTCAGTTCGAGACAACCGAGATGGTTCTTGAGCTTGAGTTCGTTGATCTGTCGATCGCCGCGAATCATCGCTGCCACCGGTTTGCCATCGGCGGCATAGAGAAGTGTCTTGACCAGGCGTTCGGCAGGCACATTCAGAAACGCCGTGACTTCCTCGATCGTAGCCGCATTTGGTGTCGGCACTTTTTTCAGCGGCTTCTCCGACTCCTTGGCTATTGTCTTCGGGCTGATCGAATCGGCCTTTTCAACATTGGCGGCATAGTCGCAGTTATTGCAGAAGAACAGCAATTCCTCTCCTGACTCGGTATCTACAATCACCATAAATTCGTGCGCCATCTTCCCCCCCATAGAGCCCGTATCCGACTCCACCTTTCGAACATCCAGTCCGCACCGGTTGAACACCGCAAAGTATGCGTCAACCATTTTCTGATACGCCAGCTTGTGCGCTTCGGCGTCGAGGTCAAAAGTATAAGCGTCCTTCATCAGGAACTCGCGCCCTCGCATCAAACCAAAACGCGGGCGGATTTCGTCGCGGAACTTGACCTGAATCTGGTAGAGGTTGAGCGGCAACTGCCTGTAGCTGCGTAATTCGTTGCGAATGAGGTTGGTAACGACTTCCTCATGCGTACCGCCGAGCACCATCCAGTGATCATGCCTGTCTTTGGAGCGCATTTGCTCTTTGCCCATTACATCCCAACGTCCTGACTCTTGCCACAGCTCCGCCGGATGAAGTACCGGCATCGTAATTTCGATAGCTCCGGAACGGTCCATCTCCTCGCGGACGATGTTGATTGTTTTCAGCAGCGTCCGTTGCATCAGCGGCAGGTAGTTGTACACGCCCGCCTGCAGCTTGCGGATATAGCCGCCCCGTACCAACAGCTTATGGGATATTAACTCGGCGTCCGCCGGGTCTTCGCGAAGTGTCGGGATATATGTTTTTGACCAGAACATAGTCTACCTTTCAAAAGTATCGGCCTTAATGCGCGACTAAGTTAGCTGCAACGCCATTGAAGTCAAGGTATTTGCGTTGGCGGGCTGATGACGTACCCGCGAGATGTTGTGTCAATTTCGCCGTTGACTTTTCTACGCGGCGTCAGGAACCCTGAGGTTGTCCCACAAGCGGGATTTCACCGGCAAGACGAACGATTTGTCGTAGGGGCGCACGGCAGTGCGCCCGCCGACCTGTCGTTTCACTCAATGTTAATGCGGATCGCCGCAAGGGCGACCCCTACACGCTGTAGACCATGCAGGGTTTGTATGCCCAAAACATCACTTATGAGACAGCCTCCCCTTTCCTGACGCCATTCGCTATAGTCCGCCGTCAGGATAGGGATCCTGACGGCGCAAAGGAAGTCGTCGCCATTTCGCCGTTGACTTTGTTGTTGTCTTCAGATAGATTCCGCGCAGTTGCCCCCATGGTGTAATGGATAACGCGTCGGCCTCCGGAGCCGGAAATCCAGGTTCGATCCCTGGTGGGGGTATTTGCTTTCTCGAAAGCAGTTCCAATCCTGCTATTTCACTCGCCCCAGCACCCACGACTCATTGCGATGATTGTATTTGGGATTCAGTTTGTTGAGCGCGACGTCGACTAACGACGGTTTGCCATGATGAACCAGCTTGTACTTCCCTAACATCGAAGTCAGCAGGTCTTGATGCTGGGTCAAATTGTCATCGCTGAAGATGACGATGTAGTCCGGAGGTGAGAAGGAAAGTAGTTTTCCCTGTGCCAGCGCCTGAAAAAACTCAAGATTACTGTAAATTGTGAAAGCGCCGGAGCGGTCATACTGCCAATAGCTGTACGGCACGAACATACGGCGCTCAGTGCAGTCGAATAGCACTTTCCGGACGTCCGGTTGACGCGACAAGTACACCATCGGATCAACAGCGCCGCGATGCCCATAGTTGACTGTGAACGCCGATAGCAGTACCAGATTGATCACGGCAAACCATACCCACAGTCCGAGGCGAAGTTTGCGCCAACGATCGTGCCAACCTTCACTCTGCCTAAGATAATAGACTCCGACACAGCCAAGCACGAGCAAGATCGGGAAGATCGGAATCATGAACCGCTCCTGCTTGTTGACAATCACTGAGTGCCCTATCAAGAACGCCATCATCGGCAGCCACAGGACTATATGGTTGCGAATGACGCGCCACTGGAAAACGGAACCGACGAATAGAAGCGAAAACGGCGGTATCATCACGCCGAGCAGCAGCAGAATGTAATTGTACCACGGCCCGGGAATTGTCGGTGGCGCCCCCAGATTACCGGCTATGTAATTAGTGAAACTCCCAAGAAACTTACCATGTGTCTGGGTGTCGATTAAACCCTGCAAGGCGATCATTCCCATCAGCGCGATTGTGAACGCCGTTGCCTGCCGCCAGGCACGACGCCGAATCACCATCGCAATCGGCACGAACGCGAGCGCCATGATAACCTGCATCCGGATCATGAAGGCAATCCCGCCGAGCACACCTGCCAGTACGGCATCACCATCCGACTCCCGCTTCATGCCGGTGGTAGCAAAATACAAACACGGAAATAGGAAATCGGCGGAAACCATCTCGACCAGATTGCGCACCGCCAGATATGGCATCAGAAAATGCGCCGCCAGCAACACGCCACCCACCGAGGCTGTTCGTTCATTGGTTTCTTCTTTGAGATATCGATAGCCAAAGATCACCGGCAACAACGACAGCAGCGCGTGTACGAACCGGTTGAAATACATGTGTGTGTCGAGATGCTCAACACCGAACGCCGAAGTGATCTTCATCAGCCCCAACAGGAACAGATTGTACACGGCGCTACGCATAACCCCGATGTCCGGCTTGCCTTCCCAGCGCAGGGTACCGTCAGATTGGTAGAGCCCATCATGCAACCAGCTATTGGCGATCTCGATAGTCTCATAATGGTCGTCGTGCGCCATGAAGCCTTGCGAGAAGATGACCGCTGTGAGGCGCAGTCCCAGTGCCAGTGCGAGGATGATCAGAAACGGACGGGAGGAAACGGAGGTCTGCGCGGTCATGGCACAAGCAAGTTAGGTAGGACGTCTCCGACGGGCAAGAGTTGAATTGGTGTCACGCGAACGACTTTTCCACTTGACAATCTCAGATATCTAAGTACATTATGGCGAATAATTGGAGCCCTTGATCGCGGGAGGCGAGATGAAAGCGATTCGGATCAGTGCAATATTTTTCTTATTGGGAATTGCAGTTGTAACGCTGCTTGGATCAACGGCCGGTGGCAGGAGCGGATACCTTGATGGCGAAAAACCAATTGCCTCGGGGAAATGGACGGCTGCTCCCAACACGCAGAATTGCTCCCACCGCGCGAACAAACTCTGGATGACTGTTACTAACTGGGGCTTCTTGGGAAGCCAATTCAACTCGAGTCAGTTGAAGGAGTTCTATTGCCTGGGCCCCGACATCGAGCAGGGATCGCTAGCTCCATCCGCGGAATTCCCCGCCGGTAGCGGCATCAACTATCTCTATGAGGGCGCTCTCTGGATCGGGGCGATTGTGGATAGCGACACGTTGGTGTCCGTTGGCGCGGATGGTTGGCAGTGGGTTTTTGAGATGTATCCACAAGCGAGTCCAAACGGCGGAATCGTACGACGCACAAACCGTCCCACTGACCCCAACCACGACCCATCAGCGCTTAACGATCTCGACATGATTGCCGAGTACTATGACACGCTGGCCGATGAAGCCTGGACAGGACGTGATCCCATGGACAATCGGTCACACATTCCCATCGGACTCAAGATCGTGCAAGAATCCTATTCTTGGAGCCAGGCATCCTACGAGGATTTCATCGTTTTCAGATATCATATCAAGAATATCAGTTCTCATACGCTCAACAAGGTGTTCATCGGGCTCCACTATGACACTGACGTCTGGCATCCGGCAACACCAAATGGTTTTCAGGACGACGTTTCTGGCAGCTATTTCACTGAAGATTCTCTACGCGACGATCAGGTGCTAATTGGTTGGTCGGCTGACAACGACGGCGATCCGTCCAGAACGGGACAATGGACTTCTCAATCGACGCTCGCCATACTTGGAGTCTCCCTACTCGACTTCCCGACACAACCAAAGCAGTCATTCAACTGGTGGGTGTCGAACGGCGATGCAACGCTGGATTGGGGACCCCGACGGCAGGAAAACAACCGCAATTTTGGCACGGGCGGACTTGGAACACCCGCAGGCGACCGAAACAAGTACTACATCATGTCGACTTCCGAGCATGACTATGACCAGCTTTGGTCAGCAGTAGATCACTCCGCCAAAGGGTGGCTGCCACCGGCAGCGAATATTGCCAGCAATCTGGCGGACGGTTACGATACCCAATTCTTGTTCTCCTTCGGCCCGATCGATCTTGCTCCCGGCGAAAGCACGGAGTTTGCCTTTGTGGTCGCAATGGGTGACAACTTCCATCGCAATCCGACTGATTTCCAAGAACTCTTCGACCCGAACAATCCGCAGGCGTTTTGTGACAGTCTCGACTTTTCGGACTTGACGACGAACATACTGGCGGCGCGGCGACTGTATAGGCAGCTATTCGTCATTGTTTCTGGTGATGCCGATCGATCGGGCGAAGTGGATATTGCAGACGCGGTCTTTCTGATTAGATACATCTTCATGGGTGGGCCAGCGCCGTCACCACTTGACGTCGGTGATGCCAATGGTGATTGCAGCATCGATATCGCCGATGTAGTATATTTGATCGAATACATCTTCGCTGGAGGTTCGGCTCCGGTCGAGGGTTGCGTGCCATAGTTCAGTTTTATAGGTCGGCGTTCGCAGCGAAGCGCCGAACCCGACACCCTCCCGTGAACTGACTCTGTACCCCACCCAGAGCCTCGCGTCGGGTGGGTAATTGCGACTTGGCTGACACGTCGATTTCGATAACATATTAATCGTTCCCGCAGGTCTTGCGTCCTATGCCTTAGTCCGTGGCCGGTGTACGTCCCCGTGCACCGGCTCATGTGTCTTTTTGACCTGGCGGATGCAGGATTATTCCATTTGACGAAATCGCCCGTCCGACGTCTTATAAATATCAGAAGTATCGACTTGCGGGAGGCAAGATGAAATTCGTGTGCAGCTTAATTGGAGTCGGCATTCTTGCGATGCTGGTATTATTGATGTATCCTCACGATACCTGTGTTGGGAAGACGGGTATTAATATGAAGTACTTCGGGAATATGGATCATGTGCTGTCCTCCCCACAAACCGAACACTGCGCCCATCGGGTAGGCAAACTCTGGATGTCTGTCACCAACTGGGGGCATTTCGGATATGAGATGGGCGGTCCCACAGTATTCCCTGAATCTGACTGTCCGCGGTCAGGAAATCGAAGTAGTACCCGCATATCAAGTGCTGAATTCCCCGGTGGTAGTTGGATCAATTATCTCTATCAAGGCGCTCTCTGGATTGGAGCGATTGTCGACGATGATACCCTTGTGTCCGTTGGCACGGATGGTTGGTACTGGACTAATGAGATGTTCCCAGGGGGAGCACCTTACGGCGGACTCAAATATCGATCAACTGAGCCCTCCGATCCCAACTACGATGCTTCTGCCGTCAGCGAATTCGACATCGTGGCAGAGTATGCCGATACACTTACAGATCCAGGCTGGGTCGTCTTAGATCCGAGCGACGCCCGACCACATATTCCGCTCGGGCTGAAAGTCGTGCAGGAATCCTACTCATGGAGCCAGGCGGCGTATGAAAATTTCATTATGTTTCACTTCAGAATCAAGAACATCGGCAATCATTATCTAAACAGGGTATTCTTCGGGCTCTACTTCGATTGTGACGTCTGGTATCCAAGCGTCCGTGACGGATATGCGGACGACATCTCCGGCAGCTACCGCTGCTTCGACCCGACCGCGTCAGAGAGTGTTCTTGTGGCCTGGTCGGCAGATAATGACGGTGACCCGAATCGGAACGGTGAGTGGGACTCCCAATCGGCACGAGCCGTATTCGGGGTCGCGCTGCTCGATTTCCCTGTCCAAGTGACTCAGTCCTTCAACTGGTGGTTTTCCTGGGGCGATACTCCGAGTCTCGACTGGGGACCGCGCCGTCAGCAAAACAACCGCAATTTCGGCACGGGCGGGCTTGGAACACCCGCAGGCGACCGAAACAAGTACTACATCATGTCAACTCCCGAAAATGACTACGACCAGCTTTGGTCAGCAGTAGATCAATCCGCTCAAGGTTGGCTTCCTCCGAACGCGGCGCTCGCCGGCAATCTGGCGGATGGTTACGATACCCGCTTCCTGCTCTCCTTTGGAGCCATCGATCTCGCACCCGGAGACAGCACGGAATTCGCCTTGGTAGTTGCAATGGGGGACAACTTCCACCGCAATCCAACCGATTTTGAGAAACTCTTCGACTGGCAGAATCCGCAGGCGTACTATGACAGTCTCGATTTTTCGGACTTGACGACGAACATTTTGGCTGCTCGTCAATTGTATCGCCAGTTGACCGTTGTCATTGCGGGCGACGTCGACCGTTCGGGTGTCGTGGCTCTCGCCGATGTCGTTTATCTGTTGAACTTCCTGTATCGGGGTGGGCCAGCACCTCGGCCCCTCAAGGTGGCAGACGTAAATGGCGATTGCAGCACTACCTTCGCTGACGCCGTGTATCTGATTCGGTATCTCTTTCGCGGTGGCGCATCCCCCATCACCGGCTGCGCGCGATAGTTCACCAGATCGGGTTCCTCGCCAAGTGCGGAACTCCGCCTTGCACCGAACCTACCAGATGCTTTTACACGAATCCATGTTGGATCTTCGCGGCCAGCACAGTATTCGTCAACAGCATGGCGATGGTCATCGGACCGACGCCCCCCGGCACTGGTGTAATCTTTGCAGCCTTTGCGGAACACGATTCGAAATGGCAGTCACCGACGATGCGATAGCCTTTCTCCACCGACGAATCGTCAATGCGGGAAATGCCTACATCAATCACGACCGCGCCCTCTTTGATGTGCTCGCCTCGCAGAAATTCCGGTTGCCCCATCGCTGTGATTACGACATCCGCGCGAGAAGTATGATCGTAGATGTTGCGCGTGGCGGAATGGCAAATCGTGACAGTTGCGTTGGTCTCCGGCCATTTCTGCATCAGCATTGCCGCCAGTGGTTTGCCGACGAGATTGGATCTGCCGACGATCACTACTTCCTTCCCCTTCATCTCAACTTGGTAGCGCTTCAGCAATTCGATCACGCCGAACGGCGTGCATGATTGATAGCGCGGTTTGCCGATCAACAGCCGACCGACGTTGTCAGGATGAAACCCATCAACATCCTTGATTGGGTCAATCCTCAGACAGGCGGCGAATTCATCCAGAAACGACGGAATCGGCGATTGCAGCAGAATGCCGGAAATCCTCGGATTGCTATTGAGCGAATCAATGACGGAGTAAAGTTCTTCCTGTGTGATGCCGGCATCTTTGCGAATAACTTCGGAATACACCCCCACCTTCAGGCAATTCTTGGCTTTGGAATTGACATAGATTTCCGAAGGGGGATCATCACCTACGAGGATTGCTGCCAGACCCGGCACGATCCCTTTCGCGGCCAGCTCTTGAACTTGCGCCGTCAACTCACGGCGAATCTGCTTCGCCGTTTCGTTGCCGTCGATCAGCTCCGCCGTCACGCTGTGTCGTCTCCACTGTCAAAGGGAGTGCCATTGTCGGGCACCTTTAGCGTGTAGCGCTCGATGCTGACCGCCTTGCCGGTCTGATCGTCAACCTCCACGATCACTCCCTGCATCCGGATGTCACCGGTGGCAACTGAAAACTTGTATGGCATTGCGGTTAGAAACCGCTTGATCGCGGCGTCATGTTTCATGCCGATAATCGAATCAAACGGGCCAGTCATGCCGACGTCCGTGATGTAAGCCGTCCCCTTCGGCAGGATACATTCATCGGCTGTTTGGATATGAGTATGGGTGCCGACCACTGCCGACACTCTGCCGTCAAGGTAATATCCCAGCGCCTGCTTTTCGGATGTAGTCTCTGCGTGAATATCGACAAACACGATATTGGCGCCGTGGCCCAGCATTGACAGCTCACCGTCGGCGGTCTTGAAGGGACAGTCTATCGGTTTCATATAGACTCGTCCCTGCAGATTGATTGTCGCAATCAGGCGTCCATCGGGGAGTTTGTCGACATACATACCACCACCCGGCGTGCCGGATGGGAAATTCGCCGGCCGAAGGATACGCGGATTGCTGTCGAGGTAGTCGCGAATTTCCTCCCGGTCCCAGACATGATTGCCGGTAGTCTCGAGATCGACGCCGTAACTGAAAATCTTCTTGGCCATCTCTCTGGTAACGCCGAATCCTCCGGCGGCGTTTTCGACGTTACAGATCGTGTAATCGATATTGCGCTCTTTCTTGAAATCGCGCAACAACTGAGAGACAATCCATCTTCCCGGCTTGCCGACCAGATCGCCGATAAAGAGAATCCTCAAATGGCCGCCTTACTTGGCATATTCCACCGACCGCGTCTCACGGATGACGGTGACTTTGATCTGACCAGGGTATTCCATCTCGGTCTCGATTTTGCGGGCAATGTCACTCGCCAGAATGGTCGATCCGACATCATCGATTTCGTTGTTCTCGACGATAACGCGAATCTCACGACCGGCCTGGATGGCATACGCCTTGGCCACGCCCTTGAACGAATCGGCGAGTTCCTCGAGTTTTTCGAGGCGTTTGATGTAGCCCTCAAGCGGTTCGCGCCGCGCGCCGGGGCGGGAGCCGCTAATCGCATCAGCGGCCTGCACCAGCACGGCGTATGGAGAAATCATCGGGATATCACCATGATGTGAACCAACGGCATTGATTATATACTCGTGCTCGTTATATTTCTTGAGGAAATTCATACCAATCTCGGTATGTGTTCCTTCGGTCTCGCGGTCAATCGCCTTGCCAATGTCGTGCAGGAAACCGGAACGTTTGGCGACAACTGAATCCAGCCCCAGTTCGGCGGCCATCAGACCGCAAAGCATGGCAACTTCCTTGGAATGCTGCAGAACATTCTGGCCATAGCTGGTGCGGTAATTCAACTGTCCCAGCAACGTTATGATATCTTCGTGAAGCCCATGAACGCCAAGTTCAAAGCAAGCCTGCTCTCCCGCCTCGCGGATCATCATCGCCATTTCTTTCTGCGACTTGACGACCACCTCTTCGATGCGGGTTGGATGGATTCTGCCGTCGACAACGAGCTTCTCAAGCGCCATGCGCGCAATCTCGCGGCGCACCGGATCGTACCCCGACAGGATTACCGCTTCGGGCGTATCGTCAACAATGACATCAATGCCGGTGAGTGTCTCGAAAGACCGAATGTTGCGACCTTCGCGGCCGATGATGCGCCCCTTCATCTCGTCGCTCGGCAACGCCACGACCGACACGGTTGACTCCACCGTGTGATCGGAGGCGCAGCGATAAATGGCAGAGATGATGATTTCCTTGGCCTCTTTCTCGGCGGACTGTTCTGCTTTCTCCTTAATCTCCTTGATAGTTGCGGCCGCTTCCATTTTGGCCTGACCAATCAAATTCTCCATGAGAACGCGTTTGGCTTCCTCTGTCGACATGCCGGCGATTCGCTCCAATTGCCGGTTCTGGTCTGTCAGTACCTGTTCCAGTTCCTTTTCGCGGGTGGCTATTCCGCGTTCGCGGTGCTGCAGATTTTTCTCCTTGACCGCGTACTCTTTCTCTTTCTTGTCCATGATGTCAACCTTGCGATCAAGATTGAGTTCGCGTTCCGAGAGTTTCTTTTCGGTTTTCTGGTACTCGGCCTTTTTGTTCTGCAATTCTCGTTCGAAAGCGACCTTGGCCTTGTACCACTCATCCTTCGCCTCGAGAAGAGCCTCTTTTTTCTTTATTTCCGCCTCTTTGGCGGCGTCGCCAAGAACCCGCTTCGCCTCTTCCTCCGCCCGTTTGATCTTGCCGAACGACGCCTTTCCGGCGATCAGGTAGGTGAGTAGCGACGCAATACCTGCGCCACCCACCAACACAGCAAGTAGAATTAACTGTTGCGGCATATAGTGCTTCTCCTCTCGACAGACCCTGCGGTCCGCCGGGATCGGTTATATTAAAAAAGTAGAACGGAAATGGGAGAAGCCCTTAGCGGAGAATCCGGAAGTCGATCAACGCAGTTGCTCGGATGGCAATCTGCCTTCGAGCCAATGAAGTATCGTCTGCGTTTTTTCTTCAAACTCTTTCACTTCAACGGAAGCAGCCTGTCGTGCTTGAAACAGTTCGTCAGTAATATTCAAAGCCGCCAGTATCGCAACTTTAGCAGGCGATTTGTTACTGTTTTTTTCTGCGACTTCGCGCATTTTGTTGTCCAGGTATGAAGCGACTTGCATAATGTATTCTGTGTCGGCTTCCCCCCGGATAGGATAGCTCTCGCCAAAAATGGCAACTGTGACGGTCTGTTTTTTATCTTCCATAGAGTAATCGTGCAGAAGTTTCCAAATTCAACTACACCTGATGGCTAACCCCAAATCTATGTTCATGTTAAATCAATACTAAACGGTTCAAACACTCCTGTCAAGACAATTTCATTTCTGATTGGAATTGATGAATTTTGTCAACCAAGCGCGTAATCCGTTTCAGCGCCGCTTCCTGTTTCTCGCGCGACTGTTTTTCCAGACGACTGTTCCCTTGAGACAGTCCTTTCAACTCCGCTTCCAAGCCGCTCAACCGCTCACGGAGCTGGGCATTCTCTTTCTTGAGTTCCAAGTGAGTCGACTCCAATTTCTTGTATTGCTCGAGTATTTCTTTGACTCTTGTCTGTAACTTATCGAGGTTCTCCATCGGGACTCTCCTAAGCGCGAAGTGTTGCTCCGTGCTTCGACTTGAGCGACTCAACCATCTTGTTAACTACGTGTTCAATATCCGAGTCAGTTAAAGTTTTACTTTCATCTTGAAATACCAATCGGAAGGCTAGGGACTTTTTACCCGGATCAACCTGCTTGCCCTTGTAGAGGTCAAGAACAACCGTCTCGACCAGAGTCTGATCGGCTGCATCGCGGATAGTTTCGAGCAACTCCGCGCAGAAAACACCTTCGTCAACGACGACGGCGATATCGCGCTCGGAGATCGGGAAGCGCGGAAGCTGCTGATAAGGCCTTGTTGGCTTAGCACTTGCCAGCAGAACTTCGAAATTTAGTTCAGCCAACAGAACCTCTGCCTTGATATTGAAGGCTCTAAGAATCTCCGGACGGACAGCTCCGCAGATTCCGATGGTCTCTACTCCCAGCGTGACTGCGAAACAGCAGGCAGGGTCGAAGGCGGCATTTGACACCGGACTGTAAGTAATCCTTCTATCCGTAAGCCTCTCAATTCCTTCGATAGCACCCTTGAGATCGTGGAAAGTGAACTCGGTCGGATGAAACGCCCAGTTCTCCCCCATATCAAAGCCAGAGAGTGCCAAGGCTATCCGTTGGGTTTCGTTCGGCAATTGCTTCCCACTCGGGGCCATGACGGTTCCAATCTCAAATAGCTTTATGGTCCGCACTTGATGGCTGATGTTTTCGTACACGGCATTCAGCAACCCAGGGATTAGACTCGGCCGCAGCCATTTCAAATCCTCCGAGATCGGGTTGAGAATCTCGACACACTCCTGCCGCGGGTCAAGTCGACGAACCTGTTTGGGGTCGACGATGCTGTTTGTGACAACTTCAAAATACCCCTGCCCGATTAAAGACTTACGGGCTTTACCGGCAAACACTTCTCTGGGATTGCGCGATACCAGAAGCTTGCCTCCCGAAAAGAGTCGGGTCGGGATTTTCTCGTAACCGTAAATGCGTGCGATTTCCTCGACCACATCAATCTCGCGCGTGACGTCGGGACGAAAAGTCGGCACTTCGACGGTTAGGTTCTTTCCGGGAAGAACTTTGAACTCGAGCGCGTGCAGGATGTCGATCATCATTGGCGCGCTCATCTCGGTAGCGAGAATTTGGTTGACGCGACTGGGACGCAATTCCAACTTTACCGGATGTATCTTCTGCGGGTAGACATCGACGGTGCCGGCTAATACACGACCACCGGCGAGGTGCTCTATCAAACTGGCGGCCCGATCCAGCGCCGCCGCGACGATATTAGGATCGGCGCCGCGCTCGAAGCGAGTTTGGCTTTCGGACTGTAAACCAAGATACTTGCGACCCCGACGGATTACCGACGGATCGAAGTAAGCGCTCTCCAGCAGAATGTCGGTCGTCTTTTCGGCCACTTCCGAGAATTCGCCACCCATAATTCCCGCAATGGCAACCGGTTTTACGCCGTCGGTGATCAGCAAAACATCGTCATTCAGTTTGCGATCGATGCCGTCAAGGGTACGAAATACCTCTCCATCGGTAGCGCGACGCACCAGCACCTTCGGCTGTGCGAAGTTGGCAAAATCGAACGCATGAAGCGGGTGGCCATATTCAAGCATCACGTAGTTCGTGATATCAACAATACTGTTGATGGCGCGTATGCCCGATGCCAGCAAACGCTGTTGCATCCACCAGGGGGAGCGCCCGATCTTGACGCCTTTTATCACGCGCGCTGCATAGCGAGGACAACCAATTGGATCCTCAATTGACACATCAACGACAGCGGCGGCTTTGTCGGCGATTTCTTTTATCTCAGCCGTCGGACGTTTTACCGGGTTGCCGCAGAGTGCGGCAATGTCGCGGGCAATACCAATCGCCGAAAGACAGTCGGCACGATTGGGGGTCAGGTCAAAGCCGAGCGAGTAGTCATCGAGATTCAGCGCCGTCTTGAGATCGGAACCGGACTTGGCAGTGGCTTCGAGCTCCATGATACCGGAATGATCCTCGGAGATACCGAGTTCAGCTTGGCTGCAAAGCATGCCCTCGGATACAACTCCGTGCTTGTCGACGCTCTGAATGCGCAGGCCATCTTTGAGAACAGCCCCAGACAAGGCAAGCGGCGATTTCATGCCGACTTTGACGTTGGGCGCACCACAAACGACGTTCATCTGCACATCACGTCCCAGTTCAACCTTACAGACTTTCAAGCCGGGCGCGTGCGGATGCGGCTCCACCGTGAGAATCTTGCCGACAACGACATTTTCAAGATTGACCGACACGGGTTGCACCGACTCGACTGCGGTTCCGATCAGTGTCAGTTTTGATGCCAGTGCTTGCGCATCCCAACCGAAATCAACCAATTCGCGAAGCCAATTGTAAGAAATCTGCATCAGTCGGCTAACCTCTAAAACTGTTTCAGGAAACGAATATCGTTATCGAAAAACAGGCGAATATCATCAATTCGGTACTTGAGCATGGCAATTCGCTCAATGCCCATACCGAAAGCATAGCCACTATAAACTTCGGGGTCATAATTCACTGACTTGAACACGTTCGGATCGATCATACCGCAGCCAAGAATTTCAAGCCAGCCCTCATGTTTGCAGACGCCACAGCCCTTACCGCCGCATAGAAGACAGGAAATATCGACTTCCGCTGACGGCTCAGTGAACGGGAAGAAACTCGGACGGAAACGCATCTTGACGTCATCTCCGAAGTAGGTCTGCGCGAAGGCCACCAGCACGCCTTTGAGATCGGCGAAAGTGACGTCGTGGTCGACGTAGAAACCCTCAAGCTGGTGAAACACGCAATGATGGCGGGCGCTGATTGCCTCCTGACGATAGGATCGTCCCGGAGCAATAATCCGCACCGGTGGCTTGTGTTTTTCAAATTCGCGAATTTGAACAGGCGAGGTGTGAGTGCGCAGGAGAACATCTTTACCAACGTAGAACGTGTCTTGCATATCGCGCGCCGGATGATCGGGGGGAAAGTTCAGCGCGCCAAAATTGTAGTATTCCGTTTCAACTTCGGGACCCAGGGCCACTTCGAAACCCATGCCATAGAAGATATCGACTATTTCATTCAGCGTACTGGTGATCGGATGAAGCTTGCCTTCAGGATAACGCTTGCCGGGTAGAGTGTAATCGAGACCGGCATTCTGATTGGATTTGGCGCCACCAATCGATTGCAGATGATCGGCAAGCAACTGCTCGATCTGTTCTTTGGCTTCGTTCGCCAGCTGGCCGACAGCTTTGCGCTGTTCGCCATCAAGGTCTTTCAGCCCCCGCAAAACCGCGACCACGGCGCTTTTTCTACCGAGGTACTTAACGCGAAGAGACTCTATCTGATCGGCTGAATTACACTGGGCGATTTCGGCTCTTGCCTCGGCGACGATCTGGGCAATTCTGTCGTCCGACATGCTTATGCTTTTTTCGCAATCTCAGTCAGCTTGGTAAAAGTCATTTTGTCGCGAACCGCGAGATCAGCCAGCATCTTGCGATCAAGATTCACGCCCGACTTTTTCAGACCATGCATAAAGGCCGAATAGCCGATACCTGTCAGACGACAGGCCGCCGAGATACGCGTAATCCAGAGGCGACGGAAATCGCGTTTCTTGTTGCGGCGATCACGGTACGCGTAGGTCAGACCCTTCTGCACCGTCTCTTTGGCGGTGCGCAGGAGTTTGCTCCGGCCGCCGAAATTGCCTTTGGCTTGCTTGAATATTTTCTTGCGGCGTCTTTTCGAGGCCGGATTGTTGGTTGCGCGTGGCATCTAGGTGGTCTCCTTCTTAAATCCTAACAAAAGCAGCGTTTTAGCCCGGAAGCAGGTACTTGAGTTTCTTTGCATCGGCACTCTTCACATAGGTGGCTTTGCGCAGGTGTCTCTTGCGCTTCGCCGACTTTTTCGTCATAATATGGCGAGCTAACGCTTTCTTACGTTTGATTTTGCCGTTGGCGGTCTTTTTGAACCGTTTCGCGGCAGCTCTATTGGTCTTCATCTTCGGCATTTTTCGTTCCTTTATCTATCGCCTGCTTAGGGCTCACCACCATCGTTAGCGTGTTGCCCTCCATCCTCGGCTCGACCTCAACGACGGCCAAAGCCGCTAGGTCTTCCTTAAGACGGGTCATGATCTTCGTGCCAAATTCCTGATGCGCCATTTCCCTGCCCCGGAAATCAACCATCAGTTTAACTTTGTAGCCTTCCTTGAGGAACTCGACTGCGTGCTTGGTTTTGAACAGGTAATCGTGTTCTTCAATCTTCGGACGGTATTTCATCTCCTTCAGGTTCACCTGATGCTGCTTTTTCTTGGAGACTTTCGCCTTTTTCTGCAGCTCATATTTGTAGCGACCGTAGTCAAGAATCTTACAGACCGGCGGTCGCGCGGTGGGCGAAATTTCGACCAGATCAAGTCCGCGGCCAAAAGCCATATCAAGAGCGTCTCTGGTTTGCATAATTCCGATTTGCTGGCCTTCATGGTCGATGACCCTCACCTCGGGGATGCGAATCATTTCATTCACTCTGATTTCCGGCTTTCTCTTACTTATATCGACACCTCCCATAACGGGTTACGTTTACGAAGACAAAGCATCTCCATTTAGCTTTTTATTATATATGACAGCCACAGATTTGCCAAGCAAAAAATCTCCCCTTCGCCCACGGCTCTATAACGGCATTTTCGAGGGCAGAGCGCGGCTCTTGATCTCTGCCGTAAGCCGATCAATGGCTTCCGCAACGGAAACTGCTCCCAAATCCCCCTCGCCATGATGCCGCAAGGCAATCTTCCCGCTTTCGACCTCTTTGTCACCGCAAATCATCATATAAGGAACTTTCTGCGTCTCGGCCTCGCGAATCTTGTAGCCGACCTTTTCGGGGCGGGCGTCAAGCTCGACCCGGATACCGGCTGCCTTCAGTTGCTCGGTTACTTTCGTCGCGTATTTGTGCTGTCTGTCAGTGATTGGCAGCACTTTCGCCTGTACGGGAGCGATCCAAAGCGGGAAGAAACCGCCGAAGTGCTCGATCAGCACGCCGAAAAAACGCTCCAGAGAGCCGAAAATCGCACGATGAACCATATATGGTTGTTTGTGCACGCCGTCTGAATCGATATACGCCAGATCAAAGCGCTCCGGCAGGTTGAAGTCAAACTGCACAGTTGTACACTGCCAGACACGCGCCATGGCGTCGCGAATTTTGATATCGATCTTGGGGCCGTAAAACGCGCCCCCGCCCTCATCGACGTCATACTTCAAGTCTCGCAACTCCAAGGCCTTACGCAACGATACCTCCGCCTGCACCCAACGTTCAGCTTCGCCGATCGCGCCGGTAGGACGGGTCGACAGGTAAATCTGGTAATCCCAGAAGCCAAACGCGCCAAGTATCTCTTTGGTCAGATCAAGCACGCCGATAATCTCATCTTCAAGCTGGTCCGGCGTACAGAAAATGTGCGCATCGTCCTGAGTAAAACCACGGACACGAAATAGCCCATGCAGCACGCCACCACGCTCGTAGCGATAAACCGTGCCAAGCTCCGCCCAGCGGATCGGCAACTCGCGATACGAATGGACGCCCTGTTTATACATCATTATGTGAAATGGGCAGTTCATCGGCTTGATCTGGTACTTCTCATTGTCGACATCTATCGGCGAGTACATGCTCTCGGCATAATGACTCGTGTGTCCCGAGGTCTCCCAAAGCTTGAGCCGAGCGATATGCGGTGACATCACCAGTTGGTAACCGTGAGAGAGGTGCATGTCCTTCCAGTAGTTCTCTATAATATGCCGCATAAGAGCGCCCTTGGGCAGCCAGAGCGGTAGACCGCCTCCGGTTTCCTCGGTGATTGTGTACAGCCCGAGTTCTTTGCCGAGCTTGCGGTGATCGCGCTTCTTGGCTTCCTCCAGTCGAGTCAGATACTCGTCCAACATCGCCTTCTTGGGAAAGGCGATCCCGTATATGCGCTGCAGCATCTTGTTGTGCTCATCACCACGCCAATAGGCGCCCGCGACCGAGAGCAACTTGTACGCCTTGATCTTGTCGGTCGCAGGCAAATGCGGTCCCCGGCAGAGATCACTGAAAGTATCGTGATGATAGTACGAAATGACAGACTCGCCTTCCAAACCGTCGATAATCTCCAACCGGTACTCTTCGCCTTCCTGTTTGGCGCGACGAATGGCTTCCTCGCGAGAGATTTCCTCCCGCTGGAAACGATGTTTCCCGTCGATGATCTGCTTCATCCGCTTTTCGATGAGTGCGAGGTCTTCGTCTGTAAACGGCTTGGCAACATCGAAGTCGTAATAGAACCCTTCTTCGATCGCAGGGCCGATGCCGAGCTTGGTGCCGGGATACAGTTCCTTGACCGCCTGCGCCATGACATGCGCGGAAGAATGCCAGAAGACGCACTTGCCGATCGGTGAATCAAACGTGTGAATCTGAATTTGACCGCCGGACTTTAGCGGGGCATTGATGTCTTTGACGACACCGTCAATCGAAACCGCGAGCGCGTCTTGAGCCAGTCGCTCGGAGATGGATTTCGCGATATCGTAGCCGGTGGAACCGTCGGGGAACTCCTTCAACGAGCCATCAGGGAACTTGATTTCCAAAGCCATTGCCTAAACCAACCTTACAAAAAATCGCCTCTTCGACCGAGGCAAGAAATGGTGGGCGATACAGGAATCGAACCGGTGACCTCCTGCGTGTCGAGCAGGCGCTCTAACCATCTGAGCTAATCGCCCACGTCGTTCTACAGTTCGGGAGTTTATCTCCGCAGTTCCTGTTTGTCAAGGGTTTTCCTTGCACCAGGCCTCAAGATCATTCGTCGCGCGGCCTTCTTCAGCCTTCATGCCGGCGAAAAATCGCAGCGAAAGTCGCGCCTATGATTCTGATATCGGAAAACAGCCAGCGATTCTTCTGGTATTCGAGAGAAAGTTTGATCTTGTCCGGCATGATAGTCTGAAGGTACCCGCTTTCCGGGTCGCCGAAGCCCGCAAGGATTTCTTCTTCGTGACGGTACTTGAGCGATGCCGGATCGGTAAGCCCAGGCAGGTAGTCGAGGATTTCCCGCTGGGCGGGTGTGTAAAGCGCGACGTACTTGGGGGACTCCGGTCGCGGGCCGACGAAGGTCATGGAACCGGTAAGGATGTTCAATAACTGTGGCAGTTCGTCGAGTTTGAAACGGCGCAGCACTCGGCCAATATGGGTAACACGCCGATCACCGGAGACGGTGAGTTCCAACCGTCCATCTGCGGATGAACGCATCGTACGAAACTTGACCAGGCTAAAGATTTTGCCGCCTCGTCCTATGCGAGTGTGTGCAAAAAACGGATTGCCGGGAGAGACAACGAGCAACGTCAAAATAACCAATATCCAAATGGGGGACGTCACGATAATCAGCAGCAGAGCCAGGATGAAGTCAGCAAGTCGTCGCAAGAGCGCTCATCTCACAATTCGCGATTTCGACGCAAACAACCTCTTGAAACACTCGGCTACATACTTGATGTCGTCTTCCTGCAGGTCGACGTAGAACGGCAGAGTGATCACCGACTTGTAGTGGGCGTAGCTGTTTGGCAGATCGTGTCGCGTATAATGGTAATGCTTCTTGTAGTATGGTTGTAGATACAGTGGAATGAAGTGGACGGAGGTACCGACACCAAGAGACTGAAGTTTGTCGATGACTTCGTTGCGCCGCTCGCCGCCGTTACGTAGTTTGACAATATACAGATGCCAGGCATGCGTGGTTCCCTCCGGTTCAGTAGGCAGGAGCAACTCGTCGATATCGGCGAGATAGTGGTGGTACATCTCCGCAAGGCGACGGCGTTGCTTTTGGATCTGTTCGAAACGTCGTAGTTGCATCAATCCGATCGCGGCGTTGATGTCGGAGAGATTGTATTTGTAGCCAAGTTGCAGAATTTGATATTTCCATGATCCCCCGCCGGAATATCGTTTCCAAGCGTCGCGTGACATCCCGTGTAGCGAAAGCATTCGCAGGTTGTCATAGTGTCTTCGGCTGTTGGTGACCACCATGCCGCCTTCACCTGTCGTCAGGTTCTTGGTGGCGTAAAACGAGAAGCAAGAGAAGTCGGCGGTGGAGCCGACCGGTTTGCCTTGGTGGATTGCGCCCAGTGCGTGGGCGGCATCGTGGATGACTGTGAGCTTGTGTTTCCGACGCAGCGATTCGATTTTCCGCAAGTCTATCGGCAGACCGGCAATATGAACCGGCACAATCGCCCTGGTCCTCTCGGTGATGGCCGCAGGTATCTGGTTGAGATCTATGTTGAGGGAGTCACGCTCGGTGTCCACAAAAACGACCTTGGCGCCGGTTTGGATAATAGTCTCGGTAGTCGCGACAAAGGTGTATGGCGTAGTAATGACTTCGTGGGCGGAGCCGATGCCGGAGGCCAGCAGAGAGAGGTGCAATGCTGCAGTGCACGAATTGACGGCGAGCGCCTGCTTGGCTCCCACATAGTCAGCAAACTCCTGCTCGAATTCGTGAGCAGTCTTGCCGGTAGTGAGCCAACCCGAACGCAGGGTCTTTACGACTCTGTTGATTTCGCTCTGATTGAGTCTAAGTCGATAGAAAGGAACTTCGCGAATCCGCACAAACGCCTGCCTGATCAGAGTTGATCGGTAGAATATGTGCGTGTGGGAATGATGTAAAGGAAAAAGTGCGCCTGTTATGGAAAGGGGGATGTTTCTACGCCGACAATGCCATCTGAATGAACGTGCTGCTGCACGAATACTCTTCCAGTAGTCGATGGCTTAGAGCGTCCGTCAGCTCGGTTGTCAGATCGAGATACTCCGCGATCTCAGGCTGTATATGCGACCAGCCCTCGATTGCGGGCAGTTTCTTTGCAAAGGTGAGGCGCGCAAGATAGTCAGCGACGTGGATGACGCAGGAATATTTATCGTTCTCTCCTCCCGGCGCCACCGGAAAATGATGGAATTCAATGGCCTCCTGAATGGAAGCCGGCAGTTTCCAGTTCTGTGCCAACATGCGCCCGATGAGCGTATGAGGATAGCCAACCACGGACTCCTCTGCTTGATAGTCAGCGAGTCTCTGTTCCTCAAGCTGTTGCTTGATCCGCTTATGATCTTCAGGCATAAAACAGCAGATGATCAGTTTGCCGATATCGTGTAGCAGTCCCGCCGAGAATGCCACTTCCGGATCATAACAACTAAGAGAGCGATGTCGTTTGATGAGTATGCGACCGGCCAGTGCAGTCGCCAGCGAGTGCCTCCAAAATGCCTCCTGGAAATCAGTGTCGAGTTTCTGCGACTTGAACATGTCAAACACGGAGGAGGACAACACCAACGACTTGATCGCCTCCAAGCCAAGGACGAGAATCGCCTGTCTGATACCGGTGATCTCACTCGTGGCGCCATAGAAAGCGGAATTCGAGAGGCGCAGGACTTTGGCAGTCATCGCGGCGTCTTCCGACATGATAGCAGCAATGTCTTTGACGGAGGTCTTTGGATCACTGATCACTTTGGTAATCTGGGTAAACACCAGCGGTGGCGAAGGGAGATTGCTGATTGTACTCAAACGGCGTCTAAGTTTTTCCTCCGAAGTAACATTCTGCTGCGTCAGCATATTTTATGCCTCTCTGATGGTCTCAATTAGGCGATCGATGATCTTGTCTATCACGTCTTGGTCATTATAAGCCCCTGCCGCCACCAATTGTCTGGCGCGCTCAATCCTATCTTCCCTCACCGGTACCGGGTACTGGGAAGGCGAAGACTCGCTTCGCACCGTTGACTCAGACGGTTTCTGCCTTGATTCGTACCTGTCAACTAAGTCAGGCGCAGTGCCGGGCTTGACTTCCTTCTGGAGTTTGTCCGCTGTTGCCGGAGTTGTTGCTTCAGTCTTTGGCTTGTCAGCCGGCTTCGACTTGCGTGTCATATTCAAACTCGTCGCCAGTGTTTTGTCAAAAAAGTCGTCTATTTTCATCGTTCATCGCCCCCGTCTATCTCTTCTTGTCGACGTACTGGGGTGTCCGCCTTTCGGGGGACAAGTACCCGGCAACTTTCCGTCCTTTCTCCAACTGCGCGAGTTGTTGGCGAATTGCCATGTACTTGCTGCTGGCCACATCCTCGTTTTCCTTGACAATCTTGAGCGTCTTGGAAATCAGGGTCGTGATTGAATTGACCAATCGACGCACTTCCGGGGAGGATGCGGCGAGACTAAAGAGATTCTTGTTGTCGGTGCGGAGTTTCGCGATTGTCTGTTCCGACTCACCGATGCGACTGCAAATTCGCTCTACTTCCCCGTACAAGTCGACAATCTTCTGCTCTTTGTCGTACTTGATATAGTCTCTTTGTTTATCTATAATGATGAACAGAGACTGGTAAAACGAATACTCGTCCTTGAGCCCCGCTATCAACTTCGTTTCCAGCTTGGTGACGTCACTGTATTCCATCGGTACCTCAAATCTGCAACGAAACCACCTGTTGTGTTGCAGATCGTTGCTTGGATCGGTTGTCAGTTGCTGCCGTGACAGCTTTGGGATCAATTCCTTCCCAGCCCTCTCTCAGAGTATTCATGATCCTATTGATGCTGTCCACAATATCAAGATTCTTGGTCGCGTTCAGAAGGTAGATTTGGTTAATCAAGTATGCGTATATGTCCGCGAGTTTCTGGGCAATTTCTCCTCCCTGCTGCATATCCAGCGTCGTGTATAGATGAAAGATCACCCGATGAGCTTTCTCTATCTGGTCGGAGAAGGCCTCACCATCGCCCGACTCAAGTCGTTGGCGAGCATCATTTAGGTACTTGACTGTGCCCTTATAGCACATGACGATGAGATCACGCTGACTCAAGCCCTCAAGCTGAGCCTTCTGGTAGCTGATCACGTTTCTATCCACTGCTTGAAGTCCCGCTGCTGCTGCTGCTACTGCTACTACTGCTGGTAGTTCCCCAGTTTGCTGAGAGACTCGCGAGTGCGCTGGTGAGATAGTCCGACTGACTGTTTAGTTGGCCGATGAGAGTCTCCATCTGATTGAATTTGTCCACCAACCGTTGGCGCTTCAGTTCCATCAGTTGATTCATCTGGTCAACCTGACTCTTGATATCGTTGACCTGCGTTTGGATGGCTTTGGTGCGGCGCGCGAAGATACCGTCCGTGTCCTTGGTCAAAGAATTTACCGAGTTCTGTGCCTGGGCGGCGACACCTCTGAAGATTTTGATCGTGGCATCGTTTCCTGTTTGCAGGTCCGCGTCCGTGAGTTCCACCTTCAGCTTCAACCCTGCAGTCGCGGAGTTGCCATCTTTGCCAGTCAGTATTTGTCCCGAGCCCGTTGCTTGCTCGCCATTGATAGTGCCTGCGACATTTTCACCTTCGTACACCTGTCCAAGAGCCAGGCCAAGCTTGACGAGAGCACCGTTGGCGGTGCCGCCCTGAATTTCCACTTTCGAGCTCTTCCCATAGCTGCCGGAGGTCAGGATCAAGTAACCTTCAGACCCGTTGTCGAAGTAACTGACTACGACACCGAGACCGCCGATCTTGTCGTCAGCGTTGATCTTCTGTTGCAGTTCGCTGACGAGAGCGGCAGAACTGCCATAGGTTGTCTCGGTTAACGTGATTGTATTGGAAATGACGCCATCAACTTTCAGCGTCAGGTTTTTATTGGTTGCATCGACGACCAAGGGAGTAGTCGCGGGATTCACGATGGATGATCCGCGCATATAACCCTGCATAGCGGCCTGCGTTATGTCAACATCATATCCCGAGGACGACGTTTTGGTCTTGTCCGTCGATGACAGGAAAGATATCTTGCTGTTGGAGGAACTGCCGGAAGACGTCAGTAGTTTTCGCAGGTCGTCGGGGTGATCGCGAATCGCCGCGTCCAGCTTGCTCCGATCGGCCACTGTCAGTTTGCCTGTGCTGTCAAATCGGATGCCAATATCGGCCAACATCTTGTATTTTGTATCCAGTCCGTCGATCTTGGACGAAACCTGGCCACGGAGGGAGTTCTGCACCAGCATCAGAGTGCTATCACCAAAGAGAATGCCGGTCTTGTCGGTAGCCGTCGGGTCGAACTTGAACTGATCGTCAAGCGAGCCAAGGACGTCGTTGAATTTTGTAATAAAATCCGTAATCTGCTGGCTGACCTTTGCTGTATCGCTGTCAACGTTGATGATAATCGGACTGCCATCCGTGATTTTCTTGAGGTTCAACGTGACTCCCGGAATCAGATCCGTGACGAAATTGGTCTCGCTCGTGACCGTGATCGGTGAGCCGCCACCGGAGGTTGATCCCATTGAGATTTGGGCGTCCTGTGCTTGCTGCAAGAGTGGCGCGAAACTCTGCACCTGGAACTTGTCGCCAGCGACCAATGTCCCTGCGGCAAAGGACAGTTTCAGGCCGTCGGAACCGGCGCCCGACAACTCCACTTCGGTGTCAGCCGAGCTTACTATGATTGATCCATTATTTGCACCGTCGGTCCAGTTGAGTGTAATATCGCCGGAGCCGACAGTCTGGGTACCGGTACCACCGACGGTGAATGTATAGGTCTTGTTCTGGCTACCGGTGTAGGAAGCCGTGGTGCCAAGACGCGGCGTTGATGTCGCTGCCGTGGCAAAGGAGAGCTTCTCCACCTGATCAAAAGAAGTGCTGGAAAAGTCGGGTATCTTGGCGCCGGTTAGGTTGGAACTTATAGTGATCTCATTCTTGGCGCCGGTCTTGTCGGCTGTCAACAAGAGTCGGTAGTTATTGGACGTTGTACCATCATTGATAACAGATGCCGTGACGCCGACTTTGGCATTGTTGATAGCGTTTTTTATCCCCTCTAGAGTGCCGCTGCCAGTTTCGATCGTGATCGTCTTGGACGAAGCGTCGCCGACAGTGATGGTAATCGTGCCAGTGCCGATTTTGGCAGCTTCCTCCTTACTGAATCCCTGCGAAGCAATCTGATGGTTTTGTGCCAGAGCAGTGATATTCAGGGAGTAGGTTCCGAGACCCACATTGCTTCCGGCAGTGGCAGTCAGATAGTCCTCATCGGAGACGCTGATTTTCGTCGCGTCGAAGGTGTCGGTACGCGACAACAATGCGGCCTGCGTTTGGAAGGCCAACAACTTCGTATTGATCGCCTGATAAGTGGTGATCTGGTTGGTCATTACCGTTTGGTTATATTGCGCCAACGTGATGTTCTGCTTGTCATAGGTTAGCAGCGCATCGATAATCGACGTCGTGTCGAGCTTCGAGTTGATTCCGGTTATTGCACCTGCAAGTCCTGCCATGGTGTTAGTCCTTTACGCGTTAGAGGGCGGTCCGAGGGGATTAGCCCTCAGACCGCAACATTACATCAAGCTTCTTTGTCAAATATGGCTCCGAGGAGCTCCTGAATTCGTGCCCGAATGGCCAGTACTTCCTCCGGAGGAATCTGTCGGATGACCTTCTCAGTATCCGAGTCAATCACCTTTACAACCAGAGACTTAGTATCGTCGTCAATGGAAAAGCTCAGCGATGTATTCTCGCTTCGGAATTGCTGACTGAGTTTATCGACAATCTTCTCCAGAAGTTTCTTGTCAATTTCCTTGTGTTTCTCCCCAGTCACTTTCTCAGGCGAAATCGTCAACGGTGGCGATTGGTATATCACCTTAGCGTCCATGTTAGGTGATTGCGACTTAGCTGCGGTATGAGGAGCAGTTGGAACAACCGTTTCCTCGTTTCCCGTTATGATTCTGTCAATCGCACTCATGGACATCACCTCACATGATCTCGACGCGGGAGGTTAATTAGACCCCCCGCGCGCGAAAATCAAAGGACCTACTTAAACAGCGACAGCACTACCTGAGGCAACTGGTTGCCCTGGGAAAGCATCGCCACACCCGCTTGCATCAGGATCTGGTTCTTCACGAACTCCGACATGCTTTCGGCCATATCGGTGTCGCGAATACTTGATTCAGACGCACTCAGGTTCTGGGAAGCAACGCGCAGGTTGCGCATATTGGATTCCAGAGTGTTCTTCTGGAATGATCCCAGTGTACCACGGCTGGTTGACACCTCGTCGATCGCTTGATCAATGACAGCCTGAGTATCCTGGGCTCCTTGCACCGTCTCAACGTTAATTTTCGAGAGACTGGCGAACATGTTGCCTGCAAGGGCTTTGCCAAGTGAACTCGATGCCATGTTGCGCAGGCCGATTGCGGCGGTTTGGCCGACGTTGGCGCCGATCTGGAAGACCAGCGACGAATCGGTATCGGAAATAGTTTCCGAACCACCCTGCGAAGTCAGCGCGTAACGCAGCTTCAGCGATTGTGATCTGTCGGAATTGTATACCACGGCATCTTTGCCGGCAGTCACCGAAGTAGCCGGGCCGGCATCAAGACGAACATCGTACTTGGCGGCTTTGACATCTACCAAGAGATTGCCAAGGTTAAGACCAAGGGGAGCGGTACCAATTGTGATGTTCATGCTGCCACGACCGGCGACACCTGACGCTTTGTTGTAGAGCGTCAAATTCGACGTAGAGCCGTACTTCACTGAAGTGACCGCGGTCGTGTAGCCATCAAAGGAGACGAGGGCGTCCGTTCCGGAGTTGGCGAGGGTGTCGGGTGTCAATCCAAGAACGGTCATCGCTTGCTGACTCGCGATGCCGGTCGTGTTGTGCTGGAGTTTGTATGCGGATCCTTCGTCGGACGTGAAGAACCGCAGTTTGTTGGTGTCGTATACTTCCACATTGACGTTGTTAGGACCGACAGTAAAAGCGGTTGTGAGACCGGTCTGGATCGCAGTAGCAAGCACCGCCATCGAAGTGAAGGTTTGGGGAGCGATTGTTACGGCGGCAGTCGTACCTGGGTTCTGCACCGTTGTCGCCGTGAAGTTGAGAGTATTCACGCTGCTGCCGCGGCTTACACGAGTGGTGCCCATCTTTAGACCATCTGTAGCTGTACCCACGACCCAGGTCCCAGTAGTAACGCCAGTATTCGACGTCAGTTTCGCGCTGAACTGCGAGCCTATGCCCGTTGAGAATGTTAGCACATGGCCGCCGCTGACGGAAGCCGTGATCTTTCCGGCCAAAGCTGCATTAGCAGTGATGGCAGCATTCCATTTGGCCGCGATGGTAGCGTCGGTGTCCTTGCCACCTGCGGTCGTTCCTTCGAGGGTGACCGACAGGGTCTGGTCACCGGTAACCGCCTCGCCGTTCTCCTGATAGTTGAATACTATAGTGTAGGTACCGCCCTGGCTGGTGCCAATAGTACCGGTACCGTTAGTGCCAATAGCGGCGGTCGAGGTAATGGTCGCAGCAAGCGCAGCGGCCGCAAGTTTGAGTCCCGTACTAAATGCGTCGGTGATGGCAATTGCGGTGGAGACTTTCTCCGCGCCCGCAGACGCCTGCAAGACATCGAGGTTGTGGATCTTCTCTTCCAGACTCACAGGAGTGCCAGCGCCGTTAAGCGAAATACCAAGTGAAGTCGTGTTTATTGTCGCTGCGGAAGCGGCGGTCAAGGTAGACGTGACTGAGTGGCTGCCCGAAGTAAGACTGCTCTTCAGAATCGACAGACCGGACGAGTTAGCGGTAGTGATCGTGGCAATGTTGTCCTTGGTACCGTCGAGGAGCTTCTTGGTACCGAACTGGGTGTTCACCGCAATTCGGTCAATCGTGGCGATAGCGTTTTCAATTTCTGCTTGATCAGCAGCCAACTGAGCGGAGTCGTTCATGCCTTCGTTAGCCGCGTGAATGGCCAATTCGCGCATTGACACCAGCAGACCGGAAATTTCGTTAAGTGATCCTTCCGCAGTCTGGATCATGTTGATCGACCCTTCCGAGTTCGAAATTGCCTTTCCGAGACCGGCAATCTGAGCACGGAACTGCTCGGAAATGACTAAGCCCGCCGGATCATCGGCAGCGCGGTTAATACGATAGCCTGACGACAGCTTCTCCATCACTTTGCTGATGGCCGAACCTGTGTTCGCCAAGTTGCGCTGGGCGTCCAGGGCAGCAATGTTGTGGTTGATGCGTAATGCCATTACAATCCTCCTTGAGTTTCCCTGTCGGATTCCTTACCGACTTTCTCCTTACTACTGCTCGTAATGTTTAGCCACATCCTATGTCTGCCGGGGTCAGAGCAACTTCGACCCCCTAACCGTGAGAATTGACCCCCTTCACCGTGGTTAGCCAGCAAGTGGGTCTAATCAGTTAAACCTCCTTTTCCGAGTGTATGGGTCTGCTATCTTTCTTCGTTCGTTCATTAACTTTGTCGGTAACAATCGCTTAATCCTTAACCGAGAGTCTCGTTCCGCTTTCTGTTCTCTATTTCGGAGCGTTATGCCTCCGACTTTAGGTCAATGGCCCTTTTTGTGCTGTGTTCGGACGCCACAAGTCACCTTCTGTAATGCCTTGTCATACATCGTCTTGGAGTCAATCGTCAATCGCCCCGGTTAAACTGCTGTATTTCTTCTCAGGCGGTGACTCTGAAACTGCAAATTCTTGAGTCAACTGTGCGCCATTTGACCGGCCAGGTCTTACTGTTGGGACTGTTGAAAAAGCCGGTTGAGCGAGCCGGCAGGAATCCTTTCCTGTTTGATCAGCAAGGTAGTCAAGGGCGTCAGGGGTTTTTGACGACGCCTGAAAAATGTTTCACGATAAACATCTCAGTCGCACGCCTCTATCCCCTTGATTCAGCAAGTTGTTTCTCCTCGGCGCGCATCGCCTCGATCTGCCGCAACTGCGCTTTCGCCTTGTCGTTTGCAGGATCGATTGCCAACGCCTGAGTGTAACCAAGTCGCGCGCTTTCAACATGACCGAGTTTAAGATAACAATCAGCGAGAAACGCCAGCAACTCGGCAGACTGCGGTTGCAGCATGATGCATCTTTCAACATACCGTAGTGCATCCGTGTGCTGCCCGAGCTCGAAATAGAGTCTGGCCAGGAGATAGAGGATGTCGAAGTCCTCGGGTACATGGTCGAGATAATTGCTCAGCTTCAGCACGGCATTGGCGCTGTCTCCGGTTTTAAAATAGGTGTAGCCGAGATTTCGCAATGCGATTGCCATCTGTGCCTCCAGCGCCAGAGCACGACTGTAACAGCGGATAGCACTGCTGTAGTCCTGCAACTTGAAGTGGCAGTTGCCCAAGTTGTTGGCGACTTCGGCGTCATCGGGAAACCGTTCTTGCATTGTCTCATAGACTTGCACCGACTCGCGGTAGCGCATCAGCCCCATCAGTATTTCGGCTTTGGTACCAAGCGCGTTGTAGTCGTTGGTACCGGTCGCCAACAGACGATCCGTCCAAGTAAGCGCCGTCTCCAGATCGCCCGCTTCCCGCTCGATTTGTACTAACAGGTTCAAGGCATTCCGATTCTCGCTGTCGCTTTCGAGCATGCTCACGCAATTGGCGCGAGCGGCGCCCAACCGTCCTTGACTGCGCGCAATCTCAGCCAGAGTATTGCGAGCGGTCAAATCGTCAGTGCCGCACGCAAGACGTCTCTCGGCGTAACTTCGGGCGGACTCAAAGTCATTAGTGCGGTAATGCAGCATTGCCAAATGCGTCAGGACATCGGCGTGATCCGGTTTGTAGTCCAGAGCTTTCTTGAGACAGGCAATCGCCCGCTCATCTTGCGTGGTCTCTTCGTATATTAGCCCGAGACCGAAATACGCGGATGCTTGATCAGCAACGCGAATCAGAATCATGTTTAGTGTCTCAGCACCGGGATTGTACCTGTCAGCGGCATCGATGTATTCGTGAAAGGCGGGTATGGCCCGAGCGAAATCACGATTACCGGCGTAGGAGGTGGCTAACGCAAAGAGCGCGTCAAGGTATCCCGGTTCCACCGCAAGTGCTTGACGAGCACACTCCGCAGCCCGATCATATTCCTTTAGATAGAAGTATGCCAAAGCCATTTGGTCGAGGGCCATCAAGTGAACGTGACGCTCTCTCAGATGCTCGGGGTCGGTATTCCGCACCGCGCGACCGGAATGCTCAAGTATCTCGCGACAGACTTCAGGCGGAGGAGGGTGCTGTTCGTCGCGCAGTATCTGCGAATAGTTGAAGTTCGCGAAGGCGTTGTCCGGATTCTCCTCAAGCTGTTTGAGCAGCAGCGCTTTGCTGCGCGCAAACTTTTTTTTCATCATCTCCCGATTGAGACCGTAGCCATAGTGAATCAGCTTGACGTCGGCGCGCAAAACCGTCACTGCCGGCGGCAGGCACAACTGATTGTGAACGATGCCTTCGTAGTACAGGTTCAGCTTGCGCCGCCATAGGCGCACCGAGGGCAAGAAAGAAGCTAACTCACCGGTGAGAAGATTTTTATTGTGGACGGACACCGAGACGAGATTCACGTCGGGAATGTGGGTCGCCTGCCTGAGTTTGGCGTGGTCTTCCTTGGTCAGCGCTTCATCGGCGTCAAGGATGAAGATCCAGTCGCAGGTGGCGTATCCCAACGATTGATTACGAGCCAGCGAAAAATTGTCTTCCCACGGATGGTTATAGACACGGGCTCCATATCGCTTGGCGATCTCGACGGTGCGGTCTTCCGAGCCGGTATCGACGACGATGATTTCATCCACTACTCCGCTAACACTCTCCAAACACTGCGCCAGCATTTTCTCTTCGTTCTTCACAATCATGCATAGCGAGATTGTCTCATCACCGAGGAACTCAAGCGCCAGTTTCTGCAGGTCGTCCTTGCGAAGGCAATAGACCAGCCCGTCAGAAATGGCACGGCGTTTTCCGGCTGTGTCGCCGAGATGCCCCAGGACTGTCGCCAGATTGATGTATGATTCCGGATTATCTCTGTTGACCTCAGTGGCGCGAGTCAGCAGCGCCGTGGCCTCCTGATTGTTGCCAAGATTGTGCTGCGACATTGCGACGCAGTTGAGGACATTGACTTGTAGGGCTGTGGCATCTCGGTGCTCGGCACAAACTTGCGCAAGCCGATTCAGTTTCAGCAGGGGTTCGCCCATGGCAACGGCTCCGGCAAAGTCACGATATTCATAGTTGACTAGTGTCTGCAATAGTCTGTCATTGTCATTGATTGCGGAAGTTGCGACAGTGGACATCCAGTCGTAGGCAGCGTTGTACTTGTGCACACGATAGGCCGCCCAAGCCGCCACCTTAACAACCTCGATCGGTAATGTGTTGATGTTGGAGCCGTTTATGCCCACGACTTGCGAGAACAGATTATAGCAAGTATCGAACGCTTCAAGAGCATAGGCCTCCCGAATACGTGCGGCAATTTGATCAACCGAGCTGATTGCGCTTGCGGAGTGACCGTCTTTTGGATGCACTTGCTTCGTTTGCTTCTTAGCCATCACAAAGTTCCTTCCGTGTCACCGCTGGAAGCACAGCTGTCGCTTGGGCAGCTTCGTTCTGCCACCTGTGAGCCACATCGTCGTCGCCATATCGCGACAGATAGGTTCCCATCACCGAGCGGAAACTGACGACGTCCTCAATCCGAAGCAGAAACTCGAAGCAGTTTTCGAAGACTTTGCGCGTAGCACCCGGAAGGATTACCGCTGACTTGAAAGCCGTGGTTGCATCATCGATGTTGCCGCACTGGTCTTCGAACACCGCGAGGTCGTTGAGGCTGTCAGCGTCGCCGGGATCGACATCGACCAAACGCTGAAGCATATCGCGTGTGGCAATCGTCTTACCTTCGCTCCAGTACATCAGCGCCAGATTGTGAATGACATCCTTGTCGGTAGGCGACAGTTGCAATGCCTTCAGCAAGTAGATCTCGGCGTTCGCACTATCACCTGCCTGCAACGACAATAGCGCCGCTGCCATAAGCAGTTCATTGGAGCCAGGCACGCGCTCGACTGCTTCTCTTAAGAAAGACACGGCAAGGTCGAAGCGGCCGGCACTGATTTCCTGGGACGCTTTGTTGATTATGGTCTGGATCCGGTCACCGGCATCAACTCCCATCCCTGGAGGCGGCGATTTGGTCCGGGCTTCTTTCATGCGTACTCCTATGCATGCCCGTGCATTACTACATCACTTACGGGTAGCGATCGGCTCGTAGCTGCAGTGAATCATCTGACTCATCGCGTCAACTCCACGATTGCCACCGGATGCCGCTCCTTCAGTTTCTGAATATGAGACAGTTGTTCAGTGATAGAGTGTTGAACGGAATATTCGCTGTTGGTAAGCACCAACTGCTTGGCTGTTCTATTAGCTGCGTTTATCAAGATTGGCCCTTGCAGATTGGCCGCCATTTGCTCGATCTGCGGTGGAATCGTTACGATGACGAGAATTTCGACATTATGCGGATCGTCCACACCGATATCAGCGACCTCCTTGGCGTGCACTTCTACGCGATAGTCGGGGAAGAAGATAACCGGATTGACTACCACAAAGGCCAGATCCGGTGCGTCGACGCACTGCAGCCAACGAAACGGCTGCGAGTCGGCGTGATCGATAATGACATACTTTTCCAGCTCCTCGAAGCCGAGTATTCCCTTCGGAAACCTGATGATGTCATCGTCCGTAATCTCCATGGGCCCGAATTGACGTGTCTCCAGTAACATCTTACCTCACCTCAGAAAATTGAGCAGTGATGGTTGTATGATCTTCGCCGCGGCATTGAGCGCCGATTGATAGGCATTCTCCGCCATCGCCAAATCAGTGATCAGCTTGGTCACATCGGCGTCTTCTACCTGGGAAAGCAACTTAGTATAGTTGACATCATAATCCTCTAACCGGCTTAGCGTCGTTTCCATGCGGACGACTTTGGCTCCCGTTGACGCACGGTGGTTGAGCACCGTGTTCAATCCGGAATCGAGAGTGCCGACCAGATCGGATATGGCACTGCGGTCATTGTCATGAAGCGACTGGACCAGCAGCATCATACTCCCAAGCACGTCGGTGGAGCCGAAGATTCCCAGGGCACTGGCGGAGCGCGCGTTATCGGCATTGCTGACGATCAACGTCCGCGTCGGATCGTTGTTAGCTATCTGAATTCCGGTTTGATCGGCATTGATCGACGCCGTTATTGCCAGCCCGGAGCCGTTAATCGCATTGAGCAAATCCTGCACCGTTGTGATACCGATGGAAGTGTCGATTGTCACAGTGGCATCACCATGGGCAATCCGAATTCCACCCGGCGGAATGCCGTTGTTGTTGCACAGTTGTGCCAGAGTCATGGCGGGCTGCAGTTGCGGCGACAGACCCTTGCCGATCTGGTTGCTAGTGAATGTACCGAGCAGCCCTATATCTGCACCCGTGGTCTCGCCGGTAGCGGACTCGGCCACCTCGAAGCTTGGCCCGGGATGAACATCCTGACCGTTCAGCACCGGATCAATGGCGCCGGTCAATCCGAGATTGGCCGCCGTATAATCATAAAGGCTTATTTCTTCGGTATATAAATCCAACGGCACAACGTTGGTATCGGTAATGTCGATTCCCGTATGCGCAGTGTTGATTGCCGCCGTTACGCCGCTCGGTAATTGGGCATTGATCGAAGCGATTGCATCACCTACTGTGACATCTCCGGTCAGATCGATGGTGACATTGGTCGAACCCGATTGATTGCGAATCACGAACTTGCCCGGCTGCATGTCCACACCACTCCCATGATTGAGACTGGTTAGCGGCGTGGCCACGCTGATGGTCGGATTTTCGGTCGCCACCAGACACAAGTTGTTGCCTTCGAGACCCAGCGAGGCCGTAACATTTGTAATACCCCCGGCATTCAACTGGAGATTGATCGCCTGGATCACATCGTCGATAGTAGTAGCCGCATGAATGTTCACTGTGACTGTATTATTGAGATTGAGATCCTTCACCGTGAAGGTTCCGGGGACCAAATCAACACCCTGGCCGTGATTTAGGGTCGTCAGTGGTGTAGTCGCGACAATTCCCGGTTGGATATCCGTCGTTGCTCCGATCACGGCAAACGGCTTGGTCAATAGATCCGAACCGATCGTGTTGATCTGTACTTTGGCTTTGCTATCAATAGTATAATTGATCGTGCCGGAATCACCGCGGTAGACAACACCGGCTGACGTCGACTCGAATGGCTGCGTGCGGGTGCGATAGCCGGAGAACAGGTAATTACCCTGAAGCTGTGAGTTGCCGGCCGCCAGAATCTGGTCCAGCAGCGATTGCACTTCATTGGCGCCTGCCTCGCGCGCGGCGGCGTCGAAGGTGTCGTTGGACATCTCCACTGCCGTACTGTGCGCGTTAGTAATGGCAGTGTTGATATCATTCAACGCCGAATCGACGGTAGAAAGCCACGTTTGACCGATCGCGATATTGCTCTTGTACTGCGCCAGATCGTTCAGACGCTCGCGGTAGGACAGATCTTTGATCGTACCCACCGGATCGTCAGAGGCCGTGTTGATCCTGCGGTTGGTCGACATCTGATTTTGCAGTACGTAGAACCGGTTGATGTTTTGCGTCAGGTTATAGACTACCTGATTGGCAATCATCTCATTGGTAACTCTCATATTCCCTTACTCTTCATAATAGACGAATCCCTGAACAACTTCGGTCGGGATGAGCGGTTCGCCCTGCGTCATGTCCGGACCGTCGCCCTTTCCCGGTCGCAGCGAGTCGATTTCTCTCTCGACTTGAATCTGCTTCTTGTCATTCACGATCACATCCCTATGGCTTGCCTTCCGGCCTGATATTGGGCTTGCGCTTTTGATCCCGGTACTCCAGCTCTGCTTTGGGCGTGCCGGGCTTCAGTTCGCTCTTGAACTTGTTCTTGAGCATGTTCACGACTGACATCAAGTCTTTCTTGCCCGCCTGAGCCGCTTTCCGGTTCTCGTTTTGGATGCGGACATACACCTCTTCGCGGTGGACCACCACTTTCAGAGGCGCGTCTATGCCAAGGCGAACCTGACGGCCGTATATGCCCAGTACGGTGACCTTGATATTGTCACCTATCGTGATTGATTCACCTAACTTCCGTGTTAGAATGAGCAATCCACCCTCCGTGGTTGGTTATCTTGTCACGCCCATGCCGCCAATAAGAGTCTCCAGAGCGGAATCGATATAGGTTACTATGCGCGCCGAGGCTTCATAGGCCTTTTGATACTTCATCATGTCAGTCATTTCCTCGTCAATCGATACTCCCTGCACCGATTGCTTGGCGTTGTCCATTTGTGTAGCCAGCAAGTTGTAATTGTCCTTGAGATTCGACGCTTCTTGCGTCTTAATCCCCAGAGTGCCCACCAGACCCGCATAATACTCGCTGATCGTCGCGGTATTGGCGGATAGGACGGTGCTGGATCTAAGTTCGCTGATCGCCTGGGCGTTGCGCGTATCTCCCGGTGCTCCGGAGATTAAGGCGGCGGCAATCAGATTCGGATCATTTTCAATTTCCGTGTTTAGCGAGATCGTCATTGCCGTCGTGTTGAAAGGCGAGAAGAAGTTGACACCGGTGGAGCCCTCCGCACCGACACCGCCGCGGTGAATCGCATTCACCTGCTCGACAATGGTCTTGGCGAGGGTATCAAGGCCGCTTTGGTATTCCGGCACCACTTTGTCACGCAATTGCTGGAGCGCATATAGTTCGCCTCCGCTAAACTCGATATCGAAGTTTGTGTCCTTCCAGACAGCCCGTGTAACCGTGGTATTTCCACTCTGTTCGATCTTGGTAGTAATACCCAGGGAATCACTGCCGTCAACCAAAGCCATCGAACCTAACAGCACTGTCAGAGACCCGTTAGGTCGCTCGATCGTACGCACCTGCGCAAGCACAGAAAGATTGTCAACCAGCAGGTCGCGCTTGTCACGCAGGTCATTGGCTTTGTCTCCGCCGAGTTCTGCACCAACGATCTGCTTGTTGATGGCCGCAATCTCACTTCCCAGCTCGTTTATTTGCTGCACGCGATTTGTAATCTCGGAATCGAGGCTTGCTTGCAGATCATTAAGCTGCGTGGCATGCTGTTTTATCGCATTGACGAGCACATTTGTCTTTTCGATGACGGTGCTACGGGAAGTCGGATTGGTCGCCAGATTCTCCCAGGCGTTCCAGAAATCGGATATCGACTGGGCGAGACCTGTGTCGTTGGGTTCGTTGAAGAATGTCTCGACCTGCGACAACGTTTTGTACGTTGTTTCCCATTGAGTCTGATTACTATTGGCGCCACGATACTGCTCGGTCAAAAACAAATCGCGGATATGACGCACGCTGTCGGCGAGTACGCCTGTGCCGACGCTCCCCTGAGGAGTATCCGCCGGCATGCTGGCAATCAGATTGACCCGCTGCCGCGAATAGCCGGGCGTTGTTGAATTGGCTATGTTGTGCGACGCCGTATTCATCGCCAACTGTTGCGCCATCAGCGCCCGCTTACCGATTTCCAATCCCGTAAAAAGCCCGGGCATTCCTATATCCTCCGATCAACAACAGCTAAACGACCGTTGCTCACGTGCTTGTTCTTATCGGCAGCGTATGTCGCGTCTTTTTCCCCCGCCGCGGATAGGTACGTCAAGGTGTTGTTGATGTATTCCATTGACTTCCGAATCAAGAAGTCGTTTCGCGACTTGATGGTCGAGATCTGGCGGTGGAGACCTGTCAGAGTTGCCTGAAGTGTCCGCAACTGGTTCAATTCCGGCTCGGCTACCAATTTGGCCAACTCAGTCAGATTGATGTCATTCGAGTCACGGTTCAACTCCTGCGACAAGGTTCGCACCAGTTCGGTGCGGCGCTTTTCAGCTTGTGATGTCGTGAGAGCAAGTCGCTCTTGTTCCTGAGTGACTGTCGCCAGAAGCTCCATGTCATTTGCGACCAATGCTTCCTGCTGACGGTTAAGCAACTCAACAAACGTTTCAAAAATGACGACCTCTTCTCCGATGAGTTTGATCAGTTGTAGTATCTTCTGTTCCAAACGAGCTCCTCTTAGTAACCTTTTCGGAACATCTCGCTAATTACTTCACTCATTTGCGCTTCGAAAGATCAGAAAGTATCGTTTCGACATACTTGCCTGTCTCGATAAATGGCGCCTTACCGCCATTCCGCGCCACGTTCGTCGGACCGGCGTTGTAGGCGGCCAGGGCCGTTTTTAGGTCACCGAAACGATCCACCAACGACCTCAAGTATTTTGCCCCTCCCATGATGCTCTCTTTCGGATCGAAGCGATCGCTGACCCCCATTGCTTTTGCGGTGTCGGGCATAAGCTGCATCAATCCGGCGGCTCCCTTGTGGGAAACGGCCTGAGCATTGCCCCCCGATTCGCGCAGAATCATCGACTTTAGCAGGTCTTCAGGCAGATTGGTTTCCGCCGCTGCGGTACGAATGTGCTCAATGTACTCATTGAGAACTGGCATTTCATTCTGCGGTTGCGTTGCCACCTCGTCGGTTGTTGCTTTCGACGGCGGCTGCGATTGAGATTCGCCGTCAGGCGACACGGGCACTTGTCGGCTCGTAGTCGCTCCGACCGCTTCAGGTTTGGCTACTTTCAGTTGTCGTGGTGGCCCGGCGCACGGCGTATCTCGAGGGGTTGCAGTCGGGATCACGCGGGGAGCCTTTCCGGTAGTCAGTGGCGGTTTCGGCTGCGACATGGTATCCAGTCGCTTGGCGAGATGCTCATAAAGCATTTTGCCAACGCCCAGCATCCCTTTCTTTGCGAGTTGTTGGGACACGGACTCATCAGCCATCGACAACATGATGTCTTTTCCGAAACCTTCCTCGTCCTTTGTGAACGAAGTTGATCGCATGCTCTTCATTAGTTGAGCGATGAAAATTGCCTCAAAGGCCTGTGTCGTTTTCTTGAGTTTAAGCCGACGTTGCTCCGATTCACTAAGAACCTGCTGCTTGTGCTGGACAGGCAGAGGCGACGAATCGGTCTTCAGCGGAATCATAACACAACTAATTCGGCGCGGAGCGCGCCGGCCTGCTTAATAGCTTGAAAGATGGCAATGATGTCGCGCGGTGTCGCGCCGATCGCGTTCAGCGCCGCAGCAATTTCGGAGACATTCGTGCGCTCCTCGAAGTACACGACGCGCGCCTGTTCTTCAGTGACATTGATATGAGTATCTGTGGTCTCTTTAGTCACGCCCTGCGAAAACGGCTGGGGCTGACTGATGATCGGAACCGACTTGATCTCGATGGTGATATTGCCATGCGCCAGTGCAACCGGCGCAATACTAACATGTTCCCCGGCAACAATCGTGCCGGTTTTTTCATTGATTACGACCCGCGCTTTCGCATCCGGATTGACCATCAGATTCTCGATTTGAGAGATGAACTGCACTCTGTCATCCTGCGATGTCAACGCCGAGGGAACCTTCAGTGCAACTCCGGCATCGTCGGCAGTCGTCGCGCTCCCCGGAAAACGGTCGTTGATTGATTCTTTGACGCGCTGGGCGGTAGTATAGTCGGGACTGTACAGCGACAATTTGACGACGCCCGGTGAAACATCAAATTGGGGTGGCTCGCGTTCGATCGTTACGCCGTTGGGCACACGCCCCACGAGAGTATAGTTACTGACAATTTTGTTGCCGCCAACCTGTACATTAAAGCCACCGATGGATACCGATCCCTGGGAATAGCCGTAGATTACTCCCTGTCGATCACTCATCGGCGTCATGACCAGAGTCCCGCCTTCGAGTGTTGAAGCGTCGCCTATCGAAGAGACGGTGACGTCCAACTTGTCACCCAGTTTTGCATTGGCGGGAATCTTGGTGGTCACCAACACGGCGGCGACGTTTCTGATCTTGACTTTGTCGATCGGCACGGTCACGCCCATTCGTTGCAGCATATTCGTAACCGATTGGACCGTGAACTGCGAGCCTTTGCCGTCACCGGTGCCATTCAACCCGATCACCAAACCGTAACCCATCACGTCGGTCTCCCCCGTTTGATTGATGCGGGCAATGTCCTTGATGCGGACATCCGCATACGCTTTCATCAACGAGATGATATTCACCAGCACAAAAATGATAATTGCCAGGATAATCAGCCGTATTAAGCGCATCAGTTACCTACCTGCCTAAAAGATCCAGTTGAGTGCACGGGTAATCAAACCGGGCTTCGAACCGTCCGCACCCGGGCCCTTGCCGGTGTAAACGATTTGAGCTTCGGCGATATTGTAGGATTCAAGCGTGTTATCGGGATTGATGTCGGCCCGGCGGACGATGCCTGTCAACGTCATCGTCTGGTGGTCCGAGTTGATCGTGACTACGCGCGAACCTTGAATCACGAGATCGCCGTTGTTGCGTTCGGCGATTACCTCTACCGTCATTTTCCCTCTGAGCAAGCCGGCGCGGCTGTTCTCCCCCTTGCCGTCATACTTGTTGTTGTTCGCGTTGTCCGCGGAGAACAGCGGTATGAATTTCAGCGGACCAGCTCCTCCGGTGCTCTTGGTACTGGCATCGCTTTTCTCTTCGGTTTTCAACTGCGAGGAGTTCGACGCCTGCGCATCCTCGTATACCAGAACCGTTAGCAGGTCCCCCACGCGCGCGGCCTTGATATCGGTGAATAATGATCCGTCGGATCCGACCCGTTGGGCATTAAGCCCCGTTGGCGCCATGATGCCGACTGCTACGATCGGCAGCAACGCCATCAGAGTCGCGAACACCCTATTTGTTGATCTTGACTGTCTTTTCATCCTGTACCACCGCGCTTATTATTCTGCTACTGGACATGTTTTTTACTTTAATCGTTTCTCCCAGACAGCCGGATTCTTTGGCCTCACCGGAAGCAGTGATTTTTATGCTGCCGCTGGAGTATTCAATGCTCACCAAATCACCGCGCTTGACGATCTCTTGCTTCTGAAGGAATGATTGCGTCAGCGTTCTGCCCGCCGCCATTGCTCTTGCCGCTGACTTACCGTCAAGTTCCTCGGACGAAACTATCGGCGGGTCGGCAAGCGAGGTAACTTCACGACGCGCAACATCGAAAAGCTCCGGCGTCAAATCCTGTCCCTGCTTGATCGACTCTCTGGCTACCAGCACCTTCTGAAAGAGATTGATTTGCAGATTGAGATTGGCCGTCTGGAAGATTTCGCTGTCTTTGAAGAAGTAGACCTTGACCCAGCAATTGCCAAGCGGCCTGGCATCGCCGAGGGGTTCCACCTTGAGAGAATCATACACCGGGGGCAACGATGAGGCAAAAGCCGGAATGGTAATAAGGTACTCATTGCCATCATGCGGCAGTCCCGCTCGCAACTGCTGCTCGATGTCAGACGCCGGACTTCCGGAGGCATCCGTGGATGCCACCGGAAGCAGCATTAGACACAACATTGTTGGGAGGAGTAGTGTCTTAATCATATCTTATCTTTTCAGGTTATTGACCAGCGACGTCATGTCGTCGGCGGTCTGTATTGCTTTCGAGTTTATCTCATAGGCGCGCTGGGCCACGATCATGTTGACCATCTCCGTGACCACGTCTACGTTCGACATTTCCAAGTACCCTTGATTGAGCTTGCCCATTCCCGCTTCACTGGGGACACCGGTGATGGGCGTTCCGGAGGCCGGCGTTTCCTGGTACAAGTTGTGACCGATAGCCGACATTCCGGCCGGGTTGATAAATCGCGCCAGTTCGATTTGTCCGACGTCGTTCGATGAATTGCTACCGGCTTGGACCACGGAAACCTTGCCATCAAAGGCAATGGAAATCGACGAGGCATCTTGCGGAATCGTGATTTCTGGAGTTAACAAGTAACCATCCGAGGTTGCCAAACGGCCTTCGGCGGTCAGTTTGATGCTGCCATCGCGAGTATAGGCGGTCGTGCCATCCGGTTGCTGCACCTCAAAAAACCCGTCCCCGTCAATCGCGAGATCAAGAGGATTGCCGGTTTGCTGCAACGTGCCAACCGAGTATTCACGCGTCGTGGCAACCGGTCTGGCGCCGTAGCCGATGTCCAACGCCGTCGGCGTCACGGCGCCAACCGCAGACTGCACTCCCGGTTTGCGAAGGGACTGATACATGATGTCTTGAAATTCGACTTTGGCCTTCTTGAAGCCGGTAGTGTTCACGTTGGCGAGGTTGTTCGCAATATTGTCAACGTTCAATTGCTGCGCCGTCATTCCGGAAGCAGCGGTTCTAAGTGCTCTGATCATTTTCTTCTCTCCCCTTACGCCTTCCTAGGCAGATCGTTGACAGCCTTGCCAAGCGACTCATCCTGGATCTGGATCATTCGCTGGCCGGTCTCGAACGTGCGGTAAGAGTCGATCATATCGACCATCTCCCGCAACACATCCACATTTGATTTTTCCAGGTATCCTTGCCGCACAACCACAGGAGTCGCCTGAGTCGGGCTGACACTATTCGGCGCCTTAAAGAGGGTGCCGTTGACCTTCTGCAATTGATATGGCTTGGCAAAATCAACAACCCTAAGCGTGCCGAGCATGGCGCTGTCGACGTATACTTGTCCGGTACTCGAAACGGTCAACTTCCCACCTTGAACCACAAGCGGACCGCCATCGGTCAGGACAGGATAATTGTCGGAGGTAACCAGTTGGCCGGAAGGTGAGATGCTGAATGATCCGTTGCGAGTGTACGCTTCACCAAAGGGGGTCTGCACGGCAAAGAAGCCGTCACCCTGTATGGCGAAATCGAGGTCACGACTAGTGGGATCAAGCACCCCTTCCGTATAGTCAGTGTAAAGCTTGTCAATCATGCGTGTCTCCCAGGACGGAGTTAGCTTGCCATTAAGTCCCTGTTGTTCTTTGACGTAACGAAGGAAGATCGAGTCTTTCTTAAATCCCGCAGTTTCAGCATTGGCCAAGTTGTTTGCCACAACCTCTTGCAGCCGCAAGCGCGGAACCATGGACGTTGCGATTTTCTGTATGCCTTTAATCAACATAATTCCACTTCCGACGTTGGCATATTGCAAGAGCATTGCCAACTTCTTTGGCAAGCCAATAAATGCTATAAGTGAATCTGCAATAGTGAGTTACAACTGCGTGGAAATTGCGAACTGTGAGGTTGGTTTCGGTTTCTGAGAAAATCTTTCCGTTGCGGCAAAATATAATTTCTCAGTGAGCTGTAATTGAGGCTGGTGAGTGCTTTTCAGGTCGCTTCGCCGTGAGGACCCGGGGCATCCTGCGTATCTCAGATCAAACTTCTCTGATCCTTGCTTCAGCCGTCGAGCACGTGCAGGTGCTTTGCCTTGGTCGTGTCGATTAGCTCATTGATAGCTTTGTGGAAATCCTCTTCTGTAACTGAGCCTTTGTTGGTCTTCGTGTATAGCGCACAATCGAGTTTGTACCCATAGCACTGCAGCGCCTCTGCAAGATAGCAGACATCGACGTAAAGGCACTTGATGGTAACGCGATCCTTGGGCAAGGACTTCTCCCTTCTCTCAAGATAGTGACCTACCCTCAGCCATTCACTATTATCGGCGCCGCAGTGTGTTGAGTTGAGTGAAACTTTGATCGATAACAGCTTCGGTCGAAGATTGTTCAAACTATGAAGTCACGCACCCCATCTCGTCGAAGACGGGACCTGTCGGTTGACTGGAGAAGCTTACTTTCCGCCACTGGATTGCTGCTTGACTTGCTCGGCGATTTGCGCCAGACGCTCGCGAATGTCATAAATAGGGGGAATCTGCTGCTGCCCCAACCGCGGTAACACTTTCGTCCAATTCTCGGCATTCTGCTGTGACACAAACAGGTTGTTGTGGCTACACGATCCACCCTCAACCAGCTTCGCCTCTGGGGGTACGATGGACTCAACCCGCCCCTGATCAAAAGTGATCACAATTGGCGCCAACGTCAAAGGGTCAGTCGTCTCGTAACGCACCTTGTTTTTGGCGAATTCAGTATTTATAAGATACAGCGCCTCCTTGGCGCAACCGACATTAAACGGCAGTTTGTTGTCGACATAGAAGACGTGATAGCGTAAACCCATATCATAAGTGAAGTCAGTCAGATTGCCACCAAAGCTGTATCCGAGCTTGCTCGTGGTATCGGACTGGCCAAGGTCATACAGTAGTCCGATGTCGGCAAAGAACTTGAGACGGCTCTTCAGTTCCGCTTCGGCAATCTTGAGATCGGCGGCAATCTGCTCGATAGTTGGAAATTCCGAATTCTTCTTCTCGCTGCTGATGATGTATTGCGCAAGCAGCTTTTCCCGGTTAGTCAATACGAATGTGGTTGGGCGATAGCGGCTGAGCCTTTCCGACATCGCCAGGTTGTCATTAAGTTTCCTTAACATATCCGCGCGTACGCTATCGCTGACAGTGACCCCAAGCATCTTGGCGGCTTGGTCGATGGAGGTCAGGTGCCCTTTGGCGCCCCACATCACTAACAAGGTGTCGATCAACTGCTTTTCGATTCCCACGAAGCCAGCTGCCGCTGGTTCAGTGGCGGCAACCTTCGCGGCTTGTGCGGTATCCTGCTGCGTTGAGCCGGAGGTTGCAGCCGCTTGTTGGCTACCCCCGGTAGCGCTGTTCTGGTTGCCGGCCTGTTTTTGTCCGCAGGAGAGCAATAATGGGAAGGCCATCAACATGGCCAAGGTGATCTGAACGATCAATTTGGGTCTCATACTTCTATCCTTCATTCCACAGACTAAGTTGAACGCGTTTGAGATGGATAAATAACCCACGCGGCTCTTGTACGCAAGCGCAAACGGATGCCGGCAGGTGCGGCTTGCAGCATAAGTGCAAAGCGATTCACGCATATTCTAAGAGCACCTCCTGACCAACGCAGACGTTGGGTATGCCCGGGCGCGGCAAAAACGTTGTCACTGAAGACATTGCAGACTGTTCAGAAATGGTTCACCCTCCGGACCGGACTGATCGGGTTTTAGCATGTCGTTTGCATAATGACTTCCAGCGAATGGTTACAAACACATTTTAGGAGGTATACTCTTATGACCAGACTATCTAAAGTACTTTTGTCGGCGATGCTGGTTTTGGCCTTTCAGTTTGCGTTCGGATCATCCGAGCTGCCGGCCGCCAACGAGGTCCGCCTCGAGTGTCCGGTGGTGCGTCTGACGGCCAACGCAGGTGACTCGATAGCGATTAAAGTACACTTGACAAACGACTCCGACCTTGGCGGATTTAGTTTGGGGTTCAGCTACAATTCGGACATGGTCGAGATTACGTCGGTCGCAAAGGGAACGATCATACCTGCCGGTACGACATTTAAGAAGACTTTCGTTCCTGAATCAAACCAAGTGCTGGTCGGCTGGGTCGACACCGGCGGGGAAGATCCGATGCTTCCGCAGGTTGACGGTTTGGCGTTCACTCTTTACATGAGACTGCTTCCGGGTATCGTCCCGATGTGCGTCGACATTGACTCTGTCTATATCCCACCCGCTGGACCGTTTATTTTCGCACCAGTAGCCGGCGGCAAGATCACGCCGGAATACGTCGACTGCGGCACAGTGGATGTCATTATTGGCGGTTCCGCTTGTCCTTCGTCAAATACTGCTCCCGTGGTGGCTGACATTCCGAATCAAACTATAGCTGAAGGCGGAGCCTTTGCCACGATCAATCTTGACAATTATGTCGTGGACGCTGAAAGCGCCGACAATTTGATTACTTGGACGGCGACCTCAGCCAATCCGAACAGCTTTTCGGTCAACATCAATGCGGCTACGAGGGTCGCTACCGTATCCTTTCCCGGCGGCGAGTTCTCCGGTAGCGCTCTATTTACGTTCACCGCGACCGACCCAGGTGCCCTATCGGCCTCCGACACTGCCCGATTTACCGTTACGCCGGTTAACGATCCGCCGGTCGTAGCCGGTATCCCCGACCAGATTCTGCCATATGGCGCTACGTTTACCACCATCATCCTTGACAACTACGTGACGGATCCCGACAACATCGATGCCGAAATGAATTGGAGCTACTCAGGCAACAGTCAGCTAACCGTCGCAATCAGCCCGGCGCGTGTCGCCACCATCACCAAGCCGTCCGCCGATTGGAACGGCAGTGAATCGATCATCTTCACAGCAACCGATCCGGGACTGTTGTCCGATTCCGATACCGCAACGTTCTCAATCGCGGCGCCAACGCCAATCATCAAGATCACGCCTGATACATTGAAGTTCACCGCTTACGCCGGAGGTTCCAATCCCGCCGGTCAGGGCGCGATGATCACGAATGCCGGCAACGGCGCTCTTGACTGGAACGCTTCTGAAGCCACCGCCTGGCTCACTCTCTCAAGCGCGTCCGGTACCGCTCCCTCCGGCTTCACGGCGAGCATTGATATTGCCGGTCTCGCTCCGGGTTCCTATCTCGCTGACGTGACCGTGACCTCGGCGCAGGCGTCCAACTCACCGCAGGTGCTCAAAGTCATCCTGAACATTAACAACCCCGTTGATATCAAATTGACGCCGGACTCCCTGAGTTTCTATGCCCATAAGGGGGAAGCCAACCCGCCAAGCAAGGATGTCGGCATCACCAATGCCGTTCCATCGGGCGTCGAATTCAACTGGAGCGCTGTTGAAACTTCACCGTGGTTGTCGATGTCAGCCACAACCGGTACTTCGCCATCGACCGTGAGCTTCAGCGTTGACATTACTGATCTGGTTGTCGGTACCTATAACACTCTGGTCGAGATCAAGCAGATTTCTGTGACGACGAGCATGGGTGTGACTGACGATATCGACACCGTCTACGTGAAGTTGCTTGTCGATCAACCGACCGGCGTTGATGACGATCACAGCGCTGTCCCGAAGAGCTATTCGCTCAAACAGAATTATCCGAATCCGTTCAATCCGGAAACAGTGATCGAATACAATTTGGCTGCATCGGCCCATGTCACTCTGACCGTGTTCAACGTCATCGGTCAGAAGGTAGTCGACGTTGTCAACGGCTATGAATCCGCCGGCAGCAAGCAGGCGATTTGGAATGGCCGAGATGAGAATGGTCGTGAAGTACAGAGCGGTATTTACTTCTACCGCCTAACCACTGACAATTTCAGCATGACCAGAAAAATGATGCTGTTGAAGTAGACGAGCACAGCTATCAAGGAGAAGCCCCCGCCTTCGTGGGGGCTTTTTCTTTTGTGGAAGCGTCACGGTCAACGAGACGATCCTGCCTATTGTGCTGGCGCTTCCAAAGCTTTGGCGCTGAGTGATTCTTTCGCTTCCTCAGCGTTAGCCCGCCCCGATTGCTGGGCAGCCAAATCTTTGGCCTTCTCGGAGATCATAACGCTGTCTTTTTTCTGTGCCTGCGGTTGCTGTATAAGAGTCTTCTCGTGTTTTGGAGCAACCAAAGTAGCATTGGCGGCAGCGTTATTTTGTGTTACTGCGCAAATCTGCATTTTCCTACCTCCTTCCTCTCGATCATCCCATCGACAGATACATCAAGAAAATTAGGCTAAATCGATTTCGCCGCGCTCTCTGGCTCGATCTGATGTTTGTTGTCAGCTAAGTCTATGCACCCAAGGGGCTTGAATTAAGGAACGGTTTGGCGGATTGTTGAGGCTTCGGTATCGCCGAACTACCCACTTACTCGCGCCCACCATGTAGCAACACTAGGTCTCCCTTTCGTTTTCCGGGTGCGAACATCCAGCCCGGTTTCAACTGGAGCACCCAGCCGTCACCGACAACGGGACGGACAGAAGTGTCGGAAGGCACAGAGAGAGTCACTTTCATCATGTTTCTCGCCAGTAAGGCTCCGTTCTCAACATCAAGTGTTCCCCATAGATCTGTCAATCTCATTGTTGGGTAGACCGTCCCCAGCGTATCGAGCGGACAAAGATTGCTTGGATTGTAGGTGAACTTCATCTGTTGCAATGGAATCAAGAGAGTCGGGCCGTCTACAAAACGACCGCGATACTTCTCCAGTTGCTGCTTGCGGCTGGTCTCGCGCTGGTCTTCGAAGGCTCTTATGCTCGCTCCATCGTAAGTCTTCAGGCGCTGCTCGACTTCTTCGGATGTCACTGGCAGAGCACTGATCCCGCTAGCTTTTTGGAGCAACTGGCCAAAATCGGAGCCGGAAGTCAGTCCCTTACGCCAGTCGGCGCCATAGGTATCAAGCAGCAAGCCGTATGCGCTTCCAGACCAATAGGCGAAGCTGGAGACAAGTGACTCCTCGGTCTGAGCAGCATCCAGTTGAACACCTAGCTGACGCGCGATCTGATCGCTCGGCAGTCCGCATAAGGCATGCCCGGTATATTGCGCCAACCCCTCATGCATCTCCATTTGGCACTCCTCTTTTGCGGCCGAGGGAAAGAACTGCCACCGATATTGGCGAAACAGCAGGGCATCTTGTACGGCCATCTTACGTTCTTCTCCTGATTTCCTTAGTGCTTCGCGCAAGGCTAACCATTCGAGTTGCAGCCATAGCCGACCGTCATGTGTATCGAGATGTGCATTTGCCGTCACCGCCGCGCTAAGACCGAGGGCGGGTTCGATGCCGTGAAACGATTCGTGGAGCATAAGGTCTGCGCGACTGTACTTGTTTGCCGGGAGCGGCCACATGACCATTGTCCATCTTTTTCCCCCCCATTCTATTGCGGAGTTGGCTGCGCCAATCTCCGTCAGCAGTTTCCCGATGAAGAGCCCCCCGCTGGATTCCAGGGTTTTGTCCAAGTTGTTTTCGTTGGCGACAAAGGAGCCTGTTTGCTTGTCAACGAACATCATGGGCACACACAGAGACCTTCCCCACAAGTGACCCGAATCTGATTCACATATTGTTCTTGCTTCCTCGAAATACTGCCGTGCTTGATCCAGATCAATTGCGGACTCGGCGAGAGACCGCGACTGAAACAACAAAACGATCCCGATCATCGGAGTGACAACCTTCAAACACTTTAGACTGCTAACCATTCAGAACTCCTCCAACATTGTTCCTCTAACCCGGCGAGGCATCGGCAACCGCGCAGCAGGTATTCATCCAATAGACGTGGCCGGTTTGCTGTTTGTTTCGCGCTTGGAAAACGCGCATTTGTGGATCGGAAATAGCGCTCTGCGGAAACGGTGGCAATTGCCGAAGTCGTAGCTGATATTTCTAATGTTGCTCACGCCTCATAGACACATTCTTGCCGATCTCGTCGTTTTCCTTCTGCATGAGGTGGTCGAGTTCGACAAGATAGCGATACTGCTGACGCTCTTTTAGCTTCTCAAAGGTCTTCTCTTCCTTGGTTGCTTCGATCAACCGACCGCGTTTGATTTCTTCCTTGCGACACGCGTCGGTGATCACGCGCTCCTGAGTAGCCATGTTGGTAAGCAGACGTTGTTGGTAGTGAACCGAGCGCGTAAGACGCGCCACATCGACACGATCTCGCTTCTGCGCCTTAAGGGCTTCAATTTCGTCGTGCAGATGCTGCTGCAGCATGGCCAGATGCGCTTCTTCCATGCGTCGCATCCGTTCCGCCTGCGACAACTCCTTTTGTTTTTGCATCTTGTTGTAGGTCTTAACCTGCAACAGCTTCTGAAGTCGGAATTGAAATTTTTTCACCGATGATGCCTTTCAGCCTTTCGAGGTCGGCTGCAAAATCTGGAGTATCGGCATTGAGGTCCTGCTGCAAGAACTGGTTGAGCTGCGGGACCCTCTTGATCGAGTTGTCGATTTCCGGAGATGATCCCTTGACATAGGCGCCAATGTTAATCAGATCCTCGTTCTCGGAGTAAATGGCCAACACTTTGCGAGCATCACCCGCCAGATCGCGGTGTCCTTCCGAGACGACGTCGACCATCACGCGCGAGATCGATTGCAGGATGTCAATCGCCGGGTAATGCTTGCGGTGCGCCAGTGCGCGCGTGAGTGTGACATGCCCATCGAGAATTGAGCGCACCTGATCCGAAATCGGCTCGTTGAAATCGTCCCCTTCTACCAGAATCGTATAGAGACCGGTGATCGATCCTGTTTCGGCGGCGCCCGCGCGTTCCAGCAATTTCGGCAACATCGCATACACCGAAGGCGTGTAACCTTTGGTCGCAGGTGGTTCACCGATTGCCAAACCGATTTCGCGCTGCGCATAAGCGATACGTGTGATTGAGTCCAACATCAAGATAACGTCATGCCCCTGATTCCGGAAGTACTCGGCAATCGCCGTCGCCGTCATCGCGCCCTTGATCTTCATCAACGACGGCTCGTCGGAAGTCACGGCGACAACCACCGAGCGTGAAAGCCCCTCGGGGCCGAGATCGCGTTCGATAAACTCGCGCACTTCCCTGCCACGTTCTCCAATCAGAGCTATGACATTGACTCTCGCTGCGGAGCGACGCGCGATCATTCCGAGCAAGACTGATTTGCCGACACCGGAACCGGAAAAAATGCCGAGTCGTTGTCCTCTGCCGCAACTGACGAAAACATCGATGGCGCGCACACCCGTCAACATTTGCTCCTTAATGCGCTGTCGCTTGAGTGGATGGGGAGCGTGCGCCACGATCGGCTGAAGGTGGTCGGCATCTATCGGCCCAAGATCATCAATTGGCTCGGCAAGTCCATTGACAACTCTACCAAGGAGACCTTGGCCGACACCGATCTTCAGTACCGAACCGGTTGCCTCAACCACCGAGCCGGGATTGATCCCTTCTATGTCGCCGAACGGCATCATCAGCACAAGGTTGTCCTTGAAACCGACGGCTTCTGCCAACACCGGTTTCCCGGAACTGCGGCTGTGAATCTTGCAGATTTCGCCAAGTGACACTTGCGGGCCGATCGACTCGACGACCAAGCCAATCACCCGACAAACTTTGCCATCCAGACGAATCGGATTCGTCCGCTGCACGGTCTGCAACTGCGAGGAAAAATCAATCGCCGTGGACATGGTATTACTCCAGCGCGATCAGCTTCTCACGAAGCATGCTCAATTGGCTTTCAATACGAGCATCAGCCGAGCCGGAATCGGTCTCGATGATGCAACCCCCCGCTGAAACGCGATTGTCTGATTCGACTACGGCAGCCGCAGCGGCTTCGTTACTTTTCACCAGTTCATCGAATCGTTGCTTGACGAAATCGAGTTCCGCCGGATTGACTCTGATTTTCATTCGTGTTTTGTCGAGAATCTCGCCGATACAGCGGTCAATCGTCCCTATAACCGTGTCGCGCTCGGCGACGGCACGAGCGGCAGTGATCTTGTCGGCAATAGCAAACGCCAATTCCACAAGGTGGGCTTTGGCCTGTTCGAATACTGTCTGCCGAAAGCTGAGGAGCGCATTGATAGCTGCCGCCAGTTGCGCCTCCACGCGACGGGTTTCGTCCAGCCCGCGCTGTAGCCCGACGGCTTCGCCTTGTGCGTATCCCTTCTGTAGCGCCTGCTGCACTTCTGTCTGGTGCTGTTGTTCGAGTTGCTGGAACTGTTGACCTTCCGGAGAGTCTTTTTCCCTCTGGCGAAGATACTGATCGACAAACTGCTCACTGCCGACCGGATGCGCCTCCTCGGTCCAGGCGAAGTGGGAATAGACATTAGACGACGACATCTTCCTTGCCTCCCCTTCCGGAGACGACAATCTGTCCTTCCTCCTCCAGCCGTCGTATCGTTTCGACGATGCGCTGCTGTGCGGCTTCGACATCCGACAGACGCATCGGACCCATAAATTCGATTTCCTCTTTGATCATAATCGACACGCGCTCGCTGACGTTCGTGTAAATCTTGCTCTTCACATCATCGGAAGCAGCCTTGAGAGCGATGGCAATATCCTTGGTCTCAACTTCCTTGAGCATTCGCTGGATCGAGCGGTCATCAAGCAGTGTCAGGTCTTCGAAGACGAACATCATGTTCTTGATCTCGGCTGCCAGGTCTGGATTGTCGGCTTCCAGCGTCTGCAGAATATGTTTTTCGGCGGCCGTCTCGGTCAGGTTGAGAATGTCCGCCAGCGCCTTGGCGCCACCCGACTGTCGGCTTTCACGGAAGGCTGAGCCCGAGAAGTGCGTATCGAGAGTGTGTTCAATATCCTTCAGCACTTCCGGCGAAATTTTTTCCATTGTCGCGATCCGCAATGCCACCTCCGACTGCAGTTCCGGTGGGAACTCCGTCATCACTCCGGCAGCCTGCTGCGGTGTAAGCTGCGTCAGGATCAGCGAGATCGTCTGCGGGTGTTCATTCTGGATGTAATTCAACAATTGCTTCGGATCGATATTCTTTAGCAGGTTGAAGCCCGATGTAACCAAAGACGATTCCAGTCTCTTGAGGATATCCCCGGCACGAGTAGTACCGACGGCTCTCTCAAGCAGCAAACGCGCATAGTCAACGCCCCCCTGAGAGATGTATTCTCGTGCCAGAAAGATGTCGTAGCATTCCTGAATAACGCGATCCTCAATGTCGCCCGGGATATCTTTCATGTTGGCGATTTCGACGGTGAGCTTCTCCAACTCAATGTCAGAGAGCCCCTTCAGCACTTCTGCGGACACTTCAGTGCCGAAAGCGATCAACGCAATCGCGGCCTTTTGAACGGGTGTCAGTTCTTCGAACTTGATGGGCATTTATTGCGGTGCCTCTGCCATCATAGTTTTGATAACCTTGGCGATTTCGTCATTCTTGCCCTTGGCCTGCGTCTTCATCGTATCGATCAACCGTGGCTTCTGTGGCTTTGCCGCAATCTCCGGTTCCGCCATGGACTGAAGTGAAGGCGGCGGAGGGACATATTTGGCAATCGCGGTAAACATCTTTTTCACCTTCTTCTTGACATACAGGAAAGCTGCCAAGAGCAGCAGAATCGTGCCGATCTTCTTTGCATACGGTAGATATGTCGTCAATTTGCTGGGCTGCTCAAACCCTTTGCCCGATGTTTCCAGCATCGAATTGTCAAACGGCAAGCTCACGATTTCGAACTGGTCCGCGCGGGTTTCGCTGAAACCGACGGCATTCTTAATGATTGCAGCGAACCGGTTTAGCTCCTCTTGCGAACGCGCCTGGTATTCCTTCGTGATTACGCCTTCCGGCGTCTTGGTCTCTTTGTAAGCGCCATCCACCATTACCGCAATGGTCAATCGCTTGATACTGCCCACTTCACCGATGATGCTTCTGATGGTTTTCGAAACCTCATAGTTCGTGATAACATCCTCGGAATTGTCGCTGGTTGTATTTGTTGCCACGGGCGTTGTCGGAATTGTGGGGGCCCCGCCTGCGCCGGCTCCGGCCGCTCCGGCGCCTGCACCCGCCGCGCCCGCTGCGCCGGCGGCGGGGCTCGCTTGCGACAAGGCGCCCTCCAACTGGCTCCCTTTCTGAGTGGTTCGCTGTTCGCTGCGAATCGCAACCAGATCGGGATCGTATTGCTCAATTTGTGTGTTGCTCTTTTCGAAATTCAACTCGGCCGTCACCCTTACAACAGCGCGGCCGGCTCCGATGACACCCGACATCAACGATTGCGCTTTCTCCTCCAGGTAGTCCTCGACATTCTTGCGCATGTCAAACTGCGTCGCCGATAGCATCGCCGACTCGTCGCTTGCCTGCATGCCGCTTAGCAGATTGCCGTCAGAATCGATGATAGTGACTTTGTCCGGCGTCATCCCTTCAACCGATGAAGCCACCAGATATGCGACACCCTGCAACTGACGTTTGCCCAACGGCATCGCACCATGCAGTTTCAGCACGACCGATGCAGTCGGAGTATGTTGATCTTCTCGGAAAAGGCGGTCTTCCGGTATCACCAGATGCACGCGCGCCGCAGCCACTTCGGACAGGCCGATGATCGTGCGCGCAAGCTCCCCCTCAAGGGCGCGACGATAGTTGACCTTCTGCAGAAAGTCGGTCATGCCGATATTTGTCTGATCCAACAGCGCATAGCCGATATTCTGTGGGCTTGGTAGACCGGCAGTCGCCAGTTTCATGCGGGTCTCGTAGACATCGTTGGAGGGTACGCTGATACTACTGCCGTTATCGCCGATCTGATACTGGATTTTCAGTTCCTTAAGACGCTCGACAATTTTGCCGGCGTCTTCGGACGAAAGCCCGGTATAAAGGGGCGCAAAATACTGGTCTTTTGCCCAACTGACGATCATGATCGTGCCGACGATCATGCCGACGACGACGAGCGCTGCCAGCAGTATCTGGCTGGGCGCCATCCTGCCCACCACGGCATAGAAATGTTCGAACAGCCTCTTCATTGCATCCATGCTCCGAGGTTAAAATGCTTAGACCGACATGCGGATAATCTGCTGATATGAGTCAAGCAACTTGTTGCGAATCTCCATTAGCAATTCAAACGCCACCGATGCCTCTTCCACCGCGATCATCACTTGATGAACGTCGGTGATATCACCCTTCAGAAAGCTCGTTTCCGTATTAGCGGCCTTGGTCTGCAAATCGTTGACCGACTGCACAAACTTGCTGAGGGTGTCTTTGAAGTTCTCACTGCTGACCCCCGGCTTTAGAACCGGCGTTGCCGTCGGCAGCGAAATCTCCTGTGGCAGAGTGCTGATGGTTATCGCGTTCATGCTTTTACGTCGATGATACGACCCAATTTAGGTTTGTAGCTCTCGGGCCTCGTATCCGCCCTGAAATTCTGCGCAATGAAATTCCGCTCATTCTCCGACAGCAGATCGGCGAAACGCGCCTTGACAAAGGGATTCAACTCCGCCGGCTTGGCGGCCTGCTGACTCGACTGCATTCGCGCCTGATCAATCCGGTAGAGCTGCAAATTGGCCTGATTGACTTTCATCTCTACTCCCAACTATATGTCCAGTGCTTTGCTTGTCATCGTCTTGGTGGTCTGCAATGCTGAGAGGTTGGCTTCGTATGCCCGTGAGGCGGTCATCATTTCCACCATCTCAATCAGCGGATCAACATTCGGCATCGCCACGAAACCGTCCTCATCCGCATCCGGGTGTGATGGATCGTAGACCATGCGTGGTTGCTCATCGCGGTCAACATACTCTTCGCTCGTTGCCTGCGCGACGTTCTCCACCTTGTTGAGCGAAACCGCGTTTTCCGAGAGATGACGGTTATCGGTCTGGCGCAATTCGACCCGTGCCGACTTTAATTCCTTTGCGAACGGTTCCGCTGTGGGCTTGGCGCTGATCTGCAGCACCTTCTTCCGATATGGTCCCCCCGCACTGGTCTTGGTGGTTTCCGCATTTGCGAGATTTTCCGCCGCCACGTTCATCTTGCGACGAAATACCGAAAGACCGGAACCGGAAATCTTCAGCGATGAAAACAGATTACTCATGATCTACCTATTCTCTCCCTCTGATTGCCGCTTTGAGATCCTTGAATCTGCGTGACAGCATCTCGGCGCCATAGTCAAAGACGAGCTGGTTCTGCGCCAAGTCCGCCATTTCCTCATCTATATCCACCGAATTGACTCCGGTGGAGGTCTCAGTCTGCTTGATCTGCTTAATTTTGGGAGGACCGCCCGGCGTGTTACCGAGAGGAATGTGATGCGGGTCAGTCACCGTAGAGGCGATTTTGGGTTTTGCGATTGCCTTTTTCAGTTCTTTGTCGAAATCGATTTCCTTTTTCTGATAACCGGAGGTAGTGGCGTTGGCGACATTGGACGCAATCAGCTTGTGCTTTAGCGCCGACAAATCGGCCAGCTTCTCGTAGGCGGGAATTAGCCCCGAGTCAAAGATCGCCTTCTGTACAATGTTTCCCATAACGTGCAATTCTCCACTTGAAACAATACAAGAGGCGTGCCGAACGTTTCGATTTGATCCAATTGATTGAGTGACAGGAGAATAGAGCGCTAGTAGAAGGTCGGTTATCCTTAAGGCGCGGAATTATCTTCCAAGACAGCTTGAAAATAGTTCTCGCCCAATCCACCAAGTTCACCGGCTGTGTCGGCAGGCATTGGCTCGTACTTTGACAGATTATCCGTCAGAACGACAATATCAACGCGACGATTCTTTGCCCGGTTCTCATCCGAAGTGTTGGGCGCCAGCGGACGGTACTCTCCGAACCCCAGGGCAGACAGCCGTTCGGGCGAGAATTCATGTTTCTCGATGAGATAGCGCACCACCGACGTCGCGCGTGCCGATGACAGTTCCCAGTTCGATGGGAAACGGATTGTTGTTATCGGCCGATCGTCAGTGTGTCCTTCCACACGGACCTGGTTCGGAAGGTTCATGATTTCCTTGGCGATCCTGTCCAGAACAGCGAGCGCTTCCGGTTTCAGCGTCGCTTGAGCCGATTCAAACAACGCCGATTCGACGACGTGAATCACCAGCCCGCGCTCGTTAATCTCTATCGAGATCGGCTCCGTTGCCGAAAAACCGTTCTGTCCCGCGACCGAATCCGCGCGTGTCATCGGAGCACCTTGCCCACCCATGCTGACTCGATCCTTACTCGTCCCGAGTGACGAACGCAGATGCTGCGCAACGGTCTTCAGTCGTCCGACCTTCAGCACTCCCGATCCCAGATCAGACTCGCCAGCGGACGCCTGACCTCTGTCTTCATTGGAATGAAAGGCACCCTGCAAGTTCTCGCTCATTCTACCGAATTTCTTCGCATCAATGCGCGACATGGAATACATAACCACGAAAAATGCCAACAGGAGCGTGATCAGATCGGAGTACGTCAACAACCAGCGACCCGTGTCCTCGCTGTCTTCAACGAACTTGCGTCGTGCCATTGTTCACATCCTCGGTCGTTCCGGTGGGTTGACGAATGACATCAATCGCGTGCGTATCATCCTCGGGTTTTCGCCCGACTGAATCGCCACGATTCCTTCCATTACCAGTTCCAGATTTGTCATCTCGTCGATGTGACGGTGCCGCAATTTATCTCCGACGGGCAGATAAAACAGGTTGGCCATGCAAACACCCCAGAGCGTTGCGATGAACGCCGAAGCAATGCCTGTTGCCATTCGTGAAGTGTCCGTGGTGCTCGACAGGGTTTGAATGAGACCAAGCACGGTTCCGATGATGCCCAGAGTAGGCGAAAAACCGCCGAGCTTCTTGAAAAGCTCGATTCCGCGCCGATGGCGGTCTTCGACGTATGAGATCTCCGTTTCCAGAATCTGGCGCAATTCCGTGACTTCGGTGCCGTCAACCACGAGTTGTAGCGCTTTTCGGAAAAACGGGCTGGGCGCATCCTGCGTGTGCTTCTCCAGACCCAGAATTCCGTCGCGTCGTGCCTTCTCAGCCATCCAGACTACCTGATCGATAGTGGCGATAACATCAATGGTCTTGCCAAACAGCGCGATTCGCAGATAGGTCGGAATCGCCATCACTGTGTTGATGGATGTCGTGATCATACCCGCACCGAGAGTGCCAAAGACAACGATCATAATGGCCGGCACTTGGAATATCGATCCGAGCCTGCCACCCTCCATCAGGAAGGAGACGAGAACTGCGCCGATGCCGACAATTAGTCCGGCTATGGTGGCGATATCTAAAGCCATTTCATCTGCATTTCGCTGTTGGCAGGCTGAGTGCTGTTTCAGAACAACAACTTCGTTGCTCGGCGGGGCCATCCGCCTGCTCCCTCAAAGTATCGGCAGCACAACGAAATACTTGAAACACTGGAACAGACGTCGCCAACAAGCTGGTACTGACCACGTGCTTTGTCCTCCGTCAATTGATTCAGATCGGAACGGCGTTGCATTGTCGCCCAAACCCCACCAGTGGCCCCCTTGGACACGTCAACGCCTTGGCAAACAGGGCAACGTCATACCCGGAGCAAAACATGTTCGTCAGCTTTTCTGCGAATTTGCGTTCGGCTTTTTGCAAAACCTGACGAATAATTCAGAGTGGCAACAGTAATTTCATGAAGGATAAGGACTACGCATGTTCGCAATAATCGGAATCTTTGTGGTTTTCGGCGGAATCATCGGCGGGTACTTGATGGAAGGCGGGCCGTTGATGGTGTTGTTCCAGCCGTCAGAATTCGTCATTATGATCGGGGCGTGCGTCGGCTCCATTCTTATCAGTACGCCTTTGTCGACTCTCAAGAAGATGACAAAACAGGTTCCGCTGATTCTCGGAGCGGGACCGTCAAAGAAGCTCTTCCTCGACCTGCTCGTCATGATGTATGAGATATTCAACGTCGCGCGCAAGGACGGTCTGGTTGGTTTGGAAACGCACATAGAGAAGCCACATGATTCGGCAATCCTAAAGAAGTATCCCGGTTTCCTTAAAGACCATCATGCCGTTCATTTCTTTTCTGACACGATGCGCGTGATTATCACGGGAGCGATCTCCGCAACCGACCTGCAAGCGCTGATGGAGCTCGATCTGGAGACCCATCATGGCGAAGAGGTCAAGCCGGCGGACTCGATCAACAATATGGCCGATTCGCTGCCCGGGTTCGGTATCGTTGCGGCTGTGCTGGGCATCATCATTACCATGGGTGCTATCGGCGGTCCTCCGGAGCAGATCGGTGAGAAGGTTGGAGCCGCTCTCGTCGGTACCTTTCTCGGCATCCTGCTTTGCTATGGTCTGTTCGGCCCTATCGCCCGCAACATCCAGTCTTTGACCGACGAGTCCAGCCGTTACTACGAATGTCTCAAACAGGGGATGCTCGGCTTCCAAAAAGGCTTTGCGGCTTCCATCGCCGTTGAGTTTGCGCGCCGCGCGATCTATGGCTCGGTTCGCCCGACGTTCGAGGAAGTCGAAAATACCTGCCGTGACACCAGAGCCAAATAGTGACAGGCCGTTATGCCCGAAAAAGAACAACAAGAACCGATAATCATCGTCAAGAAAAAAGGAGGCCATGGCGGCGGCCACCACGGCGGCTCGTGGAAAGTCGCCTATGCCGACTTCACCACGTCAATGATGGCGTTTTTTCTGGTAATGTGGCTCGTGGCCCAGACTCCCGCCGTTAGAGAGAACGTGGCCGGCTACTTCAAAGATCCAACCGGCTTCAAAAAAGGCGGCTCCAGCTCGGTGCTCCCCAAGCAGGGCAGCTCGGTCATTGAAATGAAAAGCACAAACTCGCTGATCAAAGAGATGAACCGCAAACGGATGGAGAAAGAGGCCCGCAAGCAGTTGGCGCAGGCCGCTGCTGAGATCGCCGATGCGCTCAAGCAGGATCCGACCTTCTCCTCGCTGAAGAACCAGATCGAAGTCCAGATGACTGCCGAGGGTCTTCGGATTCAACTCCTCGATTCCTCGGGCGAGACCTTCTTTGAAAAAGGATCGGCGGAGTTGAAGGCAAACACCAAAATACTCCTGAGTGTGATCGCTCAACAGTTGGGCAGGCTTCCCAACAAGGTTATTATCGAGGGACACACCGATAGCCACCAATACGCCGAAACCGCCAATTATACTAACTGGGAACTCTCTGCCGATCGCTGCAACAGTGCTCGGCGTTACATGAATGGCAGTGGTCTGCGATTCGATCAAATCAGCGAAGTGCGCGGCTTTGCCGACACTGAACCGCGAATCCCCGGCAACCCCACAGACCCACGCAACCGCCGCATATCGATCATCGTTGTGAATGATTTTTCAGGCCTGAACTATCTTGACAAAAACGTAGTTTTGAAAGAAGAAGACATCGCCAATTCCGACAGCGGCTCCGACCATCAGTCCCAGCCGGCTAATACCGATGAAGCAGACCGAAGCACTAGCGACTCCGGCCACGTAGCGGCAGTCGGAACAGAATAATCAGCTTCGTAGTAGGTCACGCCGACTTGCGGCGTGACGTCCACCCCAAGGGGGCTTGTGCTACTTTGTTGTTATCTTCAAAAAACATTGACAGCGGTCAACGAATTGGTCATTTTCTCACTGTCAGCAGCTAGCACGCAAGATGCCATCGTGGAAAGAGCGACTCCGTGAACACCATACTTACATACATCATCGCGTGGTTGGGGATGACACTTCTTACGTTCATCAATAGTCGTATCCGCGAATCTTCGTTGTTAAAGAAGACCCACAGCGAGGAGGTGGCTCGCCAGTATGCGACAATGGCCGCAATCATCGATTGCGGCGCTTATATATGGTTGGTGGGAGTCCTATACCCAATCGGGTCGGCCGCGCAGGCACTCTTGATAGGACTTATTTGGCTACTCCTGACCGCGGCATTTGAATTCGGATTCGGCCGTTATGTATTGAAGTACTCACGGGAGAGGCTGCTCGCGGACTACAAGCCGAGAGAAGGAAGATTCCCGCCTCTCTTGATCTGGATCCTGATTGCGCCCTGTTGCTTCTACTTGATACGTAAGTGAGAATCAAATGCCCTCGGCGCGATTCGAACGCGCGACCTAGGGTTTAGGAAACCCTTGCTCTATCCAACTGAGCTACGAGGGCAAACTATGTCGAGGCCGCCCACCGGGGGACCTTCTTCCAGACAACGCTCGAAAACTGTAACGCTTCTGACTATCCGTCATCGTACTGAATCAGGGTCAGTAGGTCATAGTCCTCAAACCTCTGACGACCTTTCAAGAATGTCAATTCAATCAGGAATCCCAGTCCGGCGACCGTGGCCCCCAACTGCTCGACCAGTTTGATCGCCGCCGACGCTGTCCCACCTGTCGCTAACAGATCGTCGATGATCAATACCCGGTCGGCTTCACCGACCGCATCACTGTGCATCTCCAGCGTGCCTGTGCCGTATTCCAGATCGTACGACTGGTAAATCGTCTCAAACGGCAGCTTGCCTTTCTTGCGGATCGGCACGATACCGACGCCAAGCGACAATGCGATCGGGCCGCCGAAAATAAACCCGCGCGACTCGACCACGCCAACCTTGGTGATATCATACTTCTTGAAGTGCAGACAGAATCTGTCTATTACTTCCTCGAAGGCTTCGGCATCGTTGAGCAACGTCGTGATGTCGCGGAACACGATTCCCGGTTTGGGGAAATCGCGGATGTTTCTGATTTTCTCTTTTAAGTCCATCGTCAATACTTTACGAAAAAGTGATCATATTGCTTTCTATAAGGTTTCCATTCCAACTGGAAATCTGTTACCTGTCCATGCCGCGGTCCGCGACGCATCTCGGCCAGGAATTTGCCGATTTCCTCGCGGGTGCCTTCCACCTCAATCTCAACAGCACCGGTATCGAGATTTCGAACGTAACCGCACACATCGTAGCTCACGGCACGGGACGTAACGAAATAGCGAAATCCGACACCCTGCACGAGGCCGTTGATAAGCACTCTGGCACAGGCAAGCTCGCTCATTTCTCCACCTCCAGCATGATGCACTCCACCGCTTCTGCCGGTGTCCCGACTCGTATGATACGATCCGAGACTTCCCACGAACCAAGGGAAACTACCGGCTTATTGTACAGGAGCGCAAACGAAATCTCCGACAACGTCCCAAATTCCCCCGGCAGCGCGATAACGCCATCGGCGGTGTGGATGATTGCCAGATTACGTCCCTCCCTCATGCCGGTAGCAATGGCATGATCGACATACACGTTTGCGTCCCGTCGATTGATGCCCGGCAGAATTCCGATGGTCGTGCCGCCGGCGCTTTTGGCTCCCCGACAGGCAGCTTCCATCACACCACCAAGGCCGCCACAGACGAGTACGACGCCGCGCTTTGCCAGTCGCTCGCCAACTTCCTTGGCGCGTTCCGCCTCCTGAGGAGTGCAGTCTCCCCCGCCTATGACGGCTATGTATCTTGGATGTTGCTTAACCATAATGTGCCAGTCACATGATAGCAAACATAGTGGCAATAATCAAGCAAAAGGCTATGGGGTGTGTTCAGCGGCATTGTACGCGGGACAATGCGCTTACTACTCAGCGCCTCACCTGACAAATAAACGACTTGAGATAGAGCGACTCGGGGAAATATATCGAGATCGGGTGATCCGCCGACTGCCGCACGGTCTCAAGTATGTCGAGTGTCACACCGGCTTGCACTGATGCGCGGCGTAGCATGACCGCAAAATCATCCTCTGAGAAGTGCGCCGAGCAGCTTGATGTCACGAAGATTCCATCCGCTCGCATCAATCGCAACGCCGCGCGATTGAGAAAGTGATAGGCCTTGCTGCCGGTCTCCGCATCGCGATGCGATTTTATCAGCGCCGGTGGATCAACAATGACCATGTCGTAGCTTGGATCACCATGCTTTGAAAGCCAGTTAAAGACATCAGTGCACTCTGTTGTCACCGACGAAGACGCCAATTGATTGAGTTCAAGCTGAGCGGCAATCAGGTCGAGCGCCGACTGCGAGCCGTCGATGTTGTGTACCGAACGCGCACCTGCCTTAAGCGCCGCAACGGCGAAGCTGCCGGTGTAAGAGAAAAGATTGAGAACTTCACGGTCGGCAGCGTAGTGCATCAACCTGCGCCGCAGTTCCCTCTGGTCAAGAAAAAAGCCGGTTTTCTGGCCCGACTTGACATCGGCAACAAAGCGCAAGTCCCCTTCACGGAATTCGACACGATCAACATCCTCGCCATAGAGAACGCCAACGGCTTCATTCAGTCCTTCTTCCCGGCGCACCGGCAAGTCACTTCGTTCGATAATCGCTCTTGGCGCATAGAAATCGATCAGGGTTTGGACAAAAGGTTCTTTCAAGGACTCTGTCCCAGCCGTGGCGATCTGTAACACAAGCACATCAGCATAACGGTCAACTACCAGACCCGGGATGCCATCGGCCTCGCCAAAGACGACGCGGTAACCCGCAACAGGATCACCAACGCCCAAGTCGAACCAACGACGACGCTCTTCGGCGCGACGAAGTCTGGCGGCAAACCATTTTTGGTCAAGAGTGCATTCCGTATAGTCAAAGATGCGGACAGCGATCATTGAATGCGCCGAATAGGTTCCGGTGCCGATGATCTTACCTTGCTGGTCTATAACTCTGACGATTGCTCCCTGCTTGATCTCGCGTGGGATTCCTTGCAGTGCACCGGAAAACACCCAGGGGTGGTGAAAACCAAGCGCGCCTTCCTTGCCCGGCTTAAGTGTCAGGATGGGATACATATTGTGGCTACCGCATGGTTAGAGGTCGTATCAGTCACGCCCCCTCTTTTGTGAACGAATCAGCTTTGCTTCTCTACGATATCGTCAGCAGCGTCCGGCGCTCGATTTAACATTCATGCCCCTGTCTAAACTGGTCGGGGTGACTGGATTTGAACCAGCGGCCCCTTAGTCCCGAACCAAGTGCTCTACCAGTCTGAGCTACACCCCGACAGTTCGCCGACTATGTTATGTGATAATTCAGAAATGTCAACGCTTTTTTGAATACAAGGTCAACACGAATGTCGCATTTTTCATCGTTGCGATTTTCTGCGCCGTCGGGAATCTCGAGATTGATTCGTAAGTCCCTTTCCCTCGCCCCTACACCCCTCTCCCAGTGGGAGAGGGGAAGGAGGTGAGGGTGTCCTGACGCTGCACCCTATGTTTCATTCTGTTTGATTCATCGCATTAGGTGCTTCACAAGGTAGCTGTCGTCGGCGCTCTACGTTCTCGCCAGCTTTTGACCAGAGCGGCTGTCACGAGGAACATTGCCAGGATAATCAGCGCGGCGGCAACAATACCGTTGATAGCGGCGATATCAAACCCTTGCGCCGTACGGAAGTTGGAAACCGCCAGACTGACCAACGACCAGAGTGTGATCGTCAACACGAACAGCATCGGCAGCAACGTGAATGCGATCCGTTTGCGCGCCTGATGAAGCCAGACGGTTATCGTCAACAACGACAGCGCCGCCAAAAGCTGATTTGATGAACCGAACAGCGTCCAGAACTTAATGTAAGAACCTTCGGGCGCGCCGGCGATGAAATACACCGGCAACGCCACGACACCAAGTGTGCCTACGACGGCGCCCAGACGGCTGCGCCAATTGAACAGCTCTTGAAAAATGTATCGACCGAGCCGCGTGCAAACATCGAGCGTATCAAATACGAATGTCGAGAACGCCATGGCGCCGAAGGTCACGGCAAACTGACGATGCTGCTTGCCGATGATTAGCGTCAGAAAATCGCCGATACCGTTCCCATAAATCGTGCCCGGTTTGAGCCCTTTGATGTCGTCCATCGAGACAACCATGATCGTTCCCAGCGCGATCAGCGCCACGAAACCCTCGGCAAGCATAGCGCCGAAGCCGACGGGCTGCATGTGCGATTCTCGTTCGATCTGTTTGCATGTCGTACCTGAGCAAACGAGACCATGAAAGCCGGAGCAAGCCCCACAGGCAATCGTAACGAAAAGAAATGGAAACAACTGACCGGTCATTCCACCGACATCCCACGACTTGAAAGCAGCCTGCTTAATGTCGTAGCCACCGAAAAAAATGCCGATAATGCCGATTCCCAGAGCCATATATAGAATGAAACCGCCGAGGTAACCTCGCGGCTGCAACAACGACCAGACCGGCACGACCGACGCTACGCAACAATAGGCGATGATGATCAATCCCCAGGCGCGTGCATCGAGAACAAAGACATTGGAAATCATGGTACCGAGCCACACGACGCCTAGCGTTGCCGGTACGAATACAACCGTGAGCAACCACAAGGGCGGTTTGAAAAAGCGCTGGACAAATCCCATGACTACAGCTAGCGACAGGTACATGATTGCCGCCGCTGCAACCGCTCCGCCGGCGTTGAACTTGATCTGCGCCGCCTGTAGTTCCTCAGTGGCCGAGACAAAGCTCGCGGCCGTAATATCGGTGAAGGCAACAATTACATACATCAGTGCCAGCAAAATCAGCACCAACATTGCCCGGCCCGCTTTTGTGCCAAGATGCTCGCGCGTGATCTCAGCAATCGAGCGTGCGCCGTGACGAACAGAGGCAGTCAGTGTTGAGAAATCATGCACCGCGCCGATCAAGACAACACCCAGGCCGATCCACAGCAAGCATGGCAACCAGCCGAACGTCTCGCATGCGAGAATCGGACCCGCTATCGGACCGGCAGCGGCAATCGCCGAAAAATGCTGGCCAAAAAGATAGAACGGTCGAGTCGGAACATAATCGACCCCGTCATTCACTTGGCGCGCGGGAGTAACCCGACTGTCATCGATGGCAAATTGTTTCGATACCCAACTGCCATACAGACGATAGGCAACAACCATGATGATGATAAAGGCGACCGCCAGCAGCGCGAGACTCATGAAGCTTGTATCTCCGATCTGATCAATGCCGCGATCATTCTTTCACGAGAAGCACGTTGATCGCTTTCACAACGACGCGAACCTTGTCACCCCTCTTGATGCCGAGGTCTTTGAGCGAATCGATTGTCATCACCGAGGCCATGCTTGAATTGGCCGGAATTGACAGGTTGACCTGGCACATCAGCGAACCCTTCCTAACTCCGGTTACCCTGCCGATTAGTTGATTTCTGGCGCCGTACTTCATGGTACATTGTCCTTTGCGTTATTTATGATTTCATGGCGTGCAGCAATTCCCCGTGCAGCACTCTGCTATAACTTCATCAGAAGGGCGAGAAACCGGCCTCCGACCAGTAATCGTCCTTCAATTCTTCCTGCTGTTTTAGGAGCGCCTGGTAATGACCTTGTTCCCATGAGGCAAGCTCGGCAAAAAACGCCTTGGCTACCGGTTCCGTTGTCAGTTCGGATTGGGTGCGGTAGAATGCCATAGCGTCATGTTCAAGCTGAATACCAATCGACAACGCGCTCATTTCAAAGTGGGCTTCCCTGATGCGCTTACGGAGGCTGTCAGAGAAAAGCGGTGATGGTCCCGCCAGATCAAGACGGTCATGCAATTTCGCCGTCGGACTCAATTTGCCCGTCTTGACCCATGAATCGTAGTGCTCCTTCAGGAACAGCAAATGGTCAAGCTCTTCTTTCGCCAACACTTCAAATATCTGACGTCCTTTGGGATCGCCGGTACTGTTGGCAGCCATCATATAGAAGCTGTTTCCGTCACGCTCGGCCTTCATCGCTTTCAATAGGCCATCAGCCAAACCAAGTGCACTTTCTGTCATAACTTGCTCTCGCCTTCGATCATTGTCATCTGCCGTTACGCGGTTCTTTGGTCAAAACACAGAACCGACATTGCCGGTAACACTTCTGCCTGTAAGACCATTTGAGATTGATTCTGCTGATCGACAACAAAAAAATCAAGTGCGATTTTCGCATAAAACACTTTTTTTCGGACGATCAATCGTGTAGTCAGACGACTACTCATGAGAAGAAAGGCGGAATGGTGATGAAAAAGCTACGTAACTCTTGGTCACAGCTTCGGCTTTGTCCGGTCGGGTTGATCTTGGTGCTTGTGGCATTTGCCATACAAGCACAAGCGGAGACAAGGCCACTACTGGTGTTGTACGCGTTTCCGGAAGAAGGTCAGACCATCGCCAGGCAAATGACCACCGACAGTACGGCCCGCATTCTCGGCAGAGCCGTTCAGATGGGTACATTAAACGGTAAGAGAATCGTTCTGGCAGAATCGGGAGTCGGCATGACCAACGCGGCCATGACCACACAGGAATTGATCACACGCTTCCATCCGCGTGGACTCGTTTTCAGCGGCATCGCCGGCGCCATCGATTCGACTGTGCACATTGGCGACTTGTGCATCTGCTCAAGCTGGATTACACATGACTATGTCTATTGCGGCCCCGACAGTTTGCAGCCCCAGCCGGTTCATTCCTTCTCAGCCAAGGGCGACAGTCTCGCATCATTCTGGTCGTTTTCTGCCGACAGCGGGTTTATCGGCGTAGCCGGACAGATCGATGGCGCCAAGCTGTCGTTACAGAGGATCGGCAAACGGGAACCGCGCATAATCGTCGGCGGCGCCTGTGTCAGCGGCAATGCCTTCATCGACAATGCGGAAAAACGTCTGTGGTTGAAAGGGCGATTTGGAGCGATGGTGACCGATATGGAGTCTGCGGCGGTGGCTCAGGTCTGTACGGCTAACGGTGTGCCGTTTGTCATTATCCGCTCGGCATCGGATTTGGCCGGCGGCTCCCCCAGCAAAACGGCGACAGAGCAATTGGATCAGTTCTTCAGGATCGCGGCGTCAAATTCGGCGGCGCTGGTGATGGCATTGGTCGGGTTGCTCCCCTGAAACTCGCCGCCTCTCACCGGCCGAACTGATAGCCGAATCCCCAACTCACTTCTGTGGTCGTGATTGGGTCCGGGAATGCCGAACTGCATCCGCAGCAGGCAGTTGTCCAACTGCCCGACAGGAACCGATGTTTGAAGCCGAAGCGGATTACCAACGGCAGGTCTCTCACCTCGGTGACCAACAGGACGATGTCAAGCACGAGACCGCTCATGACGGCATCGGAAGACCCCCAGTCGATGCCCGTGGCCATCAAGTGCCCTTTTCGTTCTAACAGCACTGCACATATTCCGCCGCCGAACTCCAGATAGGTTGTTCGCGAATGAGTCACGGTGTGCGCCATTCCGACTTGAAGAGACGAAACGCGATTGCGCACACGAAGCAAGTCCTGAATCGAACCCGACCCTCCGGGCCAGGGGTTCAGGTGGTAGGAGCCGAAGGTCTTCTGAGAGTTTGTAAGGTACTCGTACTCGAAAACGAACTTCACTTTTTCGGAAACCGGTTGCAGAAGGCATAGCCCGAAGCCGTAAGGGTGCCGCAGATCGAGATCATTTGTCCATGACTTGATGCCCATCAAGCCAATCTCCGGCGAGAGTCGCCCTGCAAGCGCGAGTGGGCTTGAAAGCATCATCATGATTTGCAGATAAGCAACAAAGCGTACCATAGATTTCCCTCTCCTTTCCAGTGAAAGGGACGGGGTAAGTATGGTTTTGTTTAATGGCGGGTCAGTCTATCTATGACGTAGCCCTAACCAAACCCGGGGAAGGAGCTTTTAGAACACGCTGTCAATAGAGATCAGCAAGTAGGCGTTTGTCGCAATCAGGCTCGCTTTGCCGGAACCGCTGCTTGCTGTTGCACCTTCTTATACATCCGCCTTAGCGTCTCGGCAATATCGGCTACTTTGAACGGCTTCGTAATGTAGGCATCGGCGCCGGCAGCCAGCGCGTCATCTTCGCGATACTCGCTATTGAAGCCGGTGATTACCGTCACTGGAATCTCGGGATGCGTCTTCTTCACGGCCAACAGCAAATCAAAGCCGCTCATTTCCGGCATTTTCATGTCGGAAATGATCATGTCGATCTTGCGGGAGGTAACGAGGTCGAACGCTTCTTGACCATCGCCCGCCTCCACAACATCAAAACCTTCCCCCTTGACAATCTCAGCGAAAATCGTACGGATGAGGTTGTCATCTTCCGCTACTAGTACGGTCACTTTAGTCATTATCGACTCCCTGTTCAATATAGAGAAGTTATCGGAACATCGCCGACAGACCTTAGGCAATCCGTGCCAATAACAGGCTTGGTGTTTCATGGTGTTTCATGATGATGCAGGTTAGCCGCATAAGAGGTTGTCCCATAAGTACGATTTCCGCCAATGGACGAAGGATTTTTTGTAGGGGCGCACGGCGGTGCGCCCGCCGACCTGTCGTTTCACTCAATGTTAATGCGGGTCGCCGCAAGGGCGACCCCTACACAATATACGGCATACTTCGTCTTGTATGCCCAAGGTGTAACCTATGGGACAGCCTCTATAACACCCACCCGACTAATCTAAGCGTTCCCCCGGCTCAATCGATACGGCAGACGACAGACGCTAATAACCTGGGCAAGTTTAATATTGATCGCCGTGTGGAAGATCATATCTTACCAATTTTGAGGATGCCCGTGATACTAACTCCCTTCGAAGACAAACACATTGCGCTCTGGCGGCGACTTGTGGATGATGCCGACATTTCTCCTTCGCCACTCGGGGGACCTGAGTTCAATTCGACCACGATCCGCGGCTGGGGAAACACCTTCGTGTTTACGGCGAATAATCTGATGATTCCGGTCGCCCGAGAGGAAACCACACACTTCCATTTAGTGAAGTCTGACGTTTACACAGGGGTCTCGATCAACTCCCTGCTGGGGATAACCCAGATGAACGATCAGATATGGTCCGATCTCGCTGAGCTGCCTCGCCGTTGTGTGATCTTCCTCGATGTACCTGAGGAGCATTATGACGGGAACAAGGAGAAATGGCAAACGCTCGATTTCTACCCGACTGGGTGCACCGTCTATCACAAGATTGACTTGCCGATGTCCTATGACGAATGGTTCTCACGACCGGGTGTCCGTCGGCAGAACATCCGGCGCGCCCAGGAGGCGGGACTGAAAGTAGCATTTGGAGGTCAAGAGTTGCTGGCCCCGTTCTACGAGTTGTACCTGAATTCTTTCACGCGTTGGCAGAGTCGGCAGGTGGCCAGACACGCGCATAATTGTGTTCGGTTTCAGCGCCTCTTTGATTGTCCCGGATCGCGTGTTCAAATAGCTGCGGTCAAGCTCGAGGATCGGATCGTCGCCGCCGCGATTTTCTGTTGCTACTCCCGCACCGCCGGGTATCTCTATGGGGGGATCAACTTCGAGTATCAGCAACTGCGGCCAAACAACCTTCTCCATGCGGAGATCATCAGGTACCTTATAGACAGAGGCGTAAGCGAGTACAATCTGGGAACGAGTGGAAGCTTCAAAGAACTTGAGCATTTCAAAGAGACTCTTGGCGCCAATCGTCACATCTCCGTGACCCTTTGCCGCGACCGCTTCCCACGTTTGAAACGGCTGCTGACCAGAAAACCAACCTTGTAGCCGCGCACTGAGGGCTTCTAAGGGAGTGGTTTCGCTTTTAGGAAACTTGACCACTGATAGTAACGTATACGAAGAATCGACATGGTTGTCTCGGCGGCGTGCAAAACCGAGGCGCGATGTAAGAACCGATGTATCTGGTGTAGTTTTGAACAGAATCATAGCCTACTCCCTATCCGTCATCCTACTCCTGTTTTCAGCGGCCGATGCGGAATCGCCGGCAGTTTCCGCAAGCATCAGGCTCGTGCAGGGCGTCGTCTACGATACATTGACCAACCAGCCGATACCCTATGTGACCGTGCAGGTGCCCGGCACCGGAAAATCGGCGCTCGTCAACCTTGAGGGTCATTATCGGTTAATGTTGCCCCCCGGTCGGTACCAACTCAAATTTTCGCATATCGGGTATCTCTCAAAGACCACCGAAATCGTTGTTGGCGACAGTTCAAGCAGCTACAATGCTTATCTGCAAGCAACCGTGTTACAGGTCAACGGCATCACTGCTTACGAGGAAAGATATGATCCTGCGCAGCAGATCATTATCGAGGCAATCAGACGCAAAAAGGACATTCTGGAACGGATCCACGATTACCGTTTTGATGCCTACACGAAGCTGATCGTGCGCGAAAAGCCAAAGCCGGATTCCTCCAAGATATGGCTCATCACCGAAACGCAGCTTTCTTGTTTCTGGGAGCAACCAGACAAATACAAGGAAATCATCACTGCTCGCAAGCAGTCATCCAATCTTCCTGCCGAAGGTAATATGGTAGGAGTCGGAGAAATCCTGAACTTTAACCGCAACCGTATTGACCTTGGCGAGTATTCGATTGTCTCCCCTACCGCCAAAGACGCGCTCGATCATTACAACTACTATCTCAAGGACAGTGTCTACATCGACAATCGCCGCATCTACCGCCTGGAGATCGAACCCAAGAAGGAGACCGATCCGCTCTTTGTCGGAAACATCAGCATTGCCGATTCGACTTACGATGTTGTAGAAGTGGATGTCGGCTTCAATAAGGCTGTCGAGATCCCATTCCTGGACAGCCTCCGCTACCGCCAGCATTTCGCGCAGCTCGAGAAGGAGTATTGGATGCCGATCGAGATAGCGCTGTCGGCCGAAGTCAACATCAAATTCCCGGGAATCCCGCCGAAACTATCATTCGAGCATCGGGCGTCACTTTACGATTACAGCTTCGACAAAGGCACACCCAAGGGAACGTTCGGCGAATATGATATGGAAGTCGCGGAGCAGGCCGACAAAGTCGATTCCACGGCATGGTACGCCCGGCAGACGATACCTTTGACGACTGAAGAAGTCCGTGGCTACCAAGTTATCGACTCGCTTGAAAAGCAACCCAAGCCGATTGGAAAACAACTATTGATAGCCAGCGCTGCGGCTACGTATCTGGCACTTGGCGGCAGCTACTCCATATTTCATTTCAATCGGGTCGAAGGCCCCTATCTCGGTATGGGTTTTACTTTCGACCGCCTGGTTCCGCGCACGGAGTTGACTGTCAGAGGTGGTTACGGATTTAGCGAAAAGCGTGGGCAGTTCCTGGTCGGCGCCAAGCATCGCTTGTGGCAGCATCAGAAGCTTGATGTCGGCGCTGAATTTCAGCAACTGATTGTGAATCGGCCCGTGCAGGCCGATGCCTGGATGAATCCGACTTTCGATGTACTCACGGCAAAACACGATCCGTTCGATTACTATTATGAGAGAGGGTTTAAGGCCTATTTCTCCGCGAAGTTGCTAAATTACACCAACCTCACTCTCACTTACAACGACCTCCGCCAGGCATCGGCCAGCAAAAACACTGACTTCAGCGTCTTGAGTCATGACGCGGTGCACCGACTCAATCCGCAAATCGATGACGGCAGGCTTAGGTCAGTGTCATCTGAATTTGCATTCGACTCTCGCAAGCTGGCTAACCTGAAGGGCAAAGACAGAATCAACTCGCAGATGCAGTATACGCTTTTCAAAGTCGGCGCTGAATACTCTTCGACAAAACGGCTGCGTAGCGATTTCGATTTCCAGAGATATTACATGTATCTGTATCGCAAGCAACGAATGGCCGGGCTGGGTATCACTTCCTTGATTCTGTATGGCGGTATCTCCGAAAACCGACTGCCACCACAGCGGTTCTATCAAATCATCTCCGGATCAGGGACGGTGTCGGGACGGGGAGGCTTCTACACCATCTATGAACAAGGATTTGTCGGCGATCGTGCCGCTTCCGTTTTTGTGGAACACGATTTCGGACACCTTCTACTGCGCGGCAGTGGCTTGCCCCTGATCAAGAAAATTCCGTTCACGCTCAGCGTCCATGGTGGCGCCTGCTGGACAGATTTCCGAAACAGCGACACTCCGGAAGGTTATAGAGTTGCGCCAAGACCCTATGGCGAGATCGGTTTTGGAGTCGGCAATCTGACTCCTTTTCTCTCAGTGTTTAACCTCCAATTACGCTTCTCCTGGCAACTCTCTCATTACGGCAGCGACCATTTCATTGTCACCTGGGGTATTGGATTCTAACCATGATCGGTGTTTCCACGCAAGTTCCTCGAAGCGGACGGGCGGATGCGTATTATTGTTTTAGACTCCAGGGAGGAGCCAACCTATGTTTTATGTTCCGGTTATACTCGGAAGCGTGCGACGCGGGCGGAAGAGTCCGATCGTAGCCCGCTTCGTCGTTGAGCGACTCAGACGCAGCGGCAAGTTCGAGCCGGAGTTGCTTGATCTGGCGGAATACAACTTTCCCATCATGGAGGAGCGGATGCGTCTCCGTGATGATCCTCCGGCTGCTGCGGTGGAGATGGGCGCGAAACTGTCGCACGCGGATGCGATAGTCGTAGTCTCGCCGGAGTATAACAATGGCTATCCCGGCGTCCTCAAAAACGCCCTGGATTATTTTCTACCGGAATACAAGCGCAAACCGGTCGGCATCGTGACCGTCTCGGGAGGCGGTTTCGGCGGTATCAATGCGCTGGCGCAACTGCGGTTGGTCTTCCTCTTTATGGGTGCATATCCCATTCCGCTGGGATTGCCGGTGTCACGTGTACAGGATGCGTTTGATGAAAATGACAATCCTAAAGACCCATTACTTGAGAAGGCGGCGGCAGCGTTCACAGCAGAACTGCTTTGGCTGACGGAAGCGATCACTGTGAAGAAACTGGCAGAAACCTGATCCGTTGCCCCACTATCTGAATCAGCAACAGCCAATTCGCCGTGTCTTGGCGAATCAATCCTGACTGATTGACTAAATGAGCAGCACTAAAAAGAGGCGCCACCCGGATTTGAACCGGGGTATAGAGGTTTTGCAGACCTCTGCCTTACCACTTGGCTATGGCGCCCTAAGACAGCCGATTGAGCGGCATATCCGGCTCGATTAGGATACCGGTGAAGCGCAAAAACGTTCCCGGATTAGAAAAGCGGGAAACGGGACTCGAACCCGCGACAACCACCTTGGCAAGGTGGAGCTCTACCAACTGAGCTATTCCCGCGTTGCAATCATCAGCCAAGAAAATATATCGTCGTTTTCGCAGGTGTCAATCAATTTTTTCTTCGTTCTGGCTGATGTAGTCAGCGACCTGCCAAGACTGGTCAGCGCTGCCGACAACGGGTTAGTCCGAGAGCGACGGTGACGCTGCCGGTGTCCCCCCTGGCGGAATATAGCTCCCATCAAAGATCCAGGGGGTGTGCTGAATCAGAAAATTCTGATACCGATTGAAGGAGGTGGTATCGTTTTGGCGTGACGCCAGCATCGCCAGTCTCGACCACGCTTCCCAGCAAAGCGAATCGGCAGCTATTGCTTTCCGAAGGCAGACAAGCGCACTATCGTTCTGATTGAGCCTGAGCAAACAGTGTCCCATGACCTGGTACAGCACCGGATAATCCTCACCCAAACGCCGGTAGGCATCGTCAAAAGCGGTAAGGGCAGACTGGTAGGTGGAATGACCTTGCTGATAGAAGCCTTCATTGAATTTGTTGACGAACTCCATGTCGGGAAGCACTCTATCCCGCGACATGTCGATATCTCGCCACCTCTGCCAAACGACTTTGTAAGACTGGTCGCGCAAGAAACCGGTCGTGCGATAGCTGTGACGAAACTCGGAATGCAGCATCAGTGCCCGTTCTGCCGGCGCTGACGGTTTGTAGCCGGTCGAGAACAGAATGAAATCCGGCTGCTGTTCCAGTAGGTAGCGGCTGTTAAAGCGGCGCTCTTTCCAACTGGACGTCATGCCTGAAATGGTCTCGGGATTTCGCGCGATACTGGCGTCGGTTAGACCGAGCATGTCGATGATGCGGTGTCCCAGAAGCTGATAGCCAACCATCCCGATCGTGCTGGCCGCCAGAGAGAAGTCTTTTTCCATGTATTTTTTCAGCATCGTGCCCATAAAGTGCATTTTGGCAGTGATTTGCTGCTCCGCAAACCAGTAGGACTTGACGTGATCGCGCGCAAGGAAATACGAGCCAACAGAGAAACTACCCGCTACCAGCAAGGTCATGGCGTATACCAACTGCTTCTGGCGCACGGTTGCGAGCAATTCAACCGTGGAAGCGACAAAGAGGAAGCAAAGAATCGGCACCACCGGCACAAAGAAACGATAAACCTTGAGCACATCGCCACCAACCCAGATGATGTAGGCCGTATACAGGAACACGTATAGGTACAACAGTCGATATCGTGCCCAGTGGCTCTTGATTGACACGAGCGCCATTGCCGGCGCCGCGAGGATTACGCCATACACACCGATCGTCCGGAGGAAGTACCACGTATATTCAAGTCCGCTGGTAATGTATTCCAGGCCGACGCCACTTTTGGCATAGTACGGATTTGGAAACAGTGAACCATAGTAAACAAGTTTGAAGATGGCGAATGGCAGCAGTGGGACGAAGTACATTAGGAAGAAAAAGGTTGGGAACTTGCGTTCGCTAATGATCCGGTCGAAGAGGATTGCACCAAAGACGACTGCACCCTCCGGGCGCAACAGCGTCGCGATCACAAGTAAGGCCGGTGTCAGTTGTGGTTTTCGATACTCGGCTACCAGCGCAGCCAGTGCCATGCAGGCAAACGCCGAGGTCTCCAGACTGGCGATCGACCAGTAGGCTAAGGATTGATTGCTCAGCAGCATGACGGCTAAGGCCGCATAGATCAACCAGGGCAATTGCTGGAAGTGGCTGCGCAGCAGCAGATACAGCAGGTAGAAGACGAGAACGCCTGAAAGGACACCGAAAAATCGTGAGGTTAACAGATAGTCGATGCCAAACAGTCCCTTGAAGAGCGCCATCAACATCACCCAGAGAAAATTGGTGTAGCCCTCTACCCTTTCGCCCGCGTTATAAACCAATCCCTTGCCGTCAAGGAAATTGGCGGCATAGCGGAAGGATATGTAGGCGTCGTCCTGCGTGAAATCATACGTCATGCTGTTGTAGACAAACAACGCCATGGCCGCGAGGATGAGGAGCGCGATCCACCATGCAGATAGCATTGGTGAAACGTGTATCGTCTTTCGTTGAGAATGGGTTCGACTCTGCTTTGCCATCTGAGCGAATAATATAACAGCGAAGAACGCACAGTCAAGGATTGTGGGAATAGTCCTTGCAGGTACACAGGGAGCGTAATGTTAACCCAGTAAGAAGGTCGGAAGTGCAGAGTTACATCTGTCCGTCCACTATTCACAATGTCAATAAACAAGCGGGTCTGAGCCGTCACTCCCGCGGGCGGATGGTTCGCCTGTCCTACCCAGTTGTGGTAGGTCGGGTTCCGAGTCCCATGTTGGCGAATTGAAGCGCGTGCGAAAGCAAGATGCCGATACCCTGTGCCGATGATTGTGTCCATGCATGGGACGAGAAACCCGACACTTGTTGCGATGGGATTATGTCGGGTTTCTCACTTCGTGCAAATGCAACCGATATAGCTCTGGTCAATAGCATTGAGCGGGAAACCGGATAGTTCTGTCTGATATTCGTTCGGAACCCGACCTACGGAACTATGCAGCCGGTTTCTCCGGTTGAGAAACCTTGCCGGTCAAGGCCGCAGCTAAGGCTTCGATGGAGTTGCCACCCGATTGGCGTTAAACCTCACGTCCCATTCTATCTTCTTGCTCCAGACAAATTCATCCTGATGAGGCTTCAAAGATATGCAGAGAGGAACTAACCCTTCTGTGTGCCTACACTGTACGGTACAGGGTGTTGGGTTCTTCATGTTCTGAAGGCGAATTTCGTTGTACTCGCTTTCGTCCCATTTGATCCTATGTTCGTCGTATGTTCCGACACCATACGGAGTCCCGATAGAGAGGGCGCATGTTCTCAGTCTGCCATCAGGATGCACAAGGATACGTTCTCCCAGTTTGACGGAGCAGTATCCATAGTACTCCATATTCTGATTGAACTCCGTCTCTGTAATGAATCGGGACGGGAGTCTGATAAGCACCTTGTACCTACCGTTTCCCACATTCCGCCCCAAAGCTTGTCGTATTTGCACCCACGTATCTGGAGAGATATCCGTCTCTCCGGTCCAGGTATCTCGCGCCACCCCCATTTTGAACACAGGATGAAAATTCACTTGATGGACTCCCATATTATCCATCAACTCCACGAATTTCTCAACCATGCGTACCGGACCACTACTTGCGGTTAAGAAGCCCCTGTGAACACAGCAAGTCACGTGAACCCGGTACCCCAGGGCAACCGCCGCGCGGATATTCGCGGTGCACCGCGCATACGTTCCAGCTCCGCGCACGAGATCGTTCACCTCCGGAGATGGACCATCGAGACTGAAGCTGATCTCGTCCAGTCTTCGAGTCGCGTCCTTGTGTAACAACTCGCGCGGGAACACGCCATTAGTATCGATCCTTACATATTGATAGCCGTATTCCTTCGCTTTCCGGATCAGCAAGAGCAGTGGTTCATGTGCTTTCTCCACTCCGTACAACGTCGGCTCCCCACCCAGAATAGTTAGCTTGGTAGCTCCCAGCGAATGGAAAGCGCATAAGAGCGACAGCGCAAGGTCCGTATTAATCTCCTTCTTGGCTGACTGTCTCTGAAGAAGAGGCTTGTACAGGCACTGAACACAATGCAGATTGCACCTGTCCACTACGTAAAGAAACACTTGCTCGAGATTGGAGTATTGTTCGGCGAATCTAGAGTCTATAGTCAGTTCTGATTTCATTTTCGTTGCCGTCATCTTATCAAAGTCGCTATCTGGGGTGTCGTCATCAGGGAAATGTGATGCGCAACCGCTCGTTTTTTCTTCTTGTACCAGCTGAGGTCTGGGTAGTTATACTCCACTTCCTGTTTGCGAATTGCGAATTCCGCCTTCTCTCTCTCGTCAGTCGGTGGAGTGTGCATCCGACGCTTAAGAGCGGTTCTGATGCTTTGCTGATTTCGCGCCACTCGAGTACGCACTCGCGGGTGCTGATTAACGTGCTTTCCGATGAACTCCGTCCAGATGAAATCGAGGACAAACCGAAGCACGAGATCATACTCAAGAATCGGCATTTCTCCCTCTTTGTTCATCTTCGTGGATTGATGCTTCTGCCCGGCCGCTTTGACCAGGTGCTTGTTGTAGCCTTCTACTCGCCTAATCATGGTCATCAATCTTGGCCCGAGTCTTAGGTCGAACATGTTCTGCAACAGCCGCTTGTCCCTACCGCAACCTAGTACTTTCTTCTCCATGTCTACGTGCGTCATTTGTTTATGTTTACCATTGTCGTCGAATTCAAGTACTGTCAGTCCGCTGTATCCCTGAAACATGTCTCTTAGTTTTTCATCAAGCTTGATCCCCTCTTCAATTTCCTGTGAGACGTAGGACAGATTGTCTGCAATTCGCACAATTTGCCCCTCGATAGTTTTCGCCAAGTCAGTATATAGCTTGCCGTTTGGTGGCGTGTGATGTCGGATTCCTTCTATCGCTTCCTGCGAAATTGTCGTCCTATAGCTCCGCCCGCCAAAATTGATGGGGGCAAAACAGGGGTTCTTCCAGATTTTCTTGTACCGGACGTCACCGCTTTCCTTCTTCGATCCCCATTCGAGAATCTGCGCGGCGAGCTCGCCATGTTCAAACCCCCCGGCGTCACTCAGGAAGTCCCTGATCACAGCCTCGGCGGGATAGCCGCACGGCGGTTGTGCAATGTCGTGCCCGTAGGCGATGGCCTCTGCAAGCTCCACGTTCGCTCCCAAGCGTTTCGCGATTCCCGAGGCAATAGTGGCTACCTCTATGGTGTGCAGCAATCGAGTGCGGTTATCGGGGCCGGGATCGGCAATATGATATTGGCGGAAGGCCATGCGACGAAAGTAGGGGGAATACGTGATCTCCGCCCGGTCGTGGTGGAAGACGGTACGAGGAGTGTACTCGCCCACCATCTCATCGTAGGCGCAATTCCCACGGTGAGCAGCGTACTTCGCGAACGCCTTGTTGCTCATTATCCGAGCTCCTTTATTTAGCAGGTCAATATCATCAGATACAACTCAATCCTATGCGCAATCGGTGGCACTAGCCGTCCGAAGAGAGATCGAAACGCCTTTGATTGGGCATGCACAAGTCATCTATAATCTACCTACTTTTAGCGAGAAGTCAAGCGCTTTTGCCGCCAGACTCGTCTGTCTTACGACATACGGCGTCGTGACAGCGAGCAGGCCAGGGTGTGCGTGTAGAGGGCCACGTGGCCGTATGGAAGCAGAGAGATTGGGGCAACCGCAAAGGTTGCCCCAACGGAATCATCTGATACTCTGTCTATCCTTTCGGTTTCTCGGGTTGAGAGACCTTGCCGGTCAAGGCTGCGGCTAAGGCTTCGATGGCGCTTCCACCACTACCGGCGACCAGGATGTTCGGCATAAATGGCTGTTGACCTTTTGACAACGCGTTGGCGATGTTGACCCACATCGTGCCCTGCATACCAAGCGCCTGCACCTGCTTGGCATAGGCTTCGGCGTTGGCCAGACCGACCGAGCGCGGTTCGGCGCCCTTTGCCAGACCAACTTTCTCAAGATAGGTTGCTTCACCGTCCGCTTGCGCCTTGCGTGCTTCCGCATTGTTTTTCTGGATGTCGACGCCCACTCTCGCTGACGCAAGATCTTTCTGCATGTCCGCCGTCCCGCGAGCGGCTTCCATCTCAATACGTTGATCTTGCGCGGCTCTTTCCTTTTTGTAGGTTTCGATCTCCTGATTGGCGATTTCGCGCGTGGTCAGGACTTTCACCAGTTCATCAGGGAAAACCACGTCCTGAATATAGACCCCCTTGGTCTCAACCTGATAAACGGAGAGCTTGTCGGTGATCAGTTCGAGCGCCTTCATCTGCACTTCGCCACGAGTCTCGATGAACACGACGGCCGGCATACTCTGCAACTTGTCGCGGAAGTGGTTGCCGACGGCAGCCTGCAAAACCTCATTGACCAGATTCTGCATCGTGCCGACCATGGAGATCACGCGCGGCGCCAGCGTGTCGGGGACATGAATCTGCACCTGCAGATCGATGTTGAATATGAATCCCTCGCGCGATTTGGCGACGATTTGCTTCAGCTCACGATCGAGATTATGCGCCTTGGAAGTTGCATCCGCCCAGTTGAGCGTTAGGATGGCTGTCGGTACGATTTCGGGATTGTAGATACGCGGGTTAATCGCATACTTGCCGGTGCGAAAGGGTTCCTGCCAAACGCCGCGATGTCCGGGTCTAACCAGAGAGCCATATTTGAACGTCGAGCCGGAAGTGTCCTGCGTTGCCAGACCGACATAGGACTTAATCACCGCAACTTCACCCTGTTCGATGATCAACATCGGTACCAACTCGACTCTGACCAGAAATGGATTGAGGTTATAAGCGCCATACAGCAACACATCGTGTTGCAGTCCGATCTTGCCGCCGGAGTCGAGGAATTTCTGGAAATCCTGGAAGTTGTTATGGATGTTGTTCTTGCTGGCAAGGATAACTTCCATAATGTCGGCGTCGGTCTTGCCCTGCTGCTCCATTTGCCACAGATCATCAAATCCACCCAAACGGCAAGCGATATCACCGGCCTCCAGTGGCGGACCCTCGTAAGTTGTCACGACACCGACCACGTCGCCAATTTCAGTGGCTGCGCCGTGAGGTTTGGGTTCGATTCGAACGACTTCAAGCTGCTGTGGTGTCAGGCCGAAAGCCGTCGGAGACAACCCTTGGCTTTCGCGATTGATTCGGCGCTGGATATCGGGATCCACCGGCATGCCGAATATCTTGGCTTTGGTAATTACGAGAAATGCCACCGGATGAATCGGGACTAACGATCCCGGAGGCAATACAGGACGTTGCACACCTTTTTGGCCGCCAGTGGCGACGAATTTGGTGACATCCGAGAAATTGCCAAACTCAGGCTTGTACGCCGCAGACTTGGCGCCAGTCGGCAGCGGTTGACCGATTTGCGCGATTACGACGCCGATTTCCCCTGCCGGTATTTGAACCCAGGGGTATTTGCGAACGCCGTAAAGGACCCAGAATTTGAACCGGAATCCCGGCATGAGCAAGTCGGCCTGATAACCGGCTTCGCCTCGGAAAGCGATCGGGTTGCCTTCGGAGAGTTTCTTGAACGAGAAGCGCTTGGAGACCAATCCAAGCTCAGTCTGTCCGATACTCCGTATCGAAGGCAAGATTAACAGCGCCAGGAATATGATTACTCCGAGCGCAATTTGATAGTTCAGAACATTAGTCATGCTACCTCTCTAGCAGTTGTCTTGGTAATGCGCAGACACACGTATAGGATTTCCCCGAAACGCTTCGTCTGCGCGATATCAGGATAGGCGCCACAGCCTGCCCTAAGGATTTTGCAGCGGGAATTATGCCAGTCCCTCCAGTGCCCTGGCGTAGAGTGCGAGATACTCTTTGGCGGATTTCTTCCAGGAGAAGTCTTTCTTCATGCCGCGTTTCATTAACGATTTCCAGCTTCTTTTGTTGCGATAAAATGCAAGTGCGTCTTGGACGCATTTCAGGAGTGCCTCTCCCTCGTACTCCTCGAACAAAAAGCCGGTTCCCTTGCCCTTGTTGGTTGTCTCGTCAATAATCGTGTCGGCAAGTCCGCCGGTTTTGCGGGCAACGGGTACAGTGCCGTACTTGAGGCTGTAAAGCTGATTCAGGCCGCACGGCTCATAACGCGACGGCATCAGGAACATGTCGGCGCCCGCCTCAATCTGGTGTGCCAGAGTGTTGTCGAAAGTCAAGTTGACTTTGATACGATCGGGGTGCTTGGTCTGCAAGTCTTCGAATAGCTTGTGATAGACCTTATCGCCGGTCCCGAGCAAGACAAAAGTGAAATCCAACGCAAACAGTTCCTCGGCGATCTCTTCGATCAGGTCAAATCCCTTCTGGGGCGCCAGACGGCTAATCACGCCGATCAGGGGTTTGTCCAGTCGGTCCTTGCCGAGTTTGGACACAAGCAGTAGCTTCTGCTTGTTCGCGTCTTTCTCCTCCAGGGTATTGATGTCATACTTCTTGGCGATCAGTATGTCGCGCTCGGGTGACCAGAGCTCGTAGTCGGCGCCGTTGACCACACCGAAAAGAACACTGCGGCGATCTCGCAGCACGCCTTCAAGACCGTAGCCATAATCGTCGGTTGTCTGAATCTCCTCCGCGTATGTCTTGCTGACGGTGGTGACGATGTCAGCGTACACAATTCCCGCTTTAAGCAGATTGACTTTTCCCCAATATTCAAATGGTGACATTGGATATAGGAGAGAGCGGTCAAGACCGAGTCGGTCAAAGCGCTCCGCCGGGAAGAGTCCCTGATAGGCGACATTGTGAATAGTCAGTACTGACTTGGCGCCCGCGAAAAAGGGGTTCTCGCGCTCGATTGTTTTCAGGTAGGCGATGACCATTGCCGTCTGCCAGTCGTTGGCATGAACAATGTCCGGCTTGAATCCGAGTTTCTCCAGAGAAAGCAAAACCGCTTTGGCAAACATCACGAAGCGGATGTCATTGTCGGGATAGTCTTTCACCGTCACGGGATCTTGATACAGCCCATTTCTACCGAACAATTCCGCACTGTCGATGAAATAGGTCTCCAAACCCGGCGTCTTTACATTTCGTTTCAATAGCCCGAACTTGTATTCCCTACCGGCGACGGTTAGAGATAGCGAGCCGAAATCGGGGACATCGAAGAGGTCATATTTCTTTCTGTCCACGGACGAGTAGCGCGGCGAAAACAGAACGACTTTATTCTTGAGTGACGCCAATTCCTGCGGCAAAGCGCCGGCAACATCCGCCAACCCACCTGTTTTGGAGTATGGCGTTACTTCGCTGGCGACATAGACGATATTGAGTTTTTTCATTTTACGTAACCCCTCCCTGGGTTAGACACAACTACTATTTTGTCTCGATCTCGCGCAAGTATGCGGAAGCATCCTCCGGAGAGACCGGATTGATATAGAACCCGGTGCCCCATTCAAAACCGGCGACGCGGCTCAGTTTCGGAATGATCTCCAAATGCCAATGATATTGCTCGCGAGCAATGGTACTTAACGTGTCAGTGTGCAGCACATAGTTATACGGTGGATCGGATAGAGCCGATTTGAGCTTAGTGAGAACGGCTTTCAGAAGTCGGCTGTATTCATTCATCAAGGGGTCGGAGATATTTAGGAAATTGCTTTCGTGTCTCTTGGGCAAAAGCCAGACCTCGAAGGGAAAGCGCGATGCAAATGGCGCCACCGCGGCAAAGTCCTCCGACTCGGCGACGACCCGGATACCGGAGCCAAGTTCCTGGCGAACGATGTCGCAGAAAACACAACGCTCTTTGTAGTTGAAGTACTTCTGACTTCCTTCGATCTCCTCCTGTACCCGCTTCGGGACAACCGGAGTCGCGATCAACTGCGAATGTGAATGCTCCAGCGAAGCGCCGGCGGCCTCCCCCTGATTCTTGAACACCATGACGTATTTGAAGCGCATATCGCGTTTGAGGTCAGCCATGCGATCGCGCTTGGCAAACATCACCTGAGTGATCTCGCCAAGTTCCAGATCGACCAGGTCCTTGTAATGATCCGGTGTCTCGATCACAACTTCATGCGCGCCGATACCATTCATCCGGTCGAACATCCCTTCCGCTTCACGATTGAGATCCCCTTCAATTTTGAGTGCCGGATACCTGTTCGAGATTACTCGTAGACGCCAGCCGGGTGTATTGGGTCGGGTTCCCGGATCGCGGATGGCGACAATTTCCGGCGGAGTCAGGGACTCATTGCCCGGACAAAACGGGCAGCTTCGCGGTTCTTTTCTTTTCTCGGCGCCGGTGAAATCGCTCGGGCGTTTACCCCGTTCCGTGGAAATAATCACCCAGCGACCAACGATCGGATCTTTTCGCAGTTCAGGCAATGTAATACCCTCGCAAGCAGGTTCGTCTTAGCCGGTTTGTGCGTCGTCTCCTATCAGCCAGTCAAGCCACAAGAAATCATGACCTGCAGCGTGGCAGCGCACTTCCCCGGATTACGGTATCAAGAACATAAGCTGCTCTTGACAATAGGGCAAATGCTTTGTTGGGGAGTAAACGATACGTCAGAGCGGCTGGCGAATCACACGTCCGGCTGAGGAAGGTGCAAGATTGATCGCGGGTTATGAGATAGTGGGCGCAAGAGGTGATGGAAAGAGAATCGTGTCAAGCCGCAAGTCGGCTTGACCTACAAAACTACGGTCTCCATAGCAGCTCCTTCAAAACATACCGCTTTGGTTGCGGTATGGGTTTCTTGGATGCGGAATCTTTTTAGATGGCTCTGAGGTCAAGATTGATCTCGGAGTTTTAGCCTTTTCGGGGCAAAGCCCCACGCAGGCAAGCATCCACAAATCCGCGTTTACGCTACAAGCTGCCCAATTCGCCAGCTTTGTCAAGAAAAAAATGCTGTGCCCGGCATATCCGCATGTGTGCCTGCCGTCGACTAGATTTGGACACGGAACGGGCTAAAGCTGACAAGCGCCTATGGCGACTGATACATCCACGTTGTGACCGATTTGTGGAGGGCTATTTCGGAACATACCGTACCTTGAGCCATAGCACAACGCTCTCAACGTTGTCAAAACCCAACTGGTCTTTGTACCACTTCAGCACCTTCAAATCTGGGGAAAAGTCTAACTTTCCGACAATCGAGCCATTGGGTACTATGATTTTCTCTCCAAAGAACTTGACAAGGTCCGAAGGAGAAATATCCTGCAACCGCCAAGCAATGTCTTTCCTCGACCACCCATCAGCAAACCGTAGTGTATCCCTCATCAAGTATTGCGGTCCCTTCATGGTAAATGCGTTGTTTCCGAAGACGATTTTCGTCAACAGCATGGAATCCGTTTCTGATGACGATTGGAAGATAATTTGTGTCTGCGCGTTGTGTAGTACTGGCCTTAATTCAGGACACGGTAGATCTTTGACAAAGAGTGTATCGACGTCAGAGGATGAAGACCCGTGGCCATAAAAGTTACTATATTCCTCAAAACTAGAGAATCCAAGGAAATTGATTGGTAGAGAGATATTTACGCTTTCCTCCGTGACAAAATTATAACCTGCGCTGTGAGAGGTTTCCTTCCAACGACGATATACTTCCAACCCACCGACTGTGGTAATTACCCAGTGCCCAACTGATTCCTCAGGGACGGAAGTCTCAGCAGGAAATTGAGCAATTGTGTTCACATAAGCTGTGGGCGAGCTCATTACGGTAATAATTCCTTCACACTGCCCCCACAGTATGCTGTCCGCCTGGGCCAACCTGTAGTTTCTAATCCATCGCCAGAGCGAATCCCAACTGCCGTCTGGACAGGCATCCCGCATTTCCGATTTGTCTAGTGCAACAAATATGTCTTTAGTGAGAGGCGCTGCGATTCGCTCGAACTCTCCAGCAACCACTAGCTTGTCCGCATAATGGGCTAATGCAAAAACACTGCCATCCGCGTCAACACGTTGCCATTCATTGCCGTCCCAACAAGCCAGCCTCTTATACTCATGTCCACCTATCTCATCGAAATCACCGCCCACAAACAGCTTGTTGTCGTAAACCGCTAGCGCAAAAATCAAACCATTGCCACTTGTCCCACCTCCGAGCGACTCCCATGTGTGGCCGTTCCAGGAAGCTATGTGCTCAGGAAAATCTCCACAAGCTATCAAGTGATCTTGGAAAGAGATGACTTGCTGAACGTTGCGGAAGTCCAAACTGGAGGGTGGGTTTATGATCCAGAATGGTCCGACCCCTTGTTTAATCGGCAGTAGGGGGATCCACGTCTGGCCATCCCAAAAAACAACGCCGCACCGACCCTTCTTGCCTACCCGGAAAGCACCGCCAGCAATCAGTCGACCTTGATATTCTCCCAGACACGTGACGCGGTCCTCTTTATTCTTCCTGAGACCCTCACCGAAGGGCATCCACTTTGTTCCGTCCCAGGAGGCTATGTTTCGTGCATTCTCACACATCTTCTTCCCCGAGAAATCTCCGCCAACAATTAACCTATCACCGAAGCAAGTCACAGCGTTTACATATTCATCTTTTCCAATCTTACCTTCGTATGGAAAGGACAGCAGTCTAGCCCAAGTACTGGAATCACGCTGTAGGAGGACACGACTATCACACGCGATGACAAACGGTCTCCCATCAAATACCGTCATCCACTGATTGCTTTCCCATTGACTTTCACTCATCCACTGGGGGCGGGGGCAATGATAGACGTCTCCATAGTGTTCCCAGGAGTGCCCGTCCCACATTGCGAGCTCATTTCCATTGCCGAAACCTAAGTCGCCATAGAAAAAGAGCTGGTTGTTCGTGGAGAATAAACCTCGTACGCGGTGGCTTGGAAGACTCCATGACTCTAGCGAAGACCAGTTCTTACCGTCCCAAAGAGCAATACCTGGTACTCGAATACCGCCATCATTCATGGAAAGGCTGTTGGGTGAGCGTGAATCGGCCAAGTTTGAATCTTCTTGCCTAATTCTATCTTCGGCCAAGCATTCTCGAGTCCAGCCCGGAATGCAAGAGAGCATGGTCCATGTGCATAGACACAGTAGAATTAGTCTGGACTTCATGGCGAATCTCTCCTAGACTTTGCACCGAATGGTCGACCTCATAGTAATCTAGCGATTTTTCAATCATGCAGCAAGTATTTTACGGTTGGTCGGCTTTGCGCCACAGGTGCTGCCTGTCAAGGTGGAAAGCCGGTAGCCCACCCAAAGCGCAGCGTCGGGTGGGACGAGCTATGCCGTCAGGAAAGGATTCCTGATGGCGCCGCTTTGAAGTTGTCAAAACCGAAGCGGTATTGACCTACAAAAACTACCGCGACAGGCGAATGGTCAGGCAGGAATGCCTAACCTACCGTGGATTCAGGAGCTTATCTCGATGAGATTGCGTCTGCTCGAAAACCTGTTTGAAGAACTGTTCTTCGGCCGTTCCGAACTTCTTGCCCCGTCGCGACAGGACGATCTTCGCCGTCTCAATGGCATCCTCCACTCGGTGTTCAACGAAGCCGTCACGGCCACCCCACATAAAGGAAGGCAGAAATCTCCCTCCTGCCAAACCACCACCAAAAAGATTGGTCGCAAAACCGATCACCATGCCGGTCGTAAGCAGAGTGCCGATGCCGGTCTTGGTATGATCGCCGATCAAACAACCGACTTTGTTCAATCCGGTGTCGATCAGCCCGCTCGGCAGTTCAACCTTAATGTTCCCGTAGTTGTTTTTGAGGTCGGAATTGGTCGTCAATGCGCCCAAATTGACCCACTCGCCGATGTAGGCGTGACCGATGAAGCCTTCATGGTACTTGTTGGAGTAACCGAGAAAGACCGACTCTTCCACTTCGCCGCCAATACGGCAGTGTGGTCCGAATGAACAGCCGGTACGGATTTTGCCGCCGACAATCTGGCAGTGGTCGCCGATATATGCGGGACCCTCGATGCGGGTATGCGGAAAAATCTGGACCTTGTCGCCGATGTAGATCGGGCCGGGGCGCGCATCGATAACGACCTGCCCATCAATTTGAGTACCACTGCCAATGTATACATCATCGACGTTGTAGATCAGCACGTCATCGTCAATTTCGGAACCATCAAGCATCCGCGAGAAGTCCAGATCGGGAATCAGCAGGTCGAAGTCGAGTTCGATTTCACGCGAATTGCGATGGACAATATCCCATAGATAGCGCACCGACTTCGGGTCAACCTCGGTGTGCGGCAATCCCGCTGCCCACTCGCGCAGCGTCTGGTAGAAGTCGTCAGAGCCTGTTGCCGATTTCAACCTCGGCCAGAGGTCGCTGTTAGAGGTGACGGTCATCGCCACCAACGCCTCACCACAAGTGAATGCGCGTTCTTTTGCCTCCTCGGAAATCTGCGTGACTACCTCCTCTGTCGGCAGGAAGCGAGGATTGACCAGAATGATCTGCTCGGCGGAAGCATTGTCGAAGTTATTTATGGGCCATTGGAGACTGGCTGCAAGGTATTGCTGAAGCGACCGACGTGCGATCAAACGCACTTCGTCATGATCGATTCGGGCCGACCATTTGTCGCCGAGTGACAGGATGCCGCATTGTAATTCGGCAACCGTATGCGACAAACAAAGCGGATAGAAATCGTCTACTCGGTCATCTTCAAAGAAGAACAAGAGTCTTTTCATGCTGCGTTTGATCGTCGCTTGATGTTGCCGCGACTATTCCTTAAAGAGATTATCCCAGGCCGATTTGGTCCTGTCTTTCTGCGGTTTCGAATCAGTCCCATTGCTTCGTGGGGAAGCCGATGACGTCTGCGGTGACGCCACTTTGGTGATCGGGCTTCTGGGGGTAAAATACTCGCAGAAATTGGCTTTCTCTTTGTACCGCACCCATTCGGCTTGCGGTTCGTTGCACGCATGGTACGCGTCACGGTCGTAGAAACGGCAGTTGTAGCAGCATTTTAGAGGTTGGTCGCACTTGGGGCAGCCGACGGTACGGGTGATCTTCTCGGGTAGCTCTACTTCCTGCTTACACGACCAGCAGATTAGTGTTTTGATGGAAGGCATAAAGATTATATGACGTTAACGAATTTCAGTTCGCTTCCTGGTTCGGGTTAGTCTGCTTTATTACGCTATTTCGATTTTTGCCTAAAGCACTCAGCTACAAGATACAAACTGCTTTCAATCTGTCAACAAAAACTTAGTGTCCGTCCGATTGATCCGCTTGGGGTGGCAATTATCTTGTCCGAGCATCAAGCGCACTATGGTTTCAAAAACAGTTTGCGTCGCGGGCATCCGTTAGGTATTATTTTCAGTTCTGTTGGTACCCTTTGGGATAGGGCATCTGAGATGAAGATATTGGTAATAGGTTCAGGCGGCCGCGAGCACGCTATTTGTTGGAAGCTCGCCAAAAGCTCTCTGGTTGACAAGCTCTATGCGGCTCCGGGAAACGCCGGGATTTTTCGCCATGCGGAATTAGTCAATATCAGAGTCGACGACATCGACAACCTGCTCCGATTCGCGAAGGAGAAGAGCATCGACTTGACAGTTGTCGGTCCGGAGGTCCCCCTGGCTCTGGGCATAGTTGATCGGTTTGAGGCGGAACGACTTAGAATCTTCGGCCCCACCAAGCTGGCGGCAGAGATTGAGGCCTCCAAAGCTTACGCCAAGCAATTCATGCGAAAATATCACATTCCGACCGCGAGTTACATGGTTTTTGAGGACATGAAAGAAGCTCTCCGCTTCGTGAAAGGTTCATCATTCCCTTTAGTCATTAAGGCCGATGGACTGGCCGCCGGTAAAGGCGTGTCGGTGGCAAGGAATTACGAGGGTGCTGAGAAGACGATCAAAGACATGATGCAGAAACGCCAGTTTGGCGCTGCGGGAACCAAAATCGTTGTGGAGGACTTCCTGGTCGGCGAGGAAGCGTCGGTCTTCGCTTTTACTGATGGCAAGAACCTCCTTCCCCTCATACCGTCTCAGGATCACAAGCGCGTTGGCGACAGTGACACCGGCCCTAACACCGGCGGAATGGGAGCATACGCGCCAGTGCCGTTCGTCTCGGAGAAAATGCAAAAGGACATACTTGACTTGGTCCTCGAGCCGACCGTAGCCGGCATGGCGGAAGAACAGCGTCCGTTTAAGGGCTTGCTCTACGCCGGTGTGATGATAACGGACAGAGGGCCGAAGGTGATTGAATTCAACTGCCGTTTTGGCGATCCGGAGACACAGGCGCTCCTCCCCCTTCTGAAAGCCGATTTGGCGGTGATTTTTCATGCCGTTGTCAACGGGACATTGGCAGATGAGGTCCTCGAATGGGAAGATGCTTACGCCGCCTGCGTGGTTTTGGCTTCCGGAGGCTATCCGGGGGAATACGAAAGCGGTAAGGAAATACACGGCTTAAAGGATATTAAGGAGTCAGACGCACTCGTATTTCACTCGGGCACGAAGTTCGAAGCGCGACGGTTCCTGACCAACGGCGGTAGAGTCATCGGCATCGTAGGTATAGATGAGCATTTGGAGTCGGCCGTAGCCAGAGCCTACGAAGCCAACGAGAAGATCCGCTTCGAGGGCAAGCAATTCCGCTCGGATATTGGGTATAAGGCTTGGACCAAGAAATTCAAATTTCTCCCATAGGGAACATGTGCTTTCGCCGACGGTATTAGATAGTAGTGTGGTGTCACAGAGAAAACCTTACAAATGAGAGGAATCTTCAAGAATCGTCATTCCCGCGAAAGCGGGAATCCAGTATTGTAATTAGCCGTGATCCCTGCTTTCGCAGGGATCACGGATTAGGGACTACTGCCGTAAAGAAGCGTTAGGGACACTACACTAGCGGAGTGTGGAACGTCATATTGATGAAAAATATTGTAGATAGTCGCTCGCATCGAGAAGGAAAGGTACACTAATGAAAATCACTCGGCTATTTGTGATGCTTCTGGTCCTCTTGCTCACAGCTTCGCTGACCGCTCAGGACAATGCCGCCAAAGAAAAATTCAACGCCGGAATCGCCGCTAGGAATGCCAAGAATCTTGCCGAAGCTGAAAAGCAGTTTATAGCCGCTACGACGGCGTTCCCCCAGTACAAAGAGGCCTGGAAAGAACTCGGGGCAGTGCGCTGCGATCTCAAGAAGTGGGTGCCGGCCGAGGAAGCATTCCAGAAAGCCGTCTCGATTGACCCCAAGTATCAGTCGGCTATCTACTACCTTGGCATGGCTCAGATTCAGTCCAAGAAATACTCTCTCGCGGAAGGGAACTTGAAGAAGTCTCTTGAGTTGAAACCGGGAGACCCTGACGCTCAGAAGGGCCTCGGGCTGCTCTATTTCGAACAGAGAATGTGGGATAAGTCAATCGAGTACTACCAGATGTACAATTCCGCCAATAGTACTGATGCTAAGAGCCATTTCTCTATGGCTAAAGCGTACAAAGAAAAGGGCGACTTCGAGAATGCAGAAAAGGAGTATCAGCAGGCTACACGCATTGATCCGAAGTTCTCAGACGCCTTCTTCAATTATGGAAACTTACTGGGGACAAAGGCCGAACAGTATTACAGTGCGGCACAAGTCGCCGAGGAAAAGGGAAATTCTGCGGAAGCAGAGAAATCAAAGCAGGAAGCCGAGAAAAAGTCTCGCGCTGCCATCTCGGCCTATAAGAGCGCTCTGGCCATTGACCGGGGTTTAGTGAAAGCATATATCAACATGGCGCTCAACTATTCGAAAATACAACAGTGGCCGGAAGCCTTGCAGGCCTATAAGGACTTTGTCAGACTCGCCGAGGGTAAGCCGGCATTCAAGGGACAAGTGCAGCAGGTTAAGACTGACATCATCCCTAAGCTCGAGGAGGCAATTCAGGGAGGGCAATAACGCCCCATTGACTTTGGATGCTTCAGCCAAATAAGCCGACTATGAAATTCGCTGCATCGATTCTCGAACTGATCGGCAACACGCCGCTGGTGGAAATCCCGCGGTCGTTGACCGATTGCCGCGCCACGGTGCTGTGCAAACTCGAATGGACTAATCCCGGTGGATCAATTAAGGATCGACTGGCGAAGTACGTAGTCACCACCGAGGAACAGCAGGGTCGTATCCACCCCGGAGACACGATTTGTGACAATACTTCCGGCAATACCGGCATCGGGGTGGCGATGGTTGCGGCCGCCAAAGGATATCGGTCGGTCTTTGCAGTTTACGATACGACATCAAGCGAGAAGATCGATCTGATTAAATCGTATGGTGCTGAAGTCATTATCGTTCCCGCCGAGGTCGCCTGGGATGATCCTCGTGGCGGCTATATGATGGCCAAACGATTGTCAGAGGAACATGGCTACTATTGGCTTAATCAATACGACAATCCACTCAATCCGGAAGCGCACTACGCCGACACCGGACCGGAAATCTGGAACCAGACCGATGGCAAGGTCACTTGTTTCGTGGCAGGTATCGGTACGGGGGGGACAATTTCAGGTATCGGAAAATTCCTCAAGGAGAAAAATCCATCTGCCAGAATAATAGGCGTCGAACCGCAAGGTTCTCTGTTTCAGGCGATTCATGCCGGACGTCCGCTCGGCCAGCCACACCCGCACAAGGTCGAGGGTATCGGCACTGATATGGTCGTAAAGGCCTTTATACCTAAGTATACTGATCAAGTGATTCAGGTCACGGATAACGACGCGTTTCTGGCGGCCCGGCTACTGACAAAGACTCTGGGACTATCCGTCGGCGGTTCGACCGGCTCGATTTTCTGTGCTCTCCGTCAGATTCGAGATACGTTGACCGCCGATGATGTGGTGGTCATGCTCTCCCCTGATGCAGGTATCCGATATATCACAAAGTTCTTTTCGGATGACTGGATGCGCCGGCACAACTTCAAGCTCGAAGAGGAAGTGATTGTCCATGTCTAATCGGAGTTCTGTTCTCGGCTACTCCATCTCAATCCTCCTGTTCGTCGGCCTGACTGCGGCACTCAGTTACGCTGCGGCTTGGCAAGGTGCGAGACCCAAGATTCGACTCTCTGAAGACTACTGGTACTTCGGCTATCTCCCCACAGCAGCAGTCGTTCATCATGACTTCTGGATTCACAACAGTGGCGGCGACACGTTGAAGATCAGCAAAGTTACGCCCGGTTGCGGCTGCACCACCGCGCCCCTGTCGAAGGAGGCAATTGCTCCTAATGATTCGGCGCGGCTGTCAGTCGTATTTGACACCAAGAACATGTTCGGCAAGATGATCAAGGACGTTGCCATCAAGTCTAACGATCCTGACAAACCGGAGGCTCGACTGACGTTTATGGGTGTCCTCAATTCCGAGCACCCGAAGGTCAAAGTGAAGCCGAATGTAATTCGTTTTTTTCCTTCGGCCGCCAATAACAACCGGATGCAGAAGACACTGCTTGTCAGCAATGAGTTCGATACCGATATCGAGTTGAAAGTCATCGACTATCCCCGATCGTTAGTTAGGATCACACCGGTATCGGTCAAGGTTAGGGCTCGATCTTCGGTGACTATCGAAGTGGAACAAACGGTGGCTGCTACTGCCGAAGAAGATGCACTGGGCTCAATTACCTTTGATTTCACCGGTCCGGAGAACGAGCGGACTACTATTCCGCTCGTAACCTACTACAAAAGAAAACCTTAGGCAAAATCACCGCTTAGTCATACCGAGTTGCATTCATAATGATATTATGCGTCGCGTCAGGCAGATATGACACACGAATCATACCGTCAGCCGTAGGGGCGCAGCACGCTGCGCCCGCGGGCACTCGTAATATCGAGAACGGAGTAAGTATCATTTTGAATGCAACTGCGTATCAGGCCACTTGCACCTCTTGCACGACAATAAACAGGACAATACAATACTGCATTGAGGAACCAGATTATCGTTCAAAAACTTTCACTTTTTCGCAGCAATCGGGAAAGTCTCTTGAATAAGATGACGATATTCAGAATAATTATTTTTTGAGGGTGTTCCTCTGTTGTCCTTGGGTAGTTTCCTTGCCCCCTCTACCCAACCAGAGTCGCGCCCTCGTTTTTTTGTGTTGCGTTGAGTCTCCCTTGCGATTAGACTTTCTTGTGGTTAGCTTGGCACAGTGGAGCAGTCTGATTCTCATATTGGATTGCTAAGCGTTGGTTGCCGGTTTCTACTTCGCATGACATAGGAAGTGCTACGAATGAACGACTCTGAAGTATTTAGCTTTGAAGAAGGCAGCGGGACTTTCGAGGACTTTGGCACTTCGAACGGAATCCGCTTCTGGTTTGCTTCCGACCTCGCTCGCTTTCTGGGTTATGACAGCTTGGCAACATTTCGGAAGGCCATCAACAAGGCCATGGCTGCTTGCGCCACACTTGATATTCCTGTAGAAGAAAACTTCGTGCCGGTGAGAAAGGATGATGGAAGGCAGGACCTCAAGCTCTCACGATTCGGGTGCTATCTCGCCGCAATGAATGGTGACGTCAAGAAGCCTGAAGTAGCCAAAGCACAAGCTTACTTCGCGGCCATGGCGGAGACAGTGAGGCATTACTTACAGGAAGTTGAGAATGTCGATCGTGTTCTCCTGAGAAGTGAGATGTCCGAGCGGGAAAAGTCGCTGGCCGGCGTAGTAAAACAAGCCGGTGTGCAAGGAGTTGGTTACGCTCTGTTTCAGAACGCCGGATATCGTGGCATGTATAATATGAATCTGTCCGACCTGAAGAGGGTGAAAGGAATGTCTGGCGACAAATCGCTCCTGGATTACATGGGAAAGACGGAAATGGCTGCGAATTTGTTCCGGGTCACCCAAACCGAGGAGAGAATTAAGAACGAAGGCGTCAAGGGACAGCACAATCTTGAGAAGACGGCTGAACACGTCGGTAGAAGAGTCAGGGCTACAATGCACGAACTTAGCAACACTTATCCGGAGGACTTGCCTATCTCGGAGGATATCAAGCAAGTTCGAAACGGCCTTAAGAAGACTCAGAAGAGGCTTCTGGACATAGACAAGGCCAAACGCAAACTTCCGCCACAATAGGGCTCTTGAGTGTAGCTGGACGGGCACTGGTCAACAGACGCCACAAAATGAACAAACGTTCCGGGTTAATTGTCCGCTGCATCTATCCCTTGATGTTCCCAATCGGTAGTAGCTTCGCCACCTTGCGGGAGATACCAACGCTGTCGACGGCGTCGATCACATCATCGATCTTCTTATAGGCAATGCCGGCTTCCTCGGCCAATCCGCTCATTGACGCCGCTCTGACCAGAATCCCCTGCGCTTCCATCTCGCGGCGCAGTTGATCGCCACGTACCATCTTTTTGGCATGCATCCGCGACATGGTTCTGCCGGAGCCATGTAACGTGGAGCCGAAAGTCTCCTGTCGGGCGAGATCGGTTCCGACGAGCAAGTACGAACCGGTCTGCATCGAACCCCCTACGAGCACCGGTTGGCCGATGTCCTTGTACTTCGGTGGCAGGTCGCGCGCTTGTGGACCCAGCGCGCGGGTTGCGCCCTTGCGATGAACAATCACTTCCTGTTCCCGACCTTCGATGCTGTACCGCTCGATCTTGGCAATGTTGTGCGCAACGTCGTATACGGTCTGCAAACCCAATTCGCCTTCGGTCTTACCGAAAACCTCGACAAACGCGCGGCGGATGTTGTGAGTAATCACCTGCCGATTGGCAAAGGCATTGTTGGCGGCGCAGGTCATCGCTTTGAAATAGGCTTGCCCTTCCGGCGAGGAAAACGGAGCGCAAGCCAATTCACGATCGTTGATCTTGATGCCGTATTTCTGCACCGCTTTGGTGAATATCTGCAGGTAGTCAGTCGCCACTTGGTGCCCGAAGCCACGCGATCCGCAGTGAACCATCACTACAATCTGGTTAGGTCGATCAATGCCGAAGCGCTTGGCGAGTTCCTGATCGAATACGTTCTCCGGCTTGACTACCTCCAGTTCCAGATAGTGGTTGCCGGACCCCAGAGTGCCAAGTTGATTGATACCGCGTTCCATCGCCTTTGCCGACACTTCCGCCGGATCGGCGGGAGAAAGGCGACCGCGTTGTTCGATGCTGTCGAGATCGCTGTCGCTGGCGAATCCGTTGGCATGACACCAGTCGGCTCCTTGCGTCAACACTTTCTCGAATTCGTTTTTCTTCAGAGGTACCGTACCCTCGCGGCCGACCCCGGCAGGCACGTATTTGAATAATCTGTCGAGAAGTTGCGACAGTTTGGGTTGAAGTTCCTCCAATGTGAGATTCGTGCGCAAGAGTCGCATGCCACAATTGATATCGAATCCAATGCCACCCGGCGAAATCACGCCGTCGGACGTGGAAAAGGCCGCCACCCCACCGATGGGAAAGCCATAGCCCCAATGACCATCCGGCATGCAGAGGGCTTGTCCGACAATTCCCGGCAGACTGGCGACGTTGGTGATCTGTTCGAAAACGCCTTGGTCAAGTGAGTCGATCAGCCGATCCGATGAATACAGCCGCGCCGGCACTCGCATCCCCTGCTTGGCGCTGACGGGAATCTCCCAGACACCACTCTTGATCTTCCTTTTTTCCATACTCACAAGTCCACTACAACCGTTGCCTTCAAACCGCTCGCGGTCGATTCAATTGCCAATAGATGATACGTGATCGCCTTGACATCTGTCAGCATTAACCCGGCCAGATTATCGACAGAGTCACCCCTTATCGTCGCCTCCAGTCGCAGCGTCTCGCCGCTGGCGATCACAACATCGAAATCGGAGTAGAGCTCCCGGTGGACATCCTTAAGATAGACCAACTCGGACAGCCAGGCATAGAGCAATTCATCTTGTGATTCGGACTCCAGGGTCACCTGTCGGGAGACGATGGTTCTTACCTGCTCGAGATTAACAATGATAGCGAACACTGCGCTGGCTGCCGCACCAAACACTTCCGCAAGATCGTGTCCGGTGGCTTCAAAGGCGGCGTCAGCGGGTGCGATACCGTCCAGGAAGCGGAACTCACCTTTTTGGGGCATGCGATTTTCGCCGATTGAACCAGTAGCCGATCAGGATACCGACCAACAGCACCGCCAACACCAGTATCGACAAAGGCAGAGAGAAATACAGGAACAGGAACTTGAGTCTGACCGCATAGCTATTCTGAATCAGTACGATCAGAATCAATCCGGTCAGAGTAATCGTGAGTAGTTGTTTACCTGTGAACATACGGAAAAAAAGGGTGTCCCGCTACTTCGAGACACCCAGAATGCCGTGAATTCAAATTACGCTTTGATGATGCAGTCAATGGGGCAGATGGCCACACAGCGGGAACCGCCATCGACATTGACGCACTCATCGCATTTATCAGCCTCGATGACGTAGATATCTCCCTCGGAGATCGCCTCGTTTGGACACTCCGGTAAACAGAGTCCGCAGGCCGTACACTCATCGGTGATTTTCATTGCCATTTACAATATCCTCCTAGAACTTCATAATCTCCACGGTGGCAACCTTAAGCCACAGTTTGTATAATATATCACAATCGACTCGCACAGCAAGTCAAAAAACCTGTCGAGACTTTTCGATTCGAGACGATGCCTTGACAGCTTGGGCACGTCGATAAAGCAGATACAAAGCCGTCAGCGCCGCTGCGGCAAAGACAAACGTGAGAAGAGAATACGTCGACGGTTGCATGGCGCCCTTTTGCATGAAATACGCCAACCAGTTGAGGAGAGTCTTGAGTCCGATCGGAATGAGATAGAATACCCACGGCCAGCGGGTCATGATTAGCAGGCCAATCACGGCGCCGGTTGCAGTGTTTAGACCGACAGAGAAGAACCTCTGCACCAGGTCCGCCGGAACTGCAGCGCCACCCGTTGGGGTGTAAGCAAGCAAGTTGGCTGCCTGCATCAGTGCAAAACCGGCTCCACAAGCCGCGCCAAGAGCGATACCGATTTTGACATTATGTCCTGTTTTCAAGAGTGAGCGCAGGAACACGCAAATGAACTTGGTCAACTCCTCCACAAAAGCGAACAGAAATGCCGAGCCCAGCATGACCATGTAGAAGTTCGATGATGCACTCTTGGGATCAAGCACGAACCGGAAGTAGGCGTTTTGGAGCGTTGTCAACACCTGCAACGACAGCCAATACAGAGCAGCGCCGAAAGCGATCATGACGGCTATGTCAGGACGTTTGACGTCGCGATAAGCCAATGACAGAAACCAGATCGCCGCAAAAGCTGTCAGCAGACCGTAGATTGGCAGCCGTTTCCGAAATACGGAAAACCACGATTCGGAAGCGATTTCGGCTTTTTCACCAACCGACAGCCGACGGATCGTTATCTTTTGAACCGGATCGTAAGCCTTCAACAGTCGCCCGCTGCCGTCGAAATAAAGAATCTGATTGGCGGGATCGACTCTGAAAGTGCGTGTCGAGATCTGCTTGCCTCCATAGGTAATCATCTCATCAGGCATGCTGTAAACGGTGAACTTCATCGCCTGATTAAGCTGTGGGACTATCGTCTCGGCGACAACACTGTCGCCGATTCCGAGTCTAAGAACGGGACGCACTGCAATTTCCCACTGCATAGCGAAGTTGTTGTCGAACAGGACCGCGTGACGCCTCGTCTTGTACAGCACCGGTTCAGTCACGCCCATTCTGACCGTGCGACCAGTATAAGACGAGTCGGTGAATTCGCCTGTGTGTCTGACTTCGATGCCAAGAAGATTCAGAGTGTATTGATAATTCTTGGGCAGGCCGGTCGGAAGATATGCGACCACGCATGCAACGTCGAGATCGAAGGTCTTCCCACCGCGCGCGTAAACCGTCTTGGTTTCCATGTCGAAAACCAGAATCGAGTCGGTCCCATTGGTCTGCCAGCCATTGCAGATCGCATGCTGAGTGCCGATCACCTTGCCGTCCCGTTCGACGGCGAAATCGAATTCGTCGGCCACCTTATAAAGGTCGGTGACGCGCTGCGACAACGCCGATCCGGCAAATAACAGCATGGTAATCAGTAGGTATAGTCGTTTCATAGTTGCATCTTCGGCAAACGGAAGGGGAATATACACACCGGCGTGAGCAATCCAAGCGCTATTTCGCGATCACCATAGGGACATGACGTGCCGTAGCCGATTCGCCCACGTAGGGGCGCAGCATGCTGCGCCCGCATGTTTGTGCCCGGCAGTCGCCCTGAGCCTGTCGAAGGATGCGCCGCGGACCATTCCCCTCTTGAGAGGGGATTAAGGGGTGTGTCATTCCCGCGAAAGTCAACGACCCGGCTCTGACGGGCTGGAATCCAGGTTCGAACCGCCACCAAGAAAAAACCCCTTGACACAGCCTGCGAGAGAAGTATTTTTATGGAGGATATTGTCGCTGACAATCCACGGGAGGGATCAATAGGTGGCGGGACCCAGGGGATTCCGATCTGCGAGCTTCTTCAACAGCCTCGCAAGCGGGAATCCGGCAAAGAGTTGCTTCGAGTCCCCGCCCCCCGATCAGGTCGATGACAAACTTCGCGGGGACGACAAGACGGTTGATGCGTTTACTCAGTTTTGTAGGTCAAAACCGCTTCGGTTTTGACACTTTCTGCGTTTCCCTTACTGTAGTGCCATTGTAGATAAATCTCCCTCACCCCAGTTAGTAGAACGCTGGTTGCGGCACCGAAGGTTACCCCGGAGTGCTTTGCGGGTCGGGTGATTAGCGGCAGAGCAAAAACGAAGTTGGTTTTTGTGTTCTACCTCCTACTCGACCAGGAATCGCCTGCGGTCTAACGGCAACGACTAAGCTAATTAGATGCCGAACAATAACCGTCACGACCCAAGGCATATTCGTACTCCGCCGTGGTGAGTGAGTCTGTCGCTGTAAACCAAGTGGCTCGCGCTGTTAGATACATGCCGTCCGGCTGACACGCTTTGATGTGTGATGCGAACGTGGGCGGCAGATGTCCACATCTGCCCCTGTGCGCGGCGTACGTCCTCGTGCGCCGCGAACAACGCGTCCCGTAGAGGCGACTCGGTGAGTCGCCCAGGGCGATCCATCGGATTCTGTGCGCGGCGTACGTCCTCGTGCGCCGCGAACAACGCGCCGTCAGGAACCCTTTCCTGACGGAACATGGGTGCCCCACCCGCAAGGGTGGGCCGTCCCGCCACATCAAAGCACCGGTGCCCCATCTACTCAATGATGGGTCTCGTATGTCTTCCGTTGTGATCGTCTTCGATTTGGGTCAAACCTGTCATGACGATCTCTGCCGAAGAACAGTTTACACCGTCAACCGGAACCCAGTAATAGAGCGTATCGTGCCAACCGCGAGTCCGATCGACCTCGCTACAATAGCGGACGTCTGCGATGTCGATGACTCAATGGAGGAGCGTCCCCTTTTCCCCGCAACCCGTTCCGGCTCTTTGGCAATTTGACGGATGACTTGATCCTGTCGTTGCCGCACGTGTTTTCCCTCTGGGGACATATCGTTCGCCCGTACCTGTTCCATCCTGTGCGCGGCAGTCGTCCTCGCCTGCCGCGTCCATTCCCCTCTTGAGAGGGGATTAAGGGGTGTGTCATTCCAGCGAAAGCTGGAATCCAGGATTAGAACCTCGGCGCGAATCGAATATCAAGACACGATCGGGAACCCAAGATCAAACAGGCCAACCATCCGCCCGCGGGAGTTGACGGCCTAGGCCCGCTTGTTCTTTGACATCGCGAATAGCATTATTCGCGCCATATTGTAGCTTTGCCCTTGTTGGTATCTGCCTCCGTGTGCGCTCCAATCCTCGGGCGCAGCATGCTGCGCCCCTACGCCGGAATAACGCGACTTCGCGGCGCACCCTTCGACGGTGCTTCCTTCGACAGGCTTAGGACGGACGGCGCACCGAACAGCCGGTTAGCCCTGGGTGGTGGGATCGGGGTGTTCGCGGATGCCGGTGAAGCGGACGACCAAGATTGAAACTTCGTAGAGGACGTACAAGGGAACGGCAAGCATCATCTGGTTGAAGGCGTCGGGGGTCGGTGTGATAATGCCGGCGGCGATGATGATGATCACAATGGCAATACGTCTTCCCTTGCGGAGCGTGCGCGCGGTAATCAGGCCGATCTTGCCGAGGAAATAGGCGATGATCGGGAGTTCGAAGACAGCCCCGAATGCAACACACATCCAGAAGACAAACGAAAAATAGTCGGAGACATCAATCAGGGGTTTGACGGCATCGGTGCCGAATGACTGGAGAATCTGCATGGCGGCGGGAATCACGAGAAAGAAACAGAAGGACGCGCCGCCAAAGAAAAAGATCGTTCCGAAGAGGGTGACGGGAACCAGAAATTTGATCTCGCGCGCGTACAACCCCGGGATGACGAATTTCCAGAAGTGATAGATGATGACCGGAATCGCGGCGGCCAGTCCGATAAAGAGGGAGACTTTGATACGAATCGAAAAGGCGCCGGTGGGATTGCGGAAGTAGACAGTGCCGACCGGTTTGACGAAGTAGTTGACGACCGGTTCGGAGAAGATGTAGGCGATGATAGAAGTGATCAGGATGGTGGCGATGATTTTGATCAGGCGCTGGCGCAGTTCCTCGATATGTTCGAGGAAGGGCATTTCCGCACCTTTGACTTCGACAACATCTCGGTCGTCTTTGGCCATCCGGACTCGCTACTGTATGAGTTTCTTCAGTTCGTCGACAAATTCGGTTTTGTCCGAAAACTTGCGGTAGACGGAGGCGAACCGAACATAGGCGACTTCATCAAGATCGCGCAAGCGTTCCATGACCATCTCGCCGATCAACTGCGAGGCGACCTCGGACTTGGAGAGTTTGAACAACTCGTTTTCGACATCCTCAACCAGCGCATCGATCTGCTTGGCCGAGACCGGTCGTTTGGCGGTGGAGATTTCGACGCCGCGTTTCAGTTTGGCGCGGTCAAACGGCTCGCGTCGCTGGTCGGTTTTGATTACCGTCAGCGCCACACGCTCGATATACTCATACGTAGTGAACCGCTCGTTGCATGACTGACATTCGCGGCGGCGGCGTACCGCCTTGCCTTCCTGCACGGAGCGGGAATCGATCACCTTATCGGATTCTTCGCCACAAAATGGACATCTCATGCTTACGCCTCCACAACAATTGTCGCCCCCTGGGGTTGCGCAAAGTGACTGGCTGCGCTTCCCCGGTAGACAAAAACCTCCACCGTCCCAAAACCCGAAATTATCGCCGACAGTCCTTCGCCGGCGGCATAATGATCGGTGAATTTTATATGTTTTGCATCACCAATTGTGACGTGCAGATGGGAAAGTTCAACACTCTGCGGCAGATCTTCGCGGGTGATGTTACTGATGAGATTACCAAATTTGTCGACGTACATGACCTCACCGATGACGCTGCGGCCGTGTTTGAGCAAGTTGGGAAAAGGTAGTACCTGATAGGCATTCACGGACGGTCCCAAGTCGCTCAAGGCGACTCCGCTCGCCAAATGCGCCGCTACCGGCGCCATGATGTCGCGACCGTGGAACGTCGGACTTACTTCGTTCAGGAAGTATCTCTGATTTTCAACAGCGACTACGCGACGGTTTCCCAGGCCTGCCAGCACGTAGCTCAGCACGCCGTTATCGGGCGCAACAAAGCGATAACCGCCTGCCTCTGCCGCGATGATCCGGCGATCACTGCCGACATCCGGGTCAACAACGGCGACGAACACGGTGTCGTCAGGATAGTACTCAACTGATTTCTGCAGGACGAAAGCTGCGGCCTTGATGTTGAAAGATTCGATGCTGTGGGTGATGTCGATAATGCTGCAGGCGGGCGCGATCTTGAGAATGACCGCTTTCATCATGCCCACAAAACCGTCTCGGTCGCCGAAATCTGTCAGAAGTGCGACAGTTGCCATGCGTCATCCGGCGTCGGTATTATTGGGTCGAGTCCCGCATTCCGCCTTAAGCCAGTCGAGATAGTCAGTCGATCCACCGGTGATGTCGATGGCGATAAATTCGGGAACTTCATAGCCGGAAAGTTGCTTGACGACGGCCTGGGCGGCTTTCAGATGTTCAGACAAGGTCTTGATGATCAACAGAGCTTCGGCATCGACATTGAGTTTGCCCTGCCAGCGATAGGTAGAATGTGCCCTATCGACGATAGTTACGCACGCTGCCAGATGTTGCTCGACCAGAATGGAGGCGATCTTCTGCGCGGTGTCGCTATCAGCACAGGTTGACAAGACGACTACCGGTTTGGACATGGTTACTTCAAAAACGGTCTGCCGAGTTTCTGTTCGACGGACTGCAGTTTGCGTTGCATGGCATTCTTCTTGCCCTTGCGGTCATCAATGGCGATGCGTGTGTAGACGCGAGCGTTTGTTTTGCGCAATGCGCCGTGGCACTTTTTGATGACGGCAAAACAGTCATCCCAACTCCCCTCGATCAAGGTGCCCATCGCATGCGTCTGATATGGCAGGCCGGACTTGTCAATGATATCAATGATCTTGGCGACGTCTTTCGAGATCGATTCGCCTTTGCCCATCGGCGCGACGGAAAATTCTACGAGCATGGCAGCTACCTCCTAATCGTTCAGAGTCATGCTATCGGCGTCGGCATGTCGTGGTCGATACGCTCCTGATAGAGCGGGAAACGATCGCAGAGTTTCTCGACGTCAGCTTTGACTTCGGCAAACACCTGCTGGTTCTCGACATTCTTGATCACGCGGTCGATAAATCCGGCGATCTGTTTCATCTCCGGCTCTTTCATTCCGCGCGTGGTAATGGCGGGAGTACCGATACGAATGCCCGACGTCACCAGCGGCGGCTGCGGATCGAACGGGACAGTGTTCTTGTTGGTCGTGATCGAGGCCAGATCGAGCGCTTCCTGTACCTGCTTGCCGGTCAGACCCTGACCAACAAAGGAGAGAAGCATCAGATGCGTATCGGTGCCACCGGAGACAACATGGTAGCCGAGACGCATGAACTCATCGGCCATCGTTTTGGCATTGGCGATAATCTGCTTCTGGTAGATTTTGAATTCCGGCTGCAATGCTTCTTTCAGAGCCACAGCTTTGGCAGCGATGATGTGCATCAACGGTCCACCCTGAATGCCGGGCATCACCATTCTGTCGAGGTCTTTTTTGTATCGCTCTTTGCAGAAGATCATGCCGCCGCGTGGACCGCGCAGAGTTTTGTGCGTTGTGGTGGTCACAAAGTCGGCGTACGGAATCGGTGACGGATGTAGACCGGCGGCAATCAGTCCAGCGATGTGCGCCATGTCTACCATCAAGTAAGCGCCGCAAGCATCAGCAGCTTCGCGGAATTTCTTGAAGTCAATAGTGCGTGGATACGCGGAGGCACCGGCAACAATCATTTTCGGCTTGGTGGCAATCGCCTGTTTCATCAAGTGGTCGTAGTCGATCTGCTCAGTGGTCTTGTCGACTTCGTAGGCTTCCACATGGTAGAAGATGCCGGAGAAATTTAGCGGATGACCATGGGTCAGATGCCCGCCATGCGACAGACTCAGTCCGAGAATCGTGTCGCCCGGTTTAAGCACCGTAAAATAGACGGCCATGTTTGCCTGCGAACCGGAGTGGGGCTGGACATTGGCATGCTCGGCGCCGAATAGTTCTTTGGCACGCTTGCGGGCCAGGCTCTCGGCGATATCGACAAATTCGCAGCCGCCGTAGTAGCGTTTCTTAGGGTAGCCTTCGGCGTACTTGTTGGTCATGACGCCGCCGGCAGCTTCCATCACCGCCTCGGAAACAAAGTTCTCGGAGGCGATCAGTTCGAGTTTTTTATTCTGACGATTGGTCTCACCCTGAAGTGCGTTATATATCTCAGGATCAAATTGCTTCAAGTATGACATTAAGTGCTCCTGTAAATAGCCTTCACGGTAGGAATATATGCAGAAGCGACGCATGAAAGGAAGCGGTTTTTTGGGCGGTCGCTATCTCCCACCGTCTGCACCCTCACCCCCTTCCCCTCTCCCGGTGGGAGAGGGGCGTAAGGGTGAGGGAGATGATCTCAGTGCATACGCTCGAGGGCGCACTCCCGTGCGCCCTTACAAGAGCAAATTCACCGCAAGCGCTGGGCCCCTGCATTCATGAACATGCCTGGATTCCCGCCTTCGGGACTGTTGAAAAAGTCCTTTTGATGGATGTATGAGGAAGATTGATTTGGGTCATGCAGACAAAGAAAGATAACAGACAGCAACGGATGGTGCTCCTGCCGCCGCTTGAGGAGTACGTACCGTCGG
>Ga0209777_10000179_pt1 | contig 110763 bp, 100 predicted proteins | sample FrelakmetHBP12HB_FD_187147 | JGI IMG/M metagenome (GOLD analysis project Ga0209777, IMG submission 187147) | Freshwater lake sediment microbial communities from the University of Notre Dame, USA, for methane emissions studies -HBP12 HB (SPAdes)... | ecosystem: Environmental > Aquatic >...
GGGAGTCTACATCTGTTCCCCTGGACGTACCCGATTACACGGCATTTCTCTCACGGGGGATTGATGGCTGCAAAGTGGGGATTCCGAAGGAGTACTTCATAAAAGGCATTGACCCGGAGGTAACGGAAGCCATGACGAGAGCCATGAAGGCCATCGAGGAACTCGGAGCAACGTGCGTCGAGATATCTCTCCCCCATACGGAATACTGCCTGGCCGTGTACTATATCATTGCCCCCGCGGAGGCGAGTTCCAACCTGGCCCGATATGACGGCGTGAAATACGGATTCCGGGCGGAAGACTGCCGGGACCTTCTGGATATGTACAAGAAGACACGTTCCGCCGGTTTCGGGACCGAGGTAAAAAGGCGGATAATGATAGGGACGTACGCGCTGTCTTCCGGCTATTACGACGCATACTATAAGAAGGCTTCACAGGTGAGGGCGCTGATTAAACAGGATTTTGCAGAGGCCTTTAAAAATTGCGATGTGATCCTGACCCCGACATCCCCCACTCCTGCCTTCAAGATTGGCGAGAAAATGGACGATCCCCTGCAGATGTACCTCTCTGATATATTCACCATATCAACAAACCTGGCAGGCATACCGGGAATATCTGTGCCGTGCGGGTTCACGCGGCAGGGACTCCCCATAGGAGCCCAGTTTCTGGCGGGGCATTTTGAAGAAGGGAAATTAATTCAAATTGCCTCCGCATTTGAAAAGCATGCAAACCTGAAGCAGAGGAGACCGGAGCTCTAATGGCATATGAACCGGTAATCGGGCTGGAGATTCATGCCCAACTCCTTACGGAGTCAAAAATATTCTGCGCCTGCTCTACTGTTTTTGGGGCAGAGCCCAACAGTCACACCTGTCCCGTATGCATCGGTATGCCGGGGGTCCTGCCCGTTCTGAACAGGAAGGTCGTCGAGTACGCAATGAAGATGGCGCTGGCGACTAATTGTCAGATTAACGAGACATGCACCTTTGCGAGGAAAAACTATTTCTATCCCGACCTCCCCAAAGGGTATCAGATTTCCCAGTATGCCCAGCCTCTTTCCGAACATGGATATGTCGATATTGAACAGAACGAAGAAAAGAAGAGGATCGGCATAACGCGGATCCACATGGAGGAAGATGCAGGCAAAATGATTCACGATGAGCATTTGCCTTCGAGTTACGTGGACCTGAACAGGACAGGGGTACCGCTAATTGAGATTGTCAGCGAGCCGGATATGAGAAGCGCCGAAGAGGCCGCCGCCTATCTGAGAAGGCTGCACGAAATACTTGTTTATCTGGAGATCTGTGACGGGAACATGGAAGAGGGGAGCTTCCGCTGCGATGCGAATGTGTCCATCAGACCAAAAGGAGAAACAACCTTCGGTACAAGGACAGAACTGAAAAATATGAATTCCTTCAGGAATGTTCAGCGTGCCCTGGAGTATGAAATCAAGCGGCAGCAGTATATCCTGGAGAGCGGCCAGGAGGTGATCCAGGAAACCAGGCTGTGGGATGATGCACAGGGGGTTACCCTATCCATGAGGGGAAAAGAAGAGGCCCACGATTACCGGTATTTTCCCGATCCCGATCTCGTTCCGATAGTAACGGATGAGGCATGGATAGAGAAGGTCAGAAGCGGCCTCCCTGAACTTCCTCTGGAGAAACGCGAGCGCTTTATCAGAGATTATCAGCTCCCTTCCTATGATGCGGGTGTATTGACGTCAAGCCGGGTACTTGCTGATTACTTTGAAGATGTCGCCAGGCTTTCCGGAAAACCGAAAGCAGCAAGCAATTGGGTCATGGGGGACATCCTGCGATTCCTCAATGAGGAAAGGCGGGATATTAAGGAGTGTCCCATTCCACCCCAATCACTCGCGGAGATGATTCAACTCATTGAAGATGGAACTATCAGCGGGAAGATGGCCAAGGATATTATCGAGGAGATGTATAGAACCGGCAAGCCGCCGAAGACGATTATTGAAGAGAAGGGCATGATTCAGATTACCGATGAGGCTGCGATCACGAAAACCATTGAGGACGTCCTGGCAGCGAATACGGCGCAGGTGGAGCAGTACCGGGAGGGCAAAGAGAAGATTTTTGGCTATTTTGTAGGTCAGGTAATGAAAGCAACCCAGGGGAAGGCCAATCCGCAGCTCATCAATGAGCTCCTGAAAAAAATGTTAGCGAGATAATTTTCACCCCGGCCTTACGCCCCAGAATAATATTCCTCACTATCTATATTGCTTTGATTTGAGAGCGCCCTACTCAACAGGAAATAATTTCATAAAATGCGAAGTGTCATAAAGACGATTTTCTGGAAAAATGATGCGGTCATCATGATCGACCAAAAGGCCCTGCCCCATGAAGAGCGCCACCTGAGGTTTACTGACTATAAGGATGTCATTGCGGCAATTAAAGACCTGACCGTCCGCGGCGCCCCGGCAATCGGAGTCGCTGCTGCAATGGGGATTGCCTTGGGCGCACTCCATCTTGCCACCTCATCAAAAGAAGACTTCAATCTCTCGTTTCACGAAATCTGTGATCAGTTTTCTCGTACCCGCCCGACGGCAAGAAATCTCTTCTGGGCCATAGAGAGGATGAAAAAAAGTTTTGACGAAGCGTGGACGGGCTCTCCTGATCAGATCAAGAGGGTTCTTGTGGATGAAGCCATCCGCATCTGTGAGGAGGATATCGCCATTAACGAGAAAATAGGCATTAACGGAAGGTCACTAATTCAGGACGGTGACAATATCCTTACCCACTGCAACGCCGGCGCCCTGGCTACGGCCGGCTATGGAACGGCACTGGGTGTGGTCAGAGCCGCCTGGGAGGAGGGGAAGAAGCTCCATGTCTTTGTCGATGAAACGCGACCGGTACTCCAGGGTGCAAGGCTCACAGCCTGGGAACTCGCGAAAGAGCAAATACCCGCTACACTCATAGCCGATAATATGGCCGGGTTCTTAATGAAACAGGGAAAGATCAACAAGGTTATTGTCGGGGCGGACCGGATCGCCGCCAACGGTGATGTGGCAAACAAGATCGGCACATATTCCATAGCTGTCCTGGCAAAAGAAAATAACATTCCTTTTTATGTGGCAGCCCCTCTATCGACCATAGACATGTCGGTACAGAATGGCAACGAGATTCCCATTGAGGAAAGAAACGCGGAGGAGATCACAACCATCCGGGGAATAAGAGTGGCGCCTGAGGGGGTGCAAGTTTATAACCCGGCCTTTGATTGTACCCCAAGCTGCTACATCACTGCTATTGTAACCGAAGCAGGGGTTGTCTTCCCCCCTTACCAGGAAGGCATTGGAAAAATAGCACGGCAGCTTAATAAATGATAAAAGAGCTTAATTTCAAAGGTTCTATAATACTCAGCAATGCAGTGATTCCAATGGCATGGATGAAAGTTAATATTATTAGGCCTGTTCAAGAAACGTTGGTATATTGAAAACAGTAAAATAAACCTTGACTTTGAGCTTGGGTCGTATTAGATTAACTTCAACATTTATACCCTTCAGTAGTGATAGGGTACAGTAGAAGTTGGAGCAGACATATTGAAGTGCAAAGGTTGGCCACCATGCCCTTTAGGTCTTGGTGGCCTTTTTCTTTCTGGTCAAAGCTGCAATCCGACTTTGAGAAAATTTTTAGAAAGGAGGATTCAAACGATGGCAGAAGGTAAAGTAAAGTGGTTTAATGAGCAGAAAGGCTTCGGATTCATCGAAAAGGATGACGGTGGTGATGTGTTTGTTCATCACAGCGCAATTCAAGCCGAGGGTTTCAAGACGTTGCATGAAGGTCAGCGCGTCAGCTTTGATGTTGCACAGGGCAAGAAAGGCCCGGCAGCAGACAATGTGAAAGCCCTGTAAAAGCAACATTGCCAAAAAAAAGAGAGGCACTCCGGTCTATAGGCAACTATAGCGGAGTGCCTTTTCCGTTATAAGAAACTAGGTGCACTATTAATAATTCATCACCGTGTATGCCAGTTAAGGCTTGTTTTGGAGGAGCGCAAATCATGCATAAACTTTCAATTTCTCTTTTCGCGGCTATCGCTGTTATTCTTGCAATAGCCCTGAACTGTGAATACAGATTTATAGGGGGAACCCCTTTATATCAACAAGCCCGTGACAATAGAGTAGATAAGGCCATACTGAAATCTGTAGTATGGGCCACGGATGAAGAGATTCGCAGATTGGCTGATATTATAGAAAAAAAATACGGCAGTCAAATCGAGCAGATTTCAAGAAAGTATTACGCTTGCCCGGAAGATATCAAGGCTATTGCCATTGTCGAGTCTTTGACTGATGAGAATGCCGAGTCCAGCGCCGGCGCGGTAGGCCTGATGGGGGTTAAACGAGCGACAGGCAAGGAAATGGGTTTTGATGATGTCGAAGGTCCCATAAATAACCTTAAGGCCGGGACAAAATACTATAAGATGTTGCTCAAAAAATTTAAGGATAGGGAACTGGCTTTGGCAGCCTATAACCTTGGCCCAGGTGAAGTGGGAAACAGATTGAACAATGGATTCGACCCTGAAACGATGGACTATATCTGGAAAATCAGACGAGTCGCCCGGTTCGTTATTTGATATGATGAGCTTCCTTCACCCTATCTTTCTTTAGAAACTTCACCTTTCCCTTTTCATTTCATTTATCACTTGATTTCCGCATGGTAACTCTGGAGAGATTTGGCACGGCCGCGCCCCTCGCGGTTTGCTGCGATTCCCTTGGCAGCCGCGACGGCAGCCGCGATTGTAGTAATGTAGGGGATTTTATATTTGATCGCGCTTTTCCGGATATAAGAATCGTCGTACTTGCCGAGCCTCCCGCTAGGCGTGTTGATGACAAGTTGGATCTCCCTGTTCATGATTCCATCAACGATATTTGGCCGACCCTCATGCATCTTGAGAATGGGCTCAGCCGTAATCCCGCTTTGCAGAAGGAACTGGTGTGTCCCATCGGTTGCCTTGATCTTGAAACCAAGTCGCTGGAATTCCCGTGCTACCTCGAATACACCCCCCTTGTCCTTGTCGTCCACAGTGATCAGCACCGTTCCGTCATTCGGAAGGGACTGCTGGGCTGCCTCCTCTGCTTTGTAGAAGGCAAGACCGAAAGAATCGGCAAGCCCCAGAACCTCCCCGGTGGATCGCATCTCCGGCCCCAGGACAGGGTCCACCTCAGGGAACATATTGAAGGGGAACACAGATTCTTTCACGCCAAAGTGTCTGAATGACCTCTCTTTGAGATTCAGGTCTGCAAGCTTCTTCCCCAACATAATCTGGGTGGCAATGCGTGCCATGGAAATATTGCAGACCTTGGACACGAGGGGTACGGTTCTGGATGCCCTCGGATTGGCTTCCAGGATGTAGACCACATCGTTTGCGATGGCGTACTGTATATTCATAAGGCCTACGACGTTGAACTCCACGGCGATCTTCTTCGTGTAGTCGCAGATGGTATCGATATGACGCACGGGAATACTGATTGGCGGAATCACGCAAGCCGAATCGCCAGAATGAATTCCGGCAAGCTCGATGTGCTCCATCACCGCGGGAACGAAAGCATCGGTCCCGTCAGAAATCGCATCCGCCTCGGCCTCGATGGCGTTTTCCAGAAACCTGTCTATGAGGATGGGGCGCTCCGGTGTCACTCCTACAGCCGCGGCCACGTAGCGCTTAAGCATCTGTTCGTCGTGCACCACCTCCATTCCCCGCCCGCCGAGAACATAGGAGGGACGCACCATGAGGGGATAGCCGATTTTCGCGGCAATCTGGATAGCTTCCTCCAGGTTACTTGCCATTCCTGATTCCGGCATAGGGATGCCGAGCTTCTTCATCATCTGGCGAAAGCGGTCGCGGTCTTCGGCAAGATCGATTGTCTCCGGGGAAGTCCCTATGATCTTAACGCCTGCCTGATGGAGCTCGTTCGCAATATTCAGAGGTGTCTGTCCACCGAATTGAACTATAACGCCCTCGGGTTTTTCCTTCTCGTAAATGGAAAGCACGTCCTCCACGGTAAGGGGCTCGAAGTACAGTTTGTCCGAGGTATCGTAGTCTGTGGATACAGTCTCCGGGTTGCAGTTCACCATGATAGATTCGTAGCCCTCGTCGCGGATGGCAAAGGCTGCGTGAACGCAGCAGTAATCGAACTCGATCCCCTGGCCGATTCGATTGGGCCCGCCGCCCAGGACCATAATCTTCCTGCGGTTGCTCACACTAACTTTATCCGGGGCATTGTAGGTTGAGAAATAATAAGCAGCGTCTTCTACTCCGCTTACCGGCACGGGCTCCCATCTCTGGCAAAGCCCCAGGTCCAGGCGCCGCTGCCGTATCATCTTCTCAGGAACCTTGAGGAGCATGGCAAGGTAACGATCTGAAAAGCCGTCCCTCTTTGCCTGCAGCAGGAGGTCGTCGGGCAGTTTCTCCAGGCGATACTGGCTGACCTTCTCCTCAAGCTCCACGAGTTCCTTCATCTGGTTTATGAACCAGCGCTTGATATAGGTTCTCTTGTAAAGATCTTCAACGACGGCTCCTTTCCTCAGTGCCTCGTACATGATAAACTGACGTTCACTCGATGGTTCATAGAGGAGATCCATGAGTTCTTCGAGAGTCTTCTGGTTGAAGTTCTTCACGAAACCAAGGCCATAACGGCCCTTCTCCAGGGAACGGATGGACTTCTGAAAGGCCTCCTTATATGTTTTGCCGATGCTCATTACTTCACCGACGGCGCGCATCTGGGTGCCAAGTTTATCCTCGGCGCCGGGGAATTTTTCGAAATCCCAGCGGGAAAATTTAACTACTACATAATCGCCCCAGGGCGTATATTTGTCGAGAGTGCCTTCGCGCCAGTAAGGGATTTCGTCAAGGGTGAGGCCGCCGGCAAGAAGTGATGAGACGTACGCAATGGGGAACCCCGTAGCCTTTGAGGCGAGGGCCGATGAGCGTGAGGTTCTGGGATTGATCTCGATGACGACGACTCGCCCCGTTTCGGGGTCGTGGGCAAACTGGATATTTGTGCCGCCGATGACCTGGATGGCCTCGACGATGTCATAAGAGTACTTCTGGAGGCGTTTCTGTAGTTCGGGATCAATGGTGAGCATGGGGGCAGTACAGTAGGAATCGCCCGTGTGTACACCCATGGCATCCACATTCTCAATGAAGCAGACAGTGATCATCTGGTTCTTTGCGTCACGAACAACCTCGAGTTCCAGCTCTTCCCAGCCAATGACCGATTCCTCTATCAGAATCTGCCCCACAAGGCTTGCTGATATGCCACGGCTTGCTACGATGCGGAGTTCCTCAAGATTATAAACCAAGCCTCCTCCGGTTCCTCCCATCGTATATGCAGGTCGGATTACAACGGGGTAACCGATTCTTGCTGCGATATCCTTAGCATCCTCAACGGTGTAAGCTGGTTCGCTCCGGGGCATCTCGATCCCAAGCTTATTCATCGTCTCCTTGAAGGCAATACGGTCCTCACCTCTTTCGATGGCATCCACCTGGACTCCGATGACCTTGACGCCGTATTTTTTGAGGACACCCGTGCGGTGGAGTTCTGAGGTAAGATTAAGGCCGCTCTGCCCGCCGAGGTTGGGCAGGATCGCATCGGGCCGTTCATTTTCGATGATCTCTGTGAGGTACTGTAGGTTTAATGGTTCCACGTAAGTGGCATCGGCCATTCCCGGGTCTGTCATGATAGTGGCCGGGTTGGAATTTACCAGAACAATCTTGTAGCCGAGCTTGCGCAAAGCCTTGCAGGCCTGGGTACCCGAATAATCGAACTCACATGCCTGGCCAATCACGATGGGGCCTGATCCTACGATCAACACTTTGTTAATATCAGGGCGTTTGGGCATAGAATTATCCTTTAATTATAGTTGAAGATCAAAATTTTTTGCGCAACCTCCCATGCATTGAAGTTTCAGGCAGACAGGGCTGCAAATTCCTAAAGATAGTAATTTTTAACTTCATTTTAGTTCTTGATCCGAAACATTCTGGTGGGTCATTCCGGGATGGAATTAGCATGCAAAAATGTTAAATTTCAATTTATTAGTAATACAAAAATGTATTGAAGGGCGGTGTGAATATAAGGGAGTCATACTTTGATGTCAAGACAAAAAAGTTCAGGGTACAGCAATATTCACTGACTTCAGAGCTTTCCTAACCGAGATGAAAAATATACAGGGCTATTTCCCTCGTATTGACACACCCACCTTTTTTCATTATACTCCGTGCCCTGAAATAGAGTTAATATCGGTGCTTAATCATTGATTTATCTAAATAACATTTCCCTGTCCTTCGCCGACAACATGATTTTCGACAACATCACCTGGATGATTCCGGAAAGGAGCAGGATCGGTCTGGTCGGAGATAACGGCACTGGGAAGACCACCCTTTTCAGAGCAATCCTGGGGATGGTCGACATAGACGAAGGCGCCATAGATATTCCGAACAGGAAAAACAGGACAATAGGCTATCTTCCGCAGGACCTGGTAGAACTGGAGCCCTTTCCCCTCATAGAATATCTGAGGAAGAAGAGCGGTATAGACGATATCGAGAGGACTCTGAAAGATCATGAAAGAAGCATGTCCCGGTCTGATCCCGACTCGTCCGAGTATCAGGAGATACTGAAGGCATACGAAACCACGACTGCCCGCTTTCAGGCCGCCGAGGGATACCGTTTTGACGCAAAGGCGAAGCAGATACTAAACGGCTTCGGGTTCCGTGAAAAAGATTTCGGGAAGAACTGCACTGAATTTTCCGGCGGCTGGAAGATGCGCATCCTGATTGCCCTGATCTTACTATCCGCGCCGGATATCATGCTCCTCGACGAACCGACCAATCACCTGGATACGGAGAGCATGGAGTGGCTGGAAAGCTATCTGAAAAATTACCATGGCACCCTGCTTACAATTGCCCACGACCGCGTGTTTCTGGACAAGATGGTCAATCAGATCGTGGATCTCTCCAATCATCGACTCACCGTATATAAGGGAAACTACTCCTACTATCTCGCGGAAAAGGAACGGCGTCTGGAGGCCCTGAAAAAACAGATGGCCCTTCAGCGTGGAGAGATCAAAAAGACACAGGAATTCATCGAGCGGTTCCGGTATAAAGCCACCAAGGCCAGGCAGGTTCAGAGCCGCATCAAGATGCTCGAAAGGTTTGAAGTCATTGAAAGCGAAAGAAGCAAAAGACAGGTTCATATCAGATTTCCAGAAGCGCCGAAAAGTGGCAGGGAGGTTGTGTCTGTAAGACAGGTCGGGAAGAGCTATGGGGATCTCTGCGTTTTCAGTTCCTTTGATCTGACAGTCCACAGGGGTGAAAAAATCGCTCTCGTCGGCATCAACGGGGCAGGCAAGTCCACCCTGGCCAGGATTCTCGGCGGTATGGAAGAACCGTCTTCCGGGAAAATGACCTACGGCCTCAACGTGAGCAGGGCCTTCTTTTCTCAGGAAAGCGCCCAGAATCTCGACTATGGGCGTACCATCTGGGACGACGTCTGCCTCGCGGGCAGTCGTAGCAATGATCAGGAAAAACGGAACCTCCTGGGGACTTTTCTTTTCTCCGGGAATGACATCTATAAGGAGATTTCCGTGCTGTCCGGCGGGGAGAAGTCCCGACTTGCCCTGCTGAAAATCCTTCTCCAGGATTCCAACCTGCTGATCCTCGACGAGCCCACCAATCATCTGGACCTGAAAACCAAAGAGATTTTCCAGAATGCCTTGCTCGGCTATACAGGCACTGTCGTGATCGTTTCCCACGACCGGTTCTTCCTGGACCACCTCGTCAGTAGGGTGATCGAGATTCGTGACGGGCGATGCTACGAATATCTTGGAAACTACTCTTACTTCATCCAGAAGCGCAGTGAAATGACCTCGGCCATCTCGGGCACAGCCGGAGAGCGGCCATTTCAGACAGAAGCGAACGAGGCGATGCCCGGCCGGCGGCCTTTTAAGACGAAGGAGGAAAAACGGCTGGAAGCGGAGGAAAGAAACCGTCTTTCGAGTATTATGAGCGCCTTTAAGACGAAACTGAAGGCGCTGGAGAATCACATTATCCATCTCGAAGAGAAGAAGGTGGATAACGAAAAGATTCTCTGTGAGCCTGGCATTCACAGGGAACCGCAGAAAATCAAAATGCTAAATCAGGAGCTACTTGATATCACCAGGGAACTTGAAAATCTGTACGCTTCATGGGACACGCTTACCCAAGAAATTGAAGCCCACGAAGCCGGAAACAGCGCCGGGATTTAAATGGCAGACCTGAAGGTCTGCACTACGTTCATTTTGTCATTCCCGCGCAGGCGGGAATCCAGATTATATTTTGATGTAGTGCAGGACTTCAGTCCTGCTGGAGAGTGGACATACTGTGAAGATGTTGAGGCTGAACGAGAAGGAAATTGATCGGGCTGTAAAAAGGGCGATCGCGCGGATCCCATTGGAAATAAGGGATCATCTGAAAAATATCGTCATTTCCGTCCAGAAGCGTCCTTCCAAGGAAATTCTCGAAGAGATGGGTCTTCAGCGGAATGAACCTTTGCTTGGTATGTACAGGGGTACAGCACTCATGGATCGTTCCGTGTTCTATCCGCCGCTTTATCCGGACACCATTATTCTGTTCCAGGAGCCGTTGGAAAAAATGTGCAACACCATAGAAGAACTTGAGGAACAAATAGAAATTACGGTGGTGCATGAAATCGCGCATTTTCTGGGAATCAGCGAGGAAAGGCTTGCGGAACTTGGATACGGTTGAGCCGCTCTTCGAATTCCTCAGGGCCGAACCTGTATTCCTGGGTGCCATAGCACTCCACAGCAAAGGAAGCGCATACGCTGCCTATCCGGGCGCTTTGTTCGATGTCCTTGCCCCGAACCAGACCGCTTATCAGCCCGCCCCTGTATGCATCGCCCGCGCCTGTGGGGTCTTCCACTTTTCTTGGCTTGACCACGGGAATGTTTATTTCGCCTTTCGCCGTGATAATCTGCGAACCTTTCTCCCCTAAGGTTACAATGACAGTCCCGGCCCGCCGTATCAAATCCTTTTTGTCCAAGGCGGTCTTGTTCATGATCATCTCCAGTTCATAATCATTAGATATCAGGATCCGGCATCCATCTATGGCCTCTGCAACATCAGCGGCAGCGAGCACGGGCAGAGACTGTCCGGGATCAAAGATGTAGCCGATGCCTCTTTGCTTGCAGACGCGCGGGTAATTCACCATGTCTTCAAGATTACCGGGAGAGATGATGGCAATGGTATCCTCAGGATTGAGCTTGTCGAAATCCAGAGATGAAGAATATTTCATGGCGCCGGGGTTGAAGCCGGTGATCTGGTTGTCGGCAAGATCGGTGGTTATGTAAGCGCCTGCCGTGAATTCGTCCTTTATGATTTTGATACCGTCTGTTGAAATCCCATTCTTTGCCATCCAGGCGAAGTACGTGTGATAATCATGACCGATAGCGGCAGATATGATCGGCTTTTCTCCCACGAGAGACAGGGAGTAGGCAATATTTCCCGCCGTGCCGCCGAATTTCTCCCTCATGCCGTTAACCTGGAAGCAGACGTTCAAGACGTGTATCTTCCCGGGAAGGATATGATCCGAGAAGTGTCCCGGAAAATCCATGATCCTGTCATATGCCAGTGACCCGGAAACGATTATATTCATACGCATGGGCCTTTCAAATCAGTTCGAAGAAACCATCATTTGCCAAGAGAAGTAAATAAAATGCATTTGAATGTCAAGGGCTATTTGGGAACATCAGAAGATTCGGCGCATTTGTGGACTGAGATCAACTACAGTCATATCATCAATTGATGAAACCGTTCACAAGCCCAAACAAAATTGACCCTCTCTGAAAAAGGTGATAACTTACTTGCTCTTCGTAATTGCGAGCGGAACCATTCAGACAAACGCTGGAGGTATTGTTTATCCATGAAAAGAGAGAAAGCTGTTTTTGACGAATGGCCTGAAAAATATGACCAATGGTTCACGACCCCTATAGGTTCCCTCGTGAGAAAATATGAAAGCGAACTGATATTGAACTTCTTGAATCCGGCTCCCGGAGAAACAATCCTTGACGCGGGCTGCGGCACAGGGGTCTTTACGCGCGATATCGCCTCTTCTGGATCACAGGTCATAGGGCTCGATATATCTTTTCCCATGCTCCGGCGCGCAAGGGAAAAGTCCGGAGGCGTTCGCTTCCATCCAGTATGGGGCGATATATCAACCCTGCCTTTCCGCGAAGAGTCCTTTGACAAAGTCGTTTCAATCACTGCCCTTGAGTTCATTGCCGAGGCCAAAAGTGCAGTGGCTGAGTTATTTCGTATTACGAAAAAAGGCGGCGTCGTTGTCGTGGCAACCCTCAACAGCCTTAGCCCCTGGGGAGCGCGCAGAAGGGAGGAGGCAAGAAAGGGACATTCCATTTTCAGTAAGGCAATCTTGAGATCTCCTGATGACTTGCTTGCCCTTTCACCTGCCCATGGCGTGGTGAGAACTGCCATCCATTTTGATAAAGAAGATTCGCCTGAGAAAGCCGTGGAGGTCGAGCGTGAAGGTCAGACCAATGGATTGATGACAGGCGCTTTTGCTGCTGTCAGATGGTTGAAGCCCCAGGAATAGTACCTATTCCCGTCCGAAAAAACTATACTCACGAAGAAATTCCCGCGCGGCAGGAATTTGGTTTTTCTTGTATGATCTTCATTTTTTTGTATACCGTGTTAACGAAAAGAAGTATGTTGCAAGCCTTCGAGGAACGGAAAAGGAAAGCCGCATTTGTGACGACTATGTTCTAAAGTTAATAATTAAGAATAGTGAGTGTAAATATATGCAGAAATTTCTTGACCCCGCTTCAGTTGCCCTCATCGGCGTACCGCGTAACACCGGCAATGGTTCTTTCAACAACGCAGAAACAATGTTGCGTTATGGCTTTGAAGGAAAGATATTTCCCGTCAATCCAAACACCAGCGAAATTTGTGGTTTCAAGACTTATCCTTCCATAGCCAATGTCCCGGAGGCGGTTGATTTGGCGGTGATTTCCGTTGGCAGAGAGCGGGTCATTCCGATGCTGGAGGAGTGTGCTTTGGCGGGTGTCAAACGGGTGGTCATTATTACCCAGGGTTTTGCCGACGCAGATAAAAAAGGCAAGGAAATGCAGGAGGAAATCGTAGCAAGGGCTAAAGCAAATGGCATGCGCATCCTGGGTCCCAACACGATGGGGGTTTTAAACAATTACAAAAAATTCACCACCGCCTTTATTGATGTCGTCCGTCCCGAGACTTTTTCGCCGGTTTCGCTGATTGCCCAAACAGGTGTCATTCAGGTTGCGTCTGAGGACTTGGCATATAGAGATTGGGGAAAGGCAATCGACATAGGTAACGGTTGTGACATTGATGTGGTGGACTCCCTCGCTTATCTCGCCGTCGACCCGGAAACAAAAATTATTGTTATCCACATGGAAGGGATTAAAAGAGGCCTTGATTTCCTGAAGCTTGCATCACGCGTAACGCTTAATAAACCTGTTATTGTCTTTAAGTCAGGCCGGAGCCAGGCAGGCGCCAAAGCAGCTCTTTCTCATACGGGTTCACTGGTCGGAGAGGATCATGTCTTTGATGCTGCCTGTAAACGGGCCGGAATCATCCGGGTAAAAAACGGAGCTGACCTGACAGATGCGATTCGTGCCCTTCTTCTCATGAAGGAAATGGAAGGTCCGCGGCTCGGAGTGGTGACTGTCACCGGAGCCGGGGGCATAATGACGGCGGACGCCTGCGAAGATTATGGCTTGGAATTGACAAAGCTTCCAGAAGGGTTGGCTGATAGACTAAAGGCAGGCTTACCGGACTGGATATCCGTTGGCAATCCGATAGACATCTGGCCCATTGGAATGATTGGCGGCAATTATACACGGGCATTTGGCACAGCGCTGACGGAAATGCTACGCTCCCATGAAGTGGATGGAGTCTTGGCCATCCTGCCTACGTCGAACTCTCCACTCCATCAGATTCTCAACATGGTTGAATCTGTCAAAGAATCAAGAAATAATGCAGGCAATATGAAGCCCCTTTCACTGTGGCCTTACATGGATACGACTTCCTTTATCGATAAATTTGAGAGTATTCCCGGAGTGGCCTGTTTTAAAACCATAGAACAGGCGGTGCAAGGGCTTGCATTCTGCTACAGGTATCACCAGGCGAAGAAACGCAATATTCCTCTTCAAAAGAAGTTTCCCATCGATCTTGAAAAATTGCGGCCTCTCGCTGAAAAAGGCAGATCGCAGAAGCTGTTGGTCGGAGATGATGCGCTGATGCTATTGGAGATCTTTGGCATCCCCGTTGTTAAAAGCGGCATCGCAAGAAGTCGCAAAGAATTAGAAAACATCGCGTCATCTATGGCCTACCCGCTTGTACTAAAGTTGACTGGGGCCGCATTCCTGCACAAGACGGAGTGGGGAGGCGTTGTGACGGGAAACAGGGACTTGAAAGATCTCCAGCGTGCGTTTGACCGAATCGTTCATAATGTCAGCACGCGTCAGCCGGATGTGAAAGTTGAATCCGTTCAGGTTCAGGAACAGATCCATGGGCATGAATTGCTTTTGGGTTTGAAGAGAGACCATGAATTTGGCCACGTTGTAGCCTGCGGCCTCGGTGGTATTTATACAGAAGTTTTCAAGGACATCAGTCGGGCAATTGTCCCTGTCGATCAGGAAGAGGCTGATGGTATGCTGGCATCTCTCAAGATAGCTCCCATATTGAAAGGTATGAGGGGTGAGGCAGGAATTGACTGGAAAGGTCTCGTCGAAATTATGGAAAGACTATCGTTTCTTGCATGCACACTATCAGATATTTCGGAGCTGGACATCAATCCTGTTATAGCGACGAGCAACAAATGTATTGCCGTGGATGCCCGGATATTGTGGTAAATAGAAAAATTTACTGCCCACGTCATTGCCGCTCCCGATAAGGACATTCGAGGGCAGGTGCGACGAGAATCCAGCCCCACCCATGTGTCATTCCCGCGAAGGCGGGAATCCAGCACCACCCATGTGTCATTCCCGCGAAAGCGGGAATCCAGTTCTTTTGAATTATAAAACACACACCCATGCAGAGGAGGAATAAGGTATGAAAAATATGGAATGGAAAAATCCACCCGAAATGCAGATTGACCCGGCCAAGACATACAAGGCCGTCATTGAAACCAGCAGAGGAGTTATTGAAGTGGAGCTAAGTCCGCAACATGCTCCCAAAACTGTTAACAACTTCGTCTTCCTGGCGAAAGAGGGTTTCTATGACGACGTATCCTTTCATCGGGTGATAAAAAATTTCATGATCCAGGGCGGAGATCCGACAGGCACAGGAAGGGGCGGCCCCGGCTACAAGTTTGAGGATGAGTTAAAGGAAAATCCATTGAAGCACGAAACAGGAGTGATCTCCATGGCGAATTCCGGGCCGAGCACGAACGGGAGCCAGTTCTTCATCACCCATTCCCCACAGCCGCACCTGAATGGCAGACACACGGTATTCGGCAAAGTGGTAAGCGGCCAGGACGTAGTAGATGCAATTCAGCAGGGAGATAAAATTCTGCGCGTAGAAATTCGTGAGGCCTAAAAAGCCACGTGATACATCGTGTAGTGCCCCCTTTTGTAAAGGGGGCCACGGGGAATTTCAGATAAGGTAGCGCAGACTATGTTAAAAGAAGAATTGGAAAAGAAGGCCTTTGATTACTTCAACACCGGTTTTTGCTGTGCCGAGGCCCTGTCGAAGACGATTATTGATCATTTTGCCGAGAAGCCGGAGAACTATCCCGTAAAGGTTGCATCCGGTTTCTGTGGCGGAGTCGGCCGCACCCATGCAGATCTGTGCGGAGCCCTCGCAGGGGCGGTACTCGCAGTCGGGTATCTTTATGGCAGGACAGAACAGGGAAAGGACTTAAGCCAAGCCTGCATGATCACATCCGAATTTCGCAGGCAGTTCTTAGAAATGTTCGGTTCAACCAACTGTGCCCTCATATTGGAAAGCTTTGGGGAACAGGAAAAATACATCAAGTGCAAACAGTTGACTGGAAAAGCAACAGGGATGCTGTACGACATTCTGATTCAGGCGAATAGCAAACAAACATGAATGCGAATGTGCCGAAGACGGCCTGACCGTGAATATCTAAGACTCTCCTATTTCCTTTCCCTTTAGCGCGCTATTTAGCTAACAATATGGTACAAATACCGCGGTCGGAGTCGCGGCGGAGCACATCAATAGACGCAACGATTTAACCTAGACGTCATTCCAGCGCAGACGGGAATCCAGTAACTGGCATTACGGGGTACAGTCACCACTGTTGAGGCATCATGCCATTCAAGAAGAAAGACAAAAAGACTGAAAGTCCTAAAGCAGCCGGCATCCACAGTATACTGGAACAATACGGGCTCAAGATTGCAACCATCTCCGATAATGCGGCCTGGGTGAAAGCAACAGCGCGTGAAATAGACCTGGATAAAGAGCTGCACCTTGCCAGAGACCTCGACAGGATCATGCAATACTTCAGAGGCCTGCACAATTTCGTCGGTGTGAGCTCCAACAACATCTACTGGAACCTGACCCTAACGCCGATCAGGCAAATACTCATTCCGACAACTGAAAGAAAATATGTCTCTGTTATAAACCCGGAAATTCTGAAGCTGGAGGGGCAGGAGAACAAATACGTGGAGGCATGCGGTTCAGTACCCAACAAAGTCTATATAGTCAGAAGAAAACCATATGTATTAATCTCCGGATATACAATTGAGAAACAACATATTGAATTGGAATACGGATCAAAGGATTATTACGCGGGGGAGGACCCTATATATTCCTCATACAGCAATCCGGAATGGGTTATTCAGCATGAGATGGATCATCTTGATGGGATAACAATACAAGACAAGGGATTCGCTTTGATCTGAAAAGTATCTTATCTAATATGTCATGAGAAATCTTTTTATCAGACGTCTATCGTGTTATATAGTAAGCTGAAAGAAATAACGGACATATCAAGACGATTTATGTAGGTTTCATATTGAAATTCACAAGGCAAATTGATTCATAATGAAAACACTAAATCAAAACGAAGTTGGAAAGTTCATAAAGACCGATCTAAGGTCAAAACTACAGGAGGACTTTTGTGGATTCCCATTTAGAATATTTCGAGAGGAGGACTTACATACGTGCACATACTATCATCTGCGGCGTTTTTTGAAAGCGGACAGGGATTGGGAGATACTCAATGAGCCATTATTGCGTGACTTAAAAGAAAAAGGCAGAAGTGCCCATCCAGATATTGTTCTATTTCATAAAGGCAAGTCAAAAATAATTATTGAGTTGAAGTTTAAAAAATATATCTCGGGAATCCAAGAAAAAGATGCAAGAACTTTAGAAAAAGCTGTTGAAAATAAGAAGTGGGCAAAAAAAGCATATTTTATTCAGATGACCATTGATCCCCGAAAAGAGACGGGTCAGGAAGTTGTTTTATATCGAAATAGAGAAATCAAAATTGTCATGGAAAAAGATCGAAAAGATGAATATCGGGAGGAATATTCTAAGCGCCGTAAACCACAACCCAGAAAGCGCACCTAATAATTCGCTCAAAGCAACCTATCTGGTGATTCCATCAAAACGGAATTACATCATTAATTAGGAGATATTATGGAAAGGGTTAAACGTTACCGTGGTTGTCTTCTCGGACTGGCCGTGGGCGATGCTCTGGGTACGACCCTGGAATTCAAACCGCCGATGAGCTTCGCACCTATCACCGACATAATCGGCGGCGGACCTTTCAACCTGAAGCCAGGTCAGTGGACCGACGACACCTCTATGGCACTTTGCCTCGCCGAAAGCCTGATTGAATGCAAGGGCTTCAATCCCAAAGATCAGATGGAACGGTATGTTCGCTGGTGGAAGGAAGGCCACTTGAGCAGCACTGGGACATGTTTTGACATTGGCAATACTACTGAGACGGCCCTTTCCACTTTCCTGAAAACCGGACAGCCATTCAGTGGTCCCACCGATGTTCATAGCGCCGGCAATGGCTCTATCATGCGACTGGCCCCAGTGCCCATGTTCTATGCCGTTAATCCCAGAGATGCCATCGAAAAATCCGGTAAAAGTTCCATGACCACCCACGGCGCCACCGCATCTATCGATGCCTGCCGTTACTTGGGCGCACTGATTGTCGGCGCTTTGAACGGTGTTGATAAGGTCGAACTTTTGTCCGACCGTTACAGCCCGATCCCAGGCTACTGGGAAAAGAATCCGATGATTTCTGAAATCGATAAAATCGCTGCCGGCTCGTTCAAGAAAAAGAATCCACCGGAAATCAGAGGCACAGGATACGTCGTTCAATCTCTCGAAGCGACCCTCTGGGCTTTCTATAAAAGCGAAACCTTTGAAGAGGGAGCTCTTATGGCCGTTAATCTGGGTGAAGATGCCGACACCACCGGCGCCATCTATGGCCAGATTGGCGGAGCCTATTATGGCGAAGATAGCATACCTGAACAGTGGCGAGCAATAACAGCCATGAAAAATACGATCATCAATCTGGCAGAAAATATTTTTCAGATAGCCATCTTCAAATATAAGTGACCGATAACAACAACATGACCAGAGCATTAAACATTGCATGGCCCGTCCAATTTATTTTGCCACTCAAGAAAAAATCAAATATCTTCCTTATATATTTTAGTTTTATAAGTCTCCTTCTTGCAGAAAACGACCAAATCCATTGTTTTCTAAATACCAGTATGTGAAATGCTTTGATAACCAGCTCGCAGCCTTCTCTTCAGCCAACGGTCGGTAAAGAGAGGTATAGATCACGGGGATACCGAAACGTGCTTCCACTGCATCGAGAGTGCCTGATACAGCATTTGGATGAGCCCACGTATTGTATTCATCTTGATCGTATGGCGACTTAATATCTTCGTAACTTGCTTCAATCAACAGAGCTCGCCAGCGATACTTGGTCATTTTCTCACATAGCTTAAAAAATCGCGCTCGCTGCTGGATTAAGGTTGTTATAAGGTCGGTCAGTGTTTTTCGCTCTAAAACAAGTAATGTTTCCATTCCTTCCACACTGTAATCACCAGCTTTCAGTACATGACTTCTTTCTCCACCGATCCAGTTTTTAAATGTACTGAAATCAAAAGGATATTTTTCACGGGTATCAACAAGGACGGTAGGCTTGGGAATTTGTCGAGTGATACTATGCCCGCCTCGCTTGACTATTAACCGTCCATTTGGCGACGCGACCGGATGAGGTGCCCGTATAAATACTTCAGGATCAAAAGCATCATCATCTTTTTCTGCTTCACATTCAGATATTGACATATTCCTCCTGTTAAAAATGCTTTCGTTTTCAAAAGCCAATTCTCTTGCCGCCATTTTTTTGAAATTGTTTAATGTGGCATTCTTTGCTTAGCGCTTCCAGAAGCACTTGATGATTTATTTCATCCTGTGGATAAAATGAAAATCTGTCGCGTACGATACGAAAATCACCGGGCGTTAATTGCCTTATTGCCTGTAACTCCTTTTTCACAACATCATTTAGTGGGCTACCGATTAATGGGCTTAAAAGCCGCTGATAAAATAAAATGTTATTTTCCGGTTTCAGGTAATCGAATTTTATCTTATGGTTAAAACGTCGGATAGAGGCGCTGTCCAATCCTTCTAACATGTTAGTAGTACATATCAAAATGCCTCTAAATCGCTCCATCTGTGTCAGAAATTCATTGGTACGGTTTATTTCAAAAGAGCGTACCGCCTGGCTGCGTTTAAAAAGGAATGAGTCCGCTTCATCAATAATCAGAATTGCTTCTTCTGTCTCCGCCTCCATAAAGACATGGTTTATATTTTTTTCTGTTACGCCAACATACTGGCTGATAATATCGCTTGCTCTTTTACAAATTATCCCTCTTTCTAGATGTTCGGCAATGTAGCGGGCGAATTCACTCTTGCCTGTTCCCGGTGGACCATAGAAAAGAAGATTGAAATTACGGAGGCTATTTTTATCTGACTGATGAAGAAACCGGTCATAAGCTTTTAGCTGCTCCATTATGAATGTTAGATTTCCTTCAACATTGAGTCCATCGATAGAATAATTATCCTCGATATTATTCTTATTTATCACGTTGCCTTTATATTCATCTTTATCCTTACTCTTATTCTTTATTAATTCCATACAGGCATCGAGATTTATTATCAGCGCCTCTTTAAAATCTTCCTCTGAAGTTGATGAAATATCCAGCGCCTTTTTAATTGAATAATTAATAACGTCAGCGTCCACCGGATAAGAGTTAGATAATTCCTTTAGTTCATTGTCATTAAACCATTTTTTAAGACGATTAAGGGAAAGAGCTGATTGCCAAAGGTTGAAGCGCTGTCGCTGGTTAATTTTTTTAAAATGGAGGCTGAATGCAAAACGTTTTAGGACAGAATTATCAATTTCATCAATGCTATTTACAATCCATATCATTCTGTTGCCAGGCTCTTCCAAGAATTGATTAAGCCAGCCCTTGTCCTTTGCTACACTATCTCCCATAGGCCATAAGGGTTGTGCATTCAAAAGATTATCTGCGTCATCAATTATGATAACGGACCCTTTATTATTGTTCGTCGTATTTGAGCATGCCATAATCGCTGCGCGCCTCTTCATAATGTTATTGTCTTGTTTACTTATTTCATAAGCTGGAACTCTAAGTTTTTTTGCTACCCAATAAGCGTAATTTGTTTTATCACTGCCTGGCGCACCATGTAAAAGAATGTGACTTGATGATTTTCTTTTAATGCTCAGTACTTTTAAAATATGTTCAGTCTTTTTGGAATCTATTGAAGGATTATCTAATGGAATAGTTTTACCGGATATTTTATTGAAATACTTAGTTTCCGATTCTTCATTAGATGGCGTTAGAAAATATTTTGCAAAATCTTCTGTGGAAGAGAAACCAGATTTGTTTATTTCACAAAACCCGCTTTTAATTAATGTTCCGGACAGAACGGCATTAATTTCCTTATTTCTTAATCGTAATATTTTCTTTAAATATCGTCTTCCGGAAATGGTATGACATTTTAAATTAGATATAAAATACTCCTCAGCATTCTGCCAAGCTGTAATAATATAAAGAAGGGTGCAAAATTTTACTTCCTGTTCGGATAGATTAAGCATTTTTGCCAAGCTCAATATTTTTTTTCCCGTATCGCCACTGCCGCTGTAATTAAGAGATTTGTAACGATTAAGGAGTATCTCTCGGGTATATGAAAGAAAGTCGTTGATACGCTTTTTGCTTGATTTATAGAGTATGTGGGAGATTAGATCGATGGATTGATATTTCTCGTTAACATTTTGGAAATCGCTTTGATATTCTTCTTTTTCTTTTGCAGTTAATACATCGAAGAGATGATTTTCTATTTTCTTAAACTTATCCTCCAATAACCAAGAAAGTATCTCCAATAATTTTTTATCCAATATTGTGTCATGTTCTAATATACATTCAAGATAGACGATGCAATTACGAACAACAAACCGTTCCTCTTTATCGAGGATAATAGCAATATTTCTTTTGGGATTGCCTGTATGCCATCGAAATAATTGCTTTGTCTTTGTCATATATTCCCCCTTGTCTTTGCTGTTTTTAGACTTGGGGAATAATCTATCATATGAATGTTCCATATTAAGGAACGATTGCATTATTTTTTGTTAATATAAAGAAGTAGCTGATATTTGATTTATTACAGTACTTTAGGGTAACTATTTTTTTAAACACTGATTTTATTTATAGCAATCTGCCAATTTAACAATTTTTGACTTCAATTCTTTTACCAGCCAGTCCGGCTTTATTAGAATTGCATCTTCGCCAAAAGAAAACACCCACGAAATCACCTCCGGTTCCGATGATCCCGTAAATGTCAACCGGATTTTATTTTCCCCGAGCTTCTTAATTTTCTGATCTGGACTACAGAACCTCTCAGCTGCGAAACGAGCCGCCCATCCCTTAAATTCAACCTCAACCTCGAATGCATCTTCTTTCCTGATTCCGAAATTCTTATTAAAGAACTTCTCAAAATCATAGTTTTGCGGTTGCTTGAATAAACGTTCCGTTACTTTTATATCTTTAATACGATGCACCGCCAGGAGGGGATCATAGTCAGGCACGTGATATTCTTTTCCCGGAGTCCTTGCCTTTTGAGCGTGGAGATAAACCGTCTCGTGATGGGAAAACAGCTTTAGCGGCTTGATAAAAAATTGTTTCGGTTTGTCTTCCATAATGGCCTGATAAGTCACCTGACATACCCTGCCTTTCTCCATGGCATCCATGAGGGAATGTACGATGTCGTGATGTTGCGTGTAATCAATGGAGCCTGGGCGGAAACTGGCAAAGTGCCGCCCGGTTGAACTGCCAGCAGGGGGAAGATGGGCCTGACCTTTCAAAAGGGCATTTGTCGCCTCCTCAAACAAGTTCTTTCCCAGCAGGTGTTCAGTGAATGCCCGGCACATTTGAAGAATCTGAATGTCACTCTCCGTTAGTGGAATAACCGGAGCAGCCAGGACCGGTTTTTTAAGCGACACATACTTCTTTTTTTGCTCATACTCCTCTTTTATATCAATCAGGTATCCTCTCTGGATATCATTTAACAGGCGAAGAACCGACTGTTTGGAACATCCGAGCATCTGGCTTAATTCGGTGAGCGAGTACTTTTGACCCGTAAAAAGCAGACTGACAAATAGTTTTATCAATTTCTGGCCATAAGTTCTGTATACATCAATCTTTTTCCCCATGTTCCCCTCTTTTGAATCATTGAATTAACGTTCCGTTATATGGAATGATATCATGGTAAAAGGTTCCCGACAATCAAAAAGGGAGGGGACAATCATAATTTGAATAAAGACGATTTAAAGACAGTCATTGAAAATGCGAAAAATATTTTCGAACAGATAACAAATAAATACAACTTAATGAAAAAAAAGGATTATGAGGCGTATCTTGTGTTTTCTTCTCCATATGGCCAATACGAGATAACTTCGAGCATGCGAACGATTGCGGAAGAGTTTCCCGAGATGGTTCATGACTCCATACATAAGAAAGAGGCATGCGAATTGGTTCAGGGCATTCGTAAGCTAAGAGAAGAAATAGCTCACACATTCGTGAGAAAAGCCAAAGACGACTTGAGAAAGAAAATGGATGATTATGAGAAGCGTTTGGCACAAATAGCTGAGAATTTTGAGGTAATGGAAGATACATTTGTTGAGATCAGGTTCAATGCCCTTAATTACAATATCATTGATGAACTGAGAAAAGATCCGATTATATCTTCTCAACACACACCGCAGACCGGGGCTTCAATCCGCATTGCACTTGGAAAACTTGATGAATTAAAGCGAGTAAAAATACTAAGAGAACATAAAAAATAAAAATGAATTGTTGATTAATTGAATATTTCACATGTTGATTAAGATATGATAAAAAGCAGAAAAGCCATGTTCCAAGAGAATATAAAGATTAGACACAAGGAAATGACATGAAGAAACTAGGTATAAAAGAAGTCCAAGATTTTATTAAACAAAAACTGAGAGATAAAATTTTGGAAAGATATAAATCTTTTCAGATTTTATCTGAAGCGGATTTACAAAGTCATGTTTGGCAAATTCTTTATGATTATTTTAAAAGTGATCCTAGAACAAAAAATATGATTATGGTATTGAATAAGCCATACTTAAAAGAGATTGGGATTCATCCTGATATTGTTATTTTTCGGAGAAAAAAGCCATGGATTATTATAGAATTAAAAGAATGGAAAAAACCTAGAAAAAAATCTGCATTGAGAGATTTCAAGAGAATATTAGATGCTAAGGATCATTTTTCAAATAAATACAACTATAAGTTACAACGAGGATATTTCCTTTATGTTTCTTGGAATAAACCTGAAATTGACAATTTAATTGATAACTCAAATAAGGTTTATTTTCATGAAGTACAAGCAATACTTGAACATAAGAACAAAAATGAAAAAAGAATATGGGAGGACAAATTCAAACAATTGTCTAAATACATTTCAAAACCAAAATCAAGAGCGCATCACCTAACGAGCCAGCAACTGCCATAATGAACTAAGTTTGTCAGATGGCTTCCAAATAAAGAAGCGTTAGGATATCCACTGGATTAGTTGCAAAATAGGATACATCGTCGAACCATTTGCTAAACATGTCTCACTAAGTTCGTAGGTTTGCTTATAGCTGTGATATGCTCTGTTTCTATCAGTTATCATTAATATTTACTTCACTTGATTCTATCTGATTGTAGGTGACACGCCCAACCGGCGTATTTCATTTTTTTCATTGCTCGCCCTTGTGTATGCCAAATACAAGTCTTCACTGTAACCATTTCAGTTAATTCATTGACTTCGGTTTAAAAGAAAGAGGCGTGCAGTTTCCTGTTTATATTGGCTTCAGATTGTGCGAGGATCAGGGCTAATGGAATAGCGGTCATAGAAAAATGAATATCTGTATACATCGCGGCGCTAAAGAGATTGGCGGATCATGTGTCGAGATAGAAGCGGACGGCAAGAGGCTTCTGCTGGATATTGGTCTTCCCCTGGATGCAGAACTAGACGAAACCCCCCTTCCTGATGTCTCCGGCCTTGAAAAATTGGATGAATCCCTGCTTGGGATAGTCATCAGCCATGCGCATCTTGACCACTACGGTCTCGCGGCAAAGGTCCGACAAAGAGTACCTGTTCTGATTGGCAAAGGTGCTCTCCGGATAATCAACGCAGCCAGACAATTTTTCCCGGACGCACCCGATTTCCTCAGAACCATTGAAATAAAGAATAAAGAACCAATTGCCTTTGGTCCCTTCACGATTACCCCCTACCTGATGGACCATTCTGCCTACGATGCCTATGCCTTTCTGGTCGAGGCCAAGGGCAAAAAGGTTTTCTACTCCGGCGATTTTCGGAGCCACGGCAGGAAATGTGTATTGTTCGAAAGGTTGCTCCAAAACCCGCCCAAGGATGTGGATGTGCTCCTGATGGAGGGCTCGACCCTTGGCCGGACAGGGTTTGAAAACGAATACCCTTCAGAAGATGAGTTGGAGGCTCGCTTCATCGATCATTTCAATTCTTCAAAAGGCGTAGCGCTGGTTTGGACTTCCGGCCAGAATATCGACCGGCTCGTGACCATCTACAAAGCCTGCCGCCAAACAGGCAAAAAGTTCATTGTGGACCTTTATACTGCAAGTATCTTGAAGGCCATAGAAAATCCTAACCTGCCACAACCGGGTTTCAAAGGTTTTCATGTTTTTATTCCCAAGGTTCAACGCATCCTGATCAAGAAACGGGAGCTTTTTGATATTCCAAAATCGGTTGCATTCTGCCGGGTTTATCCAGATAAATTGCCCGATCTGGCAAGTTCATCGGTCATGCTCTTCCGACCGTCCATGGCCAAAGATTTAGAATGGACCGGGTGTCTGGAAGGGGCCAATCTCATTTATTCATTGTGGCCTGGATATTTGAAAGACGAACGCTATCAGTGGTTCCGAGACTGGCTTGAAAAGCATCAAATACCTTTAACTCATTGCCACACATCAGGACATGCGCCCGTAGCTGACCTGAAAAGGTTGGCAGATGCCATATCAGCGAAGAGGCTTGTCCCTATTCACTCGTTTGAACCAAATGCCTATAAAAAGCATTTTGAAAATGTCGAAATCAGAAACGACGGAGAAACCTGGTCTGTGTGAAAATGTGGGAGGCATACGAAATGGTGCGCATGCCTGACGTATCTTTCCACCGGATGATTCACCGTGAAACCGAGCAGTGAATGAACTCAATTATTAGGCCATGAACAAAGGAGGGATCAAAATGACAGTTTATAAAGAAGCTGATGTAAGAAATAAGGTACAAGCCAAGCTAAAAGAGAATCTTAATTCGTTTTACGGAGAAGGTTTTCTGAATTATGAGGGGGCCACCGTAGATAGCAAGAATATATTGACAGAAGTTATTGCTGATGAACTAATCAAAAATTATCATCAAGTAAGCAAGATAGGGAGAAATACTCCTATTCGCAAAAAAAAGTCTTTCAATCGTAATCATAATGGCATTGCATCTGTAAAGGCCCGTTTAGAACAAAAATTTGGGTACTTAGAATATAGTGAAAAGCTTTTAGCAATTGCATTATATAATTCAAAGCAAGATTATTGTTTAGGTAAAATACTTGATTATGAAGTTCCTATAAAAGAAAAGCAAAAAGACAAATATGGACGAATAGATCTTGTTTCCACAGATACTCTTAACCGCTCTGTAAAGTTAATAGAATTGAAGATAAAACCTAAGGATAAAAATGGCGAAACACTATTGAGGGCACTATTAGAGATTTATACGTACTATAAGTTGATTTCAGGTTCGTATGGTAAATTTTTAAAAGATTATAACTTGTCACCGGATGAATATCTACAATTTCAGCCAGCGATATTAACAGACCAACAGGCATTATCTGGGCAAACTCTATTAAACCTGAAAAAATATCCACGCACTCAGGCTCTAATTTCTATGATGAATAATGAAATAGGTAGCAAGATAGAAGGGTTTGTGTATGATTATCCTAGCAAAAATAAACCATTTCAATCCAATGGAGAGGTTAAACAGAAAATAATGTTACAAGGGAATATCAGGATAACGCAAATTATTTGATACATAAGTAATAATTACCTGTAGTTTGATCTGCCCTCCCCCCAACCGCTGCAGTTTCTATGTTGAGAATCTGATATAGTCTTGGATCGTATTTGAAGAGGTAGGATCAATAGGCACCCTTCCAACCCGCTTCAGCCTTCACCATGGAGCGTTGCTAAGGAGTTGTAGGTAGCGTCAATGTCCAGCGCATTTCGTTTTTTCATGAACCACACTCACTCTGTCAAATACTTATCTACACATAGCCTGATCTTGCCAAATCATTGAATACGATTTGAAAGCGCGTATATGCCAGACAGCCTATTTTTCTTTTTCGAAACGGACTGGCGCCTTCCTGAAATGTTGTTTTTCGAGTTGTGCTTGTCAATGCACATTTACAGAGCATAATAGTTTAAAGCTCTGGGCAAATAGACGTGAAAAATGGGTATCCAAAAAAGGGTGCCTTTTTTTATCCAAATTACCTCTTGACTTTAACGCCAAATGTGACTTATAAGCTACAGAGAAAGGCGTGAATAAATGGATTTCCAGTTCGACTATAAAAGCAAAAAAATCGGGAATTCTGTCATAATTCAAGCGGATTGCTTTGACTGGCTGTCAAAAATTCCTGAAAATAGTTTGCATGCCGTTGTAACCGACCCGCCATACGGGGTAAAGGAATACGAGCCTGACCAATTAGAAAAACGGGAGAATGGAAAAGGTGGGATTTGGAGACTACCCCCCGCTTTTGATAATAATATCAGGTCTCCCCTCCCACGCTTCACTGCCCTTAATGGAAAAGAACGCAAAACTTTATATGAATTTTTTACTGAATGGTCAAAAAAAATAAACCACTCGTTGCGTCCTGGTGGTCATGTCTTTATCGCGACAAATGCTTTTATGGCTCAACTGCTTTATTCCGCGCTTGTTGATGGTGGGTTGGAGTTTAGGGGGCAAATAATTAGGTTGGTTAGAACATTAAGGGGTGGGGATAGGCCCAAGAACGCGGAAAAAGAATTTCCCGAAGTATCATCGTTGCCACGTGGTTGTTATGAGCCGTGGGGACTTTTAAGAAAGCCAATCCCGGCAAAAATGAAAGTAAGCGAGTGTTTAAAAGAATTTGAAACAGGCGGATTACGGAGAATATCTGTTGATGTTCCATTTGGTGATGTTATCCAAAGCGAACGCACCCCACAAAGAGAAAAAAAGATAGCGGATCATCCAAGTTTGAAACCGCAATCGTTTTTACGAAAAATAATATATACAGCCCTACCCTTGGGAAAGGGTATTGTTTGTGATCCTTTTATGGGTTCGGGTTCTACAATAGCGGCCGCCGAAGCATTATATCTAAAATCAATTGGAATAGAAAAATACGAGAATTATTTTAAGCTGGCAGAGGTGGCGATACCGAGGTTAAGAGATATTACAAATAATAAAAATAAAAAGTTTTCAAAAAATAACCATAACCAATTAAATATTTTTGTTTCTTAATCTTCACAGCGATAAATCCAGTTCGATTCCATTTTTAATAAACCGCTGCCGGTGACACTCGCGGTAATAGTTCTTCTGCTTGTTTCTGACCGCCCGGCAAATTGCCAATCTGATTTTTTAAGCAACGCCCCAACAACCTTTTTATATTTGAATGACTTGGGCGGGATTCCAAGGCTTTTATCCCTTGCTGTGTTGCTATCAAAAACAAAAACCATCAACCAGACATCTTCGGGATTGTGTCCCTGCCAGCCTTTATCATATCGAGAGCCTTTAACCTCTATCCCCTCGGAACCGCGTTGTGTGGAATTATCTGGATAGCGACCGGCTGGCACCATATCGGGATGGCCGTTGTGATAACTATTTTTGAAGATTGTCGGGCAATATTTCGGGATTGTCGCGGTGGCAAACTCACCTACAATACTGCTGAAATTCGCAGGCATTAAAAAAGACTCCAGTCGCGGAATCTGTTTAGAGTGAAGCTGGACGTTAATGAAGGAGAGAAAATCAATGAAGTCTTGCATGGCTGATCTGATATGATCGACGGTTAATCCATAAGGAATTTTTGCTTTGTCGTTGAAACCGTCAATTCTCAAAGGTTCAGCAGAACACGCCGCTAATTCAGAATCCAATTTGCTTAGTCCTCAAATAATTTAGAAATATGGACGCCAAGTGCATTGGCGATTATTTCGATATTTTTTAAACTGACGTTTCTTTTTCCTCTCTCGATTCCACTTATGTATGTTCTGTCAAGATTGCATATATCCGCAAAATCTTCTTGCGATAAACCTTTTTGAGAACGAAGGTCTTTGATTTTTCGGCCAAATTTAATTTTGACATCCAAATCTTCCATGTAACCCTTGTAGAGGCAAAAAAAGCAGGAGTCAACGGACTATAAGTCACATAGACATTTTTGTCTTTATAAAATCAATCACAATAGGTTGATCCACAAGAAAAAGGAGCCCGACAGAGCCCCTTAATGTTTCAATATTTTCTCTTCATCCTCGCAGTACGTAATGGACAATATAATCAGCTTTAAAAATATTCACAATCCTGTTTCGCTATTTCGTATTGTCGCAGAGCCAGTATTTCTTCATTGTCCGCGTAAAATTCGTTAAGTATTTGGTAATAACGTTTTTGAGTTGCGTTGGCCCTGGGTTCATTAGAACTGATTAAGAGTCATGACGAAGGAGGTTAAATAGGGACAGCTACCATTTATTCCACCTCGAAAAACGGTCGCTGTCCCTAATTATTATTTTGTAGTGTATCGCCAAGTTCTCGGACTTCCTCTATGCTTCCTCTGCGTGTTAGCGAAAATCGCGATTGCTTGATGAAGTTCCTAGCGTAGGCTATCGTTCCACCAGCAAGTCATTGGAAAACAGGGACAACTGCCCCTTATTCTCAAGCGTTTGGCTTGGAGAGCGCCATGTTTTTATATCGTGAATAACTCTTCCGCCATTTCAATAGGCGTTCTGTCTCCGACCTTTATCGCTTCGCACCTAGCCTTGACCGTGGAAAGAATATTCAGCGCGAAGAATCTGGCAGCGGCGATCTTCCCGTTATAAAAGGCAACGTCCTTGTTTTCATGGATAAGGGCCCTCTGTTTCGCCTTCGATCCTTTTGCGTCATTTTCCGCATAGATAGTGTTCAGCTTTTCGTTCGCAATCGTAGCCGCCTGCATCAGGAGTGATCCAACAGCAACATCACCAAAGAGCTCCAGGTATGGAGAAGCATTAAGGACGGGAATCAAAAAGCTTGCGCCTCTGCCCAGCCGGTAAAAATGTGTTGTCAGATCGGAGAAGGCCTTCAGTGCCTCTTCCAGGTAGTTGCACGGCACGGTCAGATCTTCAAACCCCTTGCTTCTTGTTATGACACTGTATACTTCACTATAGAGGCTCATCATAAACTCGCCCCTTCTCTGCGCCAGTTTTCTCCCGACAAGGTCAAGAGCCTGAATAGCATTCGTTCCCTCGTAGATGGTCGTTATCTTGCAGTCACGCAGGTACTGCTCAACAGGATATTCGCTGCAGTAACCGTAGCCGCCATATATGTCGATGGCCTTTGAACAGACCAGCATGGCCTTGTCAGAGGAATAGGCCTTGCAGATCGGGATCAGGAGCTCCGCTAATCCCTGCCACTTTGATTTCTCTACCTTGGTTTCGGAGATTTCCGCCATGTCGAAGCAGTAGGCTGTATAATAAAGCAGCACCCTTATTCCTTCCACATGTGCCTTCATCCAGAGGAGCGTTCGTTTGACATCGGGATGCTGGATGATGGGTACGGGCTTGGCATCGGGATTTTTCATGTCCCATATGGCAACGCCCTGAATTCTCTCCTTTGCATACGCCACGGCGTGTTCATACGCAGCGGTGGCAACGCCCAGCGCCTGTATGCCTACTTCAAGCCTGGCGCCGTTCATCATCTGGAACATGATTGCCATCCCGGCTCTCTCTTTTCCGAGGAGTTCTCCCACGCATTTCCCCTCGTCGCCGAAGTTAAGTGTACAGGTGGCAGAACCCTTGATCCCCATCTTGTGCTCGATGTTTCCTGTGCGCACATCATTTGATTCCCCCAGGCTGCCATCATCATTAACCCGGTACTTGGGAACAATGAAAATGGAAATACCCTTCGTTCCCGGTGAATCTCCTTCAATCCTGGCGAGAACGGGATGGATGATATTCGGGCAAAGGTCATGGTCTCCGCCGGAGATAAAAATCTTGGTCCCCGTAATGCTGTAGGTACCGTCAGGCAATTTCCTTGCCGTTGTCTTCAGGGCGCCCACATCGGTCCCCGCTCCAGGTTCCGTCAGACACATGGTTCCGGCCCATTCACATGAATACATTTTGTACATATATTTATTCTTCTGTTCTTCTGTGCCAAAATCTTCTATGAGCGAGGCGGCTCCGGTGGTCAACATGGGATACATGATGAGGGGATAGTTAGCAGCCTGAAAAAGTTCAAAGCTTGCAGTGGCAACGCTTGTCGGCATTCCCTGTCCACCTACCTCCGGATCTCTCATGGCGCACTGCCAGCCGGCTTCAACAAACTTCCTGAATGCGTGGTGGAAGCTTTTCGGCACAGAGACTTTTCCGTCATTGAATTTGCATCCTTCCCTGTCCCCATCCACGTATGTCGGGAGGAGTACTTCCAGCGCCATCTTTTCCGCCTCTGTAAGCATCATGTCCACGGTTTCCTTTGAATAGTCCGCGTATCTGCCGTTCTTGAAAAGATTTTCTATGCCGAGCTGTTCATAAAGGACGAATTGCTGATCTCGGGTGTTCACCAATAAGTTACTCATAACGACCTCCTTAAAAAACCGTGAATGAATATATTTAAAAAATTTCGTAAGACGTAAAACCCGGATGAATTAACTGATAGAATACCAATATATTTAACAATTTCAATTTGATTTTATACATACATAACCATGGCGCGCTTTGCAAGGGTTCCTTTGTCAATGGTTAGGTGCCAGAAGATAATGATTTTCACTTTTGACTAATATTGAAAATTTATGAAATTTATGCAATTAAGACGGGACTAAAGGAAACTTTGCCAAAATTGCCTATAGAGGAGAAGATTGATATGAAAAATTTATTGGAAAATATCGAAGAAATCCTGCTCATGGGTCCCGGCCCTTCCTGCGTGCCTCCTCAGGTCTATGCGGCCCTGAGCCGGAAAACCCTTGGACATCTGGATCCCTATTTTCTGGACATAATGGAAGAACTCAAGGAAATGCTTCGCCGTATCATGAACACCAAGAACAACCTCACCATCCCCATATCAGGAACTGGCTCTGCCGGCATGGAGGCATGCTTCGTGAATCTGGTTGAACCGGGTGACAGGGTTCTCATCATTACCAACGGGGTCTTTGGGATGAGGATGCAGGACGTAGCCGGCCGGCTTGGCGCTAAGGTTGATGCACTGGAGTTCGCCTGGGGAACCCCGGCTGTACCGGAAGCGGTAGAAAAAAAGATCCGGCAGGATTCCTATAAGATAGTTGCTGTGGTCCATGCCGAGACCTCCACGGGCGTGAAGAATCCCGTTGCTGAAATCGGCGCTCTTCTCAAAGGCAGTGACACCATCTACCTGGTGGATACCGTTACCAGTCTGGGCGGCATCGAAGTCATGATGGATGACTGGAACATAGATGCCCTATACAGCGGCACGCAGAAATGCCTTTCCTGCCCTCCGGGACTTGCACCTCTTTCATTTTCCGACAAGGCGATGGCCAAGCTGGACGGGCGCAAGACGAAAGTGCCCAACTGGTATCTCGATATTACGCTTATTGCCAAGTATTGGGGGAAGAATCGTGTTTACCACCATACGGCGCCTGTGAACATGATATATGGTCTGTACGAAGCCCTCCTTGTCATATTTGAGGAAAAGCCGGAAAAGGTATTCCGGAGGCACAGGGAAAGTCACCTTGCACTGGTGGATGGATTAAAAGACTTAGGCATGAAAATGCTGGTGGAAGAGCCTTACCGCCTGCCGATGTTGAATGCCGTGTGTGTCCCTGATGGTGTGGACGAACTCGCTCTCCGCCGGCGTTTGCGAAGCGAATTCAAGATCGAGATCGGCGCCGGCCTGGGACCTCTGGCCGGGAAAATATGGCGTGTCGGGCTTATGGGGCACACGTCCAGAAAAGAAAACGTTGCGAGGTTCCTTGCGGCGCTGCAAGAAGTGCTGCGAAAGAAATAGAAACCATTCTTGACCTAAAGCGCATACGGAAAGCCCACATCCATTTCTACCATGTCCCGCTTTCCCATTGACACACACTACTCTTTTGTGCTTAGAGCGCTTGTCGAATGCTTTTATCGAGGGTGGGCATGACAATCGTGTTTAATAAATATGCAGCGTAAGATAGATACAAAAGAAGGACGTTTGCGGGTGCAGTGCATAGAGGAGCTGGTCCGCAGTAAGGGGCTGGATGAGGGGGAAGCGCTGGTAATCGACGAGCGCCTGCTCTCGCTGATGCAGATTATCTCCACGGGCATTGGAGATGATATTCACCTGAAAATCGCCCCCGGTGGGAACTGGAGATATAACGCGGAGACCAACGAAATTATATTTCCCGTAGGATTGCTGTTGTCCTCGTCAGTAGAAGAGGTCATCGCCTTTTGCGCTCACGAGGCGGGGCACAGGCAAATATCCCGCCGGAGCTTGAGAAAGGCGCTGTTCAAGACATTCTCCGCGAAGGAATCCACCAGGCTTCTCTTGAATGCCTTCGAAGACAGCCGGGTCGATAACTGGCTGATAAGCGTTTTTCCGGGGATCAAACACTACCTGGATATTGCCTACGACGACATGCTGCCCCGGGATTTGTCCAGATCGTCGTATGTAGATCATCTGAAGGGTGAAATATCCGAAAGGGCGAGCACCTCCTGCCATCCGTATCTCCTGTATCCGCACCTCGAATACCTGCTGGGCATGCGCTATTACTGGCTTTATGGTGGGCTTCCTTCCCGGTTGATGAATCCGGAAGTAGGCGATGCCCTTGCGCGGACGCAGGGGGATTTTGCGGCGATTTTCAATCACTATCCTTCCGGGCGGGTATCGGAAAAAGAGAAGCTGAGGCTCGCGGAAGAGACGGCCCTGATGGTGAGGGACAACATTCTTCCGGAGTATGAAACCCTTGTCAGTCTGGCGATTGCGAAGCTGGTGGAGGCCATAAAGGACGGCCAGCTCCAGGTCAAGGATAAGAAATGCACCCCGGAGGAATTGAGCCCGGATGAGATCGAGGAAGAAGCGAGAAAATTATTAGAGTTTAAAGCCAGGGAATTGGCGGACAAGTTGTCTCCGAAGACGGACAAGCACGCCATGAAAACTGCCGAAGACAGAAGAGAAACCCTGAAAGAAACAGAATCGCGCATAGAAGGCGGAAAATCTTCCGGCGAAAGAACGGCGCCGTTGCCCGCAGAAAATCTCCGTGACCTCATCAAGAAGCAGCGAAAGATAAACCGCGAACAGGACGCGAAGATAGGCGAGTACGAGAGGGTCTACAGGCTGATCTCGAACCTGGTCCAGGCCTTAAGCGGCGTTTTGGAAAATCACTTCGCTAAAAACAAAAGGCCTTCCTTCAAGGGCTATTTTCCTTCCGGCCAGAAGCCTGATTTACGGAGGGCCATGGAGCTTTCCCGGAAATTGAGCGAGGGTATTCCCGTGCAGGATAAGGATCTCAAGGTCTTCCTGAAGAGGAGACTTCCGACACAGAGGGACCACAAGATAATCCTCGCCCTGGATGAATCGGGTTCCATGGATGAACCCAAGAGGACGTCCGCCCTCGCAGGACTTCTCGTCTTTATGGAGGCGCTGGATCATATCGGCATCGACTACGGTGTAATCGGATTTTCCGACAGCCCCTTAATGCACAAAGAGTTGGGTGTGAAGCTGGATACCGCCGGCCGGCGGGTTTTGTTTGATGAGGTCTCCCTGTGCATACCTGGAGGTTCCACCGCCGATGCGGATGCCCTCCAGTTGGCGACGAATATATTAAAGGATCAGCCGGAGGATTCATCAAGGTGGATCATCATGGTGACGGATGGAGAAGGAAACGTGAATACAACAGGCAAAACATTTGTCGAGCTTCAGAAGGAAGCTCTGGATCAAAGGATAGAGGTACTGGGAGTGGGTTTGGGCGAAGAGGTAACGGAGGTCATAAAGAGGTACGCAAGGAGCATGCAGATTGACGACGTGGAAGAGCTGCCGTCCGTCCTCTCGGGCATACTGGAGGAAAAACTTGTTACGCAGGACGCATACTGGGACAGTTTTCTGACGCCCCGGCATGAGTCTCACATTGACAGAGAACAGCCAGAGGCATCTCTGCCGCGGGATTTGTCGGAGCTCATGGCGTCTCTCTATCTTTATCTGAAGCAGAATATCCCGGCCTTCAATGTGAGGCATCTGAAGAGGGCGTCGGAGCTCCTGGGGTTTTTGCTGAACCGGGGTTATCCGGTAAAAGTGGCGTTCGGAAGGAGCCTGAAATACGCCTTTATAGATACCAAGGAACAGTCCCAGAGGGTAAGAGACCTTATCCTCGAAAGGATTGAGGAGATGCGGAAGATATTTCCCGACTTCACCCGGGAAGACTTGCCGCAGGAATTTGACTCAGCAACTTCACAGGCGGACGTCCCTGTGTCTTCGATCCCCCACGACATGGCTTCTGTCCTGGATATTTTGATGAAGAATAACACTCATCCTCAGATTGAGAAGGCCCTCTCATTGTTGAAAGAGCTCGTCGATTCCTCTGACATGGCTTTCGTGAGCATCCCCGGACTGGAGGCGAGCTTCCGGGTCATTGATGATGAACTTCTAAAAGGGATAACGATAGAGGATTTGGAGAAAAAAGCAGAGGATAAGAGCTGGGCAGTCCGCCAGCCCGCAGCCTTAGCCTTGGGCCGGGTTTATCTCGCACTAATCAAACAGGGGAAAGATGTCGACGTAAGCCTGTTAGAGGAAAGGCTGAAGGATGAAGATCCGTCCGTCTGCCGCGCCGCCGCCCAGGCTTTAAGCCGGATCTGGTATCATTATTATAGCAAGGGAAAAATAACGTTGGGGGCATTGGAACGCAGGCTGGAAGACGAAAACTGGGCCGTCCGCCAAGCTGCGGCGCGGACCTTAGGTAGGATATATCCTCCCCTTATGAACCAGGGTATGGCTGTAAGCATCAGCAAATTGGAAGAAGGGTTGTGGAATAAAAACTGGTTTGTCCGCCAGGCCGAGGCCGAGGCCCTGGGGCAGACCTATGGCGCTCTTATCAGGAAGGGAATAGAGATAAACTTGGAGGGATTAGAAGAAAGATTGAAAGATAAGAACGTTCTGACCCGTCAAACCGCCGCCCAGGCCCTGGGTCAGGTCTATCCGGTCCTCATCAAACGGGGGAAAGATGTTAACTTAGGCAAATTGGAAGAAAGGCTCGACGATGACGACTGGTCAGTCCGCCAGGCCGCTGCCGTGGCCTTAGGCCGGATCTGGTTCTACAACTATTACCATGGCAAGATGGCTTTAAAAGACTTGGAAAAAAGACTCGAGGATCCAAGCTGGTCTGTGCGCCAGGCTGCATGCCAGGCCCTGGGGCAGATCTACCCGGCCCTTATCAGGCGGGGAAAAAATGTGAACTTAGGCAAATTGGAAGACAGGTTAAGAGACGCGGATGTGGATAGATCCGTCTGCCAGGCCGCAGCGCAGGCCCTGGGCCGGATCTGGCCTCAGAGCTATCATCGGGAAAAGATAACCTTGAAGGAGCTGGAAGAAAGGCTAAAGGATGAAAACTGGTTTATACACCAGGCTGCCGCGCTCGCCTTAGTCCAGATACACCATGCCCTTGTCAAAAAGGGCAATGTCGCAGATCTAAACAAACTGGAAAGGAGATTGAAGGATAAGATATGGTCTGTCCGCCAGGCCGCGGCACGTGCATCAATAAAAATCTTTTCAGATGTCATATCGAGCAATCAGAAGGAATTCACCAAGGTCATCGCTTCCTTCAATGAGATGCTGGGTGAACCGATGGCAAATACCATAGCAGGCACACATTCCGGCCAGGTTCAGATTGGTGAAAAATCTTTAACAGTGGGAGATCTGCGTTTAGACAGGGCATCAAGCAGGGATGATATACCTGCCTGCGTGATGACAGAATCCGGCTATCACATTTTGGAGACGTTAAGTATAGGCTACCTGTTGAGACACTCCGTCTTGCTCCTGGGCCCTACGTCAACAGGGAAGAGCTTCTTGATTAAATGGCTCGCTCACGTGTTGGGCTATGAGCACCTCTCGTATTCCATCAACCCCTACACCTCCAAGTTTGAGATAATCGGTGGCATTAAACCTGACGGGGAAGGCAGATTTGTCTGGCAGGATGGCATTCTTCTGAATGCGGCGCGAGAGGGTCTGTGGCTGACGCTGGAAGAAATAAACTTGGCATCTTCTGAAGTGGTCGAGGTAATGAATGACTATCTCATTACGGGAAGGATATCCTACTCGGCAAACGGGGAGCAGAAGGAATTGTATCCTCATCCCGACTTCAGGCTCTTTGCCACAGGAAACCCGGAAAGTTACAGCCAGAGGCAGAAACTCTCGCAGGTATTTCTATCCAGGTTTAAGATCCTCTATCAAAAAGAACTTTCTGAAGAGGAACTGTCGCAGATATTAAGTTCCTTATTCGAGATTACTTCCTCCTCGGCCCTTCCCATTGCCAGATTCCACACTACCTTACAGAATCAGGCAGACAGCCGCATCATTGGCAAGGCGGAAAAAGACCCATATACATTTACCCTCAGGGATATAATAAGACTGGGAAGGAGATTGGAACCGCTCCTGGCGAAAAAATCAGCCGACAAGGAATACCTCAAAAAGTTTTTCCTGGAGTTCTTCAGCGTCTATATAGGGAGGCTCCGAGACAGCTCCGAAAGGGATGCAGTGGTCAGTTTATTGGACGCGCATTTCGGCTTCAGGGCCGAAGGCCTGGACCTGGAAGAAGTGCTCAGAACCGCCTCTCTGGACCTGAATTCCCTGCTTGCAGCCTTAACATCTTCAAAGGGAGATGAATTGATTCCCCGGCATGACGCGGCAATTGTACCTACGCCGACGCAGAGGATAACCCTCTATCTCATCCTGAAAGCCCTTATAAATAACGAACCTCTTCTTGTGGCAGGAAATCCTGCCTCAGGAAAGACCACCATCATTAGATATTTAGCCAGTCAAAAAGAGACGGACCTCTACTATGTCAACCTCTCCTCCGACACAGGCCTGGAAGAACTTCTGGGCGGTTATACTCAAGACAAAAAGGGGAAATGGCATTACAGGAAGGGCCTTCTGTTCAGGGCCATGAAGAAGGGAAGCTGGCTTCTCATAGATGAAGCGAATCTGTCTCCCCTGTCCGAATACTTGAACACACTACTCGACTTTGGCTATGTTATTGATGGAGAGGAGAATGTCTGTCACGCCCATCCCAATTTCAGGATATTCCTGTCCATGAATCCTCCTTCCGTGCATCAATCACGAAACCTGCTGTCACCTGCCCTAAGGTCAAGATTTACAGAGGTCTGGGTTGAGGAGTTGACCAATTTAGGAGAACTGGCCGGTTTAATAGATACCTGGAGTAGCTCGCAAGGCGAGGCGCCTGCGTCTCACAAGAAAAAGAAGGGGAAAAAGGGCAGAGATGCAGGTGGTGAAAAAATTTCCGCGGACAGAAAACCGGTAAAAACCGACGCAAAAAAAGAGGTTGAGGAATTTGCATCGGGCAAACGATTTACCCATTTTTCGACGTAAGCGTAAAAAGGTCTTACAACTATATTATATCAAGCTATCAGCGTCATTGCGAGGCATGAGATTGCTTCACTTCGTTCGCAATGACATCTTTATTGACCTGTCGTGAAATTATTTAAATTGGCATCAGAAGAATGCTACCAACAGGTGAAATAGCCCGACGTCTCTTTGACAGTGTTTTCCATAGAGGGAAAAACGCCGTCATCGAAGAGGTTCGAATTGGCCTCGGCTATGTGGGGGTACGGTTGGATGATCAACGCATGGGGCTGGCGGCCCTGTTGCTCCACGAGCTCCCGGCGGGCTGTTCCGTATTTCCCGATGCCGGAAAATTGGCCGGATCAAAGGCACGCTCTCTCCTCAGCAATTTAATAGAAGGACAGAATCCGCTCGCGAAGGCCTTGGGACTTGCCGCCGCGAACGCCGTTCTTCATGTGGCATCTGGTGAAGATGAAAAGGACTCACTCTCGATCATGAAATTAGTGCCTGAAGATCATGTGGCCATGGTCGGTCTTTTCACACCGATGGTTCCGAAGATAGAAGCAACGGGAGCGAAGCTTACCGTCATTGAACGGAATCCCGCCCGCCTGGCCGTTCTCGATAAAAAAGAAAGTGGCAGGATATTGAAGGAATGCACTGTAGCGATTATTACGGCAACCGCTCTCCTGAACGACACCCTTGAAGAAGTTCTGAATGGCTTGGGCAATCTAAGGCATGTCGCCATCCTCGGCCTCTCGACTCCCCTCTGCCCGGAAATATTTCATGACACACCGGTCAACCACCTGGGAGGAGCCGCAGTGCGAGACACGAAGAAGGTCATGCAAATCATCTCCGAAGGCGGCGGCACGCCGGCGATGCGCCCCTATCTCCGGTTTGTAAACCTTTTCGTTAAATAATAATGCAGTCAGGCTGATACATCTTTTTATTTGAAATAAAGAAGCAGGAGGGTTAAATAGGAGCTCTCTTAGAAATCAGCGTTATCGACAAAGGATTAGACTATGCCTGATTACTCGACTTACCTCCGGCGGCTTCAAGCGGGCGAAAAGAGCCTGAACCCCTATCTCGATTATTTTGAAATAACCCTGGAAGAAGTGCGTGAAGGATATGCGCGTTTCCGGATGCCGTTCCGCCCGGAGTACCTGCAGGTGGGCGGCTTCTTACAGGGGGGGCTTATCGTGGCCCTGGCCGATGAAGCTATTGCCCATGCCGCCATGACAGTCATGGAACCTGCTTTCGGAATAACGACCGTTGAATTGAAATGTAATTTCCTGACCCCGGTTAGGAACGGTGAACTGATTGCAGTGGCAAGCATTTTCAAGAAAGGGCGTACCTTAATTATCGGTGATTGTTTGGTCAAGGACGAAAATGACAGGGATGTGCTTCGCTGCACTGCAACATTCTTAATGTTTTCGGGAAGCAAGGACCCTGAATAATGACCGGACATGCGATCCGTCCCTGCGAGGAAAGAGATATTGAAATTATCTATGAAATTATTAACGACGCTGCTCAGGCTTACAGAGGAATCATTCCCACGGATAGATGGAAGAAACCTTATATGTCGAAAGATGAACTCCGGCATGAAATTGATGAAGGAGTAACATTCTGGGGTTATATAGAGAACGGGGAACTTCTTGGAGTCATGGGTATGCAGGACATCGAGGATGTAACGTTGATGAGACATGCATACGTGCGCACGGCCAGGAGAAGCCAGGGCATAGGTGGCAGGTTACTATCTGAACTCCTGAAGAAAACGAGGCGTCCGATCCTGATTGGCACCTGGGCAGCAGCCGTATGGGCGGTTCGTTTCTATGAGGCGCATGGCTTTTGTCTGGTCTCTCCGGAAGAAAAGGATCGCTTACTGAAACGATACTGGTCGATACCAGAACGTCAGATCGAAACATCCGTGGTTCTTGCGGAACGGCGGTTGTCTTACAGGATGGGGGAAAAGACTTGATACCGATCGTGTCTATAGTTGGTAGATCGAATACGGGGAAGACGACGTTGATCGAAAAACTGATACCGGAGTTAAGGCGAAGGGGCTATCGGGTAGCTACGATCAAACACAACATCCACGGCTTCGACATAGACCACGAGGGCAAAGACAGCTGGCGGCATAAAGAAGCGGGTGCACGCCTCACTGTCATTGCATCGCCACAACGGATCGCCGTTATTGAAGATGTGAGCAAAGACTATGAATTGTCGGAATTGAGGGATCGCTATATACGGGATGTCGACATCATCCTTTCCGAAGGTTTTAAAGGAAATCCGCATCCAAAAATTGAAGTAGTCCGATCGGAAATGAAGCACGACCCCCTCTGTTCCGCAGAAGACAATCTCATGGGCATTGTGAGTGACGAGCCCGTAGATAGGGGAGTTCCCTGCCTGGATATCAATGACGTCCAGGGTATTGCCAATCTCATAGAAGATAGATTTCTTAAAGAAAGCCTGCGCAGCTAAAGCTATACCCCAGGCAGAGAATATAATGAGATGTTGCGTGCATTGATTTACTGGAGAGCCCGTTCTTGATACCCTTTGCTCTCCGACACAGGGTTGTTGCCTGCGGTTGTGGCAAAGGCATAGGCTGCAAGGAGGCCGTCATGACTGAGGCTGATATCAATCGCTGCCGGCGCGCCATTTATGCAGACAAATGGCGGTCCCAAACCATAGGAACTGTTCACCCGCCTGATTTCAATATCTTCCGCACATTCATCAAAATATGCTGAGAGACGGAGCTTAAGGGCTTTACGCACAAAAGCTGATTCGTAATCAGGCGAGGCCTGTGAATCGGGGCTGATGCGGTCTACATGCCAAACGAGTGCATCCATCTCATCGGGTGTTGACGTAGTTCCGATACAATGGACATAGTCGGGAGTTATGAAAACCTTGATCTCTATTCTGCCATATGGCGTATCGACGAATCCTGTAATGGCATCGCTTCCAGGAGAAAGTCCAACTGATCCTTCGGCGCAATCCAGACTGACTTTATATAGCCGGGGGACGGAAGTAGCAGAAGGGTTATGCTTTTTGACAAGCTTGTATGTCGCCTCCTTGCCGGCCCAGAGCGCCCACAAGACGGCGTCCTGGTTTTCAGCACGGGATATTAATTCTTGTTCATGGAGTGTGAAGACGCGGTTAAGGAATCGCGTATCCCGACTCTTCCCCATATTTTGCGGATCGGTCAGATCCACAATATCGTTGCCTATGAGAATCAAAATAACCTTTCTCCATTTGTGCCATGTGTTTGATGATCTGCTCTGCGTAGTGGCGCTGAGCCCTGAGTCCGTTTTCCTTTGACAGTTCGGGCTGGAATACTTCCACATTCACCGTAAAACGCTCGCCGAACCTGGGAATAAAGCCGTAAGCATGCTGGCTATCACCTCGCTGATAGATACACATTACCTTGCAGTTTTCAAAATCTTTGATGAACCGGCCCACTCCGTAGGAAAAACTCTCAGTATTTACTCGACCGGTCCGGGAGCGCCCTCCTTCCGGAAAAATCAGTAAAGGCTGTTTCCATTCCAGAAGGGATGTGCATTTATCAAGCGTTTTTTTCATCTCTTCACGATTGCCGCCCCGATTGATGGGGATGCACTTGGCCAGATAGCACAGGACTGCCGTGAAGATATTTCGTTGGAAATTGTTTCTTTCCGGCAAATTCCACGGCAGCTCACGATAATGCAGTAAATGACGCCTGAGAGAAAAGGTCGCATATATAATGATCATGGAATCAATCATGGTGAGGTGATTCGCGCAGATGATCCACGGCCCTTCGTAGTTCCTGAAATGACGAGAGCACTCCTGCCTTATCTTTATTATATTCCTCACCCGGTAGCCCATGAGCCATAAGACCGCAAAATAAAGCGGGGCAACGGCAAAAACAGCAATCTGACCGATGATGTATTGAATCAGCAGCGGTCCCTGGAGCATCAACTTCTTCTTCATAACTGACCTTATCCTAATTTGGCTTTGATGATAGCCACGGCATCTCCGACTGTCCCGATCTTATCAGCCTCGTCATCTTCGACGGTGATGCCGAAGGTGTCTTCACATTTTATAATGACATCTACGAGCCTGGCGGAATTGACCTTCAGGTCATTTAGAATGTGGGTATCCATTGTCGCCTTGTCTAACAGGCTCGGGTCCTTTGTGTAGGCCCTGAGGAGATCGATCATTTTGTTAAAGATTGTCTGTTCATCCATTTCTTAATAGCTCCTTTGATTATTATTCCATCTCTTAAAGATTATACAGCTGTTTACATCGCCGAAGCCAAAACCGGCTTTGGCGATAATATTTAATTCAGGATAGTCCATGCACTTGTGCGGCACCTTATCTTCAAATTCAGCAATATCGGGGTGTATATCCTCACAATTGACGGAAGGATGGAGGAACCCCTTGTATAATTGCAGTACAACGGCAACGCTCTCTATGGCGCCCGCTGCGCCTAAACAGTGCCCCACCATAGATTTTGTAGAATTGATGTAGGGAAAATTCGCGGGGCCGCGCTCGAGGGCTTGAGACCAGTTCTTCACTTCATAAGGGTCGGCAAAGGTTGCCGTTAAGTGGCCGTTAATCGCATCGATATCACCGGGCACAATACAAGCGTCAGATATGGCGGCACTGATGCATCGTTTGACGCCCTCGGGATTCGGTGCGGTTATGGAGCCGCCCATGCGATGCCCTCCGCAGTTGACAGCGCCTCCGAGAACTTCAGCATAAATCCTCGCTCCACGTTTCAGGGCGGATTCCATGTCTTCAAGGACCAGAACTCCGGCCCCCGAGCCGGGGACAAAACCGCATGCCGTGGCGCTCATGGGCCGTGAAGCGGCCTCCGGGTGATCATTAAATTTCCTGCAGATGACGCGCATGGCGTCGAATCCGGCCCAGATGTAGGGGGATGAGCCTTCGGAACCACCGGCTAAAATCCTTTTCGCAAGACCGTTGCGTATTCTCCACATCCCTTCAACAATAGCTTCATTACCGGTACTGCAGGCAGATGAATTTGAAGTCACCTGATTTCCCAGGGCCAAGAGGCCCGCGATACTTGCGCTTGGTCCGCTATTCATGACCTGCTCTACTATCCGGCTTCCCATGCGGCGTACTTTCCCCTGGGAGACCATTGGCACGAGAATGTTTGTAATTGTATCCATGCCGCCGATTCCGGAGCCGACAATCACACCTGTATCCCAGTCCACAGTCTCATCGTGTATGCCGGGCATTGTGAAACCTGCGTCGGTCCATGCGTCTACGGCAGAAACAGCGGCGTATCCGATGTTTTCGTTCAGCGACATCAGCGTATCTTCATTAAAATAACCCTTGCGGATATTGTCAAAGTCCTGAGGGGCAGCGCCTATCTGGCAGGAAAAGTTCAATTCCTTAAGTTCAGGAAAAAACCGGATACCGGAGCGGCCTTTCCGCAGGGCCTCTTCAAAATTAACCAAACCATGAGCATTGGGGGCTGTTATCCCCATCCCGGTTATGACAACTCTCCTTTTCAACTAAAGCAAACCTCCATAGAAAACATTAAGTGCTAAATCCGGGAAGGTACTCCCCTCCCGGCAAGTATACCAAAACTCACTGTCTCGCCATTTTCTCTTTCCATGGAAACCTTCACTTTCAGATTTCCCATGCGAAAATAGACTTTGTGACCTTTAACGATCACCCTCTCACCGGGAAGCACGACCCCCGTAAACTCCACCCCTTCGGCAAGGGTAAATAGTGTAGTCAACTTTTTTGCATCCTCCATGGTTGTATGCATCTGCCTCATGTGAAGATAAAGGCCGAAGGCAACAACCCCCGTCTGTGCCATGGCTTCAATGAGAATGACACCCGGAGTGATCGGTTGGCCGGGGAAGTGTCCCTTATAAAAATACTCATCCTCACGAAACCGGTAAGTGCCTACAATGTGCTCATCATCCAGCTCCAATATATCGCCGATAAAGCGAAAGGGATGCTCCTGGGGAACACTATTTAGAATCCGCGTCATCGTTTCCTGATCAGCCGCCATAAAGCCCCCCATTCACATGGATGACACTTCCCGATATATAGTATCCCCGTGTTGCGAGAAAGGCCACCACCTCAGCCACCTCCTCGGGGCGTCCTATGCGGCCCAGGGTAATATTGTCGAGGATCCTCTTTTGCACCTCTTCGGGGAGATTTTGTGTCATCTCTGTCTCAATGAATCCCGGGGCAACGGAATTGACAAGGATATTCCTTCCCGCCAGTTCTTTCGATAGGGACTTCGTAAAAGCATCGAGGGCTGCCTTTTCCATGGTGTAGGGGATCTGGCCGGCATTGCCGGTATGTCCCACGACACTGGATATATTGATGATGCGGCCTGCTCTCTGACGAAGCATGAAGAGGCGGATAATTCGTTTGGTCAGGTACCATATTCCGCGCAGCAAGGCACGCTGGGCATCGAATTGCTCAATTTTCATGCTGACGATATCGGCATTGAGAGATAGTCCGGCATTATTGACGAGGACATCCACATGTCCCGCTTTTTCTTTAACCTTATTGACCAGGACTTCCACCTGATCGATATCTGTCAGATCAGCCTGGAGAAGAAAACCGTCCCCAATCTCAGAAAGAACAGCCTTTGCCTGTTCCTCACTGCTCCGGTAGTGAATACCCACCAGAAATCCTTCCCCGGACAGTGCCCGGCAACAGGCCGCGCCTATTCCTTTTCCGCCGCCCGTTACAATGGCAACAGGTTTCTCGCTCATTAGCCACTCCTCATGATGCCGCCAATCGAGTTTACGGATCGCTTCGGATAGTCTGGATAAATGATCCCTTTGAAAACACCTGTGCGGGCATCTTTAATGTGGGCAATCAGTTCATTGTCAACAAAAACTTTACCGTCTCCGATTGCAATGCTTGCCCCTGAGTCCTTCAATTGGGCGAAGCGTCTCACTTCAATATCGTAGCGGACGCATTTGTTGTAGGGGCGAATCTGACCGGTAAAAGTAATCTCGCCGCAACCCAGGGCCCTGCCGGCGCCTAAGGCGCCGCGCCAGACACAGTAAAAACCCAGAAGTTGCCATACTGCATCTACACAGAGGCAGCCCGGCTGAACCGGGTCCCCGGGCATGTGGCACTGAAAATACCAGGCATCCAGTTTGATGTCCTGTTCGGCTACGATCGAACCCTGTCTGCCGACAGTAGTAAACGAGAGTACCCGATCTACCATGAGAAAGGGAGGCGCCGGTAAACGGGCCTCAAAATTTGCAGGCGGGTCATCTATCAGGGTCCCGTAAGAAAAAGCGATGAGTTCCGGGAGTCCGAAGCTCTGACATTCTCTGAATTCAGCATACTTCATGATTATTCCTCTACCTGTAAGATCATATGTGCCCAGGATAATCCCGCCCCGACTATGGCAATGGCCACATGATCGCCCGGTCGAAGATCATTCCAGCGCTGGCTCAGAACGACCGGCGCACCGGAGCAGCCGGTATTGCCAAAAAAGTCAACATTGTGCCAATGATTATTCTCCGCAATTTGAGAACGTTCGCAGACAGTTTGCAGCATGCCCATATTGGCCTGATGACCGATAAAGATAAAGCGATTGCCATTCAGGGAGTAGGCCTTTTGCAGCATGCGAATAGACTCTGTTGTCTTTCGAATGGCAAAGCCTTGCACGGCGTTCCCGTCCTGCTGGAAGTACCCCATGCGGGGTATCCTCACTTTGTCCCAGCATGATGGTTTCGTTTCATAGGCGCATGCCGTGAAGAATTTGCGCGACGGCACCGTGGCAGATACAATGGCCGCGGAACTGCCGTCACCGAAAAGTACCGCGGATTTTCGATCGGCGTAGTCCACGCAGCGCGTGAGATTTTCCGGATTGACCAGGAGGACAAAAGGCGGCAGCGCCTCGGGCCTCATGAGGCTGACAAAATGCACCTGCGTACCAAAACTGGTACAGGCGGAATTCACATCGAAGCAGGGTACATCGATTCCCAGTTCGAAAGCTACGGTAGAGGCTTCCGCAGGTGATACATTATCCGCTGCGGAGCTGCCGGAGATGACAAGCCCGATGTCTTCCTTCTTGAGTCCGGCACGGTCAATGGCCATCCGTGCGGCAGAGGCGCCCGTTTGCGCGTTATTGTAAAGACCTGCCGCGAAAGCTTCTCTCGGGTCTCTATTTTTCGTCTCCTTTATATAGTCCAAAGGGAGCACAGTGCGGCGTGTATGAATGCCGACTCTCTCCATAATCCATGTCTCATTTGTCCCGATATCCATCTCTTCCAAAAATCTATTGGTGATAACATTCTCCGGGTGGAAATGGCCCATACCGTGAAGATAGAGTGCACTCATACAAGCTCCCTTCCGATAATCATATTCTGGACCTCCCGCACACCCTCGTAAATGTCGATGATGTGTGCATCCCTTGCCAGCTTCGAAATTTCATATTCTGACATGAAACCATATCCGCCGTGAAGATGAAGGCCTTCGTTGGCACAGAACAAAGCCGCCTCCGCGGCTGCATTCTTCGCGAGGGAGGCATACATGCCCCTGTCGTCCGCTTTTTCCTGAACCTTGAAAGCCGCTTTCATCAGCGCCATATCCGCAAGTTCCACCTTTTTCCACATTTGCACCAATGTCTCTCTTGCAACTGGCAAATCACAAATTCTTTGCCCGAATTGCTTGCGCGCTCTTGTGTATTCCAAAGTGACATCCAATGCCCGTCTGGCGAGACCCACACCAATTGCTGCAACCATGGGACGCGCATAGTCAAGAACGTCGATGACATACTTGAAGCCCTGCCTCCGATCACCGATTATCTGATTGTCATTGATGACTACATCCTCAAAGGTGACAGTGGCCGTGTTTGATAAACGCTGTCCCAGCTTGTCTTCCGGTTTGCCGATGATGATATTTCCTCCTGTGGGGAGAGTCATCTCTTTGCCAATGGCGAGATGCGGATCTGAATTGGAGGGAAGCACCGGCAGGGCAGGAACAATTAAGCAGGCCATGAAGTTCCCCGTCGGCTTCCCGACTTTACAAAAAACGGTAAACTGTGAGGCATAAGAAGCGTTGGTGATGAAGCACTTGCTGCCATTGAGAACATACGTCCCATCGGGGCCCTTTTTGATATACGTCGTCATGGCAGAGTTATCGGAACCGGCGCCTGGTTCCGTCAGGCAGAAAGAGGCCATGACAGGATTCTCGACAAAGGGGCTTAAGAAAAGAGTCTTCTGTTCGTCCGTACCATGTTGGGCAATAACTATATTTGCCAGGTCATTGCACATCGCCGACGTGGAAATACCCGTATCCCCATAGGATAGTTCTTTGATAACAAGGGCTGTAGAAACGGGATCAACCTCAAATCCCTTAATCGATTCAGGAATGCTCAGATTCAAAATTCCGAGCGTCCAGGCTTTCTGGATAATTTCCCAGGGAAAAGTGTGATTCTTCTCTAATTCCATAACCTCTGGTATGATTCCGTACCGGACAAATCTTCTAACCGTATCCACATACATCTGCTGACTACTTGTGAGATTGAAATCCATTTCTGAAATCCTTCGTGCAATTTTTGCCATAAACTTCTAAGCACACAGCATTATCTGTGCCACCAGGGTGATTGATGCACCTCTATACACTATAAATGTTCATAATTATTGACCAATTTATGATTCAGTTAACTTTTCTGAATGGCTTTTAGAAGGGGATATTACAGGCTTATAGCGCGTAGTTTTCTTTGCAGTGTGAATAGGGCTACGCATCATAATGATAGTACAAAAAAGAAGCCATTTTGCTGGTCAAACTGTTCGCGAGAGGTGTTCAAAGAGTGAAAGAGTGAAAGATTTATCTTGACAAGGTAAAAATATATGGAGTATCTTCCCTAGCATCAAGGAACGGGTTGATTTGCCAACGTCAGAAACTTTTTACAAAGGAGGTAAGAATCGATGAGGAAACTGTTTGCAATCATTTTATCAATTCTTTTCGTTGTGGCGGTAACGTTTACATTAGTAGGTTGCCCATCAGCACCAGAGAAGAAACCGGCTGAGCCTGCCAAGAAAGAAGCGGCAGCCCCTGCCCCAGCACCGGCACCAGCACCGGCCCCAGGAGCGCCCGCGGCCCCACCAGCGCCACCGGCACCAGCGGCCCCTGCGCATAAGTAGCATTGGTAATATCTTGAAGGAAAAAGGCGGCCGAGCATGTTATAAGCATGCTCGGCCTGTTTTTTTGCCCCCAGAGTTTCAGGCCTTTCTTTTTTGTCTCTCTTGACATCCTCATTTTTTATCTATATCTTCAGTCACATACCATTATTTGAGAAAACTTCTCTATGGAAACCTTCACATTAGCAACGGTCAGTCTGATAATTTCCCTTGCCCTAATTATAAATAAGAAAAAAGTTCCTGCCCACCTGTCTTTTGCTTCCCTTTGTCTCGCCATTTTTTTCCATAAGAGCGGCGCCTTCTTCTGTGGAATCTTCACCGGTCATATTTGGAAAATTATAGAATACGCAGGATTGATAGCCATTCCTCCCTGTTCGGTAAGATTCATCCGCTCTCTCCTTCGTGAACAGACCTTCTTGACAAAGAGAGATGTTATATCGGCCACAATTTTCAGTTTTGTCCTTGCCATGACCGTTTTCTCCCCCCTTTACAGTTGGCCATACCTGAAAACTTTCCTCTTAATATATGCCGGCGCGGCACTTTCTGTCTGTTATATTGCCCTTATCAGTTATATTAGAAATAGGCCAGTGGGTGTTGAGAGAACCCGGATGGTATATCTGGTTGTTGCTTGCGGTGCGACCGCAGTCCTCAGCGCGGTTGATATATTCTATTATTATGGATACTCCTTTCCGCCAGTCTCCAACCTCTTTATAGCAATCCTGCTTTATTTTGTCCTGATTCTTGTTACGCACCCTCGTTTGCCGGAGTTGCATGAACTCATGGGAAGGGCTCTCGTGCTCTCTATCATCACTCTTTTTGCGACTATTACATTTACCCTCATCGCTGGATTGTTCGGAAAGGAGGAAACGCCTCCCTTCACCCATATATTGTTGGCGTCTCTAATAATTGTTATCGCCATCGAACCTTTCAAACTCGTCTTGAAAATGATGTTCAGCTATATATACCCAGGAGGCAAGGATGTATTCACATCCCTTTATGCCTTCGATGAAATGCTGGAGAAAGAGAAGTCTCTCCTCCTCGAGGAAATGGCGCCCGTTTTGGCTCATGAAATACGAAATCCTCTGGGTTCCATCAAAGGCGCCGCCCAGTACCTTAGATCGGAATTGAGCGTTGGTGATCATCAGAGGCTATTAGACGTTATAATAGAAGAAGTAGACCGGTTGAACGGCGTTGTATCTCAGTTTCTCAATTATGCCAAACCATATACCCTTAAATTGAAGATGCAGGATGTTAATCAGGTTATTGAGAAGGCCATATCAGTCATCAAAGCGAGCCCGCGTTCAGATAAGGTCGTCATTGAAAAAGAGTTGCGTCCTGATTTACCCTTCATCGATTTTGATGCGGAACAGCTGGTTCAGGTAATTCTTAATATAGCATTCAACGCCATAGAGGCAATGCAGGAGGGCGGGACCCTGATTTTCAGGACGTCTAAGATCAGCGGCGGTGACGGCGAGGCGATAGGCATTTCCATCAGGGATACGGGAAAAGGAATCAAGAAAGAGGAAATGAAAAATATTTTCAAACCATTTTTCACAACCAAAGAGCGAGGAGTAGGTCTTGGTCTTGCCATCAGCCAGAAGATCATCAAGAATCATGGAGGCCATATCAAGGTTAAATCCATTCCTCTCCAGGGCAGCATATTTTATATCAGGCTGGGTGTCACGCCTTGAGAATGGTGAGATAAAGACGGTCGAGAAATTTTAGGTATACTATGACAGCAAAGATATTGGTCGTTGATGATGAGCTCAACATGCAGCTGGTCTTGAAGGCCCTGCTGAAGAAGGAAGGCTATGACGTTGCCACGGCATCGGATGGAATCGAGGCCTTGAAAGTCCTCAAGAGCGGTGGCGTGGCGGTCATCGTGACCGATCTGAAGATGCCGAAGCTGGATGGCGTGGGTCTTTTGGAGCGGGTGATTCGTGATTATCCATCCACGCCGGTTATTATTATCACCGCTCACGGGACTATTGCCACGGCAGTGGACGCTTTGAAGAAGGGCGCCTTCGATTATATAACCAAACCGTTTGAACGGGATGAATTGAAAAATATAATCCATAAGGCCATGAGGACCCGAAGGCTCAATGAGGAAGAACTCCTCGTCAGCCCCGATGATATAGACCGGCAAGGGATAATCGGTTCCAGTGAACCCATGTCGAAAATCTACGATACGATAAAGAGAGTGGCGCCGACGACGACGACCGTGCTCATATCGGGGGAAACGGGCACCGGCAAAGATCTCATAGCCTATGCGATTCACAGAAACAGCCCGCGCAGGGATAATCCATTCGTTAAGATTAACTGCGCTGCCATTGCAGAAAATCTTATAGAAAGTGAACTTTTCGGGTATGAAAAAGGGGCTTTCACGGGAGCAGTGTCCACGAAGCCCGGGAGGTTTGAACTTGCGGATAAGGGGACCCTTTTTCTCGACGAAGTGGGAGAAATTCCCAGGGACATGCAGGTGAAGCTCCTCCGGGTTATCCAGGATCACGAATTCGAGCGGGTCGGCGGGCTGCGCACGATTAGAGTGGATGTAAGATTGATTGCGGCAACTAACAGGAATCTTCTCCAGGACGTAAAAGACGGCAGGTTCAGGGAAGATATTTACTACAGGCTCAATGTTTTTCCCACACACATCCCTCCTCTGCGGGAAAGAAGAGAGGATATTCTTCCCCTTACCGAGTACTTTATTGAGAAATTTAACGGCAAGTTAGACAGAGAGGTTAAGCATATCGATTCGCGTGTTAAGGATGTTCTTGTCAGTTATGATTGGCCCGGCAATATCAGAGAGCTGGAAAATTTCATAGAACGCATTGTTCTCATGGCTGTCGGAGACACGATTACTTTCGAGGATATTCCGCCGGAATGGAAATCAGCAGCCGAGGCGATCTCCCTTTCCCAGAAGGCAGGTCAGAAAAGGCCTTTCAAAGATTTCGTGAAGGGGCACATGGAAGAGGTGGAGAAACAGACCATAATACAGTGCCTGGACGAGGTGGGCGGCAATGTCACGAAAGCGGCTCAGCGTCTCGGTCTCAGCAGAAAGGGGCTGCAATTGAAAATGATAAAATATAATCTCCGCAAGGGATAAACGGATGATACGATATATTATCTCTTAATGTAGTGCAGGACTTTAGTCCTGCTGGAACAGCGCACCTGAAGGTACGCACTACGTTAGTTACGAAGGAGAGATTGCCGAGCAGCAGCTCCTCCCACAGCGCTTTCAACAATCTCCCCTCTTTTCCAGGTGACTGGCCCTCATACCGATGAGTCGCACTCTCTTCTTGAGTTCGACCCTCTTGAGGGAGGTGAACGCCGCTTTCCTTATCTCCTCTTCTCTGTCCGTCGACTGCGGGATGGTTGTGGCCCGCGTGACTGTTTCGAAATCGCTGAACCGGACCTTTACGGTGACGGTCCTCGCTTTGAAGCTGTTGTCTTTCATGTCTGTGACAACTTCCCTCGTCAGGTCCGCCAGTGTCTTGGCTATGAACTGCCAGTTTGCTATGTCCTTCTGGAATGTCGTTTCCCTGCTTATGGATTTGGGTTCCCAGTCGGTGATCAGGGGGCTGTCGTCAATCCCCCGTGAGGCGTGATAGAGATAATTCCCATAAGATGAACCCAACCTGTCGACCAGTGTTTCCAGGCGTAGAGAGGCGAGCTCTCCTACAGTTTCAACGCCCATGTCATTCAGGTGTTTCTCTGTCTTTGGCCCGATCCCCCAGAGTTTCCTCACGGGCAGCGGCTTGAGGATGCGTTCCACATCCTCTGGCATGATTACGGTGAGGCCGTCCGGTTTATCCATGTCCGAGGCGATCTTGGCAAGAAGCTTGTTGGGGGCGATGCCGATGGAGCACGTCAAGCCCGTCTCGTCTTTGATGTCTTTTTTAATTCCTTGCGAGATTTCTTCTAAAAGATTATCGATTGCCGATATGTCGAGAAACGCCTCATCAATTCCCACGTCTTCGATGACGGTAGAGAATCTCCTGAGGATGCTCTTCACCTTCTGTGATTCCCTTGAATATGCTTCGTAATCGACAGGAAGAAAAACGGCATGGGGACAGAGGCTGTAAGCCGTCTTTAAAGGCATGGCAGAGTGTATGCCGAACTTTCTTGCTTCGTAAGAAGCGGTGGCTACGACCCCCCTTTTTGTGGGGTCCCCGCTGCCCCCTATTACCACAGGCGTGCCAATTAACGCGGGTTGCCTTTTCTGCTCCACTGCTGCAAAAAAAGCGTCCATGTCGATGTGCAGGATTAGTCTCAAGGCTCATTGCTCGGATTATTGCCCACAACGGGCCCCAGCGGCGAACACCCGGTTGTACAGAGATGTGAAGCCGTCCTTGCCGGTTGCGAGCATCAGTGCGAGGGGCATCGATTTTTTACCCAGCTTCACCATCTCTTCCGCCGTCTTTCTTATGTCCCATTGGGCGTGCGTATCTGCCCGCAGGCGGGCGATGTGGTAAAGCTCCCTCACATTAATTTTCATGGAAACGCGCTTGCGATGGGCGTTCGTGAGAATATAGCCGGCTGCCTGAGAGGAGGACTTTCTAAGCTGGTCGTACGTCCTTTCGGTTCGGGTGATGATCTCCATAAAGGCTTTGTCCATACCGATTTCTGATACGACAGGCGGTATCGTTACCCCCAGGGCCGGATCGTAATCCTGAGAGGTAATGGTTGCCATACGGTGTCGTTTCACCTGGGCAAAACAACTCGCGCTGATAATCAGTTCAAAATGGAGATCGACGTTTTCGAATTCCCGCAGGACCGAATCGAAGGACTTCATATGCTGCAAAGCTGTTTTAATAAGCCCTTCTTTTTCGCTTCCGTCCATTGAAGAAACGATCTGCAGGCACCGTGACATCGGAAGATTCGATGAAGAGTGGATCAGTGAGGCCACGATTCTGTCGTCCGCGTCGGGTGTTGTATGGATAAGGGATACTGTATCTCCCCAGCCGGGAGCTGCTTGATCTTCTTGCCGCATTCTCTCCCTCAGTGTTTTAACCTTCTCCTTCAAAGTCTGTCTCGTCAAACGGTCGAAGTCGGTGGCCTCGGTATAACGGATAAGTGAGGGGGCAATGTCCTTCGTCGCCTCATAGAGTTTCTGACTGTACTCCTTTGCCTCGGCTAAGGGATGGGCGGCAAGACGGCGGAGCATAAGCTCGAGGTTCCTCGCATTGATGGTCATTCCAAGCTGTGTCTCCGTGGCAAGGGAAATGACGTAGCGGGCGTCTTCCTTGGCCCAGCCTTCCAGCATGGAGCGACTTGCGGGGTCTGCTGCGAGGTCCTTGTGCTTTTCAAAGATGTGGGGCTTCAATTTCTCAAAGAGTTCGTGATACAACCGGTTCTGTTTACGGATGATGTCCACAAAGGGCCCTTCCATGCTGGTCTCGCGGATTTCTTCGGGGATGACGAAATCGTCTTTCAGCCGCACGTAGCGCTGCGATTTTTCCGTATAAGAACACAGGCGAAACTTTTCGATTTCCTCCACCAGTAGCCGGGAAACGCCGAGAACGTCGATGTTGAAGACGGCATGCTCGGCTACGGAGCTGTGTCCCATCTCAAAGACGATGTTCTTGTTGGACAGCCGCGCCCTTTCCACATCCTGCCTGGCAGCGGCGCGCAATTCATCGACGGGCTTGGGACTGCGGCTGATCCGGGCGTAGGCGGCGGAGATCGTCTCCGGTGTGAGAATCTTGGCTTCCGGACGCAGTTCTTGAAATTCCCGGATTGTTTCGAAATCGAGATTGTAACCGGCGAGGATAATCTTCATAAAATTGACATCCTTACCATTTAACGAGTTCAATATGGGACAGCGTCCGCCCCAGGAACCCCTCTCCGATCGTCTGGAAGTGATAGGGCACGTCGGTGACAAAGAACCGGTATTTCGGCTGCGTACGCTTGTTATTCCCAAGATGCTTGCTGGCGAGGAGATTTGCCGTTATATCCGCCATAGCTTCAGCGGAGTCCACGAGACGAATATCCGGCCCTGCGATCTCCTGCAGAAGCGGCTTGATCAATGGATAGTGGGTACAGCCCAGGACAAGGGTATCGACATGCTCCGCCAGAACCGGCCGTAAGTACTCTTGGGCAGTAAGCCGGGTGACAGGGTGATTCCACCATCCCTCTTCGACCAGAGGCACAAACAGGGGGCAGGCCTGGGAGAAAACTCGAATGCCCGGGTCATGCTGGTGAATGGCGCGGGCATAGGCATTGCTGTTTATGGTTGCCGGCGTACCAATGACACCGATACACTTGCTGTGCGTTTCGGCTGCTGCTTTGCGCGCTCCTGCATCGATTACGTCCAGGACGGGAACAGGAGAAAGTCCTTTGACGGCCTGATCGGCAACCGCGGCCATGGTATTGCACGCGACAATGAGCAGTTTCACATCTTTTTGCAGCAAAAAATTTGTGATCTCTTTGGCATATTGCGTGATCGTTTCCGGTGATTTCACGCCGTATGGCACCCGCGCCGTATCACCGAAATAGATGATGTTCTCGAAGGGCAGGCGTTCCATGAGGGCGCGAACGACCGTTAGTCCCCCGATGCCGGAATCAAACACTCCGATTGGATGACTGGACATTGGCTGCATGAGAACTCCTTTTTTCGCTGAAACGGCCTCCTATTTAACACAGCCTCTTGGAAAATCAAAGTCAAGAATTGTGCGCTCTAAAGAAGCTTTCTGTTGAAATTATCGGATAAATAAGATATTTTTTCACAGATCATATCGCTTGGAAAAGAAATTCTCTCTCATATCAGGAATCTCATGCGTACTTTAAAAGTTCAGAATATACTTTTTTTCACGATTATGATCTTTGTCTTTCTTCTGTTTCTCTATCTCCTCGCGCCTTTCTTTTTTCCCATATTCTGGGCGGCGGTCATTTCGAGTATTTTCAGTCCCCTCTATAAACTTCTCAACAGGAAATTGCATAAGCCGAGTGTGTCTGCTGCCGTTATTTTTCTGGTGGTTGCCGTCATCATAATACTGCCGGGAAGCATCATCGGCAGTTTGTTGCTCGGAGAATCCATGCGCATGTATGAGTCCATAGACGCGGATGGCGGCAATATAGAAAATATTGTAAAGGGCATTACGGGTGCAGTAAAAAATAACGTCTACGTGGCCAGATTGCATATCGATGAACAATTCTGGACCGAAAAGTTTTCTGAAATCGCCAGAGCCATTTCCAACTACATCTTTATCAACCTGAAGGACCTCACGCAGAACACCTTTGTTTTTATCGTTCAATTCTCTGTCATGCTCTATACATTGTTTTACTTTATTCGCGACGGCGATAAGTTTTTAGGGAAGGCTGTTCGGGTTTTCTCCCTGGGGCAGGGGAGAGAAAAAGTTCTCTACGAACGGTTTGTGGCGACGGCACGAGCCACTTTGAAGGTGACACTGATTATCGGGGGCATTCAGGGAACACTGGGAGGACTTCTTTTCTGGCTCACCGGCATTGAAGTACCACTGATGTGGGGTGCCGTGATGATATTTACTGCCATTGTACCGGTTGTCGGCTGTTCCATCATCTGGGCGCCCGCCGGCTTGATAATGCTGATAACGGGGCATTTTGGGAAAGGTATGATCATTCTGGCTTTCGGTGTTCTTGTAATCAGCATGGTGGACCATTTTCTTCGTCCCATACTCATCGGCAGAGATGTGCAGATGCATCCTCTGTTGGTTTTCTTATCAACCCTGGGAGGGTTATCGTTGTTCGGATTTTCCGGCTTCGTAATCGGCCCCATCATCGCTTCGCTGCTCCTGGCCATCTGGGCGATGTACGAAGAATTCTACCGGGGTACATTGTCAAGCGAGTAGGGCGTAAATTTATCTGTGCCCTAGACCGCATCTTGAACACCATCCCGGAAAACCTACCAGATGATGTGCGTGACGACATGGATAGCCGCGGAGATCAAAGCTGCCATAGGAATCGTCAATATCCACGCCCAGACGATGTTTCCGGCCACCCCCCAGCGAACGGCGGTAAGTCTTCTTGTGGAGCCCACCCCCACGATGGCGCCTGTAACTGTGTGGGTTGTACTTACAGGGATACCAGCTATAGATGCACCTATAATGGAAATAGCGGCTGCCATTTCTACACAGAAACCCCCTGTGGGTTGAAGTTTTGTTATCTTGGTGCCCATTGTCTTGACGATGCGCCATCCCCCAGACATAACGCCCAGGGAAATGACAAGATAACATATAATTATGACCCAGGTAGGAACGTAAAAGGTCGGACCAAGCATCCCATGACTAAAAAGGATCATGGCGATTACACCCATTGTTTTTTGTGCGTCGTTGGATCCATGCCCCATACAGTAGATAGCTGATGAGAGTAATTGTAACCTTCGGTAAAATTTATTAGTCTTGGCGAGGGTCGAAAATCGGCTTAAATTCAACACCAGAATCATCATAGACAGGCCGAGCACAAGCCCGATAGTGGGAGATAAAACAATAAAAACGGCTGTCTTAATAATACCGCTCCATACGAGGACACTTGTCCCTCCTTCCATGAGGCCCGCGCCGATGAGTCCGCCGATGAGGGCATGAGACGAACTGCTGGGCAGTCCGAAATACCAGGTAATGATATTCCAGGTTATAGCGCCGCACAGGGCGGAAAGGATGAGAGAATCATCTACGCTGGTGGGATTGATGATGCCGGTACCTATGGTATTGGCTACATGGACACCGACAAAAAAGACAGCGGCAAACTCGAAGAATGCCGCCCAGAGGACGGCATATTTAGGAGGAAGGACCCTGGTCGATACAACTGTCGATATGGCATTGGCAGAATCGTGGAAGCCGTTGAGAAAATCAAAAACCAGGGCTATCAGAATGAGAAAAATAACAAAAGCGAATGAGTCAGGCATAGTTATTTCGGAAGAAGCTGTTAGGCATGTTTCAGGACGATACCTTCCACTATATTAGAAACGTCCTCACACACATCAAGTGCCTCTTCGATACGCTCAAAGATTTCCTTCCATTTGATCAATTCGATAGCATCTTTTTCATGCTCGAAGAGATCGACCATGGCTGTTCTCAGGACAATATCGCCTTCGTTTTCAAGTGTATTGATCTCCACGCACGCATCGAGGATCATTTTGGAGTTTTTCATGTCACGCATGGCATGGACGACAAATTTCACCTTCCTGATGGCCTCGTTGAGAATCTTTGCCTGATCGATAATTACCTTGGTTGGCTTCTTTACCCTATAAAGGTTCATCCTGGCCGCCGAGGCTTCAATCATATCCAGGATGCTGTCCATCTTGTTGACCAGGGCATAGATATCTTCACGGTCCAGGGGGGTGAGGAATGACTTGTGCATTTTTTCGTAGGTTCTGTGGGTGATGATATCCGCCTCATGTTCCAGCTCTTTGAGTTTGGTTATCGTTGGAAGGGGATATTCGTACTTTTCAACCATTTCCAGAAAGAGCTTGCCCCCTTCTTCAATTTTACTGATGAGTTCCTCAAAAAGATCGTAAAATTTTTCTTCTTTGGGAATAAATCGCATCGGCCCTCCGTAACGGTTCGAGCGTGCTTCTACGTGTTATTATGTACCATCCCTTAACAAACAGGACCTCAACGGTTTGCCATTTCTTAAGGGAAAATTATGAGCGAATGCTATCTACAGGATTAACGTTAAAAAAGCAACTGTTTTTGGCCGTTAATATCAGGGCAGATACCCCCGGAAAGTCTCTGGATGAATGGCCTTTGATTATAGTATCTTATCGTCTCCCAGTGCAAAAATATCAGGGGGATATTGCATCTCGAATGATCCGTTCCATTGCCTGGGTAAAGTTCAATCCGGATCGCTCGAGAGCGGCATAAAATCCCCCATCGGGAGACAGGCACGGATTTGTATTTACCTCCAGCACCCAGGGCCTGCCGGTATTGTCAATACGAAAATCGACTCTTGCGTATCCCCGCAGACCAAACACCTGCCAGCACTGCAGGGCTAAAGCCTTCAATTGGTGGAGCAGGGGTTCATCCTCCTTCGGAAAATCAAAACATCGTGGTGTATGATGATATTCAAAGGAGTCTTCAACCCACTTGGAGAGGTAGTCCACTACCCTGACCTTGCCCGGCGGAAAATCGTCAAAGCGAATCTCAGCCGGGGAAAGGACATGGGGACCTTCGTCTCCCGCGAGAAGGGAGAGATTAAATTCCCTTCCCTCAATAAACGCTTCTGCAAAACATGCCATGCCGAGTTGTTTCTGCCTGGATGCCATTGCCTCGCGGAGTTCGTGTGGATCTCTTGCATGGATGATGGAATCGCTGTTGAGCCACGTGGAGGCGTGTTCCCAGACCGCTTTGATGATATATGTACCTTCGACAAGATGTCCGCCATAGTTCTCATGTGGCAAAAACAACAGGGGCGTGGCAATGCCCGCTGCATTCAATATCTGTTTTGCGAGAACTTTGTTCGACGTGAGAAATGTGGCTTCCGTCCTTGCGCCTGTGTAAGGGATATTTAAGAAGTCCAAAATGGATGGGGCGACGTGGATCAGGCTGCCCTGTCCCGCCATTGTTTCTACAAGATTGAAAACGAATACCGGCCGCAAGTCCCGCAGCATGTCGATTATGTGGGCGACATTCAGCGAGAAGGGCATGGTGGTGGGTTCGTATCCCAGTTCCGAGAGGGCAGACGACACAACAGCGGCCTGAACGAGGGCATCCTTTTCATCAGCGCCCGCTTCCGCCGACACATCGCTGTGCAGTACGACGGCTTTCAAGGATTGTACATCAGCGTGGTGACTCATCGCCATTACGACAGCAGAGACAGGTATGGTAATACGGTGACAGGGCGGATTCAGCGGTTGGGCAAACAACGTACGTGTCCTGGATGCGTTTTCGCGCCGATTCCATGATCATGTTGATGAGCTCATGATAGGTAACACCGGCAAGCTTGCAGATTATAGGGAGGTCCGAATGGTCCGGATGCAGGCCGGCTAACGGATTAATTTCCAGGAAATGCGGCAATCCCTTTTGATCGGCACGTAGGTCGACTCTGCCTGCATCTTTGCAACCGAGTCCCCGCCATGCGGCAAGGGCTGTTTCCTGGACTGTTTGAGCCATGGAGTCATTGGCCAGCCGGTATTCCACAAGCTCCTCACAGTTCTCTTTGTTTATGTAGGAATAGACGCCTTTCTCCGCATCGTCTTTAAGGTGGACTTCCATGACCCCGAGTACGACGGCGTCTTTGCCCGTTCCGACTATACCCACAGTGAACTCCCGGCCGGGAAGAAAGCGCTCGACAAGGACGGGTTGCCGGAAGGTGGACAAAAGAGACCGGCATACGAGGAGCAGCTGCTTTCGGGAAGTTATTTTTGACGAGGCGTTAATGCCCTTGCTGGTGCCTTCGGCCACGGGTTTAGCAAAAAGCGGAAATGGAAGCGAGACTTTATCAAGATCATCCTCTTCGTGAACAACCACAAAATCCGGCGTGGGGATGCCGAGGTCGCGTATAACACGCTTGGTCATGCCTTTATGAAGGGTGAGCGAAAGAATGAGAGGATCGGAAAAGGTGTAAGGGATGTTATAGACATCAAGGATGGATGGCACCTGGGCTTCCCGGCCAAGCCCCTCCACGCCTTCGGCAATGTTAAAGACTATGTCCCATCTGTCTCCGTATGCCAGCCTTTTGACAAGTGACCTGATGTTGCCTATGCGATCGGTCAGATAACCTAAATCCTGTAACGTCTGCTCAATTGCATCTATCGTATCAGCCCGGTCAAACTCTGCAGTCTCTTCTTCATTGTATCCCTCTGCAATATAATCATCGCGAAGGTCGTATGTAATTCCCGTCCTCAAAGTGATACCTCAGGGATTGTCCGGTTGCAACAACTGGCAATCCGGATAACGATAGATATTCCCCTCGTAGTTTCGGAGCATCAGATCATTGCCATCCCGACCGACGGCGTAATCGGGTATCAGGGGGATTTTACCGCCGCCACCAGGGGCATCGATGACGTATGTCGGTACTGCATAGCCTGTCGTGTGCCCGCGCAGACCTTCGATGATATCGAGTCCGGCTTTTACGGGAGTGCGAAAATGCGAAGACCCGGGGATCGGATCGCACTGATAGAGATAATAAGGTTTAACACGTACCTTGAGCAGACCGAGAACCAGTCGCTTCATGGTTTCCACATCGTCATTTATTTTGTTGAGCAGGACTGTCTGGCTGCCGAGCGGTATGCCCGCATTGGCAAGGCGGCTACATGCCTGACTCATTTCAGGCGTTAACTCATCCGGGTGGTTCACGTGGATGCTGATCCAGAGAGGGTGAAAACGCTTTAACATGTAGGTGAGTTTCGGAGTTATTCTCTGCGGCAGCACAACGGGTATCTTGGTGCCGATACGCAGGATCTCTATATGGGCAATTTTTCTCAGCCGGCCCAGAAGCCATTCCAGTCTTTCGTCGGAAAGAGTCAGAGGATCTCCGCCGGACAAGAGCACGTCACGAATCTGAGGATTCGCTTCTATGTATTCTATGGCGCCTTCCCACGCATCAGTGTTTGACATGGTCCTGCCGTGGCTCCCGACCATGCGTGAGCGCGTGCAATACCGGCAGTAGGTTGAACAGGTGTCCGTAACAAGGAAAAGGGCGCGATCCGGGTAGCGGTGTACGATTCCCGGAACAGGGCTGTCATGCTCCTCTCCCAATGGATCATCGGCTTCCACCGCAGTACGGTGACGTTCATCGGTTACAGGCACTACCATCCGTCGCAGCGGTTGTGATGAATCGAATTCGTCAAGAAGGCTTGTATAATAAGGTGTGATGGCGACCGGTATTGAGCCCTCATGATGGTTCATGGCATTCCGCTCGTCTTCCGACAGCCAGATGAATTGCGAAAGCGCATCGACATCCTTTATGCGGTTGCCGTATTGCCAGTGCCAGTTGCTCCATTCGAGGGATGTTACTTCAGGATAGAAACGCTTCCGAAAAGCCCTTGTACGTGGGCTTTCCTTAAAACGAAAAACATATTGGACACCCTTTGTCTTAATGACCGAAGGGCCAAGGAGAGCATTATATGATGTTAATATGTCGTTTGTGTAATTTTCAAAACCAACAAGACCTGCTGAACTACCCGGAGGTTCAACCTCCTCCGTAAAAAGGGTCTCGTTTTCCATTCTGTTATCCTCCTCCGTATGCAGGGATGATAAAAAAAATTTCCCCCTTCTTTTTTTTGTGTAATATATTTTTTTTGTACGCTGTTTATAAATGCTTGTCAATATTTTTTTTGTTTTTTTTGAAAAAAATTTATTTTTCTTGAAATAAAAAAAATCAAACATTAAAATGAAGGAAAAATTTTTCGACAAGAGCATATGCCTGAACTTCCCGAAGTAGAAACTTTGTGCCGACAATTGAGACGAGTGATTGCAGATAGAGAGATCCTCAGTGTGGAGATCCTTGATCCCAGGCTGGGAGCTGTGGACGGACTTACGGGAAGGAAGATCACTGCCGTTACTCGTCATGGTAAGGCCGTGGAGATAAAGCTTGATGACGATGCGCGGCTTCTTCTTCATCTTCGCATGACGGGCAAGATGGAGTGGCAGAGCGCGTCTCTGGCATTACCTCCTCACACCCGTTTCATAATTGAATTTTCTCATGGCAGGCTTCTTTTAATCGACCCCCGGCGTTTTGCGACACTTGTCATCACGGCAGACGGAAGCTCTCAAGCCTTCGTCAAGGATCCTTTGCATGATTTCCGGATCGAAGAGTTGCACAAAATCGCGCGCGTGAAAAAACTTCCCGTGAAATCATTCCTGATGGATCAGCGACGCATTGCCGGCATTGGAAACATTTATGCCTGTGAGATTCTCCATGAAGTATCCATGAGTCCGTGGAGACCAGTATGCGGAGTGTCCTTGCGGGAGTGGAGGAAGATTGAGAGAGCGACGAAAGAGATCCTTGAGAAAGCCATTACCTGCCGGGGTACAACTGTATCGGATTGGCGCGATCTGTTTGGCCAAAAGGGTGAGTATCAGCATGAATTGAAAGTTTATGACCGTGAGGGACTTCCCTGCCTTCGCTGTCGCGGCATTATTCAGCGTTTGCGCCTGAGCGGCAGAGGGACTTATTTCTGCCCCACCTGCCAGAGAAGATAATAATCTGATCATCGGAGCGGAAATAATATTTCAGAAGAAACCAATGACAGGAGAAGCTGATGTTTCCGAAGAAGGCCAGGTGTTTAATGGCAAGACAGCGGCTTCATCAAATTTCAATAGTCTTAAGGGCATCACAGCTAACATGCCCTTAGCAACGGGACAGCATTCTACCGCTTGGCTATTGCCAGTGTGTCACGCAGCATCCCCAGACCATCCCTGATTTCAAACGTGCCCGTGTACTTGCGGATGTCATCGCTTGCGTACTTGATGACACAGGTCGGGGTTGACTTAGCCTGATATTTATTTATGATCTTATTGAGCGCCGGATACACCGGTGAAAGGTCATACACTGCGATGGGAATGCCCTCCGCCTTAAGCGCTTTCTTGAGCTCATCTTCAGCCTGAGCAGTATGATTTTTTGCCAGGGAAAAGAGCACCCGCCGCGCATTGAGCACATTTTCGTAATTCTTTGCCGCCTTCGCCGCATACAGATAGTACTGAGCATACAGACGGGTTTCCTTATGGATAGGAAGATCGACGAAAGTCACCCTCACGCCTCCTCCGGACAGGAATTCTTTCACTGCGGGGTCAATCTCAGACTCCATGGACTGGCAAGGCGGACAGAAGTAGTCAGTAAAGATGATCAACTCGTATTTTCCTGAACCATACGACGGCACAATTGATTTTTCCGCACCGTACGCGGGTGTCGCAGAGCCGGAGAATGTGAGAATCAAAAAAATATATCCCAGGATAACGAAAGCAAGAAGGGGTAATGGACTCTTGGCAGTGGGAGGAAGCTTTACTGCGCCGAGGCCATAGATGATCCGGTTTAACCAGCCTCTCTCCGGCGTTGGCTGTTTTTCGTGGTTCAGAATGAAGGCGATAATAATCAAGGATGCAAAGGCCAGGCAGTAGGGGCAAAACACATCCTCTCTGAATTGGAATGCGATGAGATACACCTCAACGCCGATCCCTGATGCCAGGAGGGCACGGACGTATGGCATTTTCCTCATGGCGGCGAAGAGGATGATCATAAGCATATACACGATACCGATGTATGACAGGTCAATCCCGAAGATATCCCCCTGCAGATAAGAGCAGGCAGTTTCGCATGCCTTATAATAAAGCATGATTCCAATACCTGCTGCCGCAAGGATTATTGTTATGACACTTCTCTGTACTTTTATCTTTTCCACATTATTTATTTTGATGCCATCGAGTCACAGTTCGTCATGCAGTAACAAATTCTTACGAACTCTATCAATTTCATCTCGCGCAATCAAGCGACGAATTCTGACGCGTCTGAAAAATTAACATTTAATCCTTTTCAATCCCTGCTTTTCTTATCCACCCTGAGACCTCCTTGTCTTCAGGGATGGACCTGTCCATGGGTATCAATGTCCAGTGAAAGCGGTTATTCCGGGAAGGAGGCTCTCTGGAAGTCCTCAGTTCATCCCCTGATGAAGCCTGCTGCCTTGCTTGCTCCTCCGTCCTTTCGTAACTGTAAGGTGAGGATGCATTGACAAAGGTTAGTTGCAGCTTGCCTGAATACATCCCATATTTATAGGATTCAAGAATGGGTGTCTGTCCTTCCCAGAGAGGTGACTGGACATACCTGCAGTCGCGTCCGCCCAGGACGAAATGAATCCCCGGGGCTGCCCTGACGACCTCCTGCTGACGGTCTGAAGGGAGAGCTGAGAGAAGTATAATTACATCCGCCTTGCCGCGAAGAAGACCTATCATTTCCCGCGCCGTCTTGACCGGTTCCGCAACCAGGAATGTTTTCCCTGCTTCCTTATATATATCTGTCCTGATGTCGGCAGAAAGAAGGCCGAAGAAAGCGACGCGGATAGAGCCGACTTTTTTTATGATGTATGGTTTGACGATCGAAGTCTTTGTCGAAGGATCGACGAGATTGGAGGAGACAAGCGGGAGCCCGCGGGATGCCTCCTTGCGCAAGAATGCCAACCCCTGCAGCAAATCTAAATCACCCACATTTATTGCTGCGACTCCCATCCGCATATATGCGCGACTGATCAGCCTTGCCTTTATGTGTGATTGCTTCTGATTGGCGCCTGCCCATGCACCTGTGAAGAGATTGCCGGAATCGACTACCAGAAGCGACCTGTCTTCGCTTCCTAGCTTCTCCACGAGGGATACTCGCCTGGCCAGACCGCCAAGCACCCTCTCTCCTCAGGTTGGACAGGGGAACAGGTGCCCCTGTACATTGCTGCTTTGAATAGCTGTCAGTTGTATTGCATCGGCAAGTGCACTTGCAAAAGGGAAGGTCTGGACGGCGCAGAGAAGAATCGCAGACGCTATCATGAATTTTCGCGCGTGACTGAATGAGGCGCTATGTTTATCAGGAACTCTCATTTTCTAAACTCAATGAATGTCATCATGAAGAATGAGGCATTCACTCACCTTCTTCCTGCTCTGCGTGAGCGACATTTACAGGGCAGGACAGAATTCCTGTCGCTGGACATGACGTCGCCTCAAATTGCAGAACGGGATGATCGATGGAAAAACGACAAAGGAGTTCATGTCGTATCTTGGCGGCAATGTCATCGACCTTGCTCAACAGCTGGTCCTCGACGACGACGTGGGCAATGAGGGCGACACCTTCAGTTGCAATATTCCATACGTGGAGATGGTGAATCTTCTCCACGCCTGGTACAGTTTCCATCTCCTTTTGTATGGCATGAAGATCGATACTAAGGGGTGTGGCATTCATGAGGATTCCGAAGGCATCTTTCAAAATGTCCCACCCGCTGTACAGGATCAAGATCACAATGACCCAGGAAACGACAGGATCGAGCCAGTACCAGGGCTTGAATATCCATATGATACCCAGAACAGCCACCCCAAGGGAGGTTATGGTATCGGTTAGCATGTGCAGGAAGGCACTTCGTATGTTAAGATTGTCATGGGCCTCCGGCCGCAGCATCAATGTCGATAACATATTTCCCAGGAAAGCTATGGAGGCGATGAGTATAACAAGGTTGCCTTGGATGGGCCGCGGATTCTGGAGGCGGTGCCATCCCTCAATGGTGATAAAGAGGCCGGCGCCGAAGAGCACGGCTACGTTAAACACGGCGGCGAAGACCTCCATGCGTTTGAAGCCGAACGTATGTCTCAGCGTGGGTTCACGCCGTCCGATACGCAGGGCTGAATAGCTGATCAACACGGACGTAAAATCACTCAGATTGTGGAGGGCATCGCTGATCAGGGCCATGCTTCCCGATACGATGCCGCCATAGATCTGAACGGCGGGGATGATCAGGTTCATGACCATCGTGGCTATGAGCCGCTTGCTCAAGTCCAAGAATTTGAAATAATGTCTTGAATGTTTTTCCATTTTATCAGCTTTTTCCTGTCAGTCTTTTTGCCGTATTGACCATGCTAACCGATATTGCCGTGTCCACTCAAGGAATTTATAATCGATTTTATTATTGTCAAGCAGAAATAGCACGATTTCGTGTCCTCGCCCGGCTGCTGTAAAGAAGTGGCGGCTGGACATGTTTATGCATTGACGTATTTGAAATCAAATCTTATAATAACAAGAAAGATGTGAAGATCAGATGCAGACAAAAAGCACCAAAGACCGGATATGGAAAATTTCTGCAAGAGAGACGATGAAGAAGATATTAGGTCTCTTGGTTTCACTAACATTTCTTTTTGTCTATTCCAGTATGGATCAATTAGGGGCACAAGTCAAAGGAGGGGGAAAAATGGAAATTAAAAGCTCAGCCTTCAAGAGTGGCGCAAGAATACCGGCAAAGTATACCTGTGACGGTGTGGATGTTTCACCCCCTCTGGAGTGTGGCAAATTGCCGGCCGGCACGAAATATCTGGCCCTCATCTGCGATGATCCCGATGCGCCCATGGGAACATGGGTTCACTGGGTAATCTATGATATACCTGCGAACATTACAAGCTTGCCGGAGAAATTGCCGCCGCTGAAAGAGGTTACCAATGGCGCAAAGCAGGGCATGAATGATTTTCGCGCCATCGGTTATGGAGGACCATGCCCCCCGTCCGGCGAGCACCGCTACCTTTTTAAACTCTACGCCCTTGATGGTCCGACGGGGCTGAAGCCAGGGGCCACTAAGGCGCAACTCCTGGCAGCCATGAAAGGACACATACTTGCGGAAGCGGAATTGATGGGAAAATATAAAAGGTAGCAAAGAAAGAAATGCGCGAGCCATCCTATCTGAAACTGTACAGGGAGGGAAAGCTTCAGGACCGCATTGATCGCGCCGTAGAACTGTTGAGGGACTGCTCTTTGTGTCCCCGGGAATGCCATGTAGATCGGCTGTCCGGGGAGCTTGGGTTTTGCCGCACGGGGAAAAAGGCGAAAGTGGCAAGCCTGCACGCCCACTTCGGAGAAGAGTCCCCCCTTGTGGGAACGGGCGGTTCAGGCACTATCTTTTTCAGATCCTGCAACCTCCTTTGCTACTTCTGTCAGAACTATGACATCAGCCACGATGCAGAAGGCGGTGAGGTAGAGCCAAAAGACCTGGCCGACATGATGCTGAGTCTCCAGAGGCGGGGATGTCACAATATCAACTTTGTAACACCGTCCCACGTAGTACCGCAAATCCTCCAGGGGCTTTCCATCGCCATCGGGAGCGGCCTCAAGGTGCCGCTCGTCTATAATACAGGCGGATACGATAAGGTTGAGACATTAAAGATTCTGGAAGACATCTTTGACATCTATATGCCTGACTTCAAGTTCTGGGAAGCAAGGTGGTCTGAAAAATTCTGCAAGGCCCCTGATTATAGAAAAATAGCCGCAGCGGCAATAAAAGAGATGCACCGCCAGGTGGGTGACCTGCTCATCGATGAATCGGGTATTGCAGAAAAAGGGTTGCTGGTGCGCCACTTGGTCATGCCTAACGACGTTTCAAATACGGGGGAGGTCATGACATTTCTCGCCGATAAAATTTCGGAAGACACTTATGTAAATGTGATGGATCAGTACCATCCCTGCGGGAAAGCAACGTTGGACCCCGTAATCAATCGCCGTCTTACCAGGACGGAGTATGCCGAAGCCGTCCGCCGCACCAGAGACGCAGGCCTTCACAGGCTCGATTCCTGGCGCTGAAGGAAGTACATAACGGCAAGGTTGAAATAGAAGCGCATTCCAAAGGACCGCACAGGGACGGTCAGCTTTTCTTGTTTTGCAGGTAGTCTCTCATCCCCTTGATGCTGTTTACGGAAAAAATCTTTTCCCGGGACTGCACATCTTCCGGAAGAGCGCCGTAGGTGGATAACCCCCTGTCATTTTTTAGCAGGTCCGCGTAAACGCTTTCCTCGAAGGGATCGCTTCCCATCCGATGGTGTTTCTCAACCGTGGCGAGCCAGTTGTCCAACTGGTTGAGAGCCGTATCAAATATATTTCTCACGTCCTGCCTGTAACCGTAATGTCCGAAACATACATGGGAAACATTGAGGGAGGCCGCCTTTTCCAGGGAATTACGGTAAGTCTCGTAGATGAAGGGAGGCGGTGTCGCGATACGCAGATATAGCCCCTGGTCCAGGGGATAGTTTATTCCCGCCGCTTCTCCCAGAAATAAGAGATTCCCTATCTGATAGCAGAGGTGGCTCGGGGCATGACCCGGAGTTTCGAAGATATTGATTGTGACGCCGCCTGCCTCGATGGGATTCTTATAGATGATGTTTTTTTCGGGGATCGCGGCAATTTCTCCGTACACGTCTGCAACTTTTCCCAGGAAGCTGCGGGAGCCTTCCCAGAGCTTTGCAGGATCAACCATGTGGCGAATCCCCTTGGAATGGCAGATGACCATGGCATCCGGATAATGATCTACCAAAAGCCCCGCGCCTCCCGCATGGTCAATATGTATGTGCGTGAGAAAGATATAATCGAGCTTTTTCACGTCGAGCTCCTTTAATGCCTTAACGAGAACGGGAATGGTGGAGCGGGGACCGGGATCGACGACGATGGTCATGCCATCCAGCGTGTATATCCAGCTGTTGAGGAAATTGTAAAATCCCTCCAGAGGCTGGTCCAGATCCACAATGTAAAGATTTTTCAAGGGTTCATGTGTTGCCATTTCCCGCCTCCTTATATATATAAGTTTGTCTTCCAGAACCTTCCCACTTAAACCTCTCCCGCAGGGAAGGATTGGATAATCGGTAACGCCGGATTAATATACCATATATTCTATCAATGCAAAGAGTGTCCGCCAAGGAAATTCAGAACCACGGAGTTGAACTCCTGAGGTCTTTCGAAATTCGGCATATGGCCGCACCGCTCGAATATATGAAGGTGAGAGTCCGGTATTTTTTCCCTGGCAAAACATGCGTGCCTGACAGGAAAGAGGCGGTCCTCTCTCCCCCAGATAATCAGAGTCGGAATCTTTATGTTATCCAGATTCTTTATGACGGGGTCGAGGACATCCGCGCGTCCGCCCCGGATTGTCGCGCAGGCGCGGAGAACCGAGAGTACCGTCTTTGCGGCTCCCTGCGAAAAGTTAAGTTCGTAATAAAGGTCTATCAGGTCGTCAGTGATGACAGCCGGGTCGTATACCAATTGTTTCAGTACAAAGGCCATTCCCGCCCGCGATGGACTTAACATCAATTCACCCATGACGGGAATTGTAGCGAGCCTCATCGCTAAGGGTATTTCCCTGCCGAGGCCGGCGCTATCCACCAGCACTATCTTCTCGACCTTCTCGGGGAACTGGAGTTGATACTGCAGGGCTACGCCGCCGCCTAAAGACATTCCGACAAGACAGGTATTCTCTATGTTAAGCGCTGTCATGAAATCGTTGATGAAGGCGGCCATGTATGATGGGGAATATTTCACGTCCGGTTTTTCGGAGTGGCCGAAACCGGCGAGATCAGGGGCATAAACACGGTATCCGGAGGCTATGGCCGAAATATTGTGCATCCAGATATCCGCGGAAGCACCGAGCCCATGGATGAGAATCACATTCGATCCCTTATCCCCTTCGGCCCAGTAGCGGGTCTTGATGTCACCGATCTTGATGTATTTGTCCTGCGGCATCTTCATGTTACAGGTACATATTGTGGCATCTGTTGGGAGGAAATAACTTATGCTGCGTCAGACACCGGAAAAATATCCGCCTGTGAAAATTAATGGTTCCGGAGCAATGGGAATAGAGCAGTCAGAATTTTCACTTTTTTTCCAGGAGTGTCTGGAGCAGCGTGTCTATGGCGAAATACTTTCTGGTCAATACTCTCCCATCCTTATTGATGAGAACCATCGTCGGTATACCCACAATACCATAGGCGCTCGCTACACGTCCTTTTTCATCTAAAAGAGTTTTGTAGGGAATCCGGTTTTTTGCCGCAAACTGTGACACTCTGTTCTTGGACTCCTCAATGTCGATAGCCACTACTTCGAGTCCGCGCTGGCTGTAGGTTTCATAAATGTCTTTGTAATGAGGTATCTCGGAACGGCAGGTAGGACACCACGTCGTGAGAAAAATCAGCAGCACCGGTTTACCCCTCGCGGTGCTGAGTTTGAAGTCCCTGCCCGTTAAGTCTTTCAGAATGAAATCTGGCGCTGCAGAATCGGAGACATTTCGCCCCGTGTCGGGCTGCTTGGTCTCGGAGCATGAGAGCGCCGATGATAATGCAACGACAATCAGTCCTGCAAGGAGACACAGGAAAAGTCTGCATCTTATCCCCATAATATAATCCTTCATACCCAGAGCATTCCTGCCTGGATGAGAAAGTACTCTCCCACTGCCAGCAGTATCCATCCGGATACATGGCTTACCCTGGTCATCCACATACCGGATTTGGGCAGGCTGGCCAAAAGGCCGGCGAAGGTTCCCAGTACTATAAGTAATGTTCCCATTCCAAAAGCAAAGATAAAGAAAAGGCTTATTCCAAAAATGATATTCTGGCTGGTCGCCACAAAACTCAAGAGCACCGCAAGTGCAGGGGTAGTGCAGGGACCGACGATCAGTCCCGATAGGGCGCCGACAAGAAAGCTGCCTGCCATGCCCTTTCTTTGCGGCTGCGCTTTTGCCAGAAATGCCGGCACCCGTATGGGCAGCACAAAGACTTCAAGCATGGATAATCCCATGAGGATACAGATATTGGCTACGATAAAGTTTGTCCAGGGGCTCGCCTGTATCTGCCCGAATAGTTTGCCCGTCAACGCGGCAATTGCAGCAAGGGCAGTATATGTGACAGACATGCCCAAAACATAGACAATGGAGAGCAACAGTCCCTTCATCCTGGAACCGCTGCTGTGGGCTCCGATGAAGGCAATGGTGATGGGGATCATGGGATACACGCAGGGCGTAAAACTTGTTAAAACACCTCCCAGATAGGCTGCCGCATATGCCAAAATAAAAGACCCGTGGAGATAAGCGGACAGTCCTTCAATAAAATTTTCCATTATCTTTTTCCCGTAAAAGGCCTTCCAATACGCCTTTGTATCAATTAAACTCTCAGCTAAGGCAAAGTAGCATAATAACTATTAAAGATCAAACATATACAAACGGTCGTTCTCCATGTTTCCCTGATATCCTGTGGGCGGCGGCAATCTTGGACAACAAGGCTGCACATGAATGATATCAGTAAGAAAGATTGACCCGGTGAAGAGGCGCCGGGTGGATTTATTGATGATACTTATTGCTTGCGCTGTTAATAGAAAGGATATATACAGCTATCAACTTGCCAAAAAGAGGTATGAGGAGATTTTGTGCGAATGGCTAAAATGTTAAAGGATGCTTTGAAGACTATAGAGAAATACAAGAGCATAACCCCCCACTACGGGGAAATGCTGGATATCCTGGGAGAAATATTAATCATCAGGGAAGAATACCGGCGCAAGATGAAAAAGGTGATCTTTCCGATAGACGAGGGGCTCATGGAGAAGAAAATATTCGGTGGCTTGCCACTGATTGATTTTTCCACCGGGACATTTGACCTCACGGAACCTAAGCAGTACTTCAGTGCCCTCCTGGAAATTGCGGAAAAGCGCGCTCCCGGCGAAACAAAAGAGGTACTTCAGATGATTCAGGACGGGAGCTTCAATTTTGAGAAAATGATTTCCGATTCCTTCAATTCTCTCCAGGATGATGATATTGCTGAAGACATTGACGACGATGTCCTTGATCTTGTCGATCTGTTCCTTGAAGAGAGTCTGAGACCGGCCCTGGAAAAGGTTGTGGAGAAGTACGGGAAAAGCATTGCCAAGGCCGGATGGGCTGAGGGCTACTGCCCGATCTGCGGCAAGGAGCCGAAGATTGGAGAGATAAGAGAGGAAGAGGGGAGACGGTTTCTTTTCTGTACACAGTGTGGATTTGAGTGGCGTTTCATGCGCATCAAATGCCCCTTCTGTGGCAATGAGGAGCAGCAGACACTGGCCTACTTCAGCATCGAAGGAGAGGAAAAATACCGGGTTGATGTCTGCAATGAGTGCAAGCGATATATCAAGATAGTTGATTTCAGAGAATCAAAGGAAGAAGCTGACCTCGATGTTGAGGATATTGCTACATTACATCTTGATATGCTTGCCAATGAAGAGGGGTACGATTAAAACTGCAGTGCGTGCGCATGTATGAATGACAGGGACATAAGGAAAGTCATTCACCTCATTGAGAAAGAGGTCGCTAAATGGGAACTCCCCATAGTATCCTCCCTGGCCGAGGAGCATCGCGGTCCCTTTCCAATCCTGATCTCAACAATCTTGAGTCTGAGAACGAAGGATGAAGTGACTGCGAAAGCTGCGGAACGCCTCCTGGCATTGGCCGGGACCCCGGAGGAAATGTTAAAACTCTCCGAAGGGAAAATCATCAAAGCAATTTATCCCGTCGGGTTTTACCGGAATAAGGCTAAGACGATCCTTCACATATCGAGAGAACTGATAGACCGTTTTCACTCACGGGTTCCCGATACAATCGAGCAGTTGCTCACCCTGAAGGGTGTGGGCAGGAAGACGGCCAACCTTGTTGTGGCCCTTGGATATAATAAGGAGGGGTTGTGTGTTGACACGCATGTCCACAGGATATCGAATCGCCTGGGCTACGTGAGAACAAAAACCCCGGAGAAAACGGAATATGCCCTGAGAGAAAAGCTGCCATCGGTATACTGGCTCCGGTATAACACGCTTTTGGTAGCATTCGGTCGGCATGTCTGTGTTCCCATCTCCCCGTTCTGCAGCAGATGCCCTGTTTTTGCTTACTGTGACAGGCTCAACGTAGTAAGAAGCAGATAGGGTGAAAAAGAGTCGCCGGGTTGTCTTGGTACATATGTTTGTTAAAGGTGTTATCTTCTGAGACTGGGAAAGGAGGTATGTCATGGGAGTAAAGGTTGCGATTAATGGTTTCGGCCGGGTTGGACGGAGTCTCGTCCGCGCATGCTTGGGTTGTGAGGATATTGATATCATTGCCATCAATTCACGGGCCAAGCCGGAAATTCTTGTTCATCTCCTCAAATATGATTCAGTTCACGGCAAGCTCAAAGCAGATGTCTCCTTAGACGGCGACGCAATGGTGATAGACGGCAGGAAAGTCGCCATAACGACTGTAACTTCTAATTTAGCGGACCTGCCCTGGGCAAAGCTGGGTGTCGAGATGGTCATGGAATCAACGGGGCGATTTCGCAAGAAGGATGAAATGACCGGTCATCTCACTGCCGGAGCGAAAAAGGTGATCCTTGCAGCCCCCGGCAAGGGTGTTGACGGCACCTTTGTCATGGGAGTTAATGAAGAGACATATAATCCCGGTAAACATCACATAGTATCTAATGCATCATGCACGACAAACTGCCTTGCGCCTGTTGCCAAGGTGCTGAACGATGAGTTCAAGATCATTAAGGGATTCATAACGACGGCGCATGCCTATACAATGGACCAGAGGCTTCTGGACGGTTCTCATAATGACCTGCGCAGGGCTAGGGCTGCCGCTGTTTCGATTATTCCCACATCAACGGGAGCTGCCCAGGCCGTGGGTCAGGTGATTCCGGACCTGAAGGGCAAGCTCGATGGCGTAGCGCTGAGGATCCCCGTGAACAATGTATCAGTCATAGACCTTGTGGTGGAAGTGTCGCGTCCTGTTACGGTAAACGAGGTGAACGGAGCGCTGAAGGCGGCGTCTCTAGGTAAGCTGAAGGACATCATGGCATATTGCGAGGAAGAACTCGTTTCCATAGATTTTGCGAGCAGCCCTTATTCGGCAATCGTTGATGCGCCGCTGACGAATGTAATCGCCGGAACCCTTGTCAAGGTGTTTGCCTGGTATGACAACGAGATGGGGTACGCGTGCAGGATGAGAGACCTTGCAATCCACATGGCCAGAAAAAGTATGGGAGCATGAAATGAGACGGCCGATCATTGCCGGCAACTGGAAGATGCACAAGACCGTCCGGGAGTCTGTGGATTTCGCGCGTCAATTGATGATTGCCTACGCCGAATCTCCGGACAGGCGTGTGATCGTCGCCCCGCCCTTCACATCCATTTACGCCGTTGCGGAAGTGCTTATGGGATCGGGGATTCATGTTGCCGCCCAGAATCTCCATGATAAACAGGCAGGCGCATTTACAGGAGAGATATCTGCCGCAATGCTCGTAGATGCCGGATGTGAATACGTCATCGTGGGTCATTCAGAGCGCCGGGCTCTCTTTGGCGAAAGGGATGATGTCATCAACAGAAAGCTCAGAGCCGCCATCTCCTTTGATCTGATGCCCATATTCTGTATCGGCGAGACCCTGGAGGAGCGGGAGGCCGGCCGGACATTTACCGTAGTCGAAAGACAGATAAAAGAGGGATTGAATAATTTCACCGCCGATGATATAAAACCCATCGTAATTGCCTATGAACCCGTCTGGGCGATCGGTACCGGCAGGACTGCTACGCCCGAGCAGGCCCAGGAAGTGCATACATACATTCGCGCTGTCATGGGAAAAATATATGGAGACAGTCTCGCAGGATTGCTCCATGTAATTTACGGGGGCAGCGTTAATCCCGGCACCATAGGCGGCCTTATGGCCCAGCCGGACATCGATGGCGCTCTGGTAGGCGGTGCAAGCCTCGATGTTGAAAGCTTTGTCAAGATCATACAATTTTAAATAGTAGGCCTTCTGTCATTGCGAGGGCACAGCCCGCGGCAATCATAGATCAGTCATTCCGAACGAATGTGAGGAATCTTTTTTTTAGGAGATATTTAACGTGCAAATATTAATTACAATTCTGCATATTGCAATGTGTATCATCTTGATTCTTGTCGTTCTCCTTCAGGCAGGCAAGGGGGCAAATATGGGGGCGGTCTTTGGCGGCTCAAGCCAGACCGTCTTCGGAAGCAGCGGCCCGGGAAGTTTTTTGGGAAAGATGACAACAGTTGTCGCTACCGTCTTCATGCTTACGTCTCTCGCCCTTTCCTACGCGGCAACCCACAAGGCGTCGTCAGTCATGGAAAAAGCGGCGCCGCAGGCACAGCAGCAGACGGTTCCAGCACCGGCAGAAAAAGCACCGCTGCCGCCTGAGCAGAAGGCACCGGCAGCACAACAGAAATAGAGAATTTTTGTCATTCCCGCGCAGGCGGGAATCCAGATTCTGTTTTCGCCCGCGCTTAACACGAACAACTGCCGAGGTGGTGGAACTGGTAGACACGCTATCTTGAGGGGGTAGTGGACAAAATCCGTCCGGGTTCAAGTCCCGGCCTCGGCACCACTAACGAAATCGGGGGGTTAGTTCAGAAATTGAATTAGCCCCTTTTCTATTTTCAGGGGCTTGGTCAACGTTTTGGTCAACACTTTTCAGGAAGCCATCCATTTGGTCAACGGCATTCCGTAAGCAGTATTATGTTTGAGGAACATTTTTTTCGTGGATTGTCCAGATATAATTAATTAGACCTTTTTCTTCAAGGGCATAAACCCTCTGAGTATTTCTATGTTTCCTTTGTACTTATCGTGTTCTCGTACGATCAATTCAAGTCTTTCTAATTCAACAAGATCTCTCCGAATGGTAGCGGGCGACAGTTTTGCATATTCTTTCATAAACACGGGATCGTTATTTAACAGGAAATTTATATCATGGAATGTATCAACTGGAAAATTAAGAGCAACATTTCTTCTTCTTTTGACTATGGCTTTTGTCTTTCCTTCAGCCTTTTTGCTATCCAAGACTTCATAAATATAATTTTGCCAAGATGTCTCAAGGACATTCCATTGTAGTACTTCGAGAACTTCATTAAGTCCGTCACGGAATCCCATAACAGCATAGCGAATGAAACCAGACAAAGAACTTTCCTTACTGGCACGATCTAATTGCCTGTAATATTCCTCACGGGTGTTGTTGTAATAATTTGAAAGAATGTGAGACGCGATATCAGGGAGTCCCGCTCTCAATAGAATATAAAATTCAATTAGTCTGGCTGTCCTACCATTACCGTCACCAAACGGGTGTATCCAGGCAATATAAACGTGAGAAACAATAGCTTGGATAACTTGCTCGATAAATTCCTGCTTTTCTTCCTCAAAATGATATGTTTCCTTCATCCAATCGCAGAAATGCACCATCAGTGATATGACATCTTTTCCTAATGGTGGCTTATACGGGCCAACAACTACATCATGTCCAGCGACTCTAAAATGACCTGGAGAAGCCTTAAAATGGTCTCCTAAATTCTTTCCAATGCAATAGTGAAATCTTTTAATCAATTCAGGGGTAATTATCGTTGCCTTACCATCAGTGATTACCTCATTCCTTATTTGATTCAAGGCCTCAATAACGTTCTTCACCTCTATCTGAAGATATTCTTTACTGGAGGGTAAAGACTCACCTTCATCTATTTTTGCAACCTCTTCCTCTGAGAGAGTATTTCCTTCAATAGCGGTTGTTGCCCTTGCACCTTTGCGTAATGATACTTTAAGCAAATCTTCTCTGTATTTGGGGTCCATAGGAGCATCAGAAATAATCCTGATGATTGTTTCACATTGACCAAGCATGTATAAAATATCTTTGTCAATTTCCCAATCTCTTTTAAAAGTAATATGGGGATGTGATGCAAGAGTATTTGTCATAAAAATACCCATTCAATTATTTGTATTTATTATGCATATCAAATAGTATATGGTATTTGTAATAGAATATGTAAGAGTTTTTGTCAAGTGATATTATTGCGTCTGATAAGTATTATGGTTAACGCATCGCAAAAAATAGCCCCATATTTTCCTATCCTCATCCTTTAACTGCTTCTATGCGTTCATGCCATAAGAAAGGTTTATCCCAAATGCCGCCTGCATCATGAAAGTATTATGTGAAAAATGATATAGCCAACTCAGGAGCAATGGAATGTTCACAGGGACGAGAGACCCGGCCTCGGGTTCGTTGTTGGGAATTTTGGTTCTTCACCTCCAGACCACGCAGGTCCGCGGTATAAGCTTTTTCCTGAAACTACTATTAGCCGACTGATTTTCTTTTCACTGTAGCTTTCCCTCGCAAATCGTGATAATCAAGAGCACATTTGAAATACATCTGAAATAATAGCGATTATATTCCTGAACCATTAAACCATGCGCGAGGGTGCCATGAATTGATTACTGAAACCCTGTTTCTCGGAGATGAGAGCGGGGTTTTTATTTGGTCGAATCATAGGAGAAACCATATCTGAGGACATCTCAATGAAAAAGATACTATCTGTTTTTATCGCTTTGATTTTACTTGTTGGATGTGGCGCTGGTGTGTCTTCGTCAGTAAATGCAACGAAGACCCTCAATGCAGGCTCTTTGGGGACAGTTGCGGTGTTAAATTTTTCGGGATATCGAGGTGAAATATTTGCTGATCTCGTCAGTCATGAGATGCTAAGATATAATATTTCTGTAATTGAAAGATCGAGAATATCCGCAATATTGAGCGAAAGGAACCTCCAACAGAGTGATATCGCCTCAGGCAAAATTGACTGGAGCATATTTCATAAAATTTTAGGTGTTGATGTTTTAGTTTTCGGTTCTGTTAACCCAATTATAATTTGGTCGAGTGGTTTACCGTCCAGTAGAGTGTCTACAGCGTCAGTGCGCGTGGTATCTGTCTTGGACGGAAGAATACTAGCATCGGCAGCGTTCAGCAGTAATACTGAATATATGGTTTATGCCGATGACTACTCACAAGCTGCTGAGAAATTGATAAAATCGCTATTCGGAAAGTGAGGTGTTATGTGCATCTTGCTGCAAGCTTATGTAACAGTTTGGTATTATTGTCACACGAAAGTATGTTTCAATACTGCGGGTCTTGTAGAGGTCATTGATTAGAAAAATAGATAAAAACGAGGATTAAAGAGAGTCTGGGGACACCTTACTTAATTATTGCCAAATAAATTGTTCGTCCCCACCGTTTAAGCACTGTTTATAAATGGGTAATCCGCACCTCATTTCTTCACTGAAAGTTGCAGACTCGTAGATATACGTCCCACCACTATGATAAACAAACTATTTCCCAAGTGGAATATAAACAGCATCTCATCTCTGCGTCCAAGAAACTGGTCCGGATTTACCAGGACAAGATTAAAGAGAGAATCAGGGAAGTGTGGGGGGAGGATCAAATATGAATTCTTCACGGTTTAATGCAAAGAAAGGAGATATGTTTGTTGGTGAAATCCAGGATATTGTCAATTATGATTCAAAAGAGTGGAGAAGGAGAGACATCTGTTTTTTTAAAGCGACCACCAATAATGGACAGAAATTTAATTATCCCTCCATGGGGGATGTCATTACATTAATAGATACTTCTGATAATCGTTACATTCTGAATTTTTCTAAACCCGAAGATAATGACAAAATTTGCTTAGGAACACCCAAAAAGCTCAAACCATGGTATCAAAAGAAGAGGTTTTCAGATAATGATGTAAAAACGATACGCAAAGACGGATGTCGGGATAAAATATATTTTGAGTATTCCGGACATGATTTTGAATTTTTTATTTTTACAGAAGATGAATATAGAGCGAAAAAAAAGTTGGAAAGTCACGACTGATAAGGGTTTGCAAAGGTTATCCGGGATTGTATCCCGGCTCCGGCGTTTGGGTCAATTTGGGGCGTTTTCTATTAAAAATTAGACCGATTTATTGGGGTTTTTAGAGGGTTTTGAAAATTTAAAAATGTTCGTATTGTGTTGAAGTTACAAGGAAACGCCCGAGATCACGACATATTGTTAAAAGTTTCAATTTCACTTTCAAGTCCCGGCCTCGGCACCATAATTGAAATCAAGAGGTTGGCTCGGAGACGGGCCAACCTCTTTTGTTTTTAATGAAGGCCCGACCGGTGTTTGCTGACAAAAAATGCGAGGGCCAAAATATCTCTGTGGGCATCGGCAGTGACTATGAATCCCGGATCAGATTAAACAGCAGACGGTCGATAGGGTCGATAAGCTGTTTGAAATCGCCGCCGTGACTCATGGCAGATCCAAAGAGCTCCAGCCTCAGGCGGTTTATCTCGGGATCGGCACACTCCACCGGGGAGAGAGTAGCCGTATTCATGTAGAACCGCTCCCTGATCACAAGGCGCTTCGCCTTCTCTACGAATGGAATGAGTTGATCCCGGATTTCCGAAGTGTCCTTTCTCAAGCGTAACAAATCCAGCGATGAGGCATGTGCCTGCCCGCCATCATTGCCGCCGATGCGTTTCGCGATTTCCTCCATCATCACGGCCAGCGTGCCGTATTCCAGCCCCCGTACTCCCCGGCGCCACTGGAGGAGCAAGGGGTTGCGCCAATACCAGAGGAAATTTCTTGAGCCTGTAGAGATCAGGTCCGAAACGGCCGTCTTAATTCCGTCGATGACGTCACGAAATTCCGGTGATAGTTTCAGAAGAGACCGCCTTCGCGAACGCGCCTTTTTCACTGGGGATTCTGAAGACCAACCCGATGCCAGATAGTCCCAGAGGTTTCTTAGAACGGCGTTGCCGTTTGGGTCTCCGGGCGTATCGAAATGGATGAGTGACAGGAACACGTTGCCGCGGCCAAAATGCCCCTCCAAGACGGCAGGCTCACCGTGCAGACGCGCCGGGTCCAAAAGAATTCCGTAGCGCGCCTCCATGGCCGGCCAGCCGACGATTCGCCCGTCGGCCACAGAGATATCGGAACTGAAGGCATCCGGCATCACTTCTTCATAGCAGGCAAGCACGCGGGTCCTTTGATCGGCGGCCTGGAACTGCGAAGGCCACCATGCAAAAAAGATGGGCGTATCAATCCCCTGCCAAATCATGTGACCGGCTAAGGAAAGTCGGACGGGGCCGCTCACGCTGGGAACCCTTTTCGTTGTGGGCTTCCTCCGGATGGGCAAGAGACCGATGCCGTCTTCCGTTGCCATGCCCGCGCCCCCGCAGATTCCCAGGTAGCTGCCGCCCTCCTCAACGAAACGCTTTATCTCCTCCTGTCCCCGATCTCCCAGGGCGAAGAGCTTCTGCGACGCCCAGCCGCCGGGGACATATAGCATGCGGTAGCGGGAAAGCGCTCCCCCGCGGATCTCTTCTGACCGGAGGAGATCAAAAGGCAAACCGGCCTCCGTGAGAGCCTGGCGGGCCATGAGTCCCCAGGCGAACGATTCATCCCAGAGCAGGGCACACGCCCTTTTTGAAGCATCCTTTACCCGGTGCTGGGAACCGGTTGTCCTGTAGGCCATAGGCTTTTCCTGCGGATGAATTCTCCAAGTAGTGGTCTCCCGGAGATTCTTCATGTTCTGCTTGATGACCACCCACTCAAAACAAGATCGCTTAAATAAAATCACCGGGTTGCAAATGAGAACCCCTAAGAGACGAGATACAGCTGTAGTCCTAAAGAAAATCTTGACAGAATCTTTAATTCTATCTACCATGAAATTGTATATTTTGTCCATCCGAACCCTGCGAATAACGGGTGCACGAGCAACAACAAGAAAACAGGTTGTCTTATAGAAAGGAGGATGTCATGAGCGGCAAAGAATTCGAAAAATTGTGGAAGACAGAAGACTGGTGGTCCGTGTGGCTGGGTCTGGGCATCGTCGTCCTCGCCATCGTCACTTTCTGGGCGGGCGGATCCATCAAGGGCTGGGTCGTCATCCCGGCCAAACTTACCGAATTCAGCAAGGTCTGGGCGGACCTGGCAAAGAATTTAACGGGATACCTGGCGATCTTTCTCCTCTTTGGTTCGGTATTCAGCATATCCATGGCCATCATGGGTCACAAACTGAAACAGTTCATACCCGGATTCATAATTCTTTTTATCGGCTCCTGGGCCATTTTTTATCTCGCCGGCTGGAAACTGATGGAGGATCTCAATATGGAAGCGCCTCTGCTGGCCCTGATTATCGGGCTCATCATCTCCAACGTGTTCAAGATCCCCGCATGGATGAAAGTCTCCCTGCGAACGGAGTATTACATCAAGACCGGTATCGTTCTTCTCGGCGCGACCCTCCCCCTGACCATGATCATCACGGCCGGGCCCGTCGCCATGCTCCAGGCGACCATCGTGTCTGTCGTTACCTGGCTTACTATCTACCTGGCCGCGACGAAGATTTTCAAGCTTGAACCCAAGTTCGGGGCGGTTCTGGGCGCAGGCGGCGCCGTCTGCGGTGTCTCCGCTTCCATCGCTGTAGGAGGTGCAGTGAAGGCGAAAAACGAGCACATCTCGATCTCTATTGCCGTCGTCACAGTCTGGGCCATAGTCATGATCTTTATCCTCTCCTTCGCCTTGAAGCAGGTCGTTCCGGGAACAATCAGCCCTGGGGTGGCCGGAGCCATCGTCGGCACATCGGAGTTTGCTGACGCCGCCGGTTTCGCCGTTGCCGCCGAATTGGCGACACGTTTCGGTGAGGCGCCGATCCACACATTCACCCTGATGAAGGTTATCGGGCGGGACATCTGGATAGGCATCTGGGCGCTCATCCTGTCCGTTGTGTCCGTCATGTTCTGGGAAACCAGTGAAGGCGACAAGAAGGCAAAAGTGGGCACCGGTATCATCTGGGAGCGTTTCCCCAAGTTCGTCCTCGGATTCCTGGTGGCTTCCCTCATCATGAGCTTTGTCGCCTCCATGGTGCCGGCGACTTATCTCGGCAAGGCCAACCTGGAAGGAAAGTTCAAGAACAAGGACTACAAGGCGGATTTCTCACAGTACCAGATACCCCCGCAGTTTACCGATCGCGTCAAGATTGACATGGAAAAAAAGGTCGTCACCGCGAAGGGGGAGATCTCCGACGAAGACTTGAAAGTCTTGACTGCCAATGCCACGCCAGAACAGGTGATCGTCCTCAATCAACTTTCTGCCAGTTCGAACTGGTTTGACAGGGTATTGAACCCTAACGTGATCTCGCCGATCAAGAAGCTCCGCTCCTGGGCCTTCGTATTCTGCTTCCTGTGCATCGGCCTCTCGACCCGTTTTGCGGAGTTGGCGCACTTCGGATTGAAGCCCTTCTGGGCCTTCACCATCGGGGTCATTATCAATGTCCCGCTGGGCATCGTACTTTCCGCAGTGGTCTTCAAAGATTACTGGATGAAAATAGGATGATCTAAGACAAGGAGGTAACATCATCATGGCGAAATCAGATACACCCCTTCTGGACCAGTTGGAGGGGGGAAAATGGCCAAGCTTCATTGACGACATTAAGCAGGCTGCCAAGAAGAAGCCTATGGCTAAGGATCTTCTGCGGCAACTGGAGCTTTCCTATAAAGAAAAAATCGGTCACTGGAAGCACGGTGGAATCGTCGGCGTCAAGGGTTACGGTGCCGGCGTCATAGGCCGGTACTCGGACCGCCCGGAGGAGTTTCCTAACGTACAGGCGTTTCACACCCTGCGGGTAAATCACCCGACGGGGTGGTTCTACAAGACCGAGGCGCTGCGCAATCTATGTGACGTGTGGGACAAACACGGCAGCGGTTTGACGAACATGCACGGTTCCACCGGCGATATCATTCTCCTGGGGACCACGACGGATCACCTCCAGGGCTGCTTCGACGATCTCTCGGCAAAGGGCTTTGACCTCGGCGGCTCCGGCTCGGCCTTGCGGACGCCCAGCGCCTGCGTGGGACCGGGACGCTGTGAGTGGGCCTGCATCGACAGCCTCGATACATGCTACAACATCACCATGAGCTACCAGGACGAGATCCACCGCCCCATGTTTCCGTACAAATTCAAGATCAAGGTCGCGGGTTGTCCCAATGACTGCGTCGCCTCCATCGCCCGGTCGGATCTGGCGATCATCGGCACGTGGAAGGGCGATATCCCGATCGACCAGAAGGAAGTGGCGGCCTACGCCGCTTCGGGCCTGGATATACAGAGCGAAGTCTGCAATCTCTGCCCGACGAGGTGCATGGTCTATAATGGGAAGGAATTGAAAATCTATGACCAGGACTGCACCCGGTGCATGCACTGCATCAACCTGATGCCCAAAGCCCTGAGGCCGGGAGGGGAAAGAGGTGCGACCCTGCTGATCGGCGGCAAGGCCCCCATCGTGGAAGGGGCGCTTCTCTCCTGGGTCATCGTGCCCTTCATGAAGCTGGAACCCCCTTACACTGAACTTAAAGATCTCATTGCCAAGATCCTGGACTGGTGGAGTGAAACCGGCCGGTCCCGCGAACGGATCGGAGAACTCATCAAGCGTGTGGGCATGAGGACATTCCTGCGGGCCGTGGGACTTCCCGCGTTGCCTCAGATGGTAAATGCCCCGCGAACCAACCCGTATGTCTTCTTCTGGCCTGAAGATATCAAGAAAAAGGAGGTGAAGTGATATGCCAACCGATATCGGACCCCCTGACTTTAAGACCATGCTCCCTCCCATGATTCAGCGCAATTACGGGAAGTGGCGCTATCACGAAATCCTCCAGCCGGGTGTGATGGTGCACGTCGGCGAAACAGGAGAAGCGCTCTATACGGTGCGCGCTGCCTCGCCGCGGTTGCTTTCAACTGACCACATCCGGGAGATCTGCGATATCGCCGAGAAGTACTGCAACGGCTATCTGCGTTTCACGAGCCGCAACAACATCGAATTCTTAATCGAGGACAAGGAAAAGGTAGCCCCTCTGCTTGCGGAGCTGGCACAGAAAAACTACCCCGTCGGAGGTATTGGGCACGCGATTTCGAATATCGTCCACACCCAGGGATGGGTGCACTGCCACACGCCGGCAACGGATGCCTCGGGCCCCGTCAAGGCGCTGATGGAAGAGATCTACGAATATTTCGTGACGATGAAACTGCCGAACCATGTGCGGATCGCCCTGGCCTGCTGCCTGAACATGTGCGGCGCCGTCCACTGCTCCGACATCGCCATCCTCGGTATCCATCGGACGGTCCCCAAGCCGGACAATACGCGCGTCCCAAACCTCTGTGAAATCCCGACGACGGTGGCTTCATGCCCTACGGGTGCCATCCGCGGGGACACCAAGACCAAAACCGTCAGCGTCAACAACGACAAGTGCATGTACTGCGGGAACTGTTATACCGTCTGCCCGGCCATGCCCATTGCCGATGCCGACAACGACGGGATTTCCATCTGGGTGGGAGGGAAGGTCTCCAATGCGCGCAGCAAACCGATGTTTTCCAAGCTGGCGATCCCCTACCTGCCGAACAATCCGCCGCTGTGGCCGGAAACCGTTGCCGCTGTGAAGAACATCATCGAGGTCTATGCAAAGAATGCCAGGAAGCACGAGCGGGTCGGCGAGTGGATCGAGCGCATCGGCTGGGAGCGGTTCTTCAGCCTGACGGGTATTTCCTTCACGGACAAGCACATCGATGATTTCAACATGGCTACGGAAACGTTCAGATCAACGACGCAGTTTAAATGGAGGTAACCATGAACGAGGATCTGAAAGCAAGGGTCCTTGAGGCGTTCTGCCAGAGATCGAAGGGCGACAAGAAGATGTTCTACATCCGCGATGTCACCAAGTGGTTTCCCGATGAAGACCGGCGTGCCATCCAGGATTGCGTCAAGGCCCTTATCGAGGAGGACGCCGTGAAGTACTGGTCAAGCGGAAGCACGACCTATCTTGTGCTGGCGGAATGTTATCCGAAGGAATAGCGGTGGTGGCTTGCGTAGGTGATAGAGCATGAGCCGACCCTGTCCCCGGCTGGTTATTGGGGCTTTACGTGGCAGCGCCGGCAAAACGACGCTCTGTGCGGCGTTGGCGGCGGCGCTCTATAATCGCGGCGTCACGGTGATCCCCTTTAAGAAAGGACCGGATTATATAGATGCGGCCTGGCTTGCCATGGCAGCGTCGAACCCTTGCTACAACCTCGACACCTTCATGATGGGACGGACACAGGTCGCCCGCTCCTTCTCGCGTCATGCCCCCTCGGACGCCATTTCGCTGATTGAAGGGAACCGGGGGCTTTATGATGGATCAAGTCCGGAGGGAGAGCACAGCTCCGCCGAGCTGGCCAAACTTATCAAGGCGCCCGTGGTCCTCGTGATCGACTGCGACAAAGTAACACGGACGGCGGCGGCCATGGTTCTCGGGTGCCAGCGCTTTGATCCAGAGGTGGATATCCGGGGATTGATCCTGAACCGGGTGGCAGGAACCCGCCACGCGGCGGTTGTTCGCAGGTCTCTCGAAGACCACTGCGGTATTCCCGTTTTCGGCACCGTTCCGCGGATGGCGGACATCCCTTTTTCGGAAAGGCATCTCGGATTGATCCCGCCCCAGGAACACGACCAGATTCTTCAAGCCTTGCAAATGGCGGCAGACATCGCCGGAAATTATCTGGATATGGAAGGTCTGATACAGGTCGCCCAAAGCGCCCCGCCATGGGAAGACCTTTTGGTTCCGGATGTTCTCCCGGCAGATGAGCCGGCAGGCCCGGTGACCATCGGCGTGATCAGGGACAGGGCCTTTCAGTTCTATTACCCGGAAAACATCGAGGCACTCGTGAGAGAGGGCGCCAGGGTCATAGAAGTCAGCGCCATCAGCGAAGAAAAGCTGCCGTCCGTGGATGCCCTGTATATCGGGGGCGGTTTCCCGGAGACGCAGGCAGGACTTCTTGCCGGGAATAAATCTTTTCGCAGCTCCCTGCGGGATGCGGCAGAACATGGACTGCCGATATATGCCGAATGCGGCGGGCTCATGTTCCTTGGGGAATCGCTGACAGTCGGCGACAAGCATTATCCCATGGTCGGTTTCCTGGCCATCTCGTTCGGGATGGAAAAGCGCCCGCAGGGGCATGGATACACTGTCCTCCATGTTGAAGAGGAAAATCCCTTTTATCCTGTCGGGACTGAGATCAATGGCCACGAGTTTCATTACTCCCGAATCCTATCCAGGAAAGAGGATGATGGACATCTGGCTTTCCGTGTCGAGCGGGGAATCGGCGTGGACGGCAAGAGAGACGGGCTCTGCCGGAAAAATGTGCTGGCCACTTTCACCCACGTACATGCCCTGGGAACGCGAGAGTGGGCGGAAGGCCTCGTCGGCAGGGCAAGAAGGTTTAGTGCCGGCAGGAAGGATGATGCCTCTTCGGTAAGCCCTCTGCAGGCCAAGCGTCAATAAGAAAGTTTTCAAATATAAATTTTGGAATACATCACGATAGGAGGTTTCAAGCATGCCCAGGATAGAACTGGCAGGGAAGACGTATGAGGTGGATGAAGACGGGTTTCTCCAGGAGCTCGATGAGTGGAGCGAGGAATTCGCCCAGGCCTATGCGAAAGAGGAAAGCATCGAGGGGACATTGACGGAAGAACACTGGAAAATTATCAACTATCTGCGGAATTATTTTCAGAAGTTCGGCATAGCGCCCATGATCCGCAAGCTCTGCAAGGAAAACGGCATCGACATGAAAAAGCTCTACGAGCTATTTCCGACAGGGCCCGCCAAGGGGGCCTGCAAGCTGGCCGGACTATCGAAACCGACCGGGTGCGTCTGATGACAGGTTCAGAATTCATTGCCGGCATATTCCCTTATATCGCCGTCGCGTTTTTCCTGATGGGAACGGCATGGCGGTTTGTGCGCTGGCTGTCCCTGCCGCCCCACGTGAAATGGACATTATATCCAGTGCCGGAAGGACTCACTGGCCAGTTGAGATACATGGCGAAGGAAATGTTCACCTTCGAGACCCTTTACAAATTCAACCGCCGCCTCTGGTTCGGGTCGTTCTCTTTGCACATGGCGATGGTGGGGTTTGCAGTCTTTTTCATCCTGTACCTTTCGGGATGGTCAACGATATTCGCCGTACAGGTATGCCTCTCGGTCATCTTGATTGCCGCAATCTATATCATCGGTCTCAGGATCTACGACAAAAATCTTAGACTCCTTTCAAACTTTGAGGAGTTCTTCAATCTTGTATTTCTGGCTGTCGTAGGCGCGGCATGCCTCGCGGCGTCGATGCCTTATGTTCCCGATTCTCTTCGTCTGTACTTTTGGGGGTTGACGGAATTCCGGCCCGATGTGTCATTCCTCTCCACTGTCCATATTCTGGCCGTGTTTCTGGGAGGACTTTTTTTAATGTATCTGCCATTCAGCAAAATGATCCATTACGTTTCCAAGTACTTCACCTATCACCATATCAACTGGCAGAAAAAATGACAGCAGAGCATATATGACCAAAGAGAACGAGCAGAACCAGGAGAAAGACCCCAAATACCCATTCCGCAGCGAAAAGCTCCTTCCACGTGAGGAGCGGGTAGTGCGTTTCCTCTCGACCCTCCAGGATATCCTGGGCGCAAAGATCTACAACCTGCCCCTGGAGACGTATCTCGGCACCTGTGCCAAGTGCAATAACTGCGCCGAGCAGTGCCAGGTCTACCAGACCTCACGGGATCAGCGGGATCTGCCCGCCTGGCGGTCCGACCTCCTCCGGAAGGTATACAAAAAATACTTTACCACCTCGGGAAAGCTCTTAGGCAGGCTCGTGGGTGCAGAGGCGCTTACGGAAGAAGACATCGACAACATGGTGGATGCCTTCTACCGTTGCAACATGTGCCGGCGCTGCGGCGTCAACTGCCCGTTGGCCGTGGACAACGCTTTGGTCACGCGAGTTGGCCGGGTAATACTGGAGAGTCTCGGTTTCGTCCCCACTAATATGACAGTGAGCACCAGGGCGCAGCTGGGCGAGGTAGGCAATACGTCCGCCATTCCCAAGGCGGCCTTCATAGATACCCTCGATTTTTTGGAAGAGGAACTGCGGGACGAGACAGGCATCGCCATCCCCATCCCCCGCGACGTAGAAGGCGCTGAATTCTTCTTTGCTGCCCCCGTGAGCGACTACATCATGGAGGCGGATACCCTCCTGGGCATCGCAAAGATGTTTTATGCTGCCGGGGCAAGCTGGACCGTCAGCATGGAGAACTTCGATGCCATCAATTACGGACTCTTCTACAGCGACGCGGATCTGGAGAAGGTCCTCAACCGCCTCCTGGAAGCTGCCAACAGCCTGAAAAGCAAAACCATCGTTATCGGTGAATGCGGTCACTCTACGAAGACGGCTCTCCTGTTCCAGAAGGTCTACGGACGATCAGAGTATCAGGACATAAAAGTCAAAAGTATTCTGGAGGTCAGCTACGGCTTTTTGAAGGAAGGAAAACTGGCGTTTGATTCGACAAAGAACCCGGAGACGATCACCTACCACGACCCCTGCAACCTGGGGCGCGGGTCGGGGATCTACGAACAGCCGCGGGAACTCCTGAAGGCGGCGGTGATGCATTTCGTCGAAATGACGCCGAACCGGCAGATGAACTATTGCTGCGGCGGCGGCGGCGGGCTTGTGGTCGTGGAGGATTTGCACGATTGGCGGATGTCCACCGCGGGGCAGAAGAAGGTGGAGCAACTCCGCGCGACAGGCGCGAAGCTCGTCTGCGCCCCCTGCGCCAACTGTAAGAAACAGATCCGGGAACTTGTCCATGCCCATAAACTGGATATGGAAGTCGTGGGACTCCACGATCTTCTCGGAAAAGCCATCGTTTTATCGGGGAAGGCGTAAAATAATAACGGCGGTGAAAAGGTAACAGATAATGAACATGGTCTTTTCTCTTCTTGCCATCGTGATCTTGATCTTTATCGCCATGGGCGGGGCCGTGCTCGCGGGACTGAAGCCCGTCTTTTTTGTCGTCATCCCCTGCAGCGCCTTTGCCGTTTTTGTGGCAGGCTTTATCTACCGCATTTTGTCCTGGGGAAGACTGCCTGTTCCCTTTTCCATACCCACGACCTGCGGTCAGGCAAAATCCTTGCCCTGGATCAAGAGCGATTATCTGGAAAGCCCTCCGTGCACCGCCACTGTCATCGGCAGGATGGCACTGGAGGTTCTCCTCTTCCGTTCGCTCTTCAGAAACACCCGGCTGTATCTCTACGATGAGCGCCCCGTCTATGCGAGCGCTAAGTGGCTCTGGTTTTTCGCGCTTCTCTTTCACTGGTCTTTGCTTGTAATTATTTTGCGGCACATGCGTTTCTTCATCGAGCCCGTTGCCCCCCTCATCAACGGCCTTGCAGCCATAGACGGTTTTTTTGACATTGCCATACCGACATTTTTTTTGAGTGATGCAGCGATAATTCTGGCATTGACATTCCTCTTCCTGCGGAGGGTGGTTGTCCGAGAGCTCCGCTACATCTCTCTTTTCACCGATTATTTCGCCGTTGCTTTAATCCTGGGTGTCGCGATTACGGGCATCCTTATGAGGAATTTTTTCCCCGTCGATATCGAACAGGTGAAGACAATGGCCCTGGGTTGGGTGACATTTGCGCCCTATGTCCCCAAAGAAATGAGCGCCCTCTTTTATATTCACCTTCTTCTCGTCTCAGTCCTCCTGGCATGGTTTCCTTTCAGCAAGCTCATGCACATGGGGGGAGTATTTCTCAGCCCGACGCGGAATATGGCCACCGACAGCAGGATGCACCGGCACATTAATCCCTGGAATGCGCCCGTCAAGGTTCACACCTACGAGGAATATGAGGATGAATACCGGGACAAGATGAAAGAGGCAGGACTGCCTCTGGACAAGGAGTAGAGATGTCCTCTATCAAGATACCCAAACCTGAGGAGATGATGCGGATCAGCTACAAGCCGCCACGAACGCCGTGGATGGACACCCCTGTTGATTTCCGGCCGGGGACATGGAGCTACAGCGGAGCCGCCAAGAATCTCATCTACCTCGATTTGCCGAACCCCAGGGCCTGGCAGCCATACGAAGAGGATTGGAAACTGCCGGCTAACTGGAAAGAGATCATCCTCGAAGGGATGAGGGAGCGTCTGGATAAATACCGTTCCTTCAGGCTCTTCTTGGACCTATGCGTGCGGTGCGGCGCCTGCGCTGACAAGTGTCACTTCTACATCGGCAGCGGCGATCCAAAGAATATGCCCGTCCTGCGTGCGGAGCTCCTGAGGTCCGTCTATCGCCGCTACTTCACAGAATCGGGAAAGCGCTTCGGCAGGCTCGCCGGCGCGCGCGATCTGACCGTGGATGTTCTCAAGGAGTGGTTTTACTACTTCTTCCAGTGCACGGAGTGCCGAAGGTGTTCAGTGTATTGTCCTTTCGGCATCGACCAGGCGGAAATCACCATAATGGGCAGGGAACTCCTCAATCTCGTCGGGTGCAACATCAACTGGGTCATCGAACCCGTGGCGAACTCCTTCCGGACGGGAAACCACCTCGGCATCCAGCCCGGCGGTGTCAAGGACATGCTTGAATTCCTGGCGGAAGATATCGAAGAACGCACCGGCGTCAAGGTGGAAGTTCCCATCAACAAGAAGGGTGCGGACATTCTCTTCATCACGCCTTCCGGCGACTACTTTGCCGACCCGGGGACGTACACATGCATGGGTTACATGATGCTCTTCCACGAGATCGGCCTGAATTATACCTTCAGCACCTACGCCTCCGAAGGGGGGAACTTCGGCCTCTTCACATCCCACGAGATGGTGAAGCGCCTCAACAACAAGATCTATGCGGAAGCGAAGCGGCTGGGGGTCAAATGGATTCTTGGGGGTGAGTGCGGCCATATGTGGCGGGTCATCCATGAATACATGGATACGATGAACGGCCCCGCCGATTTCCTCGAAGAGCCTGTCTCTCCCATAACGGGAACGCTGTTCGAAAACGCCCGGTCCACGAAGATGGTGCATATCGCGGAGTTTACAGCAGACCTGATCAGGAATGGAAAACTGAAACTGGATCCCACGCGGAACGATCATCTGCGGATCACCTTCCATGATTCCTGCAATCCCGCCCGCGGCATGGGACTCTTTGAAGAGCCGCGGTATATTATCAGAAATTCCGTGCGCAATTTCTACGAGATGCCCGAAGATACAATCCGGGAAAAGACCCTGTGCTGCGGGGGCGGCGCCGGTCTCGGCAACGACGAAAACATCGAAATGCGAATGCGGGGAGGCATGCCCCGTGCGATGGCCGTTAAGCATGTCAAGGAAAAGCACGGTGTGAATCAGCTCGCCTGCATGTGCGCCATCGACCGCTCGACCCTGACCTCGTTGATGGAGTACTGGGTGCCCGGCGTGACGGTGGCAGGTATCCACGAACTGCTGGCCAATGCCCTTGTCATGACGGGTGAAAAAGAGAGAACGACGGATCTTCGCGGAGAGCCGCTCAAGGAAAGAACAGACGATGAAGCTCTATAACCGGGGGATAATTATCGCGGGGATCGTGGTCTTTTTGGCCGTGGTTACCTTTCCGTTCTGGTATGACCGGGGGAAAACTTTTGCCCCGCCGGCAATCGAGCTCGACACGCCTGCAATACAGAATCTTGCGGAAAAACGCTGTGTAGAGGACACCGCCTTCATGCGGGACAATCATATGAAACTTCTGGCATCGTGGCGGGAGAGCGTGGTACGGAAAGGCAATCGCCTGTACACGGCAAAAGACGGAAGGGTATTTGAAATGGGTCTTACCAGCAACTGCCTTACGTGTCATGAAAATAAGTCTCGTTTCTGCGACCGTTGCCATGATTATGCCGGGGTCAAGCCGAACTGCTGGAACTGCCATATCAACCCCGAGGAGGTCCTGTGATGGCGCCCACCCGGAGGGAGTTTCTGATTATAGCTGGCCTCTCAGCCATCGGCGCTGCCTGCCCGCCCCTGGGCAGGATCATCGCTAAAGAGACACCGTCATCGCGAGCTATTCTGCCCGGCGCCCCGGGGAGCGTCACGGCCCTCACGGCGAAGCGCTGGGCAATGGTGGTGGACACGCAGAAATGCTACGACGGCTGTACAGACTGCATTACTGCCTGTCACGAAGCGCACAATGTCCCGGATATAAGGAATCCCAAACATGAGGTCAAATGGATATGGCCGGAGCGGTTTGAGAAGGTCTTTCCTACGGAGAGCCATGCCCGCATTCACGAGGTAGTCCGGAAACAGATTATACCGGTTCTCTGCAACCACTGTGACAACCCGCCCTGTGTGAGAGTCTGCCCCACTGGGGCCACATTCAGACGGACGGACGGCATCGTGATGATGGATTCACACCGATGTATCGGATGCAAGATATGTCTCGCTGCCTGTCCCTTCGGGGCGAGAAGCATCAACTTCGTAAATCCCCGTCCCTTCATCCGCAAGCTCAACCTCGATTTCCCGACGCGGAGCAAGGGAGTGATCGAGAAGTGCAATTTCTGCGAGGAACGCCTGGCACGGGGTATTCGCCCGGCCTGTGTCATGGCCTGCCCGGAAAAGGCCCTGTTCTTCGGGGACGTGGATAATCCCCGATCGAAAGTCTGCCAGATTCTCGACAGGCATTTCTCCATCCGCCGGAGGGCGGAGCTGGGAACGAAACCGCAGGTCTATTATATTTTGTGAGGATGTAATGCTGGAAAAAGCGCTGACAGGAAGCCGCAGATACATAGGACTGGTGGCAGTTCTCCTTGCTCTCTTCGGGATGGGTGTGTATTTCTACCTCCGCCAGCTTGAGTACGGCCTGGGTCTCACCGGCATGAGCCGCGATGTCTCATGGGGATTGTACATCTCCCAGTTCACCTTCCTCGTCGGGATCGCCGCCTCGGCGGTGATGGTCGTCCTGCCTTACTATCTGCATGACTACAAGGCCTTCGGAAGGATCACCGTCCTCGGGGAATTTCTTGCCATAGCGGCGGTAATCATGTGCGTCACCTTTATCTTCGTCAATCTCGGCCAGCCCGCGCGGGTCCTGTATGTCATGTTCTATCCATCCCTCACGTCGGTGCTCTTCTGGGACATGGTGGTTATCAGCGTCTATCTCGTGCTCAACGTCGTCACGGGCTGGACGGTTCTCTCCTGCGTGAAAGAAGGCGTGCCGCCGCCGGCCTGGATAAAGCCCTTTATCTATCTCTCCATCCCCTGGGCCATCAGCATCCATACTGTGACGGCCTTTATCTATGCCGGCATGCCCGGCAGGACCTTCTGGCTAACGGCGATCATGGCGCCCCGGTTCCTGGCCGCAGCCTTCGCTTCCGGCCCGGCGCTGTTGATACTTTTGTGCTTCGTGCTGAAGCGTTTCGGCGGGTTCGATGCCGGAAAAAAAGCGATCGACACTCTGGCGAATATCGTGACCTATGCCCTCATTACGAGTATATTCTTTGTGCTGGTGGAGCTTTGGACTGTTTTCTACAGTCAGGTTCCGGATGACATGGAGCATTACCGTTTTCTTTTCGTGGGACTGGAGGGCTATAACACCATTGCGCACGGGATGACTGTTGCTGTCATCTCGGCCGTGGCAGCCCTTGTGCTGCTCATCAATCCACGGACCCGGAAGAAGGATTCCTTTCTGGCCGTGGCCTGCGTTTTGGTATTTCTTTCCCTCTGGATCGAAAAAGGCCTCAGTCTGCTGGTGACCGGCTTCGTCCCCTCGCCCCTCGGGCACGTCACCCACTACACCCCCACCGGGCCGGAAGTGGCCATTGCCATCGGCGTCTGGGCCATGGGGTTCCTGATCATCACGGTGCTTTACAAGATTTTTCTCTCCGTCAGGGAGGCGGCAGAACTGGATTGAGATACGTTGAACGGGCAGACGTAAAAACACCTCATGTCGATTCAAGTCCCGGCCTCGGCACCATATAAATCAAGCTTAATCATAGACTTCTTCTGAACTCCACAACCGGACATTTTAGCAAAACATGCTTGAGTTGCATCTAATCCTCAACAGCCTTTTTGCTCTTGATATTCAACTTCCGTTTTAATACATTCAACTCATCCCAAAACGAGTTCTTATCAATAAATTATTTGATTATAACCGGTTAGCAGTGATATAATAAATGATCTTAGGGCGAAAGCTTACGTGTCAAAATAGGGAAAGAAGGATGGAATCACAAATTATGGCAAGGCTAATCATCACCAGAACAATTCAGGTATTTGTAATCTGCTTTCTATTATCTCAGTTCTTGATTGGAGCGCAGGCTCAAGATGCACGGAAACAGGATATTCAAAGGCAGATGGGAAGTCTTGTAAGCCTTCTCCAGCCCTCTGCCAAGCAGAAAGTTTCCCAGGCAGCCCGGGTACTGGAGGATAAAATCTTTTCTTCTACCAGAAAGGTTGATTTTTATGCATCTTCGGTCTCAGCCATCAAGAGCCAGTTCGGAGATTTGTCCTCTCAAGATATTGATGCGCTTGTTTCCTTGGTGATGTTTGAGGTCATGAAATCAGAGGAAGAAGCTCTAAAAGAAATCATGGATGAAATGCATAAAATGAATCAAGCGAAAGAGAAGCAGCGGGAATATATAGAAAGCCTGAAAAAGCAGAAAGCTTCCTACAAAGACAAATTAAAAGAATCACGCGAGAAAGCCAACACGCCACAATTAACACAGAATAGACCTGCCATGGCAAAAATATCACGGGAAATGGCCGCGACCCGCCGCCTGAACATAAAATACACCAAGACACCTAAACTGCCTCCCCCTAAAGACGTGCGACAAATGTCAGCTTCTCAACTGGAGGAAGAAATCCGAAATGCAGAAGCAAACATGAATTCTATTGGAGACATGTCAACGTTACAGCAGCTCGAGCTACAAGACACGCTGCAAAAGGAACAGCAGTTCATTCAAACGATCTCAAATATTATGAAAATGCAGCAAGATACCATGAAGAGTATCATTCAAAATCTCAAATAAGCCATTCCAGAAGCATCCTGTCTTTTATGCACAATTAAAATTTCTTTCTTTCAAGTAAACTGCCCCGCAGCAGAGCTTCCTAATCAACATTTCAATCAATAGTAAATACAGGATATGTTACGTATAGGTAGGTGTTGTTAATAGTCATCCGCCTCAATCGGCACTTAACAATTTCTGTTGCTTCAAATCTGAAAATCTGTAAAAATATGTTTATCGGTACTTTCTCACAGTCTCAATTAAGGCGTTATAAGTGACATGAGAAAAGATATTAGAGATAAGCTCCAGAAATCAAACTTCGATTTTATCATTCGGAAGATTCCTTTTTTATCCTGCCTCTCAGAAGATGAATTAGCCAATCTGAGGAAGGATGTTGTTGAGAAACACTTTAAGAAAAATCAGGTCATCCTGTACGAAGAGGATACACTCAATTACCTCTACTTTGTTTATTCCGGCAAGGTAAAGGTCATTCAGCTCAGCGCGGAAGGCCAGGAGAGAATCGTTGCCATTCGAAAGAGAGGAGAATTCTTCGGTGAGATGGCCATACTCGACGGCATGACCGCACCAGCCACAGTCGTCGCTATGGAGGAAACAAACGTCGGATTCATCTCAGCAAAAGATTTTCAAAGCCATCTATTGCAGAATAGGCAAGTACTGATGGAGATTATATCCATGCTCTGCTCACAGTTGAGAGAGGCATGGCTGATGCTCAAGGTGTTGAGCTTTGCCGGCGCAGAGCAGCGGATAAGAGTGATGCTGAAAAATGTTGGCGACCAGTTCGGGGTCAAGGATCAGAGAGGAATAATTATCAACTTAAGACTCAGACACAAAGACATTGCCGAACTTGCAGCTACCGCGAGAGAAACGGTCACCCGCTCCCTCAAACGATTTGTTCAGTCGGAAGAGATTGAAATTTTAGAAAACAAACATATTCTTCTGAAGCCCGCCTTTTTCAAAAAGATTGACCTGTAAAGACTTTCCGGCAAATATTCTCAGCGCTGTTGCGCTTTCAACTCTCCCGGTTTGAGCATCGCGTAAGCGAAGCGCATCACCGGTGTAGGCACATTTTTCTCCGCGCCCATGCGCACAACGACGCCGATCAACGACTCCAGCTCGGACGGCTTCCCGGCCTCCACATCACGCTGCATCGACGGCTTTATGCCTGGTGCGCTGCTTTCAATGAAGGCTTGCGTCTTGGCGAGTATGTCGGCATCAAGTTTCACGCCTCTGGCTCTCGCTACTGCCGCCGCTTCGCCGATAGCCTCGCCGAGCACAGCACGCGCTTCCGGCACACCGCGGTACTCACCGAACGTCACGCGCGTCAGGCTGCCCATGGCGCTGACGGATGCAATAAAAACGAATTTCGTCCACAGGACTTTCAGGATATTGTCGCTTACTTCAACTGCCGCGCCGGTTTCCTTAAGTAGATCGTAAACGGAAGTCAGCCGCGGTGTCGTCTTTCCGCTGAACTCACCCAACGCGATGCGGCGGAATTCACTGTACTGGCCGATCACGCCCGGCGCTTCGATTGCTGCGGAAAGCCACGTAGCTCCCCCCAGCACGTGATCCATTCCCACCACCTCGCCGATGCGATCTGCCGCGTCTACGCCGTTCTGGAGTGGAACTACCACTGTGTCCTTGCCGACCATGGGTTTGATCGCCTTTGCCGCTTCGTCGGTCTGATACGTCTTTGTTGCAAATATTATGAGGTCAACCGGTCCGACGTCAGCAGGTTTGTCAGTTGCCTTGGCCTTCGAGACTTGGAAATCGCCGTGGACGCTCTTCACTTGCAGGCCTGTCTTGCATATTGCCTGAAGATGCGCACCGCGGGCAATAAACGTCACATCCTTGCCTGCCTTCGCAAGCAGCCCTCCGTAGTATCCTCCAACTCCGCCTGTTCCCATGATTGCGATTTTCATATGCACCTCCCAGATGACTGACTACGATTACATCGTATCAGCTATTGTAATACATAAATAATTTTTCACAAATAGAATCTTAGAACTTGATCAGACATTAAGCAGTCTTAAAATGTTGTGACATACGATATTTTCGAAATCCTCTTTCCCGAGGCTCATCCCTTTTACTTCCTGAAGCTCGCCGCCGGGCGTACCGAAGGGGAAATCGCTTCCGAAAAGGATTCTCCTGCTTCCATACCTGTCCATGAATTGTGCAATCTCCCGTCCCGAGGCAAGCGCAGTATCGGCATAGACGGTTTCGTCATCCCAGATCCTTGACTTGAAGAGTGCGGAAAAGCCGCCGTTCAGTCCCCCCATGTGAGGAATGATGATTGTGGTTTTTCCATTTACTCTTCTTATGAAAGAGCGGGTGTTCGCGAAAGATTCTTCCAGGACAATGGGAAGCTTCAGACGATATGCCTCCTGCAAGAATGTCTCACAGAGCGGATCGTCGTAATGATAAACCGGTTCGTATTCGTGGCGATGCCACTTAATTGCCTTGTAACCTTTCTTCAGCTCGTCCTTCCTGAAGTCGTTCCATACAAAGTAATAGGAAAAGAAATTCTCGTGGGTTCGCTGGATGTCCAGCACATACTGGTTGGCGTGCTCTCTGCAGGTGACCCAGGCGAAATTGTCTTTGAAGTCATAGTCGTACCTGTCATAGATATCCTCCACCGGTGCAAAAAGGCATGCCCCCTGGATTCCCGCGGAATCAAGGTATCTCTTGATGTCCTCAAAGGGCAGATTGGAATTCTGGATACCGCAGTGCATATGGGAATCAATAATCTTTGTACTCATCTATCATTCCTTAAGCCCCGCTTTGTATAAAGGGGACTGTTTCCTAATGTCATTATTCCCCATCCCTCTTTCATAAGGGGGGTGAGAAAGAAAGCAAGAAAACGTAAAACCCCGTCCTCATGTGAATTCGAGAAACGGGGTCTTACGGAAGAGCAGGGAATCACAACTATCAGACTGAATCTAAATTACTTTTTTTTGGCCTTGGCGGCAGGCTTTTTCCCGGCCTTCTTCTTGACAACCTTCTTTGCAGCTGCTTTCTTGGCTTTTGCTGCGGGCTTTGCTTTTTTCTTCGCCTTGGCGGGGGCCTTCATTTTGACCATTTCCTCATCACAGCAAATAAGTCCACCCACTACACAGCCGCACTCTTCGTCTACGACGATGACAAGGTCGCATACTTCACACGTCAAATAATCTCCTTCTTTCAAAGTTGCCATTCTCTTCACCCTCCTCTAAAATTGTTTTTTCCCAGTCGCTGACAGACCGGCTCAGTAATCATATACAAGTTATTTTATATTACGCATGATGATTGTCAAGACATTATGCAATTTATTTTTTGGGAAAAGATCCTGTGCGCTATCAAACTCTACGAGTATGCAAAAAAATGTTCTGCTATGATGATTGTATGTTTTTCACAAAATCGTTGATAACTGCCGCGATTATTGACGGCTGTTCCATAGGGATGAGATGTCCCGCATCCTTAACAATAACGTGAGAGCCCTTCTTCAGCATGGAGACAATCCGCTTGAAGTCAACAAAGTTCTTAGTGTCACTACGCTCTCCCTCGATGACAAGGACAGGACACGAAACCTCAGGCAGCAGAGGCCACGGGTTATATTGCGCACCGCCCATGAAGAGACCTGCTTCCATTTCGGGTTTACAGACCAATTGAAGCCCGCCCCCCTCTTTCGGTTCCATGCCATACGCAACATAGAGCTCAAGCATTTCATCGTTCCATTTCTTGAAGAGCTCTCTCGATCTGAGATAGTCCATGGCCTCTGACTCGTTCTTCCAGTAGTTCCTCCGTTTAATTGCCAGGGAAGCCAGGGGATGGTCTTTTACGGTAATTTTGACGCGATAGAAATCATCGGAGAGGAGGATGGGCTCTATCAGGACCATGCCTTTTGCTTTTACGGCGTGGGCCGCATTTGCAATCGTGCAAATAGTCGCTCCCATAGAGTGTCCCACGAGGAATGCATCGTCGATATCGATGCTGGCCAAAAGAGCGGCAATGTCTCTCGCAATCTTTGCCCAGCCGAGACCGCCCTTTTCAGGATCTTCTATCCGGTAGTCGCACATATACGGGGCGATGATCCTGTATGATGGATATAATTCTCTTGCGATAGGGTGCCATAGCCAGGGCGTAAAACCCGTCGCGTGAAGAAGGATTAGTGTGGGCCCACGGCCGTCATATAAGAGATACGGCAGGTCGGTATTACCAACATCCTGAGTCATCAATACGGGCATCACCGGGCCCTTCGCGGTGGCAGGCATATCAATATCCCCTTCCTTCCATTATGAGCAACTGACACTATTACCTCACATCGATATTATCAATGCAAGAAATTTTGAAGCTCTCCGCAGCAAGCTGCGGAGAATCTTCGATTCTTAAGGAACAGCAGTTCGTCATTCGCTCGCTACCGAATTCAATCCATCTCGCCAAAAGAGGGAACGATTCTCAAGAGGCGGGCAAATGTGAATGCCGCTATGATATATAGCAAAACGGCTATCAGAATAATGGATTTGAAACCCCAACTAATGGCGATTAACACTGTCGCCGAACTTCCGATAACGGAGAAGAAACCGTTTATGCTCCACGCCCAGGGGATGAGGCTTCCCCGTCCTGTCGCCAACGCGCTCAGCCCCAATGGAAAGGGGATGCCCATGGGAATGGCGAGGGGAGCAATGAGTAGACTGCAGAAAAGCATTCTCAGCCAGAGAGGAAGCCACGCAAGGACATCATGCAGCCATCGGTCGGCGGTAATGAAAATGATGCCCACGAGACCAATGGCAAGTACGGACCAGAATATGTGTCTGGATTTGATGGGACTGACATTCCCTGCAATCAGGCTCCCTATCCCTGAATAGACGAGGAATGAGCCGATTACGACGCTTGCGGAGAAGATGGGATCATAAAGATAGCGGATGAATTGCTGGAGAAGGGATATCTCCAGGAACATATATGCCAGTCCGAGAGAGCCAAAATAAATAATAATCGATGTAAGACCCCTGTAGGAAGGAATAATGAACGGCATGGGAGCCAGGATGAAAATTATGCCTAAGAAAAAAACGACGCACGCCGTTATCCATACCAGTATATATCCCCAATCCAGGAAAGGAATCAGGGCGCGGTTGGACGAACCGAGATATTCCTTGAGCATTTCAATTTTAAAAAAGTGAGAAAAGAAAGGCCTGTCGTCTGTGGCCGGTCTTATATAATAAGGATATGTATCGTAGAACATTTTTCTTTCCTTAGATAACAGGCTGATTGCTGCAGAATAAAAAGGGTCGCCTTCAAACTTATTAAAAATATTTGTCTCTTTTTCTGTAACTCCTGGATAATAGGAAATATCGAAAAGATGTGCTTTGCAGAATTCCTTTATGGCTTCCGTCTCTTTCTCGTGAAAGCTGCCGTGTTTCATAAGAAGCGTGGCGGTTTGCCAGCTCCTGATCATGACGATCGATTGGGCAGGTGCGTTTTTGGCGCCCTGTTCAATAGCCTCCATAGCCATGGCGAGAAGCTTGATGTTGTCCCGCGGAGGATTCTTGATCCATGTGGAGATGGAGAGTATACCCTCAGGCGTGAGGCGCTCCATGCATAGCCTCAATGCCTCCGTGGTAAAGAGATAGTTTTCATTGAGGGAATAAACACCGGCAGACGCGGCTCCCATGGACTCCAGGAGGCTGATCTCTATGAGATCAAAACGTTCTTCCGTTCTTTGTAAATATCCCCGCCCCTCTTCGACAAAAGCATGAGTATCCGCGGAACTATAAATATCTCCGCTGAATATTTTATATGGTCCTTGCATCAGATGGACGATGTCCCTGTTCATTTCCACAACGGAGATGCCCTTCGCAGCGTGTTGCCTGGCATTGAGTATTTCCGTTCCGGAGCCGCCGCCGATAATGAGCACGTCAGGGTGATTTAGAATCTTATACGCGACTGAGTTGGTGCGGTAATCCATGAAGCGGACGTCATTTAAATTGCCGGAGAATTCATTTATTGCGCCAACCGTGTTTCCATCGAGAAAGAGCCCCTTCTGTCGGGGCAGCGGGTATGGACAGTTTAAACTCAGATCAGGGAGATAATGGTAGGCAGGGGTGTCCAGTACTGTAACGAGCCCAAGAGGGCCAAAGCTTTCCTTTTCTTTTTTTGCGGCCATGAGATTTTCAGCCTGGGCGAGTTCTTTGAAATTGCTCATCGGGAGCGGCAAGGAACGGAACAAAAAAATATAGATGAGTATCGTTGCAACACCGGCAACTAAGACGGTTCCCTGCCGCACATAACTCGTGCTCCCTCCCAGGGCCGCAAAAATTGTGATTAGCGTAATCGCAAACGTAATTTCATAAGGTCCGATGTGAAAAAAAGTGAGAAGGACAATCAGGCTCCCCAGACCTGAGCCTGCCAGGTTGGCAAAATATATTCTATGGATGTAATTGGAAGCGACCACGAAGCTGACTCCGATGCACAGGGCGCCGAGAAAAAAAGGGATGAAGATGGAAAGGCTGAGGTAAAGGAGGCGGACTATTTCATGCTTGTCCCAGATAATCATTAGAGGATTGAAGGCAATCATCCGGTTCAGATAGATGTTCATCCAGATCGACAATATGAAAAGAAGAGGGCAGGAAAACAGGATAAGCGGGAAGTTATCCTTAAGTGTTCTCCGGAAAAGAAAGATGAAAGTGCCGCTCGCCCCGAAGCCCAGAAGGGCAATGCTGATGATGAGATAAGCGAAATGATACCAGTATTGTATGGAGAACATCTTGAACAGCAGAATCTGGTAGGAAATGAGGGCTGCGGAAATAAAAAAGACGGAAACCTGAATACGTCTTATTGACAGTTGGGCAGCCATAGTCAATTGTGCCTGCCGGTCAGGGGAACGAAACGCACCGGTATCAGGTTTCTCGTAGTTACATTTCCATCTTTATCCTTGGTTACCAGGATAAGATTCTGAATCAGGAAGGAGCCTCCCACCGGGATGACCATCCTGCCATTATTCTTGAGCTGTTCTATGAGGGGCGGTGGAATATGACCGGCCGCTGCGGTGACTATGATAGCATCAAACGGTGCATATTTATTCCAGCCGAAGTAGCCGTCACCGATTGCGACTTCAACATTGTGGTAGCCTAAATCGTTCAGACGGACGGCGGCAGACTTTGCCAGTTCAGGGATAATTTCGATTGTATATACCTGCTTGACGATGGGGGAAAGGATTGCAGCCTGGTAACCCGATCCCGTGCCGACTTCCAGAACCCTGCTGTTCTTAGTCAGATTCAGGATCTCCGTCATGTACGCCACAATATATGGCTGGGAGATGGTTTGTCCATATCCGATGGGCAGGGGGCTGTCGTCATAGGCCCTGTTCAAATAATTTTCCGAAACGAATTTATGGCGCGGCGCTGCCATCATCGCCTCTATCACACTGCGGTCTTTGACACCCCTTTCCATAATCTGGTATTTCACCATGGCCAGCATTTGTTCCTGGAAGTCGTTATCGGTGAACTTAGCGGCGTGCGCACGGGGACATGCTGATTGGATTGATAAAACAGCGATGACGATGAGAATAGAAAGCGAACTAAATAGAATCCTGGTGGGCCTGTTCATAAATACTCTAAATATTTACTGTCAGTCCGGCCGAAAAGTATTCTGCCAAATATATAACGTAATACTGAACTGGTGCGTAAGTCCGGAAAAAGACGAATAGGAAATCTGATCTCAATAGAGTGAAAAGAGACAATGCTCATGTGGCTACGACAACAGATGCGTTATCAATATGATTCAAAAAACAAATACAGCAGCGGCTACGACCGTGGTATATCCTGCATTTTTTACAATCGCAGACTGGGTCACATTGCGTGTCCTGACTATCTTGCCGCTGATCTTAAATATCTCCTTCTTGTCGTCCCAGCTTTCATCAACATCAAAATCAATGCCCAATGTGGATGCCAGCATTGCGGCGGCGAGGTCTTCAGCATAATCCCCGGCCTGCTTCTCCGTCTGACCGAATGCATGATGTTCACTTATATACCCATAAGATGCTACATCTGCCGGGACGGCACATCCAACGGACGCAGCCAGGAGTCTCTTCGGTTCATTACTGCAACAGCGGCTCATGACACAGAAGGTCATTGCGCCGGGAACCATTTCCTTCAGACCCTGGGCCCTTGATACCATCTTGCAGTGTGGCGGGAATATGCTCGATACCTGAACAAGGTTGAATTTTTCTATGTCTGCGTCCCTCAGGGCTCGCTCAAATGAGTGGAGTTCATCCTTATGCGTGCCGGCACCCTTTGTAAAAAAAATCTTCTTGGGAACAAGATATTCCATCTCCCCCCTCCTAAAATTCATTGTCCCCTGTTAGCGGGTCGAGCCGTGACATTATCGTTACGATAACGGGTATTGGTAGGCTCATTTATCAGCTTGTGAATGATATGTCAATAATAAGGATGATTACTTCGCTGCCGCTTTTTTTAGTGTTACAAAGAAGCTCATTTCTCCTCTCTTGATTAGCATTAAGATGGTTCCCTCCTGTGATTCCTTCTTGATTTCGCTCTGAAAATCTTTCATGGAGGAAATTTTTGCTTTGTTGATCTGTAGAATTATATCCTGGATCTTCAGCCCGGCGTCATCAGCAGGGCTCCCGTCGCGCACCTGGGAGATTATGACCCCGCCCTTTTCGGTAAGGCCAAGATGCTTTGCCATATCAGGGGTGATTTCTTGAACTGCCATGCCGTAGTACTCGCGGGTCTTGCCTTTGCGGGCTATTTCTTTTTCGCCTTTCCTTTCACCAGCTATAACGGGGAGTACCTTCTCCTTCCCATCCCGCAGAATCTTCACCGTAATTTTTTCCCCGACCGTGAGGGCTGCGACGACTCTCATCAGTTCGTGAGAGTCCTGAATCTTCTTCCCCGCTATTTCAACGATTATGTCACCCGCTTTTATACCGGCCTTGTCAGCAGGATCGCCCTCAAAGACATGACCCACGAGGGCGCCTTTCATGTCCTTCAGCTTCATATTTTCGGCAATGTCTTCCTTAATATCCTGTATGGAAATTCCCAACCAGCCACGGGTAACTCTGCCCTTCGTTTTGAGGTCGGCGAGAATACTTTTTGCCGTATTAATCGGTATGGCAAATCCGATCCCGTGTCCCTGAGCAACGATGGCGGTATTGATGCCGATGACTCTGCCTTCCATATTGAAGAGAGGGCCGCCACTGTTGCCTGGATTTATAGAAGCGTCCGTTTGAATAAAATTATCATACGGCCCTGAACCTATGACGCGTCCCTTGGCACTCACAATTCCCGCTGTGACCGTGTGTTCCAGACCGAAGGGGTTGCCGATGGCAAATACCCACTCACCTATCCTCAGTTTATCAGAATCGCCGAACTCAACGACAGGAAGGCTGCCCTCCGGTTTTATCTTTATCAGGGCAATATCGGTAGTGGGATCTTTACCTTTAACTTCCGCATCATATTCCTTACCGCCTGCAAGTTTCACCTTTATCTTATCGGCTTTCTCGACAACATGATTATTCGTAAATATATAGCCGTCACTGGATATGATGAATCCTGAGCCAAGACTCCTCTGTTTGAATTCCCTTTCCGGCGCCTCTTCAAAAAATTCTCTGAAAAGGTCGTCCCTGCCGAAAAACCTCTGGAAAGGCATATCGTTTCCAAAAGGCGAGCCCGCTCGACCTTTAACGATAGTCGTTGTGCTGATATTTACCACCGTGGGGCTCCACTTCTCCGCCAGATCGGCAAAAGACACCGGTTCCCTGACAACCTTTTCTGCCGGGGCGGCAAAGGCCTTATTGGCGCTCAGTTCCGCAGGCAAGGAATCGAAATCTGCAAGGAGAATGAAGGGCAGCAAAATCAGAAAAGGAATGAAGATAAAGAGTTTCTGTAACTTACTCACCATATTTACTGTTGAACCTCCCTGATGCAAGAAATGACAGTTCAGAATGGCAAGAAAAATGCGCTGAGGAGAAATTCCTGGTATCAGTATCTGGCCGATCACCTATCGGCTCTTACACGCCTCAAGTGCCTCCGTAACCAATTTTTACCTTGCCACCCTCCAGGATGACGGGAACTTGCCGAAGGCCGCCTGAAAGCTTGAGCATCTCCTGCAAATTTGCGCTATCAGATGCCACATCTAAGTACTTTGCCTTATTTCCATAGGCCAACCGGGCCTGGTCTGTAAACGGTCAGCCCCCCTTGCCGTAAATGATGATTTCATCCGCCATGATGTTTCCTCCCTAATCATGTATCTGACATAACAGAAAGGCCTCGTTCACCGACCAGTATGATCTCAGTGTGGGTCAGACGGGCAGCTACTACTTTTGCAATTTGATGCATAAACTTAAATCCCAAGGCCTTGTCTGAACTTAATATTTCTTTCACTTTCGCTGAGTCAAGATTAATCAGTTGCGAATCATCGATGCATCGGGCCCCTAAGGTATAAATGTAAGGTTCAACTACTGCCGACCATCCCATGGCGTCGCCCTTCGTGACAATATCTACAGTCACCTGCATCGGCGGTCTGGTGGGTCCTGCATAGGTATCCAATGTCATGAGAACCTTTCCCTCTTTCAACAGGGACAGATTTTCTGCGGGTTCTCCCTTTTTCCATATCTGGACACCGGCCTTATAAGATTTCTCGGCGGCAATGTCCTCAAATTTCTTTAACTCTTCATCAGTGAACCCTTTGAAAAATCTGTAATTCTTTAGCAGCTCTGTTGAAACCATTCGCGTTTACCTCCTTTCTTATAAAACGGGATAAAACTATATTGTTGTTTTTTCCAAGCTCTGTCATTTTTTATACCAATCTTTTCTTCTTAATACCATAAAAAACTCTTTTCCTGAAAGCCCTGACACGTGAGGGACATATAAAACTATTGCATACCTGAGAAAAAATACCTAATATGAGAAAGTATAATTACTGGAGTCCATGGTTTACATGAGATTGCATAATATCCCCATTTTGCTGGCCCTCATTTTACTTACATCTGCGTGTGCCGGAACTCCTGAGACGATCAGGGATATCCGTGATCTCAAGCAGGACAACCTGTTCTATATAGACAAAACTGCTACTGATCACGGGTTCTTAACCGCTAATGATCAAAAAAAAATGGATACCAATTATGACTCCATGTTTTTTTCCCCCTGGCATCGGGTAAAGGCATTCTACTCCAAGGAGACGGTCGAAGCGGGATTCAAAAAATACAGAGATAATCCGGGCTATGGTGAAAATAGAAGAAAACACGATATGTCATGGATGAGAGATCTGGCTGCCAATGCCCATCTGGAGAATTATCCGAATGCTTGCTTCGCGGCCATTACCATCGATAATTCCGATTTGAGGGTTCTGCCCACACATAAGCCCCGCTTCTACGAATCGAATACCAATCGCGGATATCCCTTTGACAGCCTCCAGGAGTCTTCTGTCGCTGCGAATACCCCCGTTTTCATATCCCACATGACGAAGGATAAGGCGTGGGTCTTAGCGGAAACGCCATATGCCGTGGGTTGGATATCGGCAAGAAATATCGCCCGAGTGGATGGCAATTTCGTAAAAACTTGGGAAACGGGCCGGTACACAGTTATCATAAAGGATAAGATACCTATATACGACGACGAAGGGCGGTTCCTTTTTAAGGTCCCCTTAGGGTCCGTGTTTCCCAAACTTGAGGAAGATACAAAAAACATCAAACTGCTTGTGGCTGTGACGGATCAAGATGGCAAGGCATTTATGAAAAGCGCCATCGTTTCTAAAGACGCAGGGGCTTCAAAACCATTGAGACTGACCAAATTTAATATTGCTAAAATGGCCAATGAGTTGATAAACGAATCTTACGGCTGGGGCGGCTTATATCAGAACAGAGACTGTTCAGCTATGATAAAAGATCTATTTGCACCATTCGGGCTCTGGCTACCGAGGCATTCGGCCGATCAGGCAAAGGAGGGGGGCACATTCATAGACCTCCAGAAACTTTCTCCGAAGGAAAAGGAATTGATGATCCTGAAGCAGGGCATACCTTATCTCACGTTGATATGGCGCAGGGGACACATTATGCTGTATATCGGAAGTTATCAGGGCAGGGTACTTGTTTTTCATAATTTCTGGGGAGTCAGAACAAAGGATTTTCTGGGCAGGGAAACGAGAAAAATAGTCGGTCATGCAGCAATAACAACGCTTCATCCGGGAATAGAATTCCAAGATAGTGATAATCCCGAGAAGGGCTATTTGAATGGCATCCTGGGCATGACCTTGTTAGTAAACCCAGGGAATCCAGAAATATCTAAGTGATGAGACCTTTGAAAATCTGCCCTTGGTGTCATTGCGAGGCGCGTGAGCGCCGCGCAATCTATCTGATGTCAATAGCTTATGAGATTGCTTCACTTCGTTCGCAATGACAAATAGGGTGTTTTTCAAAGGTCTCGTAATGAGAGGAAAATAAAATGAACGGTCTAAATGCAATATTCTCGCCGGAATCTGTTGCTATCATAGGAGCCTCAAATACACCGGGAAAAGTGGGACATGACATCTTTGCCAACATCCTGAGCGGCCACTACCAGGGCACGCTGTATCCTGTTAATCCCAAGGCCAAGTCGATTCTCAGTGTCAAGGCTTATCCTTCGATTACAGAAATACCGGATAAAGTGGATCTCGGCATAATCATTCTCGCTCCCCAGGCTTCTCTTGCCGCAATAGAAGAGGGTATCAAAAAAGGGATAAAAGGATTTGTAATTGTTTCTGCTGGTTTTAGAGAAGTCGGCGGTGAGGGGCTTGAAATCGAAAACAGAATCGTCGCCATGTGCAGAGAAGCGGGGGTTAGGCTCGTTGGGCCCAACTGTCTCGGTGTGATCAATCCGATTCCCACCGTCAGCTTAAACGCCAGTTTCTCTGCCCGCATGCCGGCCCCGGGCAATATTTCTTTTATTTCTCAGAGTGGTGCGCTGTGTACGGCGGTTCTCGATTTTGCCGCAGACAGGGACATCGGTTTTTCAAAGTTCATTTCCATAGGCAACAAGGCCGATGTGGATGAACTGGATCTCTTGCAGTTCTTTCACGAGGATCAGGATACGGCGGTGGTCATGCTTTATATGGAAGAACTGAGGAAGGGTGTCGAATTCATATCAACCGTAAAGGAGATTACCTCAGGGGCGAGACCCACGCCGGTTCTTGCTATAAAGTCGGGGAGGACAATAGCGGGTGCGGCGGCGGCAGCTTCTCATACGGGCGCTTTAGCCGGAACGGAGGCTGTATACGATGCCATCTTCAAGCAGGCAGGTCTCATCCGGGCGGATTCCATTGACGAACTTTTTGACTATGCAAATGTGTTTGCCTACAAACAGGAGAGCAAGCTGGGGAAAAGGGCGAGAGTCCTGCCAAAAGGAAATCGCGTCGCCATCGTCACCAATGCCGGCGGGCCGGGCATCCTGGCAACGGACATGACGGTTTCATCCGATCTCGTACTTGCCGGATTTGAGCAGGAAACGATTGATGATCTGGCAAGCCATCTTCCCTTGACAGCGAACATCCACAACCCCGTTGATATCATCGGGGACGCGCCTTCCGATCGTTACGAGCATGCCTTAAGGGCGGTAATAAAGGATAAAGGAGTCGATGGAGCCCTTGTCATCTTGACTCCCCAATCCATGACAAATGCCCTCGGTACGGCTCAGGCCATTGTCCGCGTTGCGAGAGGGGCTCAGAAACCAATCATATGCTGCTTCATGGGGATTGTCGATGTTTCTGCCGGCGTGAAATATCTGCAGGAGAACGGTTATCCTGTTTACAGGTTTCCGGAGAGCGCAGCGAAGGCATTCGGAGCACTTTACCGATACTCCCGTTGGCTGAACAGGGAACATCTTCCGCAGTTTACCCTGGCGCATGGCAGAGACGAAGCGGTCGGCGTGATTGCCAGATGTCTTGCTCAGGGCAAAATCCAGCTGGGTGAAATGGACAGCGTTGAGCTGCTGAAGTGTTACGGATTTAGTCTCCTGCCGTCACAACTCGCGAAAAACGAAGATGAGGCTGCTGATATCGGAGAAGGTATGGCCTTCCCGGTAGTCATGAAGATTGTTTCCGGGCAGATTCTCCACAAAACAGATGTGAGAGGAGTTGTCCTGGGAATCAAGAGCAAAGATGACGCAAGAAAAGCCTTTCGTGAGATAATCGAGAATGCAAGGAAGTTCAGACCTGATGCCGTAATTGATGGCGTCATGGTGCAAAAGATGGCCACGCAGGGGGAAGAGCTGATACTCGGTATGAACCGGACTACTTTAGGCCCTTTGCTTATGTTCGGTCTCGGAGGAGTCTTTGTCGAGCTTTTTCAGGATGTGGTGTTTCGTCTCGCTCCGATTCTTAGAAATGAGACTCACCGGATGGTTCGAGAGATCAAGGGATACAAACTCCTTACAGGATTTAGAGGGCGGCCGAAAGCAGACATTGAAGCGATTGAGAGGGCTGTGGTGAGTCTATCGAATATGGCCATCAATCATCCGGAAATCAAAGAAATGGATATAAATCCGCTCATAGTTCACGAGGAAGGGAAAGGAACTACCGTTGCCGACTGCAGGATCATTCTTAATATGACATAGCTAAGATTTTTTGAAATAAGGAGGTAGGAAATGGCGAAAGTAGGGGTAGTTTTATCTGGTTGTGGCGTATTCGACGGCGCCGAAATTCATGAATCAGCCCTGACGCTGCTTTTTCTGGACAGGGCGGGGTCCCAAATTATCTGCATGGCCCCTGATGTGGATCAGGTGGATGTCATAAACCACATGAAGGGTGAGGCTGCCGGCGAGAAGAGGAATGTTCTTGTCGAGTCGTCCCGTATCGCCAGAGGGGATATCAAGGACATCAAAGATGTCAAGGCTGCTGATCTCGATGCGCTGGTTTTTCCCGGTGGATTCGGAGCCGCAAAAAATTTGTGCAGCTTTGCCGTGAAGGGAGCAGATTGCACGGTCAATGCAGATGTAGCGAGACTGATAAAAGAAATGCATTCGGCCAAGAAACCCATCGGGTTTGTCTGCATTGCCCCCGTCATTGCGGCAAAGGTGCTGGGCTCATTCAATCCGCAACTGACAATAGGCAATGATAAAGATACGGCAGAGGCGATTGAAAAGATGGGCGGTAAACATGTCGTGTCTCCCGTGGATAATGTCGTGGTGGACCAGAAAAATAAAATCGTAACCACTCCCGCGTATATGCTGGGTCCGACAATTTCTAAAATAGCCCTGGGGATTGAGAAATTAATCAAAGAAGTATTGAAGATGGCAGCCTGAAATCGAGGGTGCACAACTGATACGGATTGACCGTCTTCGTTTTCCTTATTTTCGTCACTGCGTAATTATGAAAGGCCACATGAGTGGCCACCACAGGTATTGTCCATATAATGCATAAGTATAAAATCACCCTTGAGTACGATGGAACCAGCTACAGAGGCTGGCAGTCGCAGAAGAATGCCAGGAGCGTTCAGGACACGCTGATTAATGCGGCGGGAAAACTATTCGGAGAACAGGTGGAAATTCAGGGAGCAGGCCGCACCGATGCGGGAGTGCATGCCCTTGCCCAGGTTGCCCATGTGGGAATAACAAAGCCAGTGCCACTGCGAAAGATACAGGAAGGCCTGAATGACCTGCTTCCCTCCAATATCAATATCATCGATGTTGAGGAAGTCCCCGTCAGTTTTCACGCCCGCCATTATGCTGTAGGCAGAAGCTATATCTATTTAATTTCGAAACACCGCACGGCTTTCGGGAAAAGGTATGTCTGGTGGGTTCGAGACAAGTTGGATGTCAAAAAAATGCAGACCGCCGGTCGTGTCTTTCAGGGTTTTCATGACTTCGTGTCTTTCGCGGATAAGAGGATGGATAAAGACTCATCGACGAAAGTAAAACTTGACACAGTAGAGGTAAAAGAGGTGGATGACTTGATCATACTAAGATTTGTCGGTTCCCACTTCCTCTGGAAAATGGTCAGGAGAATGGCAGGAATTTTGGTGGAAGTGGGGAGAGGAAACCTGACGCTGCAAGATGTTGAAGCAATGCTCGAACAACCATCCGACCTGCCGGCAAAACACACGGCTCCCCCTTCTGGCCTTTTTCTTGAGCATGTTTTTTACGAAGGCGATGCTGAGAAACGGGCGAAGCCGGGTGGGTTATTTCCCCCTC
>Ga0209777_10000180_pt1 | contig 110373 bp, 104 predicted proteins | sample FrelakmetHBP12HB_FD_187147 | JGI IMG/M metagenome (GOLD analysis project Ga0209777, IMG submission 187147) | Freshwater lake sediment microbial communities from the University of Notre Dame, USA, for methane emissions studies -HBP12 HB (SPAdes)... | ecosystem: Environmental > Aquatic >...
AAGACAGAAGATGCCAAACTGGTAGTCGTCAGTGTAGGCACCGCAGCCAGCACTACACGGATTGTCATCGATGAACTTAGAGAGGCAGGGGAGAAGATCGGAATGCTTAAAATCAGATTATTCCGTCCTTTTCCTAAAACCGAAGTGATAAAAGCCCTCAAACACGTGGAAAAAGTTGCCGTTATTGACCGGGATCTCTCTCCCGGCCAGGGTGGTATCTTCGCCGAAGAAATCCGGTCGGCTCTTTATAGTTCTACCCGGAAACCAAAGGTATATGGTTTCATCGCGGGTTTAGGAGGCCGTGATATCACTCCGGATACGATCCGTCAAATTATCAATATTACCTCGAGCACCGATCAACCGAGGGAAATTACCTGGGTGGGTTTAAAAAGATGACAGCTGTTATACCTGACAAAGAATACGTTTTCCCCGGCCATACCGCTTGCCCGGGCTGCGGTTCGGTCATAGCCATGCGGCACACTCTTAAAGCTTTAGGAAATCGAACTATTCTCACGATGCCCGCCTCTTGCTGGTGCACGATTGCGGGCGCGTTCCCTTATCAGGCATTATCTGTCCCCGTCGTTCAGTGTGCTTTCGAAGCCGGCGCTGTTACAGCGGCAGGGATAAAAGCCGGTCTGGAAATGAGCGGTGATAAAAAAACCACTGTTATGGCATGGGCGGGTGATGGAGGAGCATTCGATATCGGGATTCAATCTCTATCGGCGACCGCGGAAAGAAACGATGATATCATTTTTACCTGTAATGATAACGAAGGTTATATGAACACGGGCACGCAGAAAAGCGGCGCGACCTCCGCTGGTGCATCGACCACCACGACACCCTTGGGGGCTACAAAAAACACGGCAAAAAAAGACTTCGTTGGCATCATGGTCGCGCATCACATTCCTTATGCGGCCACCGCTTGCATCGCTTTCCCTGAAGACATTGTAGCCAAGGTCAAGAAAGCTAATAAATTCAGGGGAACAAAGGTGATCCACATTCTGGCTCCGTGTCCTTCAGGATGGAAATTCGCTTCGGATTTAACGGTCAAAATGGGCAGGCTGGCTGTCGAGACTAATATTTTCCCGCTTTACGAGGTGGTAAATGGTATATATAAAATCACCTATAAACCCGAGACAAAGCCAGTTAAAGAATACCTGAAAATTCAAGGACGCTTCGCCCATCTTTCCGATGCTGATATCGAAGCGACGCAAGAAAATACCGATAGAGAATGGCACAAATTGCTTTACAAGGAAAAGTCGCAAACGGAACTCTAAGTCGTTATCAGAAAACTAAACAAACGAAATACTTAAAATAATAGGGATATGAGGAAATTATGACCAGGGTTTTAATGGAAATGGCGAATTACGGGCACAGTGAGGTAGTCTTCTGCAGTGATAATAATACAGGTTTAAAAGCTATAATCGCGATTCATGATACTACTCTCGGTCCAGCCCTGGGCGGATTAAGAATGAAGCCATATGAAACGGAAGAAGCCGCCTTGCTGGACGTGCTTAGATTATCCCGCGGCATGACATACAAGAGCGCTATTGCCGGATTGAATTTGGGTGGTGGCAAGTCGGTGATAATCGGCGACCCGCTAAAAGACAAGAATGAAGCACTACTGCGTTCATTTGGCAGGTTCGTTGATTCACTAAATGGAAAATACATATGCGCTGAGGATATGGGTATCTGTGTTGGAGATATGATATCTGTCAGTAAGTCAACCCGGTATGTCAGTGGTCTCCCCACTTCGCTGGGAGGTAGCGGCGACCCTTCAGGATTTACCGCACTGGGAGTTTTGAGAGGAATTCAAGCGTGTGCCCGGGAGATATTTGGGTCCGATGTCCTAAGAGGTAAGCGTATTGCGATTCAAGGACTTGGCCATGTCGGTTATATTTTAGCAGAGCTGGTGCACAAAGAAGGCGCCGAGATCTTTTGTTCTGAGATGGTAAACACCGGGGCTCTAATAAAAGCGCGAAATGAATTCGGGGCGACTGTTATCAAACCGGAGGACATTTACGGGGTTAACTGCGATATTTTTGCGCCTTGTGCGATCGGGGGTATTTTAAATGATAAAACTATTCCACGGTTGAAATGCAAGATCGTCGCCGGAGCCGCCAACAACCAGCTGGCAGTGCCCGATCGGGATGGGCCTGCACTGGTCAAACGAGGCATCTTTTATGCGGTCGACTATGTCGTCAATAGCGGTGGGGTGATCAACGTGTCGGTTGAACAAGAACCCGGTGGGTATAACTCCGAGATTGCGAGAAAAAAAGTTGATGCAATTTACAACATCATGAAACAAATCATTGAGCTTGCCAGAAAGGAAAATACCCTGCCTTATTTGGTTGCTGATAGGCTGGCCATGGAGAGGATCAATAACAGTAAAGCAGTTTTAGGAGGTGTGTAAATCACACAGTCGAATCCAGGAACCTTGACAAGTATCAGGTATTTATCTAGTATTAAAAGAATTTAGTGAATACTTATTCGCGAATATATTTTCACTAATAAATTTCCGTACGAGGAATAGTTTTTATGGTTATATCTACAGACAAAGTGGATAGGGCTAAGCAAATACGGAGTGGCATTTCTAACGATGAATTACTTTTGAAACGTAGGCGGGAACTGGTGCTTAAGAGTTCCGAAGTGTTCTTGAAGAAAGGGTTTGACCGGACTACCGTCTCGGAGTTGGCAAAAGCCATGAACATGGCAGTGGGTGGTTTGTACCGTTATATAGGTTCCAAAGAAGATATCTTAACCCTGATATTGGAATATATGACAATTCGAACAAATGGCATTAATAATTTAATTCCCGTCACCGATCATTTACCATCCATTGAAGCGCTTAAAATGGGTATCGATATCCACTATAAAGCCATCGATGAGTTAAAAAACATGTATAACTTCCTTAATCATGTGATGGTAAACCTACCTCCAGAAACGCGCAGAAAGCTTGGAGGGGCGGACATAATACTGACTGAATATTTTGAAAATATTATTCAAAGGGGCAAAGACCTGGGCGTGTTCGAAGTCGAAGACCCATCCTACGTTGCTTATTTAATCATGCTAGCCGGTCACGGGTGGGCAAATCGCCACTGGTTTCTAAAACGAAAATATACTATAGAACAATACATTAAAATCACAACTGACAATATCCTGAAACAATTATTGGTACCGAAACAGGGATCGAATCCGGTTAAGGAGACTGTTATATAATGCAAAGCTATTTGACAAAAAGATTATTGTTAATCATACCTACCCTGTTTCTGGCCAGTGTCCTGGTGTTCCTGATGGTCCGCTTAGTACCTGGTTCTGTTGTCGACTTGATGGCGATGAACGGCATTAAGACTGGTGGAGGTTCGATAGACACTGCCCAAATAAAACAGGACCTGGGTCTCACAACCCCCATCCCCCAAGCTTACGCGAAATGGGTCGGCGATATTCTTCACGGCAACCTGGGCACTTCGTTATGGACAGGACGCTCAATCGTCGATGATATCAGGGGAAGGCTGCCGGTCACCATGGAACTGGGAGTCATGGCTTTCATTATCAGTTTGATTATTGCTATACCGATCGGCATTTACTCGGCGCTTCGTCAGAACAGCATCGGTGATTTAGTCGGGCGCAGCTTTGCGATTGTCTCGCTATCGGTGCCGGCCTTCTGGCTGGGTACCATGATAATGGTATTCCCGGCCATCTGGTGGAACTGGTCGCCACCGATGAAATACATACCCCTGGTACAGGACCCCTGGGGTAATTTCAGGCAATTTTTCATCCCGGCTTTGCTGACTGGTTTAGGCATGGCGGGCACGTTAATGAGAATACTGCGCACTTCCTTACTCGACGTTTTACGACAGGATTACATCCGGACTGCCTGGGCAAAGGGACTAAGGGAAAGGGTTGTTATTATCCGGCACGCCATGAAAAACGCCATGATCCCGATGGTGACGGTCCTTTCCGGCTCAGTCGGCATGATTGTCGGCGGCGTGGTGATTATCGAACAGATCTTTGCCCTGCCCGGGATGGGCCGCTTGTTCCTGGATGCCATCAACCAGAGGGACTATCCCTATGTCCAGGGGTTAAACATGTTTTTCGCGATCATCACTCTGGTGGTTATCCTGATTACCGACATCAGCTACTCGTACCTGGATCCCAGGATCCGTTATAAATAAAAGTATCGAAACCGGAGACATGATGAAAGAAACGGTTATCAATAAACAAACCAAAACAACTGCCGAGAAGCAACGCTCCGGCTTTGCCGATTTTATGAAAAGGCTGGTCAGGGAAAAGCCCCTGGGCACCGCGGGCGCGGTAATCGTATTAATTATGTTGTTCGCTGCCATTTTCGCTCCCTTTATCTCGCCATATAAATTCGATGAAGTGTCCATCACGGAACGGATGCAGGCACCGTCTGCCAAGCATATTTTGGGCACCGATAACCTGGGACGAGATCAGCTTAGCCGCATCATTTATGGGGCCCGGGTTTCTCTTTATGTTGGGCTGGGAGCCAGCGCGCTTAATGTATTAGTCGCAACGCTACTCGGGATGATCTCCGGTTACCTGGGCGGGGCTTTCGATATTATTTTACAGAGAATCATCGACACGATTATCATTTTCCCCATGATTTTGTTACTGCTCTCATTGATGTCTATAGTAGGCTCCGGTTACCTGCAACTGATTTCAGTCCTGGGTTTTGCCGGAGGCATTGGCTGGATCAGGCTGGTCAGGAGTGCCGTTATCTCCATCAAGGAGAACGTCTACATTGGCGCCGCTAAATCCATCGGCGGTTCGACCCGGCAAATACTATGGCGCCATATTATTCCCAATATCATGCCCATACTGATCATTATTTTCAGCATCTCCATTGCCGGCAATATCCTGGCCGAGGCCAGTTTGAGCTTCCTGGGGTTCGGGTTGCCCCCTTCCGTTCCCAGCTGGGGCGGCATGCTAAGCGGTAACGGCCGGCAATACATGTACGGCGCCCCCTGGCTGGCTATCTGGCCGGGGCTGGCCTTGAGCCTCGCTGTCTACGGCGTGAATATGTGGGGAGACGCAATCAGGGACCTGCTGGACCCTAGGTTGAAGGGCGGGGTTGGGAGTTACGGCGGCAAAACTGATTTTAAAAAAATCCAGGTGTTTCTTAAAAGTAAGGGTATAAAACAAGATGAGAATATAGTCAAGTGAGGAGGTAAAGGAAGTTAGAAAGATAACAAATATTGTATCGATATATGTTTAATTTTGGTAAGGAGGGAAAGTACATGAAAAAGTCCATCTGGTCACTCTTGATTTGTATCTTGGCGTTGTCATTGATACTATCTTCATGCCAATCCAAGACGCCTACCCAGCAAACTACGGTTGTCACCGGCATTACGACAACAGCCAGCACCACGGCAGTTACCACGGCACAGACCACCACGGCCCCGGCAACTACAACAGCCGTTACGACAACCGGACTGGACCAACCTGCATACGGCAGCGTTATCACAATACCTTCTGGGGATGTCGCCAATTGGAACCCTATTCACGCGGACAGTGAGACGGACGACGAAGCCAGATCGTTCTATAGCGAGAAGCTGATATTCGGTGACTGGGGGAAATCCGACGAGTATTCTTTTACGGGGACTGAAATACCGTTGTCTTATACCAAAGGATGTTTAGTCGAGAGCTGGGATATTACCGACCCATTACATTACGTTTTTCACCTTCGTAAAGGCATCAACTTTCAGAACAAGCCACCTGTCAACGGTCGAGAATTAACCTCAGCAGACGTTAAATATTCTTACGATATGTTGCTTGGCACCGGCAGCGGTTATACCTCCCCGAGTCCGTACTTCAGCAGAACAAATTATGCTGCTATACAAACGATAACGACCCCGGATAAGTACACGGTGGTCTTTAATTTATCCGCCCCTTCACCATTGTTGATGAATTACCTGGGGTCTCTATCCGGTATTTTTGTCATTCCTTCTGAATGGATAAAAGCCGGGGCTGATGACTGGCACAATGCCGTTGGAACCGGTCCATACATATTGTCAGATTATGTCCCGGCGTCTTCAATCACTTACAGAGCCAACCCCGACTACTGGGGATTCGACGAGCTTCACCCCCAGAACCGGCTGCCTTATTCAAACCAGGTGAATCAACTGATCATTCCCGACTTGAGCACAGAAATTGCTGCGCTCCGTACCGGTAAGCTCGATTATCTGGCGAATATCGGCTGGGAAACAGCGGCGGAACTGAAGAAAACGAACCCTCAGCTGTTATACAAAGACAATGTCATGGGCTCGGTCGGCATCTCCGTCAGAAACGACAAGAAACCCTACAGCGATGTCCGGGTCCGGCAGGCGCTGCAGATGGCTTTGAATCTACCTGAAATCAATCAAAGCTACTATGGCGGCACAGCTGATATCTTCCCCAGTGCTTTTAACCGGAATTCAAGTGCTTATGTGCCTTTCGCCGATTATCCGAAAGAGACCCAGGACATTTATAGTTATAATGTCGACAAAGCCAAAGCACTACTGGCAGACGCAGGCTATCCGACCGGCTTTACGGCAAATATGATCTGCACAGCAGCCTCCGCGTGGCCGTATGCCAGCTCCGACGACGCCGAGCTGGTAAAATCTTACTGGGCCAAGATTGGCGTTACTCTCAATATAAAAGTCCTGGACCAGACCACTGCGACTACCTATTTCTGGACGGGCAATTATGAGATCAATTCCTGGGCTACATCGATCGACTGGGAAATCTCAGCCATGATGCAGTGCTGGCAAACAGGTATCCCGTGGAATTTTGCCCGGGTCAGCGACTCTGTGATCGACAAATATATTGCGGACTATCTGGTTACTCCTAACCAGGCTGATAGGATAGCGATTGGCAAACAGTTTAATATGTACGTGACGAAACAGGTTAACTACATCGCTTTGCCCACGCAAACAACAACCTGGTTCTGGCAGCCCTGGTTAGAAGGTTACAAGGGGCAATTCGGCCTCGGAACTTATAACATAGGGGCTCTCTGGGCTAGAGTCTACGTCGACCAGGCGGTTAAAAAAGCCGGACAATAAAAATTATCCGGTTGCTTTCACGGGCGAATTAACTAAACACAATTGGATGGGCTGGGAAATCCCAGCCCATCCAATGACCCGGTATCACAACGAGCAAATACGTAAACTACGCAGGAGCTGAAACCTATACCCCAGACCGCGGTTCATAAAATGAGTCCACTCAATGCAAAGGAGATATTAACAATGAAAAATAACGAAGTTATCCTCACGGGTTACGGCAAAGTCAAAGGATATGTCGAGGATGGCGTATCGTATTATAAAGGCATACCTTTTGCTGCTCCACCGGTAGGCGATCTTCGTTGGAAGCCGCCTCAACCTCCGGCATCCTGGAAGGGAACTCGCGATTGCACGTCTTTCATCGCAACTGCCCCCCAATGCATTAAAGTGCCGCCTGCCATTTTAGGACCTATTCCGGAGAACGAGGACTGCCTGTATCTCAATGTCTCACTCCCTGCCAACCGGACATCTGATAAACTCCCGGTCATGGTCTGGCTGCACGGAGCCAGCTACACCGGCGCTCACGGTAATATAGATCCCTGCCCGCTATTGGTAAAAAAGGGTATCGTGTTGGTCGGTGTCAACATGCGTCTAGGCATATTGGGATTATTGGCACACCCTTTGCTGGACAAGGAATCTCCCCATGGCGTTTCCGGGAATTACATGTTCCTGGACATGATCGCCGCGTTGGAGTGGATACAAAAGAATATCTCTGCCTTCGGCGGTGACCCCGATAACGTTACCATTTTTGGGAATTCCGGAGGTGGGTGTAAAGTATCCGTACTAATGGCTACGCCTTTGGCCAAAGGGCTTTTTCACCGGGCGATCATCCAGAGCGGAGCGGCGGTAGAGGGGTTCGAACTCGCAGGAATTACCGCAAAAGAAATGGAGAAACGGGGGAAAAAGCTATTTAGCATACTTGGAGTCGATAAAGAAGCCGACCCCCTGAAAGCAGCGAGAGCTCTTCCGTGGGATAAAATAGCCTATGCGGGCGGAGCCAATGCCGGGGGTGTTGAGGACGCAACGGTTGAGGGCTGGTTTCTACCAGACCTGCCAGATAAAATTTTTAAAACAGGCAAACAGAACATCACACCGGTTATTACTTTCGCCGATATGGCTGAATTTGTAGTGCCCGGAACTCACCTGTTTTTCCCCACGCTTCAAAGGGGTTACATCAATATCATGACGAGTGCAGCTAAAGCCGGCTCCAAAGGATATGCTGCCATATTAGAACATGTACCCTGTAAGTGGAAAGCTGAAGGCGTCATCGCCTGTCATGCGATGGAACTCCCTTACATTTTTGGAGATATGAACCCCAAGAGTATTAACTGGGTAGTAGCCGGATATGTCGCCAAGGCAACCAATCCTAACCATAAAGCCCCTGTTGCCCCCGCGATAGACGAGAAAATGTCGCAGGAAGATATGGCGAAGGCACGGGCTGAGTTCGTCAAACAGAATGATCCCGGGCTGAACGAAGTGGACAGACAATTATCCGACGATATGATGACGATGTGGGTACAGTTCGCCAGAACGGGTAACCCCAGCGTCAAAGGGCTTATTAGATGGCCGGCTTACAACGAAACCACAGATAAATATTTAGCGTTGGATGAACCATTAAAGGTGAAATCCGGATTTTCTAAAATTAAGCCATTGCAGCGCTCGGATACCTGAATTAATCGAACATAACATGGGGGCGAATCGATGAGCGGGTTGACTGATACAATCGTTCAAACAAAGTCAGGGAAAATAGAAGGAGCCCGGGAAGATAATATTTTGGTCTTTCGGGGAGTACCTTATGCCACTCCACCGATCGGTGAAAACCGCTGGCTACCGCCCGAACCAGTCAAACCCTGGGCAGGAGTCCGACAAGCGACCAAATTTACGCCGATTGCTCCCCAAGTTGTACAACCAGGCGGAATCTGGGCAGCTGTCCCCGAGCCCCAAAATGAGGATTGCCTTTACTTGAATATCTGGACGCCGGGATTGGATAATGAAAAACGTCCGGTGATGGTCTGGATTCACGGTGGCGGTTTTACAGGTGGTTCTGGTTCGGGTCCCGGTTATCGGGGTAATTCTCTGGTAAGAAGAGGTAATGCCGTAGTTGTTACCCTCAACTACCGCCTCGGTTCACTGGGTTTTCTCCGATTGAATGAGGTAACAAGCGGAAGAATTCCCAATACTGGAAATGAAGGTTTACTGGATCAAGCGATGGCCTTGCAGTGGATTAAAGAAAATATTACCGGCTTCGGGGGCAACCCGAACAATATCACAATTTTCGGTGAATCCGCCGGGGGCATGAGTATCGGTTGCCAACTGTCAATGCCCGGCTCTAAAGGATTGTTTCATAAGGCTATCTTACAAAGCGGTGCCGCCAGCAATGTCATATCACCTGAAGTTGCAAACCGGGTAGCTGAGATATATCTCGATACGATCGGGATAAAAGGCGGCGACGTCGATAGTTTATACACATTATCGACCCAGCAATTGATCGACGGGCAGAATCAATTTTCATTTAAAGTGCGCAATAGCAATCTCGATATTAATTATCTACCCTTCCAACCCGTGATCGACGGGGCTGTGATCCCTATTCACCCCCTGCAGGCCGTGAAAGAAGGGTCCTCGAATGATATCCCGATTATTGTCGGGAGCACACTAAATGAATGGGAATTTTTCACCCTGTTTGACCCGGCGATGACCGCACTAGGAAAAGACGATTTGTTAGTCCGCTTAAAGCCCCAGATTCCAACCGAAAATATACCTGGCATCGTTGATGCCTACATTGCATCAAGAAAGGCACGCGGATTACCTTTTACCGATAGTGATATTTATAGCGCCATACAAACAGACCTCGTTTTCCGGCTCCCTGCCATCTGGTTGGCGGAAGCAAAACAGTGCCATAAGCAACCTGCTTATCACTATATATTTACCTGGCCTTCTCCTTTTATGAATGGGAAATTAGAAGCCTGTCACGCTATCGATGTACCTTTTACCTGGGGTAGTTATGAGCCGGTTTTCTCGGGTACCGGGCCTAAGGCGGATACATTGGCTCGAAACACCCAGGAGGCCTGGTTGGCTTTCGCGCATAACGGCAAGCCGGACTGTGATTCTTTGGGCAAATGGCCGGCTTACGGGAATAACCGTGAAACGATGATACTGGGTGAAAATTGCCATTTGGAAAACGATCCTCTGGGTAAGGAACGGATAGCCTGGCACAAAATCAGCGATAAAGTGAAGAGCAATTTTTAACCTGCAATATCGGAAATAGTAATAAACCGAATAATTGATTAGTTGCAACAAAAACGGATGGAGGAAAATCAATTTCATGGCAAAGGCGCTGGAAAACGTCAAAATCCTGGACTTCACACGCATGTATGCCGGGCCGTTCTGCTCCCTCATACTAAAAGAACTTGGAGCCGAAGTCATTAAGGTCGAAATTCCCGGTGGAGGGGACGCAGTCAGAACGCTCCCACCACAAACTGAAGGTGAAGAAGGTTATATCTTTCTTATCCTGAACCGTGGTAAAAAAAGCATTACTTTAAATTTAGATTCTGAAAAAGGACGGAGTATCTGTAAACGTTTGGTTAGCAAAGTGGATGTTGTCCTGGAGAATTATTCGTATGGAGTGATGGACAGGTTGGGGTTAGGCTATGAAGACTTGCGTAAAATCAAACCAGATCTAATATATGCCTCAATATCCGGTTTTGGCCACACAGGACCTCGCCGAGATATGCCGGCTTATGACATTGTTGCCCAGGCGATGAGCGGATTTATGAGCGTGACAGGATACCGGGATGGTCCCCCTACTAAAGCCGGCCCTGCCATCGCTGACTTTACAAGTTCCTTTTATACCGCTATTGCCATCCTTGCAGCTCTTTATCATAAAAAAGAATCCGGTAAAGGACAAAAAATAGACATTTCGATGCAGGACGCTATGTGGGCGGTTACGGCTATCCAGCACTTACCAGGTTTTGTGTTAACAGGTCAAGTGCCCGAAAGACTAGGTAACGGTAGTGTTGAAGTTGTACCTTTCAATGTTTATATGGCTAAGGATGGGTATGTGGTAATAACCATCCTCACCATCGGCCAGTGGCAACAATTCTTACGCGTAATCAACAGGGAGGATTTGCTAGACGTAAAGGAGTATGCCAACCAGGTAGAACGCGTTCAACACCGCCAAGAAATCGATTCACTGGTAACAGAGTGGACCCGGACCAAGACAGTTCAAGAGATAGAGACAATTTTAGGTAGCAATCATCTACCGTGTAGTCCGGTCTTAAGTCTCGATAAAGTGGTGCGCGACCCGCAAATATTAGACAGAAACATGGTGATTGAGATAGAGCAAATGATTTCCGGGAAAATAAAAGTCCCTGGTTCAGTGTTTAAGATGACCGAGACACCGAGTGACCCCACCTTAACAGCACCCTTCCTCGGGCAACATAATTTTGATGTTTTCCACGACATGCTTGGAATGAATGAGAAGGAAATTGAGGAACTTACGACGTAATGTTAGCCCAAGTTGAGGTGAATGTAAAATGAACTTACAAGTTGAAAACGTGCTCTCGGATATCATCCGCATCCAATCCGTGAACCCGCCCGGTGGGGAGACCGCCGTAGCGGAATACCTGAAGAAGTTATTCAGTGAAAATGGGATCAAAGGTGAAATCATCGAACCTCTTCCCGGCCGCGGTAGTTTTATCGCAACATCGGGTACAGGGGATAAAAGTATGCTTCTTCTCGCCCATACGGATGTGGTGCCGGTAGGTAAAGGGTGGAGTTTTGATCCTTTTTGTGGTGAAATCAAAGATGGTTTCGTCCATGGTCGTGGGGCTATCGATTGTAAGGGATTGATTGCTGCCGAGGCCTGTGCTTTTATCAATCTGGTTGAGTCTGGGAAGTTGAGTGGCAAACTCATTTTCGCAGCCGTTGCGGACGAAGAAACCGGAGGAGCGAATGGGGCTGGCTTCATTACTAAACAATATCCCGATAAAATTAGAGCCGATTTTGCCATAAACGAAGGGGCTTCCCCCTTAAAAATTAATGGCAGGCACTACCAAAGTGTTGGCATCGGAGAAAAAGCGCTGTCGTGGTTAAAATTAACTACCAGGGGCATCGCTGGTCATGGTTCCGTACCTATTCTCGAAAACAATGCCGTTGTTAAAATGGCAAAAGCAATTAACGCTCTTGCCAATTACAAACCACCCGTGGTACTGAAACCTGAGACCAAATATCTCATCCAAACCATCGCAGAGATAAATGGACACAAAATTGAATTAGATCCAAGTTATATTGATAACGACCTGCGGAAATTACAGGACGTTAGCTTAATGATCTACTTGATGGTAATTACCCGTATGACAGTATCGCCGAATGTTGTACACGGAGGCGTAAAAACCAACATAATACCCGACTTATGCGAAGCTCAGGTAGACATTAGAGTTTTGCCAGGTCAGGATTGGGATTATGTACTCAAAGAACTTAGACCGCTGGTCGGAGACGCGGAAATTGAACCAATAATTGTGGATACTTCAACTTTTTCCGGGGTAGATAACGAATATTATAAGTTGATTGAAAGCACACTGAAAGAATTTACCGGAGATTATCCGGTCTTACCTTACGTTTGCACCGGCGGTACAGACTCAAGGTTTTTGCTCAAAATAGGCATCCCCTCCTATGGCATCGATGTTCTTACTCTAGATTCTACACTTATTAAGTCGGTTCATGGTGTAGATGAAAAAACAGACATCGCCAGTCTGCAACTGAAGACTAATTTCTTGAAGAAAGTGGCTGAGAAATATTTGGGATCATAATTGAATCATGTTTATTACCCTTCTTTCCTTCCTTCCTCCTATTGGAAAAGGGGCGGAATTCTTGAGTAATGGCAGGAAATTCTACCCCTTTCCATGTTATCATTCAGAGCAAAGTTATTGTGTTATTACAATTCACATAGTATTTCGATCTGCTAGGAGAAAACGATGGAATTTGCACCGAATGAAGAACAAAAAATGCTTAAAGCGATGGTACGCGAATTCTGTGAAAAAGAGATTGAACCAATTGCTGGCAAAATGGATGAAGAAGCCTATTTCCCCAAAGATGTCATCAGAAAGGCAGCAAGCATCGGACTATTCGGTACCGGTTATCCTGAAGAATATCAAGGTAGTGGGGGCGGTGCAATTGAGCAGGTGATTACACTAGAAGAAATAGCGAGGGTCAGTGCCTCAACCTGTGTTATAATTGCGGCTTCTAATGGGTTGGCAGGACACCCCATTTACGAGTTTGGGACGGAAGTTCAGAAACGTAAATATCTCATGCCTTTGATGACCGGCGAGAAGTTGGGGGCATTTGGCCTGACGGAAGCGAATGCTGGCAGTGACGTCGCAGCAATACAGACTACAGCTACCAAAGAGAATGGTGGCTATATTTTAAATGGTAATAAAATCTTCATCACCAATGCTGTTGAGGCAGAAATTATCGTCGTTTTTGCCACGTTGGATAAGTCGAAGGGGTACCGTGGCATTACCGGTTTTATATTGGAAAATACAATGCCGGGTTATGCTGTTGGAAAACATGAACGAAAATTGGGGATCCGCGGCTCATCGACAGCTGAAATTATATTAGATGGTTGTTTTGTGCCTGAGTCAAATCTACTCGGTTCTGAAGGAAAAGGTTTCCGCATCGCGCTAGAAACAATTGATGCTAGCCGATTAGGGATTGCGGCCCAGGCTATTGGCATTGCCCAGATGGCTTTTGAAAAGGCTTTGGCTTATGCTCGAGAGCGTCGACAATTTGGACAGCCTATTGCCAATTTCCAGGCAATTCAATGGATGTTGGCAGATATGGCAACTCAAATTGATGCGGCACGTTTACTAACTTATCGTGCCGCATCTTTAAAAGACCACCACCAACCCTTCATCAAAGAATCCGCTATGGCTAAAGTGTTCGCGGCGGAAGTCGCTGCTTTCGTCACCAATAAAGCTTTACAAATTTATGGTGGCTACGGGTATATAAAAGACTTCCCTATTGAGAGATATTTTCGTGACGCCCGCATCACACAGATCTATGAAGGTACCTCGGAAATGCAAAGAATGACAATCGCACGCCAATTGTTAAAAGGTGAATAAGAGTGAAAAAATATATTTAGCTTTACACAACTTCTTCAATCAGTTCTTAGGTTTGTTATTTAGACAAATTAAACCAAGACGCGTTACAGACAGAGACTGACACTCTCTGGTCTCCACAATTCCGAAAGGGTAACTTTTATAGGGCACTTTATGGGCTCCGTAATATTCTGTGGTTGCCCTTTTTTTTCTCTGATACTTAACGTTTTTGCCATCAAGCAATACGTAATAATCAGCCATCTATATTATTATCGGCACAATTAAATCCTAGTAAATTTCTATCTGAGAAACAACATTAGTAAAAGCATTGTAAAAAAGGGAGCAAGCCAAGTAGCCTGCTCCCTTCTGCTGCAGTTAATGACTTTACATTGGTTCGTTATTGGTATTTGGCTCTTATTACCGGGTCGATCCAGAAGAACTTGTACCTTTCGGTTGTACCCATTTCTGTGGTTAGCCCCATACAAATTTCACCCCTTTGACCTTTTAGATAAGGGGCCCACACTGTGCTGCCGGTTCTTGTCACCAGAGGAATTTCCCAGGCTAGTAAGTCTTCTCGCAAGTACTCTTTCTTGAGGAATGCATCTCTGGCCACTGGATCACTCATCGCAGCCCATTCTGTATAGGCTGTTACCGCAAGAGGGTCAACCGGGTGGGAGAAAGCATAGATGGAAGTCGCTACACCGCCATTAGCCCAACCCATCACCGATGAGGGTGAAGTGTTACCCCACCAGGTATATATCATTTGAGGATAAGTGTACCCGTAAAGAACAGCGGTATGCGTACCACCCTCGACTACCTTAATGGTAGCTTCCACGTTGATGGTTTTCCACTGTTCGGCAATTAGGGTTAAAAGCTCGACATCGGGATCGCTCTGATAGATCACAATTTCGGTCTTGAAACCAGTGGGATACCCGGCATCAGCCAGTAATTTTTTGGCCAGATCCGGATGGTATTCGTACAGTTGTCTGACCTCGGTTGGCATTTGGCTAACCGGCGTGTAACCTTCCATCCCAGGGAGGTCTGGCCAGGCATCGGGTACGGCATTGCCTTTATAATAATCATTAATGATGGTGTCTCTATCAACACCCATGCAGAGCGCTTGCCGGACTCTGACATCTTTGAATGGGGCAATATCAGTCCGCATAAAAGCCACGATTCCACCCGTGGGAGATTGTACTTTACTCAACAATTCAGGGTTAGTTTCTTTCAGGGATATTACTTTATCCCAATCGGCCCCCGATATGTCAATTTTATGGGTGCGTAATGCGGCCAGTGAGGTTGCGGTATCGACGATGATTAGTCCATTCAAAGTATCAAGATACGGTAATTTGTTCCCGGGGTGTACCGGATCATCCATCCAATAGTTGGGATTTCTCTTCCAGGGCCATTCGGAACAGTCCCCGAACTCTTGTTTGAAAAGAAAGGGCTTATTCCGGAACTGCAGCGATTACTCGTCCAAGCTGATTATCTTTAATTTTTGTAATTACCACGGCTGAACTAGAGTCCAGTTATTCCGCGCTGAACGAAAGCTAGCACTGCCATGATAAGGAACATTACACAAGTGAGCCTGGTCCATGGTTTGCCTGCCTGCATGGCTACGCCAATCATACCACCAGTTGCAGCAAAGAAGAACATCACGTATGGTATCACTGCCCACTGTACGTTACGGAAGTCAACTTTAAAAATATCGTCAAATATCAATTCGAAAAGTGAAAACATGATCATTAACACGAGCCACACGAAGTAGATCATGCGCCGGTCTGTCTTAAGCCCAACGATGAACAGGTATATCAGAGGAATAAGAATCAGAGAAGAGGCGATACCGATCCATCGACCAATTTCTAACCATCCTAACATCCGTGCAGTGAACATGGCGATAATCAGAAGCATGTATACGTTTGCTGTTATGGCTCCGACTAAGTTAGCGGTCCTTGCCAATATTACCTCCATTTTTTTCAAAAGTAGATTTAACCTAACCGACGTTGCATTCAAGAGCAGGAAGAATTGTACACCCCGCAGGTAGAGAGTAACATCAGTCTAAATAATACCCACGTATTCTATTATGATTGTTCTTTCCATCTGTGCCTATGCAACAATACGACAAAAATGATTGACACTATCACTACTACGGCAACTATTATACCAATGATAAACCCCCAATTTGTAGACTGTTGCGAAGTTGGTGTAGGGGTCGGGGTAGGTGTGGGTGTAACAGTCGGAGTAATGGTAGGAGTAACAGTCGGAGTAATGGTAGGAGTGACGGTTGGAGTAATGGTAGGAGTGACGGTTGGAGTAATGGTGGGAGTGACGGTTGGAGTAGCAGTTGGAGTAAGTGTGGGAGTTGGTGTGGGTGGGGGCGATAGACTCTGCCAGTAAGCCCAACTATCAGAGGCGTTATTGTTGGTAAGTCTAGTCTGCGAAGAGCCGTTAGCGTTCATCACATAGATCTCTATATTGCCATCGCGGTTAGTGTTAAAGACGATCTTGGTACCGTCAGGGGACCAGGCGGGGTCTCCATCACTAGCGGTGTTATTGGTAAGGTTGGTCTGTCCCGATCCGTTGGCGTTCATTACGTAGACTTCCCCATTGCCGTCGAGGTTAGTGTTAAAGACGATCTTGATACCGTCAGGGGACCAGGTGGGGTCTTCATCTTTTACGTTGTTGTTGGTAAGTCTAGTTTGCGACGAGCCGTCAGCGTTCATCACGTAGATCTCGTAGTTGCCGTCGCGATTACTGATGAAGGCGATCTTGGTACCGTCAGGGAACCAGCTGGAGTCTCCATCATCATAGTTGTTGTTGGTAAGCCTTGTCTGTCCTGATCCGTCAGCGTTCATTACATAGACTTCCCCGTTGCCGTCGCGGTCAGTGGTAAAAATGATCTTGGTACCGTCGGGGGACCACCTGGGGTCCCAATCACCAGCGGTGTTATTGGTAATCCTAGTCTGTGCCGATCCGTCGGCGTTCATCACGTATATCTCACTGTTGCCGTTGCGGTTGGTATCAAAGACGATCTTGGTACCATCAGCGGACCAGTAGGGATCCCAATCTGTAGCATTGTTGTTAGTAATCCTAGTCTGTGCCGAGCCGTCGGCGTTCATCACGTAGATCTCCCAGTTGCCATCGCGGTCACTGGCGAAGGTGATCTTACCGTTAATTCTAGGTTCAATTTTTACAGGTGGTGCTAGACTCTGCCAAGTGGGACCCCAATCTATAGCTGGGTTGTCGGTAAGCCTTGTTTGTCCTGATCCGTCAGTGTTCATGGAATAGATATTCCAATTGCCATCTCGGATAGAGTCAAAGATAATCTTGGTACCGTCGGGGGACCAGAATGGGTCAGATTCTTCAGCGTTGTTATTGGTCAGCCTGGTCTGCCCAGATCCGTCTGCTTTCATGAAATAAATCTCATCATTGCCGTCGCGGTTGGACCAGAAGGCGATCTTTGTGCCATCAGGGGACCAGGTGGGGTCTTCATCACCAAAGTTGTTGTTGGTAATCCTAGTCTGTGCCGAGCCGTCGGCGTTCATTATGTAGATCTCCATATTACCGTCACGGTTCGTATTGAAGGTGATCTTTGTACCATCAGGTGACCATCTGGGTTGCTCGTCAGCAGCGTTATTATTTGTAAGGCGTGTCTGTCCCGATCCATCGGCGTTCATCACGTAGATTTCAAGGTTACCATCCCGTTCACTGGGAAAGGCGAGTTTGGTACCATCAGGAGACCAGCTGGGCTGTTCATCGTGGTAGTTGTTGTTTGTCAGCCTCGTAGGGCTTGATCCATCCGCATTCATAACGTAGATTTCATCATTGCCGTCACGATTGGTCCAGAAAGTGATTTTGGTGCCATTAGGGGACCATTCAGGATCGTTGTCGTCGGCGGTGTTGTTGGTAAGCCTGGTCTGTCCCGAGCCATCGGCGTTCATCACGTAGATCTCAAAGCTGCCATCCCGGTTACTGACGAATGCGATCTTGCCTAGTGCAATATTGGGCTTTTCTATAATGAGTGGCGTTTCTGTTTCTCTTACCATTTTTTCATAGTCGACTTGGATCTGCGGTAAGGTAGCCCGGCTTATACGAGTTAAACTTAATCCCGATGGTTTTACGAAGTTCCCACCGATTTTTTGGAAAGTTTCCAAGGAATCATTATTAAAATAGTATTCTTTTTCAATACTTCCATCAGAGAAAGATATTTTGTCGTAGGCTTTACCTTCTGCAGAGTAAGACGAAATTGCTGTTGGTATTAGTATTTTGATATTAGTACCTTCATTTAAGACGTAATAATAATCGTTCCGTAAGTTGGAGTTAACTTTAGGTTTCAAATAGTCAAAACCACTAAGTCTCCAATTATAGAAAGGTTGATCATAAAACCACATTCTATCAGCAATTTTCTGTTCTTTAAGAACGACGTAGTTATATACCTGCGAGTCACTAGTTAATTCAGGATGAGAGCTACGTCTGAAATCATCAGAATCAGTTAAATAAAGATATGTATCCGCGGGTGTATGAGGGTCATTGTCTGTATCTACCTCTTTATACCCCCAGCAGGTAACAGAATGGCTATATTGGACTGAACCATTTATTACCCTATCAATTCCAATAAACAATACATATCCTTGGTCTAGAAATGGTTTATAATAATCAACGTCTTTGTAATCATAATGGTGATAGTATTGACGAAAATCCAAGTCGGGATAATACCAATTGAAATAAGCCTGCCAAGCCATACTAGCAGTACCACCACTATCGGTATTGGGGAATATTCCAAGCAAGTCGTTATATACAATATAAGGTAGTGGTACTTCACTTTTTGCCTCTCTTGCGTTCGGATTATTTACAGCCCAACCCTCATAGGTCAGAACATTTGCCGCTGCAGCAAGCCAACAATCAAGATGATCGGTACCTCCTGGGTTATGATCTTCAGGATAGGCTATTTCAGTAAAATAGTACTTATTGACATCCGTCTGTGGCCCGAGTGGAAATGTTATTGCGAGGACAGTGGAATTAAGTAAGGCTACAATCGTTAAACATAACGATATGGTTAGAATTGATTTTTTAAGCAACTTTAACATTCTTATCCTCCTCGTATTGAGATTAACATCTATATTCTATGTAAAACTTATTACCATTGCACAATCATCTGATGATATGAACAACGTACCCCTCAAACCTTTTAGCTTCAAGATATGCGCGAATCCGCCCATGTAGTCTTCAGCATCACTGTTGACTTGCGCATAGCTTCTGATTTACCCCAGAGCACTTGCAGAATATGTAATTCTTATGCCGATCTAATAGCTGTGGCAATATGTTAGTGCAACTCGTTAGCTCGTTCAATGAGAAATTCACACCAAAATCAAGTCCTTGGGTTAGCCAAAATTATACGCCCGCTAGTAGTCTAAAAACAATATTAAATTAGGATTTCCTATATCGACTCGTAGTCAGCCTATCTCGTACCTGTATGGGCTCGATACTAAAGTTATGCCCTGTGTATCCGATTGTCAAAGATTCTCTTAATTCTATCGTTTTAGCTTCAATTAAAAGAAGATTTTGCTTCGATCTGTAATTATTACTCAAAGTATTCGTAAGCTCCGTACCTCCGGAGCTGATTCTTTTTCACTTGATTTGCGTGAACAATTATAAATCAATTTTGAAGCTATTTGATTGACACGATTTCGATTCCGCTTTAATTTAATGGTAAAAGCGGATTATACGGATTATTCGGCTTTTAGAAACGGCATAATCGGATTAATTGCTGATAGGCATTATCGGATTATACGGCAACACTAACAATCGGAGGAATCGGCAAATGAGGACAAGAACAAATTGCCCAGAATGCGGCAAAGAATTGGATTCGGTGGGATTAAAAGGGCATCGCTATTATGCACATCAAATTCCGTATCAATCGGCAAATAATACGGCAAATGCCGATTCACTAAATGTACAAAATACAGCAAAATCCGTTAATCAGGCCGTATTAGCCGATAGAATCGGATTAAAACAGGAGGCCAATACAACAATGAAAGAATCGGATTTAAAAGAACATAGTTCTCAAGATTGTCTAGAGTGCCGACGGCGCGAGTTCACAATTGTTGATCTGGAGCATGAGGTGAACAATTTGCGTAAAACAAATACAGCACTTGAACAAAAGTTGAGCAGTAATGAAGATCGACCGCTTGAGATTCCCGACCTGAACACGGTCATTCAGCACTGCGAGTCCGGTGAGTGCAGCACTCACAAAAAACAGTGGGATGAAATGAAGGCGCGGATTGTCCAGGGGGCTTATGACAACCTTCCGCCCGAGGCCGTCCCGGATAAGGTGGTCGAGTCAGAGGGACTGAGGCGCGGCTTTATCCCCAAGAAAATTACTATTCCGGTGAGATGGTAGGTGCGAACATGGATCCAATAAATCAGGGTGACAATCCACAGAATCCGACTGAAAGGCCGGTTGATGCCATCGAAAAGATGCGCCAGGCCGGTATCGACCCCAACGCGGTTGTCAATCTCATGGTACCGGTCATTGAGCAGGTTGTCGTTAAAACCGTCGAAGGACTGAATCTGACAAAGACGGTCGAAGCGGCAGTCGCCGCCCGGGCTGATCAGATTGCCAACCAGGTTATTGCCCAACTCAATGCACGTGCTGATGAGGCGGAGAAAACAGCCAGGGAACAAGCCCCGCAAATGGCTCCGGTTAGACCGGCAGCCGGTACCGGTGCGCTTAGTCCTGATAATCCCATGATGCAAGCTATTTTCGGCAAGCTCCTGGGAGTCGGCGGATCGCCGGCAAGTGACGGCGGGCTTGACCAGATGGCAAAGCTGGCCAGCTCCTTGGGAAATGTGATGAAAGCCATTATGCAGCCGGTCGTGGAAATGCAGGCTACGATGCGTCAGAATCTGCTCTCCGAAATGTCTACCTACTCTAAAACAGGCGGCACCATGCCCTGGGAGAAAGATACTGCACCCAGCACCATTCAGCCGGAGCGCAGGGTAGCGAATCTCAACCAAGAGGAACTGAAGACAATTGCCCAAGAAGTAGCCAATCGCATCAGGTTGACTTAAATGCCGTCATGGGGATTACTTGTTGCTTCCATGGAATTGACGCCGAAGCAAAAGAGAATGATTAAAAACGGTGTCAATCCGTTCTCATACTCCAGAGTGAGACAATACGCGCCGCTCAAAGTCAGAAAGAAAAGGATACGCGCTAATGGCAAACGAAGACAGCGGAAAGCAAGCGTTGTTAGAATCATCAAAGTCTAAGCCGTTCATCACGTCTCACAAGATGCTTGACTGGCAGTATTTCCAGATTCTGGGTGAGCTTCAGGAAATTCAGCGCCATGACAGCGATCCCACCTGTCCCTGCCGGCTATCCGACGACCTTGGAGAAAACTGCTTGGCTAAACATACCCTTGGGTTGTCTGTAATTGCCGCGGAAACGGCAGCCATGGACGAATTAAACAAGAATATGCTTCAAGACCTGTCTGCCGACTCGAAGCAACTCCATGAGCAAATGAAAGGCTTTTTGTGTCACACAAAGGACGCCCCAGAGTTTACTAAGTGGTCCCGCCAATGGAGAAAGAAGATTGAACCTCTTTACTATCATGCTTCCTGCAAGGTGAAGATGCGTCAGGATTGCCCAACGTGCCAATTTGACCTGCAACAGGCAGTGAAACTCGAGGCGCGTTCCATTCCGAAAGAGCAATTGCCGTTCGACTTCGACAAACCAATATCCGCAGAAACTTGTCCACCGGTTTGTCCAGTTGTGCAGCCCGTCTCAACCGGAACAAAATACCAGCTCTTTCCCTTCCAGCAAGAAGGCTATGCATGGCTCAAAGGACGTTCCTTTGCTCTACTGGCAGACGATATGGGACTGGGGAAGACCCCTCAGGGCATAGTCTGGGGAGCTGACTTCAGACCGAATCTTGTCATCGTGCCGGCTGCTCTCACTTACAACTGGGTTAGAGAAATCACGGAAATGTGGCGCCCGAAAGATACCGTCGTTTTACTGGACGGCAAGACAGAATTACCGCGAAAACTACCTGATTGGACCGTGATGAGCTACGGTATGGTCAATCATTATCTGCCAGAATTACGGCGTGCCGGATTCAAAGCGCTATTAATCGACGAAGCTCACCTGGTGAAGAACATGGAGACAGCCAGGACAAAGAATATCCTCGAGCTCGTCGCTTCACAAGAACCTAAGCCTGGCGACAAGATTATCCCCAACCGGCTGGCCATTACTGGGACACCGGTACTCAACCGTCCCATTGAGCTTTTCGCTTTGCTCGTTTTCCTGGGTGTTAAGAATCGAAGCGATTTCAAAGACTTCCTTAACACCTACACCGAACATAAGACATACAAGGGCCGGCTGATCTTTACCGGCGCTAAGAATTTGTACCAGCTCCATGAATTCCTTAAACCTTTCATGCTCCGCCGGCTGAAAAAAGATGTGTTAAAACAGCTTCCGCCAAAAACAAACACCCCGCTCTTTGTGGCCATTACCAACGCAAGCGAATACCGGGAAGCGGAAAATCACTTCCTGGAATGGTTACGCCAGAAGGCTGGGAATGAGGCGGCTATAAATGCTTCCCGAGCCGAGATTATTACGCGCATGAACGCCTTACGGCAATTAGCAGCATCAGGGAAAGTGGCGCCGGTATGCGACTGGCTGAAGCCATGCCGGGACGGACAGGGGAAAGTCATCGTGTTCTCCAGTTTCCTTGAGCCGCTGGAGAGCTTAAAGAAATGCAAACCGGACTCTGTTATCTATACCGGAGCCGACTCTTCACAAGACCGCCAGGTGATGGTGGATAAGTTCCAGCACACCGAAGATGTCTGTTACTTCCTGGGGACGGTGGGAGCTGCCGGCGTCGGCATTACTCTAACTGCGGCCAGTCGAGTAGCGTTTCTTGATCTACCCTGGACGCCAGGGGGGAAAGTCCAGGCAGAGGACCGAGCTCACCGGATTGGACAGACTAAGCCGGTAGAGATTGTCAACGTACTGGCTCGCGGGACCATCGATGAACGGATGCTGCAGCTCTTGAACGACAAGGAATTTATCATCGCCCAGGCAATCGACGGCAAGACAAAGGATGAGGCTATTAGCGGCTCTGTTGCAAATAACCTGATTCAGTCATTCATCAAAGCCCCTAATCTAAACCAGAACGTTACTCAGTACCAACAGGAAGAAATGGACCCGGAACCTTATGCCATCAGTTTTGATGATCAGCGAGAGATTGCCGAGGGATTAAGACAAGACAAGTCAGCCCCTACTGTCCAAATCACCGGCAAATGTGCAACGAAGGATCCCCATACTTGTGAATTTGTCATCCGGCGCCGAGGTAAACCGCGCATTGTCAAACGTGAAGTGAAAACTGCCAAAGTTGTCTCATGCCATGCGACCGGTGTGAGTGACCTTATTAAGCAGTCCCGAGAACTTGTCGAGTCCGGGAAGTGCGTTGTTAAAACAAAGGCTGCCATGCATCAGGAGCCAACCGCTAAGATAACGGGTACCTGCTCGCCTTCAGGTTGTAGCTTGGTAGTCAAAGGCATTGTGGAGACAGCCACGTCTTCAACCTCTTCGGGACTTCCAAAGGCTATAGAAACTGTCATTGATAAACTGGGGAAACGCGGCGGCCCAGGGGAAGCAATCACGGACAAGACTTTTGCCCCGGGGATCTCCACATCAAATCGTTACGAGATGCAATTTAAGGTTATCGAAGCATCAGACTTAATTGTCTCGCACGATCCTTTTACATTCGTAATCAATCCGAAATACACAGCCAAGCTCCAGCCGCGGCTCCGGGAACGCCTGGCAAATCAGTCCCAGGTCCGTAAGATCGCCGCCGGCCTGGACCCGGAGAAGCTTTTACTTGACACCAAGGCCATCGATACCGGCTCGCCTATTATTAATGCTCAGAATTACGTGTTATGTGGAAACGGTCGTGTCATGGCGCTAATCCTGGCAGCTTCAGAGCATCCTAATAACGTAGCCAAGTATAAGCTCGCTCTACGCGATGTAGCGCCAAAATACGCCCTATCCGTCGATGCCATTGCTAAGATGAAGCTACCCGTCCTGGTCCGTGTGCTTTTAACCAAGACCAATGAGCAAGCTTTCGCGGAAGAGTGCAATGCCCGGCCAACAATTGAGGCCAGCGCTATCGAGAAAGCCCGCACGGATGCTGAGAAGATCACTGCCGGTATGCTGAACGGCCTGGACATCCTTGAGGGTGAACCGATCGAAGAGGCTTTACGTTCTGGACGGAACAAGACATTTGTAACATCTTTCCTTTCAAAGTTACCGGAAAATGAGCAAGCTCTTCTCATCGATGCCCGAGGACAGCTTAACTCTGATGGTGTGCGGCGTATGGGTATGGCCATATTTGTGGCCACTTTCAAAGGCGATGTCGGACTGAAGTTAGCTGCTCAATTCTTTGAAGCTCTGGACACCAATGTTAAGAACGCTTTCAACGGCATCCTCCGGTCCCTGGGCGGATTGGCACAGGCAGAAAATCTGGTTGCCACCGGTCAGCGCGACGCCGGCTATGCGTTTGGTGAAGACCTGGCTAAAGCTATTACCGTGTTCTCGAGTTTACGCACTGCCGGCATGAGCGTATCCAACTATATCAATCAGCAGCAAATGATCAGCCGCGAGCTGACACCCTTCCAGGAGCGTGTGCTGCAAGTGCTCGATGAGCATACCCGGTCAGCCAAGCGGATCGGTGAAATTCTGTCAAATTATGCCCAGGCTGTTATAGACAGTCCGCCGCCAGGTCAGGCAAGCATGATAGCCGATACCAGGGCAACCAAAGAGGAATTGTTCGAGAGTGCGGTCAGAAAAGTAGTTGAAGAGGCAGAGGCAGCTCGTCGGACCAAAGAGCCGGCAGCGGCCATGAGCTGCGGCCCTGTCTGTCTATTGACATCCTCTTATAAGTGGCTTGCGAAGAAGCTCTCCGACTGTAATCTCTCTGAGCGCGATCAGATTGTTGTTTTCGGATGGAAACCATTGCGCGACTTTCTTTCCTGGGCGGTTGGACGAAAAGAGCCGGTTCAAGTTTGCTCTGCCGGAATGGTGCCGGGGGTTTACCAGGTGAGCATCATGGGCATTGGTTATTACGGCGACAGGCTTACCGATGTCAGCAACCGTGCCGAGAACGTGCCCGGTATGAAACGTGTATTTTCCCGCGATGACAACGCAGTATTTGAAGTTGTCGTGCCGGAAGAGTCAAAACAAGAATTGACCTGGCAACCTCAGTCAGTGAGTAGAACGCCGGCCAGGTCAGAGGGGGTGCAGCCAACGATGTTTCAGAAACAAATGCTTTTAACTAAGGAATTGAGGGAAAAATTACCACCGCTTTATTCACAAGAGAACACTCCCGACCCTACGGTATGGGTGAAGTTCTTTACACCCGATGGTCAATGGACGTGGTACGGGATAGAGTTTGACGGTAAGGATATATTCTTTGGATATGTCAAAGGATTCGAAGCCGAACTGGGCTATTTCAGCCTAAAAGAATTGGAGGGTGCCAGGGGACACCTCGGACTACCGGTGGAACGGGACAAGTGGTTCAAGGCTACCAAACTATCCGAAGTCAAAAAACTAGAAGGTGATTTAGAACAAGAAGCTAAATTGAAGTTCGATCCGTTACTAACCGCCATCGGCTGTCAGATTGGCGTCGGCTGTCTAGCTAGTCCTCGCAAGCCAAGGGTGAAATCACCTGTTTGTTCCGCCGAGCAAAAGACAAAACGAGAATCCTGCATTATTGCGGTCAAGGCAAAGTTACCAGCCGGCTGTAATGCGAAGGAATGGAGCAAGCCGCCATCAGAAAGACGTGAGAATTGTGTTAATCCGTTTAGCCTATGCACTTCAGCAGTAGGTTGTAGATTAGGGGGGAAGTCGAGTAAATGACCGCCGCGGACCCAATATCAACCATACATCTGACACCACGAGAGAAACAGGTGCTGCAATGCATTGCGCAGGGAAAATCTAATAAAGCCATTGCCAGCGAATTAGGGATTAGTGAACAAACAGTTAAGAACTATGTCAGTGGGCTATTCTACAAACTTGGTGTTCAGAGCCGCACTGAGTTAGCGATAAGAGCTGTAGGGAAGAGAGATGGTAAATGTATGAAGGTCAGATGGTATTGGTATGCCGGGGCCTTTCTTGCCCTACTTATTGCCACCTCGATTCTGTTAGGCCTGTATCTTCTGGCAGTGGAGATAAAATGTGGATAGGAAAAACAACATGATCAGTGAGAGGACCAAAATGCGATGCCGATTGCAGCAAGAAGAACGGGCAACCTGCCATCTTCAGCAAACGGTGAAGACTGAAATGCCAACGGAGTACGAGACAGCCTTCACGGTCTGCGAGCGTAATAACCAGCTCGTCAGGGGGAATGCCGGCGCTGGTGGTCCCTATGCGGTGTCAGTGGACATTGGATGTCCAGACGGCTATCGTCCAATTGCGCTTTGGCATAGCCACCCACACGGGAACGCACAGCCGTCATCAGCTGACATCGCCGAAATGCAGAAACTGGGGCTTGAACATTGTTGTATCAGCGTCCCGCAAACAGGAGAAATGCAGTGTCATCGAATACCAAAACGATAACTGAAGTCTTAATGCAGTGTGAACACTGTAAAAACCTGACGACGATCGAAGCGCAGATCACTGGCAGGAAAATCTTGGTGATTCGAGATGACGCGAATTCTAGGAATCATACAGGTCCACGGCGGACGCCGATGTGCCATTGCGGGGGTAAATTAACCTTTTATCGCATGTTGTAATCACGCTTTGCCACATACAGGCGATGAGATTAACCGATCTACTTTCGAGAACTGCTTTTTAGCCTTAAGATTGGCACCGCAGCAGTCTGATGACAGTTAATCTAGTTAGTTCTATTAGCCTTTCTACGCAGCGACTGTAAACTATTGAGAGATAGTAAACTGCATGCTTCCTACGGTCTTTTTGACAGAAATTACATTTACAGTGAGGGTACCGACTTTATTCAAAAACCCACCGGTCCACTTACCGCCATTTATAACTTTCCCATCTGTCGAATGGAAGGTGGGACCCAATTGAAACTTACTTCCATCTTGAAGTGTCGCCCATAACTCAAAATCACCGGTTTCGCCGACTGGTCCCTGTGCCCAGATATACAGAGTGCTTGTTGAGCCGGCTTTGAGAGCACTAACATGAGGAGCGGTAGAGTCGTTAGTTGTCGTCAACCAGACAGTGACTTTGCTCAGAGGCAAGGATGTCGGAGGTGGGGGAATTGGTTGAGTGGTAGTTGTAGTAGTAGTTGGTGTAGTTGTAGGCGCAGTTGTAGGCGCAGTTGTAGGTGTGGTTGTTGGTGTGGTTATTGGCGGTGGTATCTCCCCACCCACCCAACCCGGAGGTCCATCAGCATCTGGATGTGTCCACTTCAGATCTGTAAGTTGAATTTGAATATTGTTTGCTCCACAATGTAAGTCGACATCAATATTTCCCGCTGAAAGGACGGCTGGATATTCGGTGCTGTTTCCCCCTACTGAAATTTTGTAATGACCGGGAAGCAAATAATTATCGGTTGGATTACGTTTATCGCCTAATATCAATTCAGCTTCAGTCTGGCCTGGGGTAAGTCCCACGACAGCAGCAGCCACGTTTTTGGAATTGTTATCTAGTACATACGCATCAATACCATAAGTCCCCGGCTTTAGGCTGGCAAACTGAGACGATACGGTTACCTTGAGGTTAATCCAGGCTGGGAGGTAAAAGGATGTCCCAGGTGTGTATGACCTCAAATTGTACTTAACAACAGGATTGATAGGTTTATCCGTAGTACTAGGTGTACTCGTAACAATCTCGAGGCCTTTGTCGTCGTATGTAGTACCGAAAATTCCCATTGTTACGGAATACTGTGTCGTAATATTATCGGCCTGATAGGCTTCCTCAACGGACTTGCCACCAACCATATGTTCAATCATATTTGCCTGATTGGAATCTGCCTCCTGGTTAAAAACAGTATTGTCCCAACTGAGGAATCTTTGGGCTCCTTTATCAATAAATATTGAGTTAAAAGTGTAACCCCAGCAAGTAGCCATTTCCACATAAGGTGAAGCGAGAGTGGACATCTGTTCTCTCAGCAAATCGCCCCGGATGAGCACGTGATAGGCATCGCCGCTTATTACAGTCTCACTGCACCAAGCAATCTTGAGCTTTCCCGCTTTCTTCCAACGAACGTAATCATCATTACTTTTAAGGGCTTCCTTAGTAATCTGCCCACATTGCAAGAAAATATTATCTTCGTTGAAATTGTTATCGTAGCTACCGTGTGCGTTGATGATGATAACGCCATATTCGCCCATGTTAAAAAAGTCTTCTGGCTTTACCAGTAATGCTCCTGGGTTGATGCCGTAATCAGAACCCTCCGTCGCGGTAGTAACAGTAGTTGTTTGACTTGTAATAGTAATCCCTTTATCTTCTGCAGGGATGGTATTGGGAGAATGACCAGTCGACATCTTAAAAGTTATATCTGCTGGGTTCCAGCCATTTTGCAGAAAGAACTCCTGACAAGCCTGTGGCCCCTTAAGATCTGATATCGGAGATAATATTAAAACCTTTTTTGATGTGGCGGTTATGGGGATACCAGGTCCGGGAGTTGCTGGGTTGCCGGTAAAATGGTCCTTTGCAAGATCCAGCAGGTTTGCAGCGAAACTAATTGGACTTGCGCACATATTCAAGCCATTTGCCCACCCGCTATTGGGAGAATAGCTGATTCCTGAAGCTGGTTCCTCATCATATTCTTGGGTGACAACGGCTGCAGAATCGCCGTCCTTGTAGTCTATGAAAATAGTATACCTGTCAATGCCCAAATGCGCCTTGGCGACGCCCTCCCGGGAATTCAGGTTATTTACTAGTGATACCCGAGCTGCTTCGGGGGATAATGACGCTCTTAAAGCTTGATATTGGGCACCAGCAGATTGTAAAATTTGGTCGTCTATGGCGCTGAAAATAGGCGGTAAGACAGTTTTTTTACCGCAACCCGTAAATACTCCACTACTGATGATAACTAAAACAAGCAGAGCAACTGGAATTATTCTTGTCCATCGTCTTATCAACATCGTGATCCCCCTGACCTCTACGAAATCCTAATTAGATGTTACCGGGATTCCTCGTCTCAACTCGTAGTGAACCGACCTCATACTGTTACAAATGCTATTCCCTACATATCCGATTGTCAATCATTCTTTTAAATCTATCATTTTAGCCTCGATGAAAAGATGATTTGGCTTCTATTTGTAGTTTTTTCTCAAATTATTGGACTCCCGGATCTTATTCTTTTTCACTTGATTTTCACAAGCAATTATAAATCAAGTTTGAAGCTATTTGATTGACAGGTTTCCGGTAATGCTTTTTGATGGAATTAGCTTTACTTAACTGTGTAAATAATAAAGGAGGGTGAGCAAGCATGGCGAGAAAGAGGGGATGTCGATTCGGAGCCCGTAAACATGGCCGCTGCCCGGCCCGGAAGTAGGCACTAACGATGAGAAAATGTAAATATGGCAACACCAAACGCGGCACCTGCCGCAAAATTGCCCGGCTCAGAGCCAAGAAATAATAAAAGGAATGGTGAATCATCAACATGAAGAAATGTAAACGCGGGAGGACTAAAGCGGGTACCTGCCGGAAGAAATAAAGGAACCGCTGAATTACTACTATGGAAACAGTATCAATCGAAAGACAGGCTGACGGCAACTACCGCATGGTAGAGGTTCCGAAAGCCAATTTACAACAGGAAACTCCAGGAGATGCCCGGACTACCCTCAGCAAGTTCGGCATGAGCAATGCTGAAATCGACAAGCTAATCGGCGCCAAGCCGGTGGCCACTATGGAATCTTCAATTGGATTCCTCGACAAAATCACCAGCGTTGAAATCGCCGGTATCCCGGCCGGTGCGGCCGCCATGGGCGCGGCCATCACAATTCTGGCCGATAGATTTGTCATTGCGAAACTTGATCCCACCAACAAATGGGGCATTTGGGCTAACCTGGGCCTGGCCCTGGTGATCAAAAAGTGGGCCGGTAAGTATATCGGGGAGAAGACGGCCGATGTTACCGCCCTTTTCCTTACGTATGAAGCCCTGGCCGATTACGTTTCTCAACTGCTCAACAAAGTGATGCCCACCACCGTAGTGGCACAACAGGGAGCGATGCAGCAGGGTGTTTTACATCAGGCCGCAAACGTTGCCAACAATTATTACAGCAAGGCGTTTGGAGGTTAGGCGGCAATGAGAAAAACAATTAAGAGACTAACGGCATATTCGACATGGGGAGCATCATCCGACCTTACCCCCATTGACCTGCCTCGTGACGGTTTAATCACCGAAATCACCATCCGCGCCAACCTGACGGCAACTCTGACTGCCGCTGCCTATGATGACTGGTTCCGGCGTGTCATCCAGAACATCAAAATCGAAGGCGATGGCGGACGGGCTTATCTCGGTATGAGCGGCACGCAAATGAGCACCATCCTATCCCTCTGGAATGAGGTGTTAACCGGTGCCCCAACTATTTTCTCCAACGGTGCCGGTATCGCCCTGGCGGCGCCGGATGTCGGCAGCGCCACATTTGTCAGTATGTTTAAATTCCATCCTGGCAGTGATCCCCATAACCCCTTCGACCTCTCCGCCGTTATTCCGGCGTCATTCCTTTCTATGCTGCAGGCAAAGTTAACCACGACTCCAGCAGCTGTTACGGATGCCGCTGGTCCGATAACTGCCGGGACTTTCAACTATGAAGTCAACGTCGTACAGGGTACACCCCAAGAGCTGAGAGCCGCTGCGAGAATGAGTCCGGTGGGCAGCACCCTGGTCTACGCCCATACCGCTACCTACTCAGACTTCAGCTACGACATTGATGTGCCCGCTGGAGCCTGGCTGCGTTCCATCATCATGCGGGATACCGATGACACGGCCACGGTGCCGCGACGTAAGAGTGATCAGGTCACCGGTGTCAAACTGAAGACACCGAAATCCGGTGATTTCGTCTTCGAACAGAACATCTACGAACTGCAGCACTTGATGTGCCAGCGGTTCGGCTTGCGTGGTATTGCCGGTGATGTCGGTCCCCTTGGGGCCATTGCCACCACTCGTCCGGGTCCTGAATCCTTACAGAGTATGGTACCGGCTGGCTTTACAGTGATAGACTTACGGCCTTTCGGCCATCCTCTATATGGTCTGGATCTGAGAGATTACCAGACGGGTGACGTCAAACTCGGTTTAACCATCGGGTCTTACGCCGCCGGGGACGCCACCACGATTTATTGGGATCAGTTGTTACCTTTATAAAACAGACGGAGTAACAACCGTTGGAGTACTCAGCTCAAGAGGGCGATGGGGGCAAACATCCTGCCATCGTCCTCTTTTGTTTGATAGGAGCGAAATGACACTAAGCGACAGCGCACTTAAGTTAATCAGGAAAAATCAGAAGGTATCTCTGGAAATAGATGTAGAGACTTACCGGCTGATGGGCGAGCTCGCGCAAAGTGCCGGTAGCGACATTCCGGCTCTCTTATCAAACTTAGCCCAGCGCTATAACCGGGCCAACTGGTTTGAAAAACAGGCGGTAATTCATTTTCTGAATGGAGTTTAAGATGAAAAACGGCGAATGCAAGACAACCAAAACCGGACAGAGATACTGCATGAAGAACGGCAAGGTGAAGTTCGTCAAAGGGGGCAAATAACATGATCAAAGGATCCCGAACAATAAATCTGAGCATTGCCAATCTTCAGTCGCTCTCCGGCATTGGCATCACTGCAGTTCAAGTTAATCCACCTGGTACTTGGGCGGATATTTGGCGTAACGGTGTGACTGTATCTCCGGCACCAGTGATTCCAGACGGGACCAACTGGGAACTACGGGTTGTTTGGAATGCCGGCTCTACGACAGCGTTATGGGCCGTTTCCGTGACAGTCGTGGCACCAGAAGCACAGACCGGCTATACCAGACAGAGTAAGAACGTGCGCTATTCTACTGGAGGCGCTTACAACGATACGGCGGACTTCAACATGGGAGCGATGCCAGTCGGCAATGTTAATTTGAGAATCAAACTCTGGGTAACGGATTACTACACCGTTGACCCGCCGCCGGATTCATCTCCCACTAATTGGTAGGAGTAAATATACCCGTGAAATATTATTGGTACAGGGTCACATTTACTGATGGCAGCGTCAGGGATATTCCGGTTCCCGACGGTGGCAATCTATCCCTTTGGGATTTAGTGGATGCCAACACGGTCATGGACTTTGTTTACCTGGGATATTATGAGAGTACCCCAACCCCAACCCCAACCCCAACACCTACACCTACGCCTACCCGTACTCCCGCATTAACCTGTACTTCCAGTTTGAAAACCGGCGATACCTTGAGCTTTAGCTTCTCCGGCTTTATGCACGGTGATGCTGTTTGGGTGAGCGTTGTCGGCGGCGGTGGTCTTTATGTTACCGCAGATGGAACCGGGCACGGTGCCGGAGCATTTGCCATTGGTGAAGGACCAGGTAGTTATATTCTGGAAGCTGCCGATAGCATTGGCGATTATGCTACGGCTAGTTTTACCGTGACAGCGGTAGTTACACCTCTTTCAGACTGGCAGTTACTGGCAACTGTGAATACCATCGCCAATCATAAAGCCGCTGTAGCAGCCCAAACCTGGGCATTACTGGCCGCAGTGAATACTGTGGCTATTCACGGTGCTCCTCTTTCAAGCTGGAAATTACTGACTACGGTAAACACTCAAATCGTTCATAGCGCCAACCTACTGGGCTGGGTATTGTTATCAACCGTAAATACTCAAGCCATCCACAGCGCTAATCTTCTCGGCTGGGTGCTGCTTTCGACTGTCAATACCACGGCAACTCGTAAAACCAGCGGGACTGGGGGGAACACACCACCCCCATCGGGGACAACTCCATCCTGGCTGATCCCGGCGGCCATTGTTGCGGTAGCCCTGGCCAGTCAGCAGAACAAAAAGAAAGCAGGAGCGCGTTAACGTGGCAGACTGGGAATTTGTCGGACAAGGCGGCGTGGTTGATGTGGCTAATATAGCTGCCTATGAGGATCAGATACCCGAAGGGGCACAGTTCCAGGTCGGACTGCAACTGCGGGTCCCGGCCGCGGCATCGGTGGCTGATACTATCAAAAGCCAGATGGTGCAGCGGGGAATTCCGGATGCTGATGTGACGTATTCCGGGAACACGATGCAGATTTACGGCCGTAAGGGCTTCCCCTGGCTGGCTGTCATCGCCGCGATTATCCTGGCAACGCTGGTCCTGGTCATTATTCTGGTGAGCTGGTCAATCTTTAAGCGAGTTGTACCGGCTGGACTGCAAAGCACAGTCGGAATTATTTTACTTGTCGCTGCTGCTGTCTTACTTCTCGGTGTCGGCGGTGAAAAGATTAAAAGGAGTCTCAAATGACGACAGAAGCCAATTTTAGATATATTAAGCCTATTCACGGACGGCTAACGCCGCCCGTCTATCCGCCCGCACCGGGACAGCCCCCAGACCTCCTGGGTGCCCTAAGAGCCCAGTTGGATGCCAATACCGCGGCTTTGTATACCCTAGCAGCGGCCATACAGGGAATTGCCACGCAGGGACAAACACCGACGCCTTCGGGTAATCTCGTCGACCAGCGTAAAGTCGCTGAAAGCGGTCAGTATATACCGTATTCTGTGAAGACCTTCGACTTGACGACGGCACGTACCGATTTTGAGATTGTTGTCGAAGGCGATTTCGTTCACGCGTGGACTGACGGCAGTTACGATAATATCGGCCTAAAATACAACAATGCCGCGATGAACGATCTAATTTATTTCGCGCGTCGTAACCCCGTTTCTGGTTTTAAGTTTTGGAAGCTGTATCTCACTAACTCGGTACAAGCCGGCAAGACACTCGATTTGTTGATTGGCAGAGATTTCAAAGTCGTTGCTGATAATGTGCCATCGACCCCGTTAGGGACTAGTGCGCTGACGCTACCTTACACTTCACTGACGCCCCCGGCCGCGGGTACTTTTTATACGACACTGGTAGATTGCCGTTCCGCCAAAAACTTGCTCTTTTACATCACGAATACGAGCGACGTCGCAATTACGGTGCAAGCGGTCGGTAGTATCGCTAACTCAACGACTGGTATCGTTTACGTCGGCGCCGCGATGCCGGTAATCGCGACCACTGGTATCATCAGCGTTGGTCTCAACCTGCAAGGGGACGACTGGCATCCGTTTATCGGACTTGAACTGATCGTACCGGCGGGCGCCGCGGTCGGTACGATCACAGTGTCGTCAATAAACAGAGTATAGAGAGTATAAAATGCCTACACCAATGACAACGGTCTCAAATCAGATATTCTCTTATAATTTGCTGACTAACAAAGAGAGAATTACAACCTATACGTTCACTCCGCCGTGGGCAGTGTATGATATGTGCGCTGGGGCAGGTACCGACATTTTCGTTCTAATGACTGATTATGCTGCCTGGCCGGCACAGTGGAAACTCGTTAGCATTGATACCGCCACGTGGACAGAATTAGGTACTTTGATTATCCCAGTCATTTATCGCGACGGAATAGCGGCGGCCGAGAGGAATACGTTATATTTTGACGGCACCTATATTTACTGTCCTGTCGATACGAATAAAGTCGCGAAAATCAACCCGGCGACGATGCTGGTAGTAGCTACGTACACCAGAGCGGTAGACGCTTTCACGTATTCCTTCAGTTGTTTGGCAGGTGACGCGGCGACACACAGATTATTTATTTCCTGGAATAGAACCACCTCTACAAACGCGCTAATCGAAAAGTTGTCCACAGTTACGATGACGTTAGCCGGCTCGTGGATAGACGGTATTGGCAGTCAAAGGTATTCCAGTCTGGTGGCCGACGCCTCTCACGTTTATGCACGCACCAATAACATTGGTTTACGGATTAAAAAGATAGACGCTGTAACAATGGCTCTTGATTTTGACTACTCCTCTCTCGCTCCGAATCAAGATGCAAACGGCGGACTTGTGCTAGCTGCCGGTTACGTCTATGGTATCGTCAGAAGCGGAGCTGGGCTCGGAGACGCCTCTGTCGAAAAGATCATCAAAGCAACAATGACACTATCAGATGCCTGGACAGGCGTTGCTCTTGACGAAGCGTACTACCTGGTCTTAGACGATGTTAATGGCTTCTTGTTCGTGTGGGGAGCTCCCCCTAACAAATTTACGAAAATCAGTATGACAACAATGCTGACTGACAGCCAAATTTATGTACCAACAACGTACAACTATTGTGTTAATGCCACTGATTTGTTGGTGCCAAGATGGGGCTTAGGAGAAGTCGTGACTGACCCCGCATCGGCTATTACTGATGTTGACGCGCAAGGCCACGGCGAAATTACAGATATTTATCCCATGGGCGGCTGGGAGCCGTCAGAAAGAGGCTTCGTCTGGAATACGACGGGAGACCCGACCATTGCAGACAGCATCGTAACTGATGCCGCCGGCCCCTTCGGCCTCGGGATCTTCGACTATACTTTAACTCCGCTACTGCCATCCACGACATATCACGTTCGTGCTTATATCCTTAGTCCTGCTGGTTATCAGTACGGTACGGAAGTCATATTTACTACGTCGGTCGCCCCAATCGTGCGCAATCCTAATGCCGTCGCTTACTCAATCTCTAGGAGGAAATTATGAGCAATAAATCATTCCCGATGTCGCGGAGAAAACTTGAAGATACTTTAGTTGTCTGGGACGGAGTTACAAGTGCTGACGGGGCTGCTTCGAACGATTCACTCTTCGACGCCCAACTTATCGGCCATAATGACTTTATCTCTAACATGGTCGTCGTCTTGATTCTCGATGGCCCCTGCCTTTACGAAAAGAAAATCGCAACTGGCTTTGATAACGTAACCGGGGAAGTTTACTTTGACTCCTTTTCGGCGCAAATCTTGAGCGGCACACCGTTTCGCCTTATCAATATACCGAGTCCTGAACTTCTTGCCACGATAGTGTCTGACGTGGCTGATATATTGGCCGCACAATATGTGCCGAGTGCCGACGTCACCGATAACAACTATGTTCGTGATGTCGTCGGTAACAAAGAAGACGCTTCCGTACAAGTACCGTCGTTAGAAAATAGCGTCGTCGCTTATACGAAAGGTATCTTAGATGCTGTCGGTGACTTGACCGGCGATACACTCACGACACTTGGCGCTAAAATCGGTGATGGTGCTACTGACTTGGTAACCGATATCGCTGGTATTGCTGGTGATATTGCTGCTGTACAGGGTGATGTTACAGATATCAAGACGCAAACTGACAAACTCGCCGGCGCATCTCCGTCTGTTGGCTCAACGACTGAAGACTGGAACGCCGCTGAAGCTGATGTCGTCTCGATCGGGGCTGATGATACCAAGAATAAAGCCCACTCGTTACTTGTCAGCATTCATAATCTGGTTGGCACGGTGATAACTATCAGATTGTATATGCAGATTAACGGCACAGAAAGATTAGTTTATTCACAAGCATTTGACGCCACGACTGACCCACCCGGCTGCTGGATTGTGAACGGTACTGTCGGTATCCACGAAGTTTTGCGCTGTACACTTCAGAGTAACGCCGCGGCAGACGATGGTAAAGCAGTTCACTATGACTACATGCTAGAGGAGATGTAACCGTGAGTTTACTAATTAGAGTTAGCGGGGCAATTACCTCAAGCACGATAAACAACTATATTCAACAATGGTTGAACGGCGGCGCGATTCGAGCCGAGTTCTACGGCGACAATACAAACACCCTTAGCATTGAATCGCTCGCAGAAGTAAGCCGCAACAATAGCGCGTCTTATCAGACCATCAAGAAAATTACGTTTCTCGCGGACTTTCCGGACTATACCGATATTGGCGCGTGTGTCGTCGGCTCTCAAGAAATTTGGCTTGAAGCGAAGTCAACACTCGGCGGACTCGCGTCAATTAAATTATTCTTGAACGGCGTTCAAATTGGCTCGGAAATTGACGAATATACAGACTCTTATGCAACCGTCGAATTTCAGCCGGACGCGGTTGATATCTTCGGCGTCGGCGGCGTCGGCTTCAAGGCCGGCGATGAACTCGAAATCAAGGTTAAATGCGCCGCCGGAGACGCCGTGCAAGTACGCAATTTAAGCGTTCGCGGAACGGTTCAAATAACAAAGTTCGGACTCTACAACTTACAGGCCGCGCTTCCTGTCTCAACAAACGCACAAATTTCAACGGACGATTATCCGCTTCCGTAAATAAGGAGCAGTTAAGGAATGCAATGAACTGGTACGAAGAGTTGTGGGAGAAAATCGGCGGCCGTCCGTGGACCTATATCATGCGGGACGGCTACCACAACGCGCCGCTGCCCTCGATATTGATAGTCTTGGCCATAGGAGCTGTTATCGGCCACTACACCGGCTTCCTCACCTTCCTCAAGATTCTTGGCATCCTACTGCTTGGAATTCTGATGGGGCATCTGTTTTGGGGAACGAAATGGATAGAAGGCCAGCCAGGCGAAGATACTGACGGTGATTCACAAATCGTAAAGAAGGTGAAGCATGATAAAAAAGGTTAATGACCTGCTCGCGATTCTCTATCTCCCGTTTCTACTGATATGGATAGTTATCGTGGCCGGGATCGTGAAGTTCCTGGATGTTTCGGTTGTCGAGGCCTTGGGACTGGGTACGGCTACTGGCATCATCCTGGCAACTTTCAAAGACATCTACCAGTTCTACTTCCGGAAAGCTCCGCCAGATACCCCAACACCTCCAACGCCGCCACCGCCGGATCTACGAAAATAGGAGAACTTAACAACATGACAGACTGGGTGATTGCCCTTTTATCAATAATGACGACCGCTTTTATCGGCCAGACTGCTATACTTTATCGAAAGTTAGGGAAACTTGAAGAATTGGTGAAACGATCTTGTCCTTTTGGCTCATGTCCTCTTTTCAAAGGTGCTAATACTGAAGCGCAGAACTTAATGAAGAACGCTAAAAAAGATGCTGAGACTTAAACTGGTATTCATTCCGGAACAAACATATAAGCAACCTCGACAAAGACGGTGGCTATAACGTCCGATAAATCTTACGCCTGAACTATGATCGCAGAAGATTACGGTTATATTGGAACGATTTAGAGAAAGTCTCTTGAGACTGAATTAGGAATGGAAACCAGCGGTAAACAACTATCCCATTACAAGCCCTTTGAGGCTAAATATGTCGGGTATACAACTGGTCAATGCAGTGTTTGTTTGATTTTTGTTGGGATGGAACAATATTGATAACCACCGGTTTTTTCTCGGAACCAGCCTCTAGTAATAGTAACGCCTGGTTGCTTTTTCAAATGTTCGCTTATTCCAGATATATCGAAAAATACACTAAAGCTATCGTTTCCATCCAATTCTTTTGGAAACCTATTACCAAATATGTCGGACAAAAAAGGTATATAAGTATTATCAGACAACTTAAGCCCTGCAGCTTCCAAGTGAGTTTTGTCCCTTCCCTTATTAATAGCAGTAAGGGACAATTGGGCTTTATTACTAACAGTATCCCCATACACGGGATAAGTGATTGCGATTTTTACAACGACAAGAGCACGATTATGCAAAAACTCAATTAATCGAATCACACCTAAACCAGTCGAAATGATAGCACCCAATACTGCTATCCAAAAAGTTAATGTCCCCATAACACAATATTCTATCATACAAAAGGAGTCACCAAATAGACTACAGCTTATTAGAAAGGGAAAATATCAGTGAATCAACAGTCTTGCGGCTGGCAGCGGTCAAGGCATCGGGTAAGCGGTTGGAGCGTAAGCCGGGCAGCAAGGATAGGAAACCGCGTCAATGCTCCGGGTACTGGTTACGTTACGCAAAATCGGAATAGCGAAGATTCTATTGAGTATGCTAAAGTTACAATACAAATACTAATATTGATACGCTAAACACAACACTGGAGAATGACAGAAGGATAAAATGATTTTGTTATGGTAGGGATTGGATGTTTTGAAATGAGAAAGCTCTGCCTCGTATTGAGCGTATCATGTTTTGTTATGCTTTTGTTCGTCTCAGTAATCGGTTGTAATGCCATACCTAGCGAAGCCAAGAGTTACAAAGACCAAGGCAATTCTCATGTTGAACAGGGGCAGTTAGAATTGGCAATTGCCGATTATAGCAAGGCAATCGAACTCTACCCAAAGTACGCTGATGCGTACTACAACCGAGGTTTTGTCTACGCGGAAAAGGGAGAGTTAGAGTTGGCAATTGCTGAATACATTAAGGCTATTGAGTTAAATCCGAAGGATGCTCAGGCTTACAACAACCGTGGAGTTGCTTACGATGATAAGGGACAGTATGACCTAGCGATAGCTGACTATAACAAAGCCATTGAACTCAACCCAAAGTATACTCAAGCTTATAACAACCGGGGTAATGCTTACACGGATAAGGGGCAGTATGACCTGGCAATTGCTGACCACACCAAAGCTATTGAGCTCGACCCGAAGTATGCTGATGCATACTATAACCGTGCGGATGCTTACGCAGATAAAGAGCAGTATGACCTGGCGATAGCCGACTATAACAAAGCCATTGAACTCAACCCGAAGGATGAGCAGGCTTACAACAACCGCGGTACTACTTACCAGAGAAAGGGGCAGTTAGACCTGGCGATTACTGACTTTGGTAAAGCTATTGAGCTTGACTCTGGGTTTGCGAATGCATACAACAATCGGGGAGTTGCTTACGATAATAATGGGCAGCGCGACCTGGCGATAGCTGACTTTAGTAAGGCTATTGAGCTGGACCCTGAATTTGCCGATGCATACAACGGTCGTGGAGTTGTTTACATTAATAAGAAGCAATATGACCTAGCAATTGCTGACTTTAATAAAGTTATTGAACTCGATCCTGTGCATTCTGCTGTGTATATTAACCGAGGAGTTGCATACAACATTAAGGAGCAGTATGACCTAGCGATAGCTGATTTTAACAAAGCCCTTCAGCTCAACCCAAAGGATGCAGAGGCTTTCAGCAACCGCGGCACTTCTTACTATTTAAGGGAGCAATATGACCTGGCAATTGCCGATTACAATAAAGCTCTTGAGTTCGATTCTGAGAGTACCTTTTTTACGTACTACAACCGTGGCCGTGCTTACGCAGATAAAGGGCAGTTAGCTCTGGCAATTGCAGATTTTAATAAGGCTATCGAACTCAAATCAGAATATGCTCTGACATACTATTACCGTGGAGTGGCTTACCGTGAAAATGCGCAGTTAGATTTAGCGATTGCTGACTTGGGAAAGTTTATTAAATTATCGACGGATTCCGAATTGAATCAACAAGCGGAACAGCTACTGTCAGAGCTGCAAAAGTGAAAGGAGTGTAAAGCACAACCCACCTTTGTTTACTGTGGGTTATGTCGGTAACCTAGGCACTTTTTGCTATTCCATTTGCTATTCTTTTTTAACAACCGTTGGTCACCGTTGAGCGTAATTTACTATTCGGGTACAGCGATATAAAGTGACAATTTGGCGTTATTGCCTCAAGGCTATTTCTCTGGTTAGCTTCAAAATGACGTATACCAATAATAACGCTTTTGTTCTAATTTGATGCTAAAATAACAATTTTCACATTTCGATTTAGAATTAGGAAACCACTGCTTGATTTACCTGCACTATACTTTAAGCGTAAATGACACCGAAAAGGTTCGGGTAGGGTTGCACTGAAAAGTCTATTTGCTTGCTTTTATTCCTAACCGCTCTTGTTCACATTCCTAAAAGCGTCTCTAACTTCAGCTATCGTCGGTTTGGTGTAACGTTGTCTCTTTAGCCGTGAAACCCTTTTACTGAGTCGTCTTTCCGGAGAAATCATTAAATTAGAGTGAATCGTATCAGCTCGCACACCGGCATCTTTGCCCGCCTTTCTAAGTGCTAACCATGCCGCTTGCGGAGTATAAGGGAACAGGTGTGCTTCCCGTCTTTTGCCAGCCAGGGCCTGAAGTGTTCGGTAAAAATCAGGCGTCAATGGCACAAACTCACGGAGCTTATCGCTGCGTTTTTCACTTGTTATCCAGACACCACAGTTCTCAATGTCGCGCTTGGATAGACGCAATACTTCACCAACTCTGGCGCCTGTCTGCCACATGATCTCATAGAAGATTTGCCAGTGTTTGGGAAGTTTAGCCATGACCAGCCTGTACTCCAACGGCTCGAGCCGCTGGGTATCAGTTACCCGTCCAGGTAGTCTACTCATGTTTACTCCTATAGAAGTGGCTAATAATCAACTTTTTTCATTTAACTTTTTAAACGCTTCAATTGTCTCGGATCTCGTTGGTTTTACATAGACAAACGTACTCTGGATGTTGGTATGACCCATCATGCGCTGTATTTGGGGAATTGAGACACCTGCCCTTTCCGCTCGATGTCCCAGTGCGTGCCGGAAGTTATGGGGATGCAATGTCGTCCGGACGCCGGCACGAACGCACGCTCTTTTTAACGCCAACCAAGCAGCTTGGGGCGTGTAGGGGAATATCTTCTCCCGGTGAGCCCGATGACAGTATTCGTAAATTTGTTGGAATAGATCGGGTGTCAATGGCAGCCAATCACGTAGCGGATGGCGAGGGCGCTTTTCCCTTTGTATCCAGACTCCACCTGAATCCAAGTCAGTTTTTAATAGATTAAGTCCCTCATTTACCCGAATTCCCGTCTGCCAAAGAAGTTCATAGAACATTCGCCAATGAGGCTTGAGGTGCTGAAGTAGCGCCTGATACTCTTTGTCCTCGAGTGGTTCCGTATCGGTTGGTTTACCGGTTGGCCTGGCCATGTTAATCCCCTGACATAACTAGCTTTTATTTTGGCACTTGATTCTAGGGTGTCCCCAGCCTCTAGTCTCAAACATAATGCATTTCGAGCCTAAACTTGATACTACCTCTCTGTATTATCAACTGTTCCTTTTTGCCTGTTATTGCCATGAGCAGGAATCAAGTACCCGGAAGATTGTTGGTTTCACTTGTCTTCTTTACACGTCTATAGATCTCACACCCTGAGCAATAACCTTCTTGACAGAATCGAGGAGCTTGTGGGGGATGAATATAAGGGCACCACTCCCCTTTGTGATACTCTAAGTTTGCAGGTTGGTTACGTTCCTCCATTACTTCCCCCCAGTCCGGTAGTCCATGCCCCTATTAAGGACATATACCGACAGCTCCGTGTCGCTGAAACGGCTCTGAAGGCGTGCTGGCAGGTCGGCAATGTTCTTATTGGTTGTCATGGCAGTAAGGCGCTTCTCTTGCCACCTGGCGTCGATGATATCCTCAAGACTGGCGGTGCTCCAAAGTGTCTGGGCTTCCAGTCCGAAATCGTCCAGGACCAGCGCCTGGACATTGGCCAGTGATTTCATCCAGCTGTCGCTGTCATGGGTATCAATGGCTGCCCGGAGCGTTTTGAGCAGGTCCGGGACCCGGTAGTAGTAAGCGTCGATCCCCCGCTGATTAAGCGCGATCGTCAACGCCTGGCATAGGTGCGTCTTACCGTTTCCGACACCGCCATAACACAGAAGCAGAGGTTTTTTAGTTTCACCGGAAGCCAGTGCCTTGAAAGCACCCAGGCACTCCCTGGTCCCATTCAAAGGTTTAAATTGTTCGAAAGTCTGCAGACGCGCGGAAATTCCTTTTAGTTCAAGATATTGTCCTGACTGCTTCCAATGCTGCCGGGCATCCGCCAGGCAGTTCGGCTGATTGCACGAAACGACTCTGGCGTGATCAATCCGGCCGTCTTTTTCCCTGGGATGCACTAAACCGAAGCCGCGGCAGACGCGGCAGAAGGGATCTGGGGCGTAGCCGTCTCTTTGCCGGCGCTTGTTATTTTCTTCGATTTCAGCATCGCTGGATTCATGGATGCGGTTATTCTGGAACGGTAGATCCCACTTGCTGTTGCTGTCGTCGCCATTCTTCGGGTGTGGTGTATTTTGTGGGGAGTGCCCGGGAAGTAAGTCCTTTATTTGCTGCATGGTTGCCTCCACTTTGTTCTTTTATCGGAAAAACACCTTTCCAGTTGTTCATGGTGGATTGCTCGAGTACCAGGTTGGGATCCTGGCCGGCTAACTTTAATTTCTCCAGCTCTTTAATCAGCAGTTCCCTGGCCCGGATGGTGGGAGTGGCCTTCATCTTCATCCGCATTTCTAGAAAAGAATTCCAAGTTTCCTGGTTTATCCAAAAAGGAAAATCTCTTTCTTTACTCTCTTTACTTTCCTTTACTCCCTTTACTCCCTTTACTTTACTTTGTGGTATTTCAGGTATCGATAACTCTGTTTCCTTGACTGATAACGCCGTTTCTTCGACTGGTAATGATGGTTTTGAGGGTAAAGTCTGTTTTCGATATTTATAGACCGGCTCTAACCTATCCACAAAGTTCTGCGACCATATCAAACCGTGCCTGTACAGTTCGCTATCAATCGCGGATAGTTCTGCCATTTTATTGAGAATGTTGCGCAGGCGTTCTGGGGTAAACCTCATTACTGATGCCAGAAACTCAAAATCTTCGGGGTTTCTGATATCAATAACGTGGTTATTGGTACCGGAAACTCTTTCCAGTAGTTGCCACCAGGCACTAACACCTTCATGCTGAAAGTGATTGAATAATATCGACAAAGTCCGGCCCTGGCTGGCATTGGCGTCATGAGAAAAATAGGCAACAGTGTGTTTCAGCGGTCGAGCCATCTGTTCGTTCCTTTAAAATTTGAATCGTTTTCCGGGGTCTAACTCTTGCTTTCTTGTTCCTGTAACCACCGGCAGAAGTCCGCGGCTTGCGCCGGCGTCAACTTCGCCAGGACTTCTTTCATGGTGAGCCCTTCCAGCGGACCGGCGACATGGTAGTTACCCAGGAAACGGTCAGCCAGGGCGTTACGAGTTACCGCCGCGCACCCCTTCTTACGGAGTTCATTGATGGTGGTCACTACCCACTGGGCATCAACTTTTATTTCCGGTGGTTTGGTACTGGCTGATTCCAGCTGGTCGAAAAGCCGGTCATTGTCCGGTGGTGGCTCCATGTTTGAGGAGGCAGCCTTTTCAGTTTCCTGCTTATTCGATTCCTGGCGGCCTCGCCTGGTCAGCGCCTCGGCCAACGTGTCCACAAAATCACCGATCGACTGGCCCCTGTCAATCCAATCTTCTTTAATCGACTTGATATTGTGCAACTGGCAGGCTTCATTATGCCCCAGGCCCATTTCTTTCAGTCGCGCGTACACCTTACGCCAGGCGACGTCGTTATCTTTCATAAACGGCTCAGGCAAGGTAAATTCCTCGGGCTGGTTGGCGCTGTCATTTACCTCTTCAAACTCAGCGTCTGTCACCGCCAGGCTGAATCGATTGGGGAAGGCCTCCCGGAAAGCCTTGGACAGCGCAATCTTGCGTATCATGCCGGCTGGCTGGTCATCCCAGAAACGGGTGATACGGCCATCTTTGGTACGCTTGAGATACTCCCGCAGATTGACGGCTGCATAGACTGGCTTATCGCGGTCGGCCCGCCAGACTCTGGCCCATCCCCCGGCCAGCGTTTCCGCCTCATAAATCAATTCTCCCTCGCGGAAGATGGGCGGGCCGTCTTTTGCCTTTACCACCACACCGGCCTCATACCCTTTGTAGGCCGCATTATTTTCGGCCATTTTCAGATAGGTCTGGATGGCAATCACGTAATAAGCCGGCTGATTCGGGATTTTTACCAGATAGATTTCCTTACGGAACGGATCCACCTGCTCTGCCTGGCAGAAATTGAGAAAGTCAATAATTTCTAAATCTGAAATTGTTGGCTCGCGGCAGATTTCACGTCTGACCTTATCTACGGTCAGCACCAGGGGATCGTCCTTGGGCCGGCCACGCGTAATCGTGGCCTCGATAGTAGCGACTGCTTTACTTCCGGTTACCATTTGTTCTTACCTCTCTTTGCTTTATTTCCTGGCTGTTAAAGAAACGAACTATTAAATCTCTGGTAAATATGACGGTATGCGTGGTTCTCCACCGTTGCTGATACCTGAATTCCGTCACCGTGGTATTGGCAACGTCGATGGCGATGTTGCAATCATCGACAAAATGCCGGGCGATAATGCAAAGGGATTTTTTCCCGGCGCGTTCAAAATCATCGTTCATGCGGGCTAAGGCTAGTTTCTGCCCGTCTTTTAATTCAGCGTCCTTATATTTCAGTTCCATAATCACATATCCGATATTTTGATATTCAATCAGTCCGTCAATATCCGTGGGCGTTATGTTCCCGAAGAGTAAGCCACTAAAATCACGTAGCTGTCTTGCTCTAGCGGGATCACGAATTAAGCCTTTAACCTCGAGCATACAAAATGACCCCAAATCGTGAAAATACCTGGGCAAATTTCTGGTAATTGTCACCGAAGTAAAGGATCGTTTGTCCTTGCAGTGGGGCGCCGGTGCTTTCGCCTTTTTTGTCTAAGAATTTAATCCGGTTTTTAACAAAACAAACAGCCTGACATTTACCCATCATGTTTTGATAAAAGTTCGTTTCAGTGGCATTGTTTACCAGGACACATGCTCGCTTGATTTCGTTGTTCCTTAATTTCTCCACCAGCAAAGCGCAAAATTCAGCGACTAAGGGTTGTGAGTAAGGCGGATTCATCCAGATATTGCCGGCCCAGGTTTGCTTCCGGCCGTCATCTTCAATCGTGAAATATTGCCTGGCTTTAATAATCCCGTTGGCAGTTTCCGAGGAGGCCGGATCGGTGTCGATGGTGCCCATCACCTCGCGAGCGGCGTCAGCATAAATCTGCGGGGTGTACCACTCATTCTCGCCGGTATTAAAACTAACGTGGGCCGGATTCAGCATTCGTTCAAAACCGGATCGCGTCGGTAAATCTTCTGTTTCCGTTGCCTGGACAATGTAAGCGGGTATCAAATCACGATGCTCATATATGTTCTGGGCGCGGGATGATTCAATTTTGGTAATGCCAAAATCCGAGAGGGTTTTTACGGGAGTAACATCGATGTTACTCCCGTACTGCGTATTCCCTCTTGACTGTGTAGCCAGTCTCCCAGCCGCTTGTTCCTGTCTAATCATCTCTCCAAACCTGGCCTCGGCCAGTAAACGAAGTTCCCCAGCCTTGATCGCGTTTTCAAAGGCCGCTTCTTTGATGGCCTTGGTTTGCTCAATATTGTGGTTATTCTTAGCGCGTTCATATTCCTTGGTCGTGGCTTCTACTAAGCCCTTGGAAAAGGATAAAATACGGCGAATATCGCTCATGTCTTTCACCGTGGCGAGTCGCTGTTTAAATTCTGAAATTACGGTTACATCTTGTGTGGTCATAGATTCTCGGTTAACTCTTAGCTCAATTCGCCATTCGTGCTAGTCTTCTTGTGATTCCCCAACAAACCATTCCTGGCCTGGATATCAAGGGCAATTTCAATCAAATTACGCAGCCTCTGCTCAACCGCCATCCGGCCGTCATAAGGGGCCTGGGTAAATTCCACTGTTTCCATATCCAGCGGTAAAACATCTCGTCGCTTTCTGGTCATTTTGCTCTCATTGTTTGAGGCTTGCTTTGTGTTTTGCCTTAAGCGCGAAATGCCGGACAACCGCCCGTCTCACCAGCGAGCCGATGTCAGTTCTCTCTTCCACAGCGATCCGCTGTAACTCTGCATAATCGGATTCAGAAAATAGTACGCGGATGGATACTTTTATTTCCCCCAAGATGCTCGGTCGTCCTCTCATGTGGTCCTCCTAGAGTAATCATCAGTAATAGTAACAATATTACTAATAGATAGTAATATTGTCAATACTAAACAATTGTAATATAATTACCTGCATGAAAGACCAAATCCAATCTCAAATGGTCGTAATACCTCATTTTTGTGATTTTTCCGTTGACCCCTTGACAGGCTCAACAATCGGTGATAGTATTACCATTAATCACGAAATTCATGGAGTAAAAAATATTTTATGGCTATTTCTTTGGCAAAACTGATTCGAGAGGCAAGGCTCCGGCAGAGCAACATCACCCAGGGAGAACTGGGAAAGCTGGTCGGTACCAGCCTGGAAAACATCACTTCCATGGAAAATGGCCGTAACCATCAGCCGAAACCAGAAATTATCGCTGGACTGGCAAAAGTCCTGGATCTAAGAATTGTTGACATCTATGCGGCGATTACCGGGACCCTCAACAGCTTGCCCTGGGAACAGGTGGGCGATTTAGATCTTAAAGATGCCGAACTGGAATTGATGTTTAAGCAAGTGGACAATGTGCTTGACGGAGATGCTAAAGATCGGGTAAAAGCCTTCATTCGCTTTACCCTTGATGAAGAAAGACGGAAACTACGCCGAGAGTTAGAAGATAAGCGGAGAAATAAATAGGTTGCGGCTTGAGTTTATGAGGTGCGGAGATGAAAAACCAATCTGTAGAGAAGGCGAAGGCGATACTGCGCCTTTACCCGGAACTTGTATTCCCGATCGACATGGAAAAACTGGTTGCTTTAGAGGGCTGTGAACTGGTCGAGTGGCCGTTCTTGCTGCCCGTCAAAGAGGTTAAGCAAGGCAGGTGGATAGGCATCGCCAAGGGCTTGAGCCCGCATGAGACCAGATATCTGGCCGCCCATGCCTTGGGCCATCATCTGATGCATTGCGGCAACCAATTATGGTTCCATGAGTGGCACAAAACGACCCTATTAAAACAAGAGCGGGAAGCTGATGAGTTTGCGGCCCATCTCTTGATACCGGAAACGGAACTGATGCGGTTGGGAAATCTTAACACGTGGGAAATAGCCGACCATTTCGGTGTACCGGAGGAACTGGTGCGACAGAGAATCGATGAGTTTGCGACCGATACCGAACGTACCTTTTGGCAGGAGCCGGAAAAGGAGATTTAAATGGATACTATGAAAAAGAATCTGGCTATAGTCCAGGTCAAGTGTTGTATCTACGCCCGGGTGTCCACGGAAGAGCAAGCCGAAAGGGATCTATCCATCCCATTTCAGTTGGAAAGGTGCCGCTACCACGCCCAGGGCAAAGGTTGGGAGGTGGTGAAAGAGTTTGTTGACGCCGGCGAGAGCGCCCGCACCGATAAGCGGCCGGAATTCCAGCAGATGATAAGCTCCGCCCGGGCTAAAGAGTTCGACGTTATCCTGGTCCACAAGTTTGACCGTTTCGCCAGAAATGATTATGACTTCGTTGTTTATGAAAAAGAGCTGGAGGAATTGGGAATACATCTGGATAGTGTAAGCGAACCGGGCGATGCTTCGACACCTGCCGGATATATCGGCCGGAGGATGATGCAGGTAATAAGTTCCTGGTACTCCAAGAACCTGGCCGTCGAGGTCAAGAAAGGATTACTGAGAAAGGTGGAAACCGGCGGTTGGCCAAAACAGGCGCCCTTTGGCTACCTCAACAAGCATGATAAAAATTCGGCGTGGATTGAGGTGGATCCGAAGAATGGTCACCTCGTTACGGAAGCTTACCGCGAATTTGCCAGTGGCAAATATACTCTGGAATCCTGGGCTGAAAACGCCTATTTGCTTGGTTACCGTAGCCGGTTGGGGAACCGAATATCGAGGTCTGCCTGGAGTCAAATTTTCCATCACCGGTTCCACTTGGGTGAGACATGGCTAAAACTGGGCGATATCCCTACCAAAGGAACTCATCAGCCATTGGTAGATGAAGACACCTTCACTCAGGTCCAGCAGATTTTAAAACAGCATGACAAGAATAAACAGCGTACCCGGCGTCACAAGTATCTGCTCCGTGGTATTCTTCACTCGGTGGATGCTGACAGCAATTGCTGGGCTGAGACGAACAACAAAAAGAACATCAGTTATTATCGCAGCCGAGAGAAGGTCAATGGCAGCCAGATATTCTATAACACCAAATTCATCGAGGAACAGCTTCTCTCCATCTTCAAGAGCCTGACTATCACCGAAGCTGCTAGGCAAGATTTAAGAGCCAAGCTTTCTGATTTATTTTCTGGAGAGGGAAAAGGCGATGGTGAGTTGAAGACGGCTGAGGCGCGGTTAGTTAAACTCGAGCGGGTGCAAAAAAATCTCCAAACATTATACATGGAAGAGGAAATCTCGCTGGCAGATTTCAAAGAGCATCGATCACAAATTGAAGCTGAAAGATCTAAGTTCAAGACAACGGTAGATGCCATCAAGCAGCACCAGCACCTGGTCAAAGGTGATTTCGAGTTAGCGCTTGACCTATCTACCCAGATTGATTTTCTGTTTGAGAATGGCAATTTTGATCAGAGACGGTTGCTTTGTGAAACGGTCTTGAAACGATTAGATGTTGAAAAAGGAAGAATAACCCGTGCAGAATTCAATGCCCCATTCGCCATTATTGCCCGAGCTAATGGTTCGGGAGCTGTTGAGAGTGGTGGTAATGGAGCTATCCGGAACCATATCAGAAACCATAAAAGCCCCGGTACCGCAGGCATTATGCCAATCCTGCATATCATATTTGGCGTCTTCAGTCGCCTCAACAAACAGCCAGTTGCCAATATCTAATATTTGATTACTCGCGCTTATCAACCGGTATTTTACTGTCCATTGGTCAGTGGATACAGCATAGCCACCGGCATAGAACGGATAATTGAGACTTTTCAACTCAGCGGTCCAGGCAGCAATTTCGGTATCCGTCTTACCGGCATTTTTGGATAGTTGTTGTTTCGCAGCCACTCCAGCGCTGTCACTCCACTCTGCAAAACCATAACCCGTCCAGCGGGGATCTTTTTGACCTTTTTGGTAACTGTAGACGACGTCGGCTGCAGTTAATTGCTTTCCATTGGCAGGCGGTTTGGCCTGGAAATAGACGTTGTGGCGGATATGCCAAATTACAGTATTAAGATCGGGGACTTCCCAGCTTTCTGCTGCCATACCGGTACGGTACTGTACCGGTATGTAGGGTACAGAATAATTGAACTCGTTTGTTCCCTCTGGGCCTTTACCCCAGTCACCGGAGAGTAGCTTGTCATAAGTAACACTCGCAGTCCATCCGCCTACGGCGGAGATAACCGGGTCAAAATAGCCGGTCGCGTGGGAGTTACCTAAGACAAATGTAAGTTTACCTCCGTAAACCGGCCGGTCGGCAGCTGTCGTCGTAGTAGTCGTGGGAGCCGTAGTGGTCTGAACAGCCGTTGTGGTAACTACGGAAGTTGTGGTGCTAGTAGTAGTTGTTGTACTCGTTGGGGTAGTAGTGGTGGGCGTTTTTGAACACGCTGAAAGCCCTAAAGCTAAAATTACAACCAGTGTCAATACAACGTATAATACTTTTTTTGTCATTTTACCTCCCCTATTTTGCAAGCTTTGGGAGAGACCCAATATTTCCCCAAGAAACATGCTACTTTTTCTCAAACCACCTCCTTTTCAATTTTTGTCATTTTATTTACACCCCAGTCAGTAAATGCCCATATTATACGCATACGACTATATTATGTCAATACTTACGCTAACAAAGGAAAAGGTAGAGGTCGATAAAACGTTTGTGGAATTTCACGTCTGAGAAATGAAGCTGGTACCGTATATCAATAAAGGAGTTATTTTAATGCATAAACAATAACCTTGACTGCACCGGCGGCAATAAGTGGACCAATTGCATTTCTTGAGAATCTTTATACACGCTGATTTTTTGATACGAAGTGTATCGTTTCGCCATTTACATCCAGCGCAGCTTCCATCAAAGCTTCTGAAAGAGTTGGGTGGAGGTGGATTGTACTCCCAATTACTCTGGCAGGTTCTTCTAGTCTCATTGCCAGAACCGCTTCTGATATTAATTCGCTGGCAGAGTGCCCTAAAATGTGCACGCCGAGAATTTGTTCGTATTTCGTCTCTGTAACAATCTTCACTAGTCCGTTCCTCTCTCCATTGATTGTCGCTAAACCGTTAGCGGAGAAGGGAAATCTCCCGATTCTTACTGTGTTCCCCCGAGCAATGGCTTCTTCCTCTGTTAACCCTACGGTCGCAATTTCGGGAAAAGTATAAATGCAGCTTGGGATAGTATTGAAATCAATTGAGGAGTTCTTACCCGCTACGTTTTCCGCCACAATCCGGCCGCCGATAAAAGCGGCGTGAGCTAACATCGGACCACCTGCGACATCTCCAGCAGCATAAATGCCTGGCACATTCGTTTCTAAATGGTTGTCCACTTTGATATGCCCATTTATGACTGTTATACCTGCATTCTCTAATCCTAATCCAACCGCATCGGTCGCTACTTTCATGTCCGCGGCGAGAACACATTTCGTCGAAACGTTCTCACTAACACTCTTGATAGCTACAATGGCTGTCTCCTCTTGAACTTCCTTTAAAGTTGCCTCTGTGATAATTTTAACCTTCTCTTTACGTATTTCCCGTTCAAGCAACCCTACTAGTTCTCGATCGAAACCTTTTAAAATTTGTGTGGATTCTTCAATAACTGTTACTTGCGAACCAAGCCGCGCAAAAATAACCGCGTATGTAATGCCAATAGAACCTGCTCCAAGTATAAGCATCGACTCCGGAATTGCTTTTAATGCAAGAGCTTCGGAGATAGTGATTATACTATTTGCTCCCGGAACGTTAGGTTTTTGGTGTTTTATTCCCGCCGCAATAAGAATTTTATTTGATTTGAAATGACGTGTCATGGATTCTTCGCTGACTTGAATTTCAGTCGATGATGTTAGTTTCGCCTCGCCTTTAATGACCTCTATTCCATTCTCACATAACAAATCCCGCACACCCCCGCCAATGGTTTTAATAATAGTATCTTTGCGCTCCATCATTTTTTGGAAATTTACCTCGGGAACTTGATAGTTAATGCCAAACTCTTTTGCTTTGGCTGGGAGTCGTAATAGCTCAACACCACGTACCAGTGCCCGGGTGGGTATACAACCCCGGTTCAAGCACGTCCCGCCAAGCGCGTCTTTTTCCACCAGCGTCGCTTTAACCCCGAGTTGATGAGCTCGAATTGCCGCGACGTAACCTGCTGGTCCCCCTCCAATTATTAGGCATTCCCGCTCGTCCATTTTACTCTCCACATCACTTACTTTTATTTCGCTAGAGCAACATCATCGTGGGATTTTCTAAAAGGCGGACCAGGTGTATCATGAACATAGCCGCTGGAGCTCCGTCGATCACACGATGATCAAAGGTAAAGCTAGATGTCATGACGGGACGGATACAAATTTGCTTTTCCTTCACGACAGCTCTATCCGTAATTGGACCAGTGCCAATAATTGCTGATTGTGGCTGATTTATAATAGGAGTCCCAAAACCCCATCCCCCGCCCACTGCCCCCAAATTGGTTAAAGTAAAAGTGCCACCACTGACATCATCCGGCAATAATTTACCAGCACGGGCTTTTTCTGTAAGTTTTTTTATCTCACGGCTTAACTCGCTAATCGTTTTCCTGTCGGCATTCTTGACCACGGGTACTACCAGCGCGCTATCCACACCTTCACCAACCGCTACCGCCACGCCGATGTTAATATCTTCCCAGATTATAATCTCGTTTTCGATTAAGCTAGAATTAATAACCGGATTCGCCTTCAGCGCTTTACCGATAACATAAACCATTATGTCCGTATAACTGATGTGTACGCCGATTTCTTTTTCGCGAGTATTAAAACCATCACGCATACGCATGATTTCCGTCATGTCTATCTCACCCATGGTAGTAAGTTGCGCTGCAATGCTAAGACTGCGATGCATATGCTCGGCAATCACGCGCCGGGTACCTTTAAGAGGAACAGTAAGTTTTATCCGTTTGAAATCGATCATTTGACCAATAACAGAAGAGGTTAAAGGTGTTGCCCCGGGTATTCCCACTTTTTTGGCGGTTTTTTCAACGATAGCTCTATCTATATCTTCCCGCACAATCCTGCCATCCGGACCGGTACCTTTGACGTTAGTAATGTCAATCATCGCTTCTTCCGCCATCTTGCGAGCAACCGGTGAAATTTTAACACGCTCGCTGGAAAAAGTTGAAACACCGGGGTTCGAAGTTACCACCGTAGTCGTGGCTGGGGCCGCGTCAACCGAAGCATCAATAACCTGAGGAGTGGTGAAAATTTCTCTCACCGGTTCTTTCTGTAGTTTCTGTAGTTCATCTTTATCTTTAGCAATCAACCCGACTACCCTACCTACGACGGCTTTCGTGTCTTGAGAAACGAGGATATGAAGAAAGCCGGACACACCAGCTTCTATTTCCCATTTGGTTTTTTCTGTCTCGATCAGTAGCACAGATTGTCCTTTGTTTACTTCTCCGCCTTCAGTTATGCGCCACTCAACCACGGTTGCATCCATCATTGCCATACCGAGTTTAGGTATTGCCACATATTCTGCCATTTTAGTCTCCTTTCAACTCTAAGTTAACATTACCTTTATTGACTACTATAGGCTATATTACTAATTACAAATAGTAGCAGAATTCCCCATTGAGTTTTATATTGGCTAACTCGAACTTATTTCCTTCTCAGGCGCAATGCTTTATTTTTGGTGAATGAAAAACCCGTTTGATGCGGCCTCTTTAACAGCCGCCGGGATATTCACAACTCTCGGTCCATCCCGGGCTACTTTTAATAGTATGGTGTCGCCAATTTCAATTTTGAACTCTCGTTCACCGTCGAGAGCGAGCAGGCCAGGTTGATGGGTGATAGGGACGGTTTCTCCAAAACTGATACGCCGGTATTCCCGAATACACACATCCTGAACAACACCAGGAAGAATCGCTGCTTTTACAGTAAATTTACCTCTACCAATGGCAAGGTACAACCCACAATTATCTTCCGGGTTTACCGGGCAAATACTACCGCCTATACTAGATAAACCGATGCTATCCGGCGCCGCGCGAGTGCATACCATTTCCTTTACCTCGGATATCGTCCAAACTGCCCGCGCTCCGATGAAAGCCTGGTCAAGTACGACAGCATCCACCAGCGCCATATCCTCTTCGATGCCATTCCTCAAAATGGCTATCCGCTTATGAGTACTAATAACCCGCGTAAGGTCGGCGGCTTGCCGGGCAACAACACCAGCGGCGATTCCCGCCACAGTTGCCTCAACCATTACCGGAAACACGTTATTTGTACCCGTGGAAACCGCTACGACTGGTGTTATACAGTTGCCTTTCGCTACCGCGCGGCTGGTGCCGTCACCTCCGATAGTAACCACACATCCTGCTCCCATGTCCGACATCATTGTCATTGCTCTGGTTGAATCATCCTGGGTACCGGTTACATTCATATCCAAGATAGTAGCAAGTGTGGTGAGTTTTACACCCCCCAACCCCGAAAGCGCCTGCGAACACAACCCAGAGTATTCCGGCATTAGTAAGATTTCATCAACACCCGTTGAATCAATCCCTAGAATGATACGGCGCACCAAATCAATCTTCTCACGATTGCCTGTGAGACTGGCATAGGCTACTAGCCGGCGGATATCTTTGCCGGCGGCTGGGTTGGCGATAATTCCTACTTTACTCATAGTACAATTGTTAGATAAGCGTTGAAAATCTCAAGCAATAATATGTAATAAAATACCATGCTAGGCTATTTCGCTGGTTAGCTGGCAAATTTAGTTTTTAACACCTATCTGGGTGCGATATTCATTGGCTGTCATCAACTTGCTCATTTCAGCTGGATCATTCAGTTTAACGACAAGCATCCATCCTTGCCCATAAGGATCGCGGTTTACTAATACCGGTTCGTCTTTGAGAGCCGCATTAACCTCAACGACCGTGCCGGAAACAGGACTATATAAGTCGTTAGTTGCCTTTACAGATTCGATAACACCAAAGGGCTCCATCTGTTTAACCGTCCTACCCACTTCAGGCAATTCGATAAAAACAACTTCTTTAAGTTGGGCCTGAGCGAATTGCGTAATACCGACTCGTCCAGTATCCAGGTTTTCCAGTTTTAACCATGTGTGCTCGATGTTATATTTCAAATATTCCGGATACATATACTCCTTCAGGGTAAAAATCGTACATTAACTAAAATTGGACTCACACTTTTAATGTTATCGATTTCACCCAAAATAATAATGGTATACTTATTTTTTAGTAATTTCTTCTATTGCCAGTAGGATATCTTTCGGTTGCGGTAGGCAAAATGGTTCCATAAAAGCACCCGGGATTGGCATATTGGCCGCTCCGACCCGCTTCACCGGTGCATCAAGAGAATCAAATGCCTTCTCCATTATTTGCATCCCTATTTCTGCCCCAACGCCACACCGTAGCGTATCTTCATCGATAATTACCGCGCGGCCGGTTTTCTTAACCGACTTAACTATGGTATCGATATCAAGTGGTTCTAAGGTTCGGGGGTCAACTACTTCTACGCTGATTTTACCCTCAAGTTCTTTGGCCACCGCTAAAGCATGTTGCACCATCAATGAAGTCGCCACGACAGTAACATCTGTGCCTTCTTTTTTGATATCCGCTACACCAAAGGGAATTGTAATGTCACCATCGGGAACTTCGCCCATCGCTCCCAACAAACGTTTGTGGTAGAAATAAACCACCGGATTATTTTCACGCAGGGCTGTTTTTAATAGACCTTTAGCATCCGCCGCGCATGAAGGAACACACAATTTTAATCCCGGGTTGTGCAATACTATCGATTCTGGGCATTGTGAGTGTTCGGCGCCGAGCCGGGCACCGCCACCCATGCAGGCAAACAAGACTACAGGCAGGTTTATTCTACCGCCGTGCATAAAACGCCACTTGGCGGCTTTTAAAAATATCTCGTCGGCGGCACACCACATAAAATCGGCAAACATAAAATCTGCTACTGGATGATATCCTAACATGCAGGCGCCTACCGCCGCACCACCAATGGCACTTTCACTAAGTGGTGTGTCCATCACCCGGTCGGTCCCGAATTTTTGTACCAATCCAGAGCTGGCTCGGAAAACACCCGCTTGAACATCTTCTCCGATGATGAAAATTTTGTCGTTTCGTGTCATTTCTTCAGAGAGAGCTTCATTGATAGCCATGATATACGGTAATTGTCTCATCTTTTCATTACCTCTTTATTTCTCACTATACACAAGCCCCGGAAGAATCGAAGGGTCGGGCCGTGGACTTTCAGTAGCAAATTTATCCGCTTCATCCACTTCTGCCATCACTTCTTTTTCTATCCTTTCAGCATCGGCGTTGGACATAATCCCCTCTTTTATTAACTTTTCGCCGAAAAGCTTAATGGGGTCGCGTTTTTTCCAAGCTTCGATTTCAGCCGCGGGTCGCGGGTCAGTATGGGCAATATCTGCAGACCCTTCCGAGTGCATACGGTATCGATAAGTTTTACATTCTATGAGAGAAGGGCCATCACCATTACGGGCCCTTTCTACAGCGGCATTCACCGCTTCGTATACAGCAATAACATCCTGACCATCAACAACCACACCAGGCATGTTATAACCGTGCGCCAGATCAGCAATGTCTTCACGGGCATAAGCATCTTTTATCGGCATCCATTGCGCATATAGATTGTTCTCACATAACCAGACAATTGGTAATTTCCAAACAGCCGCCAGATTCATCGATTCGTGTAGTGTTCCGCGGTTAGAACTTCCATCACCAAAACAACCCAATACAACCTGTTTACGACCATTCTTCTTACAACCTAATGCCCAACCCATTGATATTGGGAATTGTGAACCAATGGTACCAGCAGCACCCAATATCCCATGTTCGGGGTCAATACCGTGAGCACCGGCTACACCCCGTACTGACCCGGTTGCCTTGCCGAAGTGTTCGGCTAAAAATTCCTTGAGTGATGCTCCTTTTGACAGAGTGTAGGCCAGCCCATGACCACGGTGGTGCGGGTAAACATAATCGTCGCGGTTCAGGAACGTACAAGCTCCCACACCTACCGCCTCAGAACCCTGGCCGCTGTGGTAGAACGAGACGACTTTCCCTTCTTGCAACGATTTGACCATCCGTTCGTCCGCGCGCCGGGCACGAAGCATGTTGGTATAAAGCAACAGGTATTCCTTTTTCCCTAGTTTCATAAATCCCTCCTTATTAATAATTTATATAAGGTTACTTAATAATTGTATTTATTTTATAAATATTGGAGGTCTTCAGGTATTCGGGGTTGGCGCTTCGACGCTAATGGCTTCACCAGTTATTCTCTTTGAATCATCGGAGGCTAAGAACACAGCTAACAGTCCGATATCTTCGGGTTGTTGTACTCTTTGCATATCGCCGGTTGGTGTAGAAGTTATGGCTTTGAAAGCATTCGCGGCGAGCTGCCCCTTCAAAAAAGGATTACGCTCCGAGAGCTTGCCCGCAAACGCTTCCCACATAGGCGTCCAGATTATGCCCGGGCATATAGCATTAACCTGAACATTATAGGGAGCTAATTCTTCTGCCAGGGTTTGCGTGAAAGCGATCACCGCTGCCTTACTGGCCGAATACGCGGGAATAGTAACCGATGGTTTTTTACCGGCGACGGAAGATATATTGATAATTTTACCGGATTTACGGGCTTTCATATGATCCATCACAGCTTTACACATGATGAAAATCCCTTTGCAGTTCACTGCGAAAGTTTTATCCCAATCTTCGTCGGTTATATTAGAAAGGGGTGGACCGATGTGCTCTCCCCCGACACCTGCGTTATTCATGACGATATCAATATGCCCAAAACGCTTCAGAACGCGGTCAATCATTCGCTTGACCTGGGGGCTTTTGGTTACATCGGCTTTGATCGCGAACGCTTTCCCTTTTTCCTTTCGGATTTCATTAGCGACTTTGCGGGCATTTACCAGATTGATATCGTTAATAATGACGGTGGCACCTTCGGCTGCCATACATCGAGCAGTTGCCCTGCCGATACCACTCCCAGAGCCAGTAATAATTGCGATTTTGCCTGCCAGTTTAACTGCCATATATCCTCCTGCAATTATCAGATTTGATTGTTAAGTAAACACCAACAGCTTAACTGATAAGCTGCAATCAGTCAAACAAAATTTAAGCCTCCAATGACCGCCATATTAACTCAGTAATATCCATGACATCCAGTTTAACCTTTTCAGTTGTCTTCGCCATAGTAATCGCGCGTATGCAGGAAGGACAAGCGGTTACGGCAGTCTTAGCACCTGTATTTTGGATTTCCTTTAATTTCTTAGCGGCAATGCTTAAAGATAAATCTTTGTTGGAAGCCAGCAGGTCACCGCCTGATCCACAGCAGGTGCAATACTCTCGTGAATTTTCCATCTCCATTAAATTCAAGCCTGGGATACTCTTCAACAAAAAGCGCGGCTCATCATATATTCCACCGTTTCTGCCCAGGTCACAAGGGTCGTGGTAAGTGACGACGGTTTCCAGCTTCTTTAATGATAGTTTTTTCTGTTCGACCAGCTGAGAGAGAAATTCGGTTGAATGGAGAACACTTAATCCATGGCGCTCCTCCATTACTTCTTTATATTCTTCTTTCCAAGTCTTAAAACAACCAGGACAGGTCATTACGACCGTTTTTGCACCGATATCCTTCATCCGTTCCAGGTTATGTCGGAAAGTCAGGCGTGTGCCTTCAATATCACCACCGGCTAACAGGGGAAAACCACAGCACCATTCTTCTCCGCCCACAATGGTAAAATCTACACCAGCCGCGGCCATTAATCCAGTAAAAGCCCGGGCGGAAGGTTGTACCATTGGGAAAAAAGATGCCACACAGCCAACGAAATAAACGACAGACGCGGTCTTTTTAGCGTTCAGGTCAAATGGCAGTTTAACACGTCCCGCCCAGTTCCCGCGTAGCTCGTTAGGACGTCCGGCGATGTTATGATTTTTCCCCACCAGTTCGCTCAATTCTTTGAGGCTCTCCGGATATAGACCCCGTTTTCCCATATTCATCCGCGTACCTAGCCACATTGCCCGGCTTTTAATGTCTACACTACAGTCCACACCACATCGGCCACACATTGTACACTGAAAGAGGCGGTTGACAGATTCCGGTGAATACGATTTTGGTTTTTTATGTTTAATAAATAATTCCCGGGAGGCTAGAATCCGGCCGCGAGGTGTGGAAGACATCCACTCAAGCTTAGTGGGACAGTAATTCATACAATTGCCACATTGTACGCAAGAGGCTAATTCTTTTTGATATCCGTTTAATGATACGTGTTTCGGTTCAGGCATAAATTTATCAATCACGCCGGCAATCGCCATCGTGGCCTGGTAAATAACAGGGGAGAAAAGCGGCGGGGGATTAAGAATACCGGGATTAAGGATATTTTTAGGATCGAGGGCAGGTTTCAATTCCTTCACTTCCAAAGTACGTTGCCTTCCGAGCACATCCTTCCGGTACGGGCTGTTCCAGACGCCTACGCCACCCCCGGGTTTACCGTCCAACGAAATTGCTAAGTTGCTGACATCACTCGGGGTATGGAGAGCAAACAAATAAGGGACTGGATGACTGGCATCGGTCGGCATTAAAGGCATTAAATTACATTCTGATTTGGAGGTAACGTAACCCAGCAGTGCCAGAGGATGTCTCTTCAGACGTTTTAGCCCCCTATACATTTGACCCAGATTGGGAATAGGCACATAAACACTACTAAGTATAAGGTCAGAGACGGCCCGACGCACCCGTAAAATTTTAAAGCGCTCGCGCCAGTGCTCCTCGGCTCCCTGTTCCTCGACAGCCCCCCATTCTTTCACGACACCAGCAAAAATATTCTCATTGTTACTAATATCGTCAGAGGCACCGTCAATGGTTACCAGAAGTAAACCACTGCCCACCGAGAAATCCGGGGTGGGATAGCCACCTTGTTTGAGCATTGAAAGATAAACATCATCAAAGAATTCCATATTGTATATTGAAAGTGGTGACTCGGATAATTGTTTTATCACCTTGAACAACTGATAGATATCAGTAAAATAGAGTAGGCGGTGTTTAATTCGCTCGGGAATAGGGCGCACCTTGAGAGTAAGTTTAGTGATGATGCCCAGCGTCCCTTCGGTTTCAAATAATTTATACATGCCTGAACCGGTTGCATAATCTTTGATGACACTATCACCGTGCACGACTTGCATCGATTTAACTTGTTCAAACACGCTCCCGTATTTAAAACTACCGATGCCCAATCCGCTGGTCATCACCCACCCCGCTACCGTAGCCGAACGGGCGCTAGAAGGGTAGCTGAGCAATGTCAAGCCTTGCCGCCGTAGACTGGTTTCCAATTCCCACCAGGTTGCTCCCGCTCCCACTGTAACTGTCTGCTTGACGTAATCGATGTTATGGATCGTATCCATATCCATCATATCGATAACCAACCCACCTTTTTTGGGTACCGCGGCAAACAATCCGGAAGAGCCTCCGCCACGGGCGGTTAGCGGGATCCCTCGCCTGGAACAATAGCTCACTATTTCCACTATTTGTTCGGCTGTAATGGGTTTCACTATTGCTTCGGGGTTCGATTTGAAAAGACTTTTTACCGCCGAAGGTAAATGGACAATATCCCGTTCATAGAACCAACGCTCGTATTCCCGGGTGGTTACGCGCTCGCCAACGATACCTTTTAAATCAATTAATAGATTGGATACGGACATTTTCCGCCTCAATTAGGGAGCGATGATAAAGGTGCGCGGCGTTAAATGAACTACGTACTAGTGGGGCTGAAGCTACATCCCTGAAACCCATCTCCCGAGCAACTCTTGATAAATCCTCGAATTCCTCTGGGGGAACAAATCTGATTACCGGATGATGTTTGGTAGAGGGCTGTAAATACTGCCCGATGGTTAGCAAATCACATTTCGCTTTTCGCAAAGCATCCAAAGCATTTAATATTTCTTCTCGGGTTTCACCTAAGCCGACCATTATTCCGGACTTTGTGGTCATACCACTTTTGATTTTTTTAACATTTGCCAGCAATTCTAACGAGCGTTGGAAACCAGCCATCGGCCGGACAGTGGGATAAAGTCGCGGCACCGTCTCAATGTTGTGATTGACTACTTCAGGGCAAGCATTGACTACAACCTCCAAAGCATCTAGAGAACCTTTGAAATCAGGAATTAGTACCTCGATGGTCAACCCGAGGTTAGACTCTTTTAACCGGTTAATCACCCGGGCAAAATGATTTGCCCCACCGTCCGCAAGATCATCACGTGTTACCGAAGTGATAACCACGTGTTTTAAGCCAAGGTAGCTCACCGCTTTGGCGATATTTTCTGGCTCATCTCCGTCCGGGACTTGAGGGATTCCTTTGTTCACCGCGCAGAAGGTACAATTGCGTGTGCACGTATCGCCCAAAATCAGAAATGTTGCCGTCTGTTTTGAAAAACACTGCCCGATATTGGGACATAACGCACTCTGGCAAACAGTGTGCAGGTGCAAATCTCTTAGCACATTTTGCACGTTATTCATGGCCTGGGACGTTGGCATTTTCTGTTTAAACCAATCCGGTAATCTGCCTGTCATTGGAGATCGTCTCCATTATTTGATACCCATTCAATTTGTGTATCAAAGACATCTCCAAAATGCTGAGCTACCCGGTCGGATATTTCTATCATTGGGACTTCTCTATCCAAAAGGCGGGTCATAGAAGTAACACCTTTATCACGGATTCCACAGGGATTTATCAGCTTAAAATAATCCAAGTCTGTATTCACATTCAGGGCAAACCCGTGAGTAGTAACCCATTTATGCACCGCCACACCGATGGCGGCAATTTTTTCTTTTTCAACCCATACTCCGACATACGAAGCATCTCGCCGCGCTTTGATAGAAAAATCGGCCAGTGTGCGTATTACTACTTCCTGTAAATTGTAGATATATTGATGAATGTCTTTGCCGTGTGTTGCTAGATTGATAATGGGATAGGCGACCAATTGCCCCGGCCCGTGGTATGTAATATCTCCACCGCGATCGGTAAAATAAAACGAAACTCCCCGTCGCTCCAATTCTTCCTTGGTCACCAACAAGTTAACAAGCTTGCCGGATATACCGATAGTTAATGTGGGAGAATGTTCCAACAACAGGAGTTGATCAATACTATCATTGTCCAAAATGTTCTGCCAGATTCGCTTTTGAAGATCGAAAGCTGGCTGGTAATCAATCTTCCCTAACCAGCTAACTTGACAGGCTGGAGAAGAGAATTGATTTGTAGTAACACCACGGTTCAAGTTTATATTGTGAATGGTCATCGATATATTACTCCAAGGTACAACCTCTAAATCCATAAAATCAGGTTAATCGGTCACATTGTTAGGATAACCTTGATGGCTTCGTTTGTTTTCATTTGCATTTCATACGCTTGTTTTGCCTCTGTTAGAGGGAAAGTGTGGGTAATTAGTTGTTTTCTTTGAACGACACCGGATTTTATCATTTCGAATGCGTTGAAAAATTCTAACGGCGTCCAAGCCCAAGAACCGATGAGGTAGATATTTTTGCGTACGATGATATTTAGGTTCATCTCCGGAGTTTTTTCCAGTACGGCTATTTCAATGACTTTGCCGTTAGGTTTCACCATTCTCAGGCCTCCCCACAGAGGCGGTTCGCCACGGCTTTCGTGGCTAAATCCGGCGCAATCAATCACCGTATCGACACCGGCATAGGGGATCTCAAGATATTCTATTTTGGTACCACCGGTGGTTTCTATCATGTACTCGTAGGGGTCAACCTTTCGAGCATCTATTATCACATCAGCACCTAATTTTTTTGCCAGTTCCAATCGTTTTTCGGATACATCTACGGCGAATATTTTCGCTTTGGTGCGAGCCTTAAGTATTTGTAATACCCCAAGTCCAATAAGTCCCATGCCCAGAACAACGATTATTTGATTATCTTCCGGGGTGGCTAAATTTACCCCATGGAGAGATGTTGCCAGCGGCTCATTAGTGGCTGCTTCTATAAAACTGAGGGGTGGAGGAATCGGCAGGATAAGGGGACGCGCCATAGCGCTTATTTTCACATATTCAGCATTGCCGCCATTGCTGATCGCAATAACCCGTTCACCAATTTTTAAGCCTTCGACACCGCTACCAACTTCCGCCACTTCTCCGCTAAATTCGTGCCCCATGATTTTCCCTTTACCAAAAGAAATACCAAGTTCGGGATACAAACCGAGTTTGTATTCATGGATGTCAGAGCCACAAATGCCGCACGCTTTCACACGAAGTAATACTTCACCGGCGTTAATTTTGGGTATCGTCACTTCCTCCACTCTTATGTCTCTGGAACCATAATGTACAGCTGCCTTCATCGAATACCTCCTCAAACTGGTTCATGATAGCGCATCCACGTCATCAAAATTTTGTACACGCTGACACACAATTATTGGCGTAATTAGTCTTGTGATCGTCGAGATCTGACACTGAAGTTTTCTTCCCATGATTTGTTGAATTTACCGAAACCATAAATGCCAACCTGTAATTTCAACCGAATCTCTGGCGCAAAAATATCACAATGCTTCACGAATGTCAACCAACTTTAGATAATATATAGCGGACCAATCAGAGACTTTACGTGAGGGGCTATTGTACATTAACAAAGGTCTACATGGATTATTAAACAAAAAAGGTATTGAAATAATCGAATTATTACGGTAACCTAAAGGAAGATAAACAGACCATCATGTTGCTTACAGTTGGCTTATTAATAGCACCTGATTCTGAGAAAAAGAATTCGTCATAACAGGATATTTGATGGTAACACCGGTTGAAAACATAGGGATTTCCCCTCTAAACCGTTAATCAAATGGTATGGAGATAATTGTGGTGTTAAATTTTTATTTACCTTCTCCAATAATTAGCCTGGACTTGAGTAAGCTAGGTTAACTTGTTTGCTCGGTGAGCTTTTACTAGTATTTGTTATTATTGCTTATTGTCATCCTGAAAAATGTTGTCCATCAATTTCTCTACAACCCTTTTTCTTTTCGCTGTTGAAGTGGTGTCAATCTTAATCGTATCTCCCTTAATGATAAGAACATCTCCCGCTTTTGCATTAGCGGGTAACTTATCACGTTTTACGTTGAGCATGGTTCGGTCTTCTTTCTCACAGACCGCGAACCCACCCTCGAACCTATCAATCGTTATTCTCATATTACCTCGCAGTAGTTACCGTTAACCCGACCCCATCGGACTTGAAAATGATTATCCCATTAAGGTCGGTACGATAGACCTTCACATTAGCCGCCGCCAGTTTGTTCAAGGTAACCTGGGCTGGATGTCCATAGTCGTTCCCGCTTCCAACCTCAATAACTCCGTAACGAGGAGATACAGTCTTGAGGAACTCTGGAGATGTCGAACTGCTACTCCCATGGTGTCCGACTTTCAGGACGTCTGCTTTGAGGTTAAAACCTTTGGTCAGCATCTCCTGTTCAGAAATCGACTGGGCGTCTCCAGTGAAGAGAAATGATGTTGTGCCGTAAGTAATTTTAATAACTATGGAATAGTTGTTCACATCATCATATGTTTGGCTTTTGGGGGCGAGGATAATACATTGGGCATCTCCAAAATAAAACGTAGAGCCAGGGATCGGCGACGTAACCATATAACCCTTGTTCTTAATTGCCGTAAGGACATCCATGTAGGTTTTTGTGGTAGTAACAACTTTCGGCATATATAACTTTCCGATGGTAAAGTTGTTGATTACCGCATCTAAGCCGCCGATGTGGTCTTCGTGGGGATGGGTGGCGATAACGAAATCAAACTGATTGATTCCTAAGCTCTTGATGTCAGCCAAAAGAGTACTTGTTGATGCATTGGTCCCGGCATCAATAAGCATTGTTTTGTCCCCGAACCTTAATATCTCTGAATCACCTTGACCCACATCAAGGAAATACACCTCAAGCAATGTTTTTTGAGCACTGGTAACTGCAATAGTAGTCTTAATTGACGTGGTTGCAGATGGAGTGCTATGGGTTTGTACTACATTTTGAGTAAATAGTGAGCTGTTACAGCCTGAAGAAGATAGCAAAGCCAAGAAAAGAGCAATAACTGCTAATAAATATATAAACTTTTTCATTTTAAACGCAATATCCGATTGGCTTTTCAAATACAAAACTGACTAGTGTTTTATCCGGGGAAGCAACCGCTGCCACCAAGAAACTTTAATCGTAGAATGTTCAGTAGTATCTTCCGTTGTACCGGGAAGTAGCTGTTTATTAGCCTGTTGCAATAAAACGTGTAATTCCTGAACTTCTCGTCTGCGGGATTCCAATTCAGTTTCCAAAATGGATATTGTCTTACGCATTGCTTCAATCGCGATGCTCTCATCTTTTTCTGCGGGAACATAAGGCCTCGTATGATTGTCACCAGGTAACTCCACTAAATATATCTCCCCATGAGGAGAAGGAACCTTACGAGCTTTAAGTTCCCCTTTGCTTATGCGCCTGCGTATCGTATCCATAGAGACGCCTAAGCTTTTCGCAACTTCTGCAATAGTGACTTCTCGCATATCGCTTGCCTTCATTGAACTTTATTACAAATTTGCCTATGCAGCTAATATTACACCTTTTGCATTGATATTAAAATAGCCTATGCAGCTGCATAGGCTATTTATAACTGATACTTACCATGCTTGAGAGTTATTTAACATACGTAGATATGATGAATCGCAAATTCATACTAGGCTCAATGGGAATCTGAAATCCGTAGAGTTCAATTTGTAAACTCCGTAACTGGTTATTAAAATAATATTGGAACGCCTATGACCAAAACGAGATACACTGTGGATCATAAATTTGTTAATTATGTCATGCCTCGGCTGCCCATAAGAAGATGGGGCAACGGTACTGATTTCGGAGGTATTGCTGTCTATCTTATGAGTGACGCCAGTCAGTACCACAACGGTACGCAGTTCGTCATTGACGGAGGTTTCTTATTAAGTTGACCAAAATCATATCAACTAGGGATAATACGGCTTCTCGATTACATTATGGATGCCCTACTGGCGCTCAAAGCCCACATTAAGGATTCGAATACGAGACCTACAAAACCATTTAACGAGAATTTCATGTAGACATCGAAATAATACTGAAGCCAAGTACACACTCCCCCACACATCCCCATTCTAAAAGGAGCGTTTTTCTACCAAATCTTGACAAAAAGGGTAATTGGTGGTAGTTTAATAATGGCTCTGAAATTCAGAGCTGCATTAATTTTTTAGGCAATTGTCAACCTGATTTTCAAAATGATGACAGCCTGATTTTTTAAGAACTGAATAGATTTTCTGCCGATTCCAGCTTCATAAACCACTTGCTTTGATTAAAATTAGCGGCGTTACTTTTAATCAGGTGGTCGCAGGTTTGATCCCTCCACAACCCAGAATCAGACAGCCTATTCCGAGGTAACAGTCAGGTATGACTTCTTACCTTTCTTAACCCAACCAACGGCGATCTCGATATTTCCGTCATGCTTCGTCGTGAGACACTTCTTTTCCACATCTCCCGCACTCAACCTGTGGACCATCAATCCCGACGCAACCCCACTGTATCTCTCGAGGCAACTATCGTCAGTAAATCGGCCGTTTGAAATGATGACGATTTTGGGATGAATTTGCTCAAAAAGCGCCGCGCAATAACCCGACTCCATGCCGTGATGTGCTGCAAAATAAACTTCCGTGCCTTTGATCGCTTCTTTGAAACCGGTTTGTTGGAGCAATTCCTGCCAGGACTCCTTTTCATTATCGCCGGATATGAGTATTTTTGATTCCGCGTAGCTGATTACGGTAACTACGCTATGATTGTTGACATTGGAGCGGTCGGAGTTTGTCGCCAGGAACATCTCTATATTAGCGCCGCCGTTATTGTTCGTCTGCAAAGGGCTGTCACTCCCGTTTACCGCTTCAACGTATCTATTATTAATCTCAATGTACTTGTCTATTAACGGTCTATCTTCAATTCGATTGGCAGCGGTGATGTCCTCTTCCGTCAGGTGTCCCGGTCGATAGAATGCCCGGGGGTTAAGTAGATCGAAATTAGTAATGTCCCTGATATGGTCGCCGTGCGGATGGGTTACGATAACTTCGTCAAGTTGATCTACCTTCATTTTATCTTTCAGGTATTCCAGGGGACTAAATACCGCGTCACGTTTCTTAAGAGAACCGCCCCCCAAATCGAGGACAAAATGCTTACTGTTAGGTGTCTTTATGTAGATAGCATTACCGTATTGTACATCCCATACTTTTAAGTAAAGCACGGTAATATCCTGAAAATAGAAACTGTAACGATCAATCTCTTTTTCAATCACTGCTCCTGATTTAAGGAAGCTTATTATAGTGAGATGATACCACTATTTACCTAAAAAAGAGAATTACATCATTGCTTCATAATCAGGCATTCGCAGGTTCGATCCCTGCCCAATCCGCCAAATCCCTTGCTTACTTTTCTAATCCGGGGTGTTATTGCACATCTCACTAAAGTAAACAGATTAGCTGGCAGGAATCCTGTTCGCTAACAACCCGGACCCTAATTTCCTGTTTCCTTATACGGGCTGCGCCGGTGCGGTATTTTTGTAAAGTGTATCGATATTGCCGTGGAAACCGCATTGCAGGCAAACGTACTCACCATCCTGGTCCAGGTACATGTCTCCACTAACACACCGAGGGCAAAATAACCACATGCGGCGCTGTTTTGAAATTCCGTCCATTTGCATACCCTCTGCTATATCTCGATATATATATTTTATCATGCTCAACATGTGCTTTGAGGTTGAAATCAATAATGAAGACAGGTAAAACCGCGGATATCGATCGTAAAAATTATACATGTAAATGTATCTACTCCAATATTCTTTCTACAACCTTGTCCATCACATAAAAATGTTGCCGGTTTCCAACTGAGGGTGTACACTGATGACAAAATTAATTCAGGGGATGAATAAATGGATAGTAAATATATTCGAGAAAATAAAAATATCGATCTCACCCATTCCTGGAATGCTGCCAGTGTTTTTGCGTCTCAAGAAGCCTGGGAAACCGAGTACCGTAGCATCGAGGCAAGCTTACCCGCACTAAAAGCCCGACAGGATACTATGGGCAAGGGAGCCACCGCGTTACTAAATACACTGCAAAAGATCGAACACGCCAGCCGGCAGGCGCATAAGTTGTTAGTTTACGCTAGTATGTCTCACAGCGTGGATATGAAAGATCAAATCGCCGGGGGTCTATACGACCGGGCATTGGGCCTCAGCGCTAAAGTCGGGGCAGCTACCGCGTTTCTCAGACCCGGTTTGCTTTTATTGGGACGCGACACCCTCACCCGGTGGATGGCTGAAGAGCCGCAGTTGGGCATTTACGCTCACTACATCGAGAATCTCTTTCGCCACCAGATGCATGTAAGGTCGGATGAGGTGGAGGAACTCATAGGCATGCTCGCCGATCCATTCAGCGGGCCGGATAACATCTTCGGGGCATTAACCGACGCCGATTTTAAATTTAAACCAGCCGTGGATACAACTAACCGTGAAGTTCCCTTTTCTCAAGGCACGCTCGACGCGATTCTCCACGGACCGGACCGCAACGCGCGCCGGACAGTCTGGGAAAACTATCGCGATACTTACCTTGACTTCAAAAATACGCTGGCAAATACACTGGCTACGTCGATCAAACAGAATGTTTTCCAGGCACGCGCCCGCAGATATACTTCAACACTGGATGCAGCACTGTTCGAAGATAACCTGCCCGCTGAAGTCTTTCATAACCTGATTGCTACTTTCCGGAAAAACCTGCCCGTGTGGCACCGGTACTGGCGTTTACGCCGAAAAGCGCTAGGGGTCGAAGTTTTGAACCCTTACGACGTCTGGGCACCATTGACCTCATCCAAGCCGAAGATCACCTATTTTCAGGCAGTCGACATGATCGCTTCCGGAGTTGCGCCGTTGGGTAATGAATATGTGCAAATATTGCGTAAAGGGTGTCTGGAAGACCGCTGGGTAGATGTCTATCCGAATCCGGGAAAGACTGCAAGCATCTTTTCATCCGGATCGTACGATACCTATCCTTTCATATGCACCAGCTTTACGGACGATATCGAGTCAATGAGCACATTGGCTCATGAATTGGGGCATTCCATGCACTCCTATTTAACCAACCATCGACAGGCATTTGTTAATAGCTCCTATTCAAATTTCGTGGCCGAAGTCGCTTCCAATTTTCACCAGGCTATGGTACGAGCACACGTGCTGAATACGGTCAAAGACCCCGGATTCCAGATCAGTGTTCTTGAAGAGGCGATGTCTAATTTCCACCGGTACTTGTTTATTATGCCCACACTGGCACGCTTCGAGTTGGAAACACACCGGCGCATGGAGAGCGGAGAAGGCTTAACAGCCGATACTATGATCAACTTGATGGCAGATTTGTTCGCCGAAGGTTATGGCAGTGAGATGCATGTTGACCGTGACCGCGTCGGTATTACCTGGGCGACATTCGGGCACTTGTATTATGACTACTACGTATTCAAGTATGCGACCGGCATTTCCGCCGCACATACGCTCTCTAACCGGATTCTTAAAGGAACTCCAGCCGCCGTGAATGATTATCTCAAATTCCTTAGCGCCGGCAGCTCGGTATATCCGCTCGATGCTTTGAAGATAGCCGGGGTTGACCTTACTAAACCTCAAGCGGTAGAGGAGACGTTCGAGGTGCTGGGAACTTATATCGACAGATTGGAAACACTGCTGCTTAAATAGTTGAGAAATAAGTATTTTTTCGTTGATGGATTATTCAGTCTTTTCCATATCCTGTCCGTTTACTTTTTCTTGCACTCTGGTAATCAAATCCTGGACCGCGAAACTGGATACAGCTTGACCTTTTTTCAATGTATCGACCAGCAGTTTCTCGTCTTGATATAAGTAAAGTGTATGCCCGTCCGTTAATATCACTGAGGTTGCTAATTGCTCAGCTCTTTCTTTAATAAACCGAAAACCAACCCGTATACGTTGCAATGATAGCGAACTTTTGAGCAACCTTAATACTATTTTTATGGCGATGATGTCCTGCACCGAATACCAGCGGGTGGCATCCTGGTTAACGATACTGGGACTGACCAGTCCGGTTTTATCCCAATATTCCAGGCGGCGTCGCGTGATTCCTACTATTCGCGAAACCTCAACGATCGTAAATGGTGTTACTTTAATTTCCGGTGGCTTTCGCTCTTTTTTTGGCATTCTGTGCTAACCCTGGAGCTTATTATCATACCGGTTACTGGGCTCAATAATCGCCCTTTTCGCTTCCATTTTAACAACGATAGAGTAACTTGAAAGAATACCCAATCATATTCTTAAAATTCTCCGGAGTCAAAACAGAATTGTAAATGCCTTTATGAGTCTTTATCGGCCCAGATGACCAGCAGTATTATCACAGATGCTCGGTAATCTACCTGATGCAAGTAGTACTATTTGATCATATTCATTGACATAGATCAATAATAAATGATATAATATCAATATAAAATTAGAACCGTTGGATCCGGCTGCATCTGGAAACCAAGCCCGGTTAATGTGATTGATCGCAGTCATTAACCGGATTTATACAGCCTCTGGAGGCTATTTATGCGCGAATGGATGACGATAAATGAAGCATCTAGTTTACTTGGTATAAGCGAACCATATATAAGAAGCCACATAAAGAAAGGCTGTCTGGACAGCGATAGATACGGGTATCCCGTTAGGTTGAAAGCATCCGAAACAGATATCTTTCTGCTACCATTCGACAGTATCTAGGTACCTGTCTACGAGAGCGGCATCCGATATTTCTTCTATTCTGATATCGCAATTCGCTCTGTTATTGCCAGCCGGCTATTTGTTTTGATAAAATCCCGCTGTAAGAAATAAACAGCGAATGACATTTTGATACTACTGATTGGTGATTGTCCCAACCCGACCAGTTCTTACAGCCGATTTTCCTAAATACCCATTCTCAAAAAACGTTAGTACTATTGAGCTCGGCGGTTCTCCGGCATTAATATATCCTAGAGATATTTGTTTCGTACCGGAGGCCAAGCTATGTTTAAAATATCCAGGTCATTATTCTTAGTAATATGTTTAATGGCTACTCTATCCATTCTTTTAACCGGGTGCAGTAACAAAACTGAGAGCGTAACTCCAACGACAAATGCAACCGGAGCTTCTAATGTTTCCTCCCTATTAGTAAATCATACCGCAGCAACCTCAGCTCCAACAGGATCAAAGACGACGGTGCCCGTGTCATCTGAAATTAAATCCGCATCCACAACTCCCCTCGTGGTATTAACGGCCCAAGAGATTGCGACTAATTCAATAGTTGCGACCGGGAAAATGAACTCTTTAAAATTGAGCATGGATTTTGCCATGTCGTTTACCATGCCATCCGAAGGGGCAACCGTTACGATGAGCGTGCAACAAACCGCCACCGGATCGGTCAACATACCTGATAAACAGATGGATATGGTCATGAATATGGTTATGGAAATTCCCAATCAGGGTACACAAAATATGGCGGCCGAGATCTACTTGATTGACGGGTGGATGTACATGAAAGCCAATGTCCCCGGGGTGGGTGACCAATGTACCAAAATGAAACTAACCGACGAATTGTGGGCGATGCAAAGCAAATTTTCCAGTATGACTGACTTTTTAAAATCGCCAATCGGATTAGAGTTAACCGGTAGCGAAAAAATAAACGGGATTGATTGTTACATCCTGAACATTGTGCCGGACGTAACCTCACTTACTAACTGGATCGAGAACCAGATGCAACCCGGACAGACTGGCATCAATCTAAGCGGTCTCGATATGTCCAAAATACTCCAGAATTTTACAGTTAAAGAATGGGTCGCCAAAGATAGTTTTCTCGTCATCAAGCAGCAAGTTGGAATCAAACTGGACATGTCTTCTTTAGCCTCCGGCAGCGCGAGCGGCGCTGATCAGATGAAAATAGATATGAATGCGACTTTGACCTATTACGATTATGGCAAGCCTGTAAATATCCAATTACCACCTGAAGCGCTAAATGCCCCGGAAACAACCCTGCCTCAGTAAATAGTACTATTATTCACAAGTAGGAGATAATCACTCTAGAGTGATTATCTCCTACTTTTTTCTGCCGCGTCGACTAACCAACCTTGACTCAGAATCATAACACATGGTAATCTTGGAGCTACTCCAGGGAGATTCGATAGATGCACCACGGTCATTTGGAAACTTTAAAAGAATTTGCTAAAAAAAGAAATTACGGTCGCGGTGAAGCTCATGCTGCTCAGGTGACCAAGTTGGCACTGAGAATATATGATGAATTGGTACGGTTAAAACTGCTTACCGATGAATCTGAAGACCGAGTGATTTTAGAAGCCGGAGCCTTGCTGCACGATATCGGTCTGCCTCAGGAACCCCACCATGAAGTCGGATTCGATATTCTGGCTGATGAAATACCGAGACTAACGGCCGACGACCCAATTTCGAATGTAGCGTTATCGACCCTGCTAACTACTGTCCTTTGGCATGATGAAAGAAATTTTATTAAACGCGGATCGGTTGAAATACTCGACCACAAGCGAGCTGAGAAAATAGCATCTATCATCCGCATTGCCGACGCACTGGATCTGGTATCGCAACCGGCGATTGCTAATATTTCACTTACACTCGAGAATCAACAACTGCGATTTATTGTCGAATCCAGGCACTCCGCCAGCCTCCAGATAGAACAAGCTAAAACAAAATCCGATCTTATGATGAAGGTATTTGGGTTCAAGGCTATAATCTTCGAGCATTCGCCAAGACACAGAACGCCACTGTAAGAGAAAATTGTATCGCTGACTTAAGCGGATATCCCTTCTAATAATCATCCTTTTGAATCCCCTATGTTATAATTACCTTGTTTTCAAACTTGTATATTTAAACTTAATTAAAGGTAATTATAAATGACGAACGGAATGCTATCGCACAACATTAACCGCTATTCTAAAGAAGGCATCATCAATCTGCCGGTGGAGGTTGCCCGCGAGTTTCCATTAACGATTATATTAAACGGGCAGGAATTAATTACTTTGTTGTGCACTCCGGTGGAGATGAAGTGCCTGGCGGTAGGTTATCTTGCCTCCGAGGGTCTGATTACGGAGAAAGGTGAAATAAAACGCATCCTGCTCGATACAGATAAAGGTGTTGTCCGGATCGATACCAAACAGCCGGTGGAATTGGAGCAAAATACGCCTTTTAAACGTCTCATCACCTCGGGTTGCGGGCGCGGCGCCTCTCTTTACACCGCCTCTGATGTCAATATTTCAAAAATCGAATCTGATATGTTCATTAGTCCGGATGAAATCATTAACCTGGTAGATAAATTCCAGCACCATTCCGAGCTTTATGCCGTCACACACGGCGTACACTCCGCGGCACTATGCGATAAATCAAGCATCGCGGTCTTTTTTGAAGATGTGGGCAGGCATAACGCCTTCGATAAAATATTTGGGAAATGCCTGCTGGAAACAATTTCTTTAGACAACAAAATAGTCCTCACCAGCGGTCGCATGTCTTCCGATTCCATTTACAAGGTATCCAAGAGAGGTATACCTGTTTTAGTCTCGGTGGCTTCTCCCACAGATTTAGCTTTAAGAATCGCCGATGATCTGGGTATTACGCTCGTGGGTAGAGTCACCAGAAACAAGATCGATGTCTATACCCATAACGAACGCATACTACCCTAATATTTGCCTATTTCTTCCTCAGAGATATTGACGGTCGAACTTTTCTTATTTATAATTCCCAGGTTTTTAATGAATCGGTAAGGTTCCAGCGATTCTTTGGAGACTTCCCGCACACTCACTTTAGCGCCGTTCTTTCGTAGTGTATCCTGCACCAGTTTTACATCTATTTTCTTAGGGCTGATATTCTGTTTTGCCGATAGACCGGCAGCAGTACCCACTGCCTGTCCGGTGCAGATGCTGGGAGTGCAATATCTCAACCCGCCGTCAGTGAAAATACCACAGGACATGGCAGTCCCGGCTGCCATTAAATTATCAACATCTTTAGAAATTAGAGCGCCATAGGGGATATCGTGCGGCAGAATTTCATACCCGAATCTACCGGTGACCTCCCAGATATCCGGTGGCTGATTATTGATAGCCACAGCATCGTCGAACGATTTACCTTCACGCATTTCTGCAACCGTAACCACATGCTCCCCGAGTAGGCGGTGCATAGACGTAACCGGATAGTTAGCAGTCTTTTCAACGAAGCATTTTTCAAAACCCGCCACATTTTCTTTTAGCAGCTTGGTGACCGCAAAGGCCTGCCGCCGCAAATTGACTTCAAATTTAGTCTGCTCTTCCGCCATCCATAGGTGATGTCCGGGCGGCGGGCCGTACATCGGGTTCATCACCCACACTCGCCCGGAATCGTACACGTCGTGCATCGATGAAAGAATAATGCTGTCTCCCACGATATACTCGCCGCGGGCCTGGGCTTCCTTTACGAGCTTGTGCCCTCCGTACATCTGCCCCCAATCCGCCATATTGTTTGCCCGGAATTCCAGGTATTTTTTCACATCGACACCGCCAACATAGAAGCAGGTGAGCGTGCCCATGTGCCCTCCTGCACGCCTTCCCAGTGGAATGGAATCATCCATCACCGGGGCGCCGGATTTCCAGGCAATATCGCCGTCGCCTGTAGTATCTATAACTATCTTACCGAGGATAGCCCGTCGTCCTTCCTTAGCCTCGATAATAACGCCTTTGAGGGTATTGCCCTCGCGGATGGCACCCGCCGCAAAAGCATGGAAATACACTTTGACTCCAGCTTCCCGCATCATCGCGTCCAGCATATATTTGTAGTATTCGATATCGAAGAAGTAGCTGCCGATACCCCACCAGCCGTAGTTAGTTTCCACCAGGCGTTTAGGTAACTTGTCGGTGCCCATCCGGGCGATGAGCCCTCTCTGCATCGCCCCCGGCATTTTATCGGTCTTCCTCGCAGCGCCGGCATCCCACAACCGCTGCATAATTTCCATAATCAGGCCGTTGTGAATTTCCGGATCGACCAGTGAAAAAACGGAGTTTAGTCCATTGGTCTGCTGCCCGCCCAGACTGCCGAATCTGTCGATTAAAGCGGTTTTAGCGCCGGTTCGCCCGGAAGCCAGCGCTGCACCAATGCCGGCAGGTCCGCCCCCGACAACAACAACATCTACCTCATCCAGTACTGATATATCTCTGGCGGGTTCTTTAACGGTATTGATATCCATCATTGTCTCCTCATCTCTACGGCAATTCTTCGAGCGTTAAGTCTCGCCAAACGGTTTTACCATTGTTAAAGCTGGCAGTGAAAACCAGTGCCGGGTCTGATGTCTCTTCAACATTAGGTATCGGATCGATACCATTCTGCCCGTAGACGGGCGGGACATAAAAAGTGAACGGCAGCCGTTCACCCCCTCTGGTTAAACTCCGGTGGTAATTACCGATAATGTCGGCTACCGGGTTCGAGTTCAGCTCTGCCAGAAATCTGTTATCTTTTTTAATTGCCGTGTAAAGGAACGCTAACCCGTAAGGTGCGGTAAAAAAATCGAACCTCTCCGGGTATTGAGCCCCATAGGTACGCCGCAGGATATCAAGGTACTGTGCAAATTGCAAACTCGGCCATTTCCCTTTACCATAGGTCATTCTCGGGAAATAGGGGTCCCTTTTTTCCTCGGGGAGCCGGGACAATTGCCATGCAATCATAATAGCCAGGTTAACGTCCAGACCGACACCCGGCTTACTACCCCCTGGATTCCAACCGACTTCTACGCCCGGTCCTACCTGGAATCCGTAAGGATTCCAGTTTTTACTTACATATTTTAACAACCAGGCTTGTATTAGAAACCTGATACGCATGGTATTTTCGAAATCCAGTCCTGCCCCCGGGATTCTGATGGCATGGTCAACCAATGCATGATAAACCCCTTTCCCTCTCTCATCATAATCGATGATACCATCACCGTTTTCATCCAGGGCATGCAGTAAATCCCTCTTATAAGTGGAACCAGTTAAAGTATCGTTAGCTTCTAAATACGCGAAAACCATCGCCTGCAGGTCATAGACGGGTTTATTAATAGCGTAATACAAATTATCGGTACGTATTTCGGTAAACTTTTCTGCCTGTAAATATCCCAGGTGCCCTTCTATAGATACAAGCGGCATACCTGATACAGTATCAAGACCGGTTACGTAATATTTCTCCTGCCCAATTCCCCTTTTTTCCCAATATGGAAACGCCACATAACGCGGTAGCGGTGAGTCAAATCCCTGCCCGGTAACGATATCCGTACCGTGAATCATAGGCAGAGGAATCTTTTGTAAGAAATGAGACGGCAGATGTTGTTGCTGCTGCGTGGTGTAAGCTTCCGCCATCGGCACGGTGTGGAACACATAGTTAGCACACAGCTTATCCACGGCCAAGGGGTCGAGTCCGCAGAAAATCATTCCTTCGGGTATTGATGGAGCAGCCGGATCCGACTGGCTATGATTGGTAGCTTCGATTGAATCAACAATATGCAGCATGTAGATATTCTGTTTCTTCACGGCTGCCAATACGTCCGCCATCGTGGCTTTGATTCCGTTAGTTTTAGTCACGAGATAATTGCCCTGGCTGTCTTTTAAAGGGAGAGCCGTCTTATCATCGAATAAACGGTAATGCCATTTACGATGCGGTATAACATCTTTCATGTTCGGAGAATGTTTCTGAGGTTGGGCATATTTCCACCGCACTCCCCCATCTTCTTTTCCTGCGCTAACTTCCATCGGATACAAGCCGATACCCAGGTTCTTCACGGCGTTTGTAAAAATTTCCAGTACGTGCATTTTCAGTTTAGGCACATTTATCAGTACACAACCCGGCCAGTCACGATGGTCTCTGTCATCATTCGGGTCGCCACCGATAATGGCTTTGTGTAACGTGATATGTTTAAAATAGTCTCCGTGCGGGACTGGTACTACCCTGCCGTCGGATCCATCATCGGCGATTTTATTGAGATCATAAACCATGAGTTTGTCAGCAGCTTTTCCGGGAGCTAAACAAACGCCTTTCAGACTTTCTTCATATCCGTTCATCGGGTTATCGGTGTGGCCTACCGGGTGTTTTTCTTGGAGATAGATGCGGGTAAAATAAAATCCCCAGCCCCCGTAAAAGTCGCCGGAACGTCCTTCCATCACAGCGATCGTCGGCACGGGTCTTTTTACTTGAACAGCAAACTGGTCGCTAACGGCAGACATGGTTGTCGATGCCTCACCAAGGGACATCATGTGGTAAGAGATTTCCATTTCATCATGAAACCAGCGCATTAACGCGGCAACATATGACCAGGGGGTACAGGCAGATACAACCCCGGGACCGTGATTAATGGAATTTATAAATTGCGCGTTAACCAGATTGGGTTTGAAGAGTAATCGTTGCCCGGCGGAGACTCTTTTTCGGATTGCACCGGTAAAATGCGTTTCGCTATCCAGTGCTTTCAGAGCGATACCCGCATTCCGGTAAATATAATCAATCCGCTCAGATATTTTGGACCAGGCGGCATTATCGTGATTATTAATGAAGTTCTGTAAAAGAAGCGGAATACGACCGTAGGCTTTGGATGGGTCCATGCGCACCACACCGAGGGGGGAGCCCGAGTTGTCTGGGAATCTAATACCGATGGGGGTGATAACCTGCATCTCTTTATAGTTCATTTCTATACTCTCTTGTATATTTCCCCCCATCATAGTGAAATATAAGTAAGAGGTCAAACAGCGGCAACACCGTCTCCTTAAAACTCTGTGTTATAATTAGCTTGTTTTTACATACTCAGATTCAGGAGCTTTCATGTTTACACATCTCCACGTTCATAGTGAATTCAGCCTATTAGACGGCATGTGCCGTATTAAAGAAGTTGTCGCCCGGGCCAAGTCAATGGGGATGGAAAGTCTGGCTTTGACCGATCACGGCGTGATGTACGGTTCGCTGGCTTTTTATCAGGCTGCCAAGGATGCTGGCATTCGCCCCATCATCGGGTGCGAAATCTACATCTCTCAGGGCAACAACACCACTCGAAACCCCGGAGAAAAAAACAACTTCCACCTCGTGTTACTGGTGAAAAACCAAACCGGTTACCGCAACCTTCTGCAGATTGTTACGAGAGCGCACCTCGAAGGCTTCTATTACAAACCGCGCATCGATAAGGAATTTTTAAAAGAACATGCCTCCGGACTCGTGGCTCTCTCCGCCTGCCTGGCGGGTGAGGTACCGCAGCAAATTTTGTCCGGGCGCTTGGATGCCGCCCGTAAAGCAGCGCTCTGGTACAAAGAGGTTTTCGGGGATTTCTATTTTGAAATCCAACGGCATCCCATGCCGGAATTAGAGACCGTGAATCGGGAATTGATCGTTATCGGCAAAGAATTGGGTATCCCATTGGTGGCTACGAATGATGTGCACTACCTCGACCGTGAAGATGCCAGAATCCATGAGATATTGCTCTGCGTGGGTACCAATACCACCATAAACGATGAAAAACGCATGAAGATGGCCGGCGATTTCTTCTACTTGAAGTCACCTGAAGAAATGGCTGAAATGTACCGTGACTTACCGGAAGCAATCGAAAATACCCAACGTATCTCACAAATGTGCGATCTGAAATTGGAATTCGGTCGTTTGCACCTGCCGGAAATTGAAATTCCGCCCGGTAAAACCCCGGATGAATACTTGCGTGAGCTTTGTTATGAGGGTTTACCCCACTTTTATCCTAACCCATCCGAGGAAATCAAACAACGCCTGGAATATGAGCTGGATGTAATCAACAAGACGCAATTCGCTAATTATATCCTGGTTGTTTGGGATATCGTCAGCTTTACGCGAAAACAGGGCATACACTATGGCGTCAGAGGCTCGGCCGCCTCCAGCATCATCCTGCATTGCCTCGGAATTACTGAAATCGACCCCATCACCCACCGGCTGGTCTTCGAACGTTTCCTCAACTTCGAACGTAAAGAAATGCCGGATGTCGACCTTGATTTTCAAGACGACCGCCGCGAGGAAGTCATTGCCTATGTCTCTAAGAAATTCGGGCAAGACCATGTAGCTCAGATTATTACCTTCGGGACGCTCGGGGCTAAAGCCGCTATCCGTGATATCGGACGCGCACTGGGCATGACCTATGCCGATGTCGACCGCGTTGCACGACTCATACCGCTGGGACCGAATGTAACTATCGACAAATCACTTGAACAGGTGCCCGAGCTAGCTACGATTTACCGCGAAGATCCCACCTTAAAAAACTTAATAGATACCGCCCGCAAAGCGGAAGGTCTATCCCGCCATGCCAGCACCCATGCAGCCGGTGTCGTCATTTCTAAGGAACCCCTAACCAACCACGTACCTCTGCAACGCGTCTCCAAGGGCAACGGCAGCGAGCACGCTGTCATGGTGCAATTCCCCATGGAAGACGTCGCTCGTATCGGTCTGTTAAAGATGGACTTTTTGGGGCTGGCCAACCTCAGTATATTGGGGAAAGCTATTGAATTGATTAAAGTATACCGCGGCATCGATATCAATCTTCACAACATGCCGGTGGATGATAAAAAAACCTACCAGTTACTGGCTTCCGGTGAAACCGGTGGCGTCTTCCAATTGGAAGGCTCCGGCATGCGCCGCTACATCCGTGAATTGAAACCCACTGTTTTCAACGATATCACGGCCATGGTAGCGCTCTACCGCCCCGGTCCGATGGAGCACATCCCAACCTTTATTAAAGCTAAACACGGCGAGGAGCAAATTCATTACCTGCATCCGGTACTCGCCGGTATTTTGGAAGAAACCTACGGTGTCATTGTGTACCAGGAGCAGGTGTTGTTTATCGTGCGGGAATTTGCCGGTTATAGCCTGGGCAAAGCCGATATTTTCCGCAAAGCCATGGGCAAAAAAAACCCCGAGGTCATGAAGAAGGAGAAAATCAATTTCATCGAGGGTGCTAAAAAACGCGGTTTTTCCGCCGAACTGGCCGAGCAGGTCTTTGCCCTCATTGAGCCGTTTGCCGGGTATGCCTTTAACAAAGCCCACGCCGCCAGCTACGCGCTAATCGCCTATCAAACCGCCTATCTCAAAGCCAATTATCCGGTGGAATACATGACTGCACTATTGAGTGTTCATGCCGGTGTTACCGAGAAGATCACTACCGCCATCAGTGAATGCCGCCGGTTACTAATCAAGGTCCAACCACCGGATATCAACCGCAGCCAGTCGAATTTTTCCATCGAAAAAGACGAACGGGGCATAAATTCCATCCGCTTCGGCCTTACGTCAATTAAAAATGTGGGGGTAGGGGCCATCGAATCGGTGATCGCCGAGCGTAACAAAAGTGGTGTTTTTAAATCGATTGAAGATCTCTGCCGCCGTTGCGACCTGCACAATTTAAACCGCCGCGTCATGGAAAGCTTGATCAAAGCCGGGGCTTTCGACTCGCTGGGAAATCGCGGCACATTATTGAACAGTGTGAATGAAATCCTTTCACTGGCGCAGCGGGAACAGAAGAGTCGCGATACAGGTCAATCTACCATGTTCGACCTCTGGGGTACACAGGTACCCGTACCCGTGACTAAGCTCAACTTGACAGAAACTGAAGTCTCCTCTAAGGACAAACTAGCCTGGGAAAAGGAGTTGATGGGAGTGTATCTTTCCGAGCATCCCTTTAGCCTTTTTGCCGAGAAAATCGCTGCGGATAATGTGATGCTTTGCGGGCAGATCGAACCGGAAATGTCTGGCCAGATAGTACAGGTGGCGGGAATGGTTACCTCAGTGGCGCATCTCATGACCAAAGCCCAGAAACCATTTGTTAAAGCTATGCTCGAAGATCTGGACGGTAGCATTGAAGTCATGGTCTGGTCGGATGTATATACGGAAGCGCCTGACCTGTGGGAAGACGGTAATATTTTACTGGTCGAAGGTAGGGTCACGATTCGCGATGAGGGAGTGCAACTCAGCGTTAAAAATGCCAATCGCTATGAGCCCGGTCAGATGAAACACGACCGACCGGCGCCCGCGGTCTCGAAAACGGTTTACGGAACTAACGACAAAGTCGTTGTTAACGGCCACAACGGACATAATGGCTATAACAGCGGCAACGGTGCTAAAGTAAACAACAAACCGGTGGTTAACGAAAAACCGATCGAAAGTTATGACCCAATCAGCCATTACCGCTTGCTTATCAGCATTAACGGTACTTTGAACAGCGAAGAGGATGTGCAACGCCTACACCGAATTATCTACACTCTTAAAGAATTCCCGGGCCGGGACGACGTCAGCCTCCGCATCGTAAACAACGGAAAAACAGTCAATTTAAAACTTCCGAATATCTTTACAGGATATTCTCCGCAGTTGAAAGATAGGCTGATCGAACTGGTCGGGGATGCAGGTTTACAGGTAGAAGCCGTATAATAGTCTAATTCAGGGCAGGGAGTGTGCCATATGTATGTATTTATCGGATTTCTGCTCATTGTACTAGCATCGGTGCTTGAGGCTTTTTGTGATTTTGGGCGGCTGGCATTGCCGCAATACAAACCGGGTATTTTAAAAACACGTTTCCGCTGGGTTGTTGAAGGTTTGTGGGTTTTGCTGTTGCTCGCCGGCGGCGTTGCGCTCTTAATTGATGTAACATTTGGTAACAGCACAGTGATAATATTCGTTATCGCTATTGCGGCTTTCTGGTTAATATTCCCCTTTTTATTTACACCTATCATGCGCCGCCGCCTGTTACCCCACTGGGAAGAGGTCAGAAGGGAATTGGCACCAAAGGGGCTAAACGAGAATAATTACTGGCGGAATGATTGGTGGATGCTCGAAGAGAAGCGGAAGAAGAAGAAAACCAAAAACCCACCCCTTAGCGAGTAAATATGACTTCTGAAAACTCTACCGCCGGACATCGGCAACGTTTACGTGAACGCTTTTTGAAGAGCGGACTCGATGGTTTTTGCCGATTATGAAATTATCGAACTACTATTAAGCCTGGGAGTGCCGCGCAAAGATACCAAACCGCAGGCTAAAGAAGCGATCAAGCGTTTCAAAACACTCCGGGGAGTAGTTTCTGCTTCCCCGAACGAACTACAGGAAATAGATGGCATTGGCCCGAATGCTGTTTTTGGCATCCTGCTGGTACAGGCCGTCGCCCGTGAATACCTCAAAGAAAAAATTATCCATAACCTTGCCATGCAATCCGCCCAAGAAATTTTCGAATACCTGTACCATTCCATGCGCGACCTCGATAGAGAGGCTTTTCAGGCAATCTATCTCACAACTCAGAACCAGATTATCGATACCGCTATTCTCTGTGAAGGAACGGTCAATCATAGCTCCGTCTCTCCCCGGCAGGTAATGGAGAATGCCCTGGCAAAACACTCTGCATCGCTGATATTTGTGCAAAACCACCCTTCCGGTGCTTGCCAGCCAAGTAATAGCGATAAGGATCTAACGCGAGACCTGGTTTTTGCCGGTTACCTCATGGAAGTGAAGGTTCTCGACCATATCATTATCGGTAATGACCGTTATTACAGCTTTGCCGGTGATATTTTGATTGCGCAATATGAGATGGAATACCTGGGACTAAAGATCAAGAGGTAAACATCGTATGAAAACCAAATTATTATATCTGGTTGTTTTATCCGCTCTTATATTACCGGTGATTCTATTGTCGGCATGCAGAGCTGAAAGCAAAACCGGATTCGGAATTTATTTGGCAGACACGGGGGAGCTTGTGCTCTCCGAACGGGATATTCAGGCCTATTACAAAGACACCCATACTATCGTATTGAACAGCTCGGGAATAGAAAAATGGAATTCCTACATTACGGAGACACCTCCGAAATTGAATCACACTCTATACGGACGGGAATTTTTCCTGAAAGTAAATGGCATAGAGCTTTATCGGGGGTTGTTCTATTCGGGCGCTTCCTCAGCTACCTATTCGGGAACGGTAATTTTGGACGCTCTTTTTAAATTAGGCACCATTTCCCGGTCAATGAGTATCGATTACGGATATCCGGCTTCATCCTTCAGTCAGGGGACGGACTCCAGAGACGACCCTCGGTTATTAACTTACTTACAGAACAAAGGTCTGCTTAAATAACATCCCAAAAAAGACACGGTATTTGATACAAAGCGGAGTTATTTGGATCCCCGCTTTCACCAAGAAGACAGCTATAGCAATACCCGGTGGACAAGGGAGTATTTATCGTCGTCTTTCGCTTGAAAAAGGAAATCCATCAAACCGCCTAGTGGCTTATTAGTGCTTCCCGTTAATGGTGATACGGGGCATCATTACTCTTGAATCGAACCTATTTTATGGCGGTTTTTTCCAATTTCAATAATTTCTTTTTTAATTCGGTAGCTTTGGCGCCTTTTCCAAAACCCCCAATGCTACCGTCAGATGCAATTACCCGGTGGCAAGGTACCACCACACCCAGCGGATTATCACCCACTGCCTGGCCCGCAGCCCGTGCCCCTCCCGGCCTACCCGCTTTTTGTGCGATCCAGGCATAACTGCGAGTTTCACCGTAAGGGATCAGACGTATCGCTTCCCACACTTTTTGACGGAAAGGTGTTCCTTCTGAAAGATCCAATGGAAAATCGAATTCAACACACTTACCGCTGTAATAAGCCTGTAGTATCTTTTCTAACTCATTAAATGCCGGCGGATTGGAGATTGCATCTGGCGCATAGCCTAAAGACACGATGGCATTTTCTCTGGAATTATGGGGCAGAGTGACCCGTTTTAAGCCTTCATTCGAAGACAGACAAGCTACCCAGCCTAATTTAGTTTTAAATACATGACAATACATATCGCCCCGGTTTTGTTTTTTCATAATGTCGCCCCCGAAATTCAGAGTTGAATTATCTCACGTTTACCTTAATATAGATATCGCCGGGAATCCCGTCCGTGATCTGGCGCGCGTTGCGAAGACGTATGCGGGTGCCGCTCTTGACAGCCGGTGGAATTTTTACGCGCAAGCGCCGTTCGTTACGTAACAGGTCTTTTTCCATTCCTTTGGCGGCCTGAGATCGATTAATCGTAATCTCATAGTTAACGCTCTGCGATTGTTGTCGGGGACGTTGTCCCTGGCGGAAAAAACCATCAGAATCATCATCGCCCATGTTATAGAAAATCCGCGTGCCCCCGGGAGAGCTATACTGACGGAACGAACCGCCGCGCCCACGCAGCATCTCCCCGAATATACTATCCAGAAAATCGGAATTGAGACCGGCGCCGCCGAAATCCTTCATCACATCCTCAAAGGTAGATTCCGTTGCCTGGTTGCGGAAGATATCGCTGGCGTCACCCGTCGTCCCGAACTGGTCATACTGCTTTCGTTTTTCAGCGTTGCCCAGTACCGCGTAGGCTTCGTTTATTTCTTTAAATTTTTCGTTAGCCCAATGCTCTTTGCCCGGGTTCTTATCGGGATGAAATTGCATCGCCAGTTTACGATAGGCTTTCTTAACATCGTCATCCGAGGCACTGCGGGAAACACCCAGAATACCGTAGTAATCTTTTTTTGGCATAGTCTCGTCCTGTATTAATTATTGAGATGATTTATCTCTCTTTCCGCTAATAGTATAGCATAGGACAAATCCCGGTTTTTATACATCTTTTTGATTCCGCACTTGTCCAGAATCTCGTTAACAGATAGAATTAGGTAAAGGGATGATTTATGGGCGTTATTTTGCATAAAGAACCGGAACTCAATAACCCCGATATTTTAATCGGTTGGCCAGGTATCGGTAATATCGGTCTGATTGCCGTGGATACGATTCGCCAGGCCGTGCAGGCAGAAGAACTGGGGGAGATTGAACCATATGATTTCTTTTACCCGAACAAAGTCATACTCCGAGGCAGCATCTTAACCGAGATGGAATTTCCCACCAGCAAGTTTTATTACAAGCGGTTAGCTAACCACGACCTGCTGTTTTTTATCGGCGAAGAGCAACCGGCAACCCGCGATACCATATATGCTGAGGGCGAGCGTGCCTATGAAATGGCCAACCTGGTGCTGGATACCGCGGTAAGATTCAATACGCGCCGCATTTATACTTACGGCGCGGCGGTCGCCATCGCGCATCATAGTATGAAACCAAAAGTCTGGGGAGTTTCCAACCAAAGGGAATTATTGAAAGAAATTAAGACCTATCCCAACACGATTTTAATGAACCAAGCTGAAGGCAGGGGTAACGAGGGTAGCATAACAGGATTGAATGGTTTACTTATCGGAGCGGCTAAAAGACGCGGCATTCCGGGTATTTGTCTGATGGGCGAAATTCCGGATTATCTTTCGAGAGTCCCCGTACCTTACCCTAAGGCTTCGCAATCACTAGTCGAAGTAGTCTCTTCTATTTTCAAGCTGAATATCAAACCGGGCATACTGACCGATATGGTAACGCAGATGGACAATGTAGTAGAAAATGTTTACACCCAATTTCCGGCGGATATCCGCGAACGTCTGGAGCAACGCAAACAACTGGCCCGCCACCGTCAGGAATCCATCACCGAAGAAGACCAGGCATGGTTGAAAGACCACATCGACGATTTTTTTAAAAAAGGCGATAACAACGCATGAAAGACCTGCTGAAATTTTACAGTAAGCCCAAATTACGCCATCCGACACTGGTTGTCTCGTGGCAAGCAGATGCCGGACAACTAGGTTCAGGAGTTACCGATAATCTGACTCAGCAATTAGAAGGTGAAGTTTTCTGCGAAATCGAACCGGCAGATTTTTTCCCGCTGAACGGGGTTAACATCGAAAATAATATGGTCATCTTCCCGGAAAGTAATTTTTACGCTTTTCCGGAACAGAATATGATCCTGTTTCATAGTTCCATCCCTCGTTACGAGTGGTATAAGTTTTTCAATTTAATCCTGGACGTAGCTCAAGAACACTATAAAACTAAAGAGATTTTTACCGTCGGCGGGATGATATCTCCCGGCATACATACCAATCCCCGGGAGTTCTGGGCAACATTCAACTCTACGAAAATCAAACGGTCTCTCGCGGCGTATCATCTCTCCAGGGAGACCGATTTTGAAACACCACCCGGCGGTAGACCTACTTTAAATTCATTCTTGCTCTGGGCCGCGAAACAACGGAATTTAAACGGCGCCAATCTCTGGGTCCCGGTGCCATTTTACCTCGTTGGGCATAGTGACCCGCGTTCTCAGAAAACGATTTTAGAGTTCCTGGACAATCGTCTTTTGCTAGGGCTGGAGTACGAAGATATAGTTTCTGATTTACGGAAACAGGATGAATTAATCGATGCTTTATGTAAGCAAAATCCGGACATAAATCGTACGATCACCAAATTGGATACCAACCAGCGTATCAATGAAGACGAGCGTGACAATTTAATACGTGAAGTAGATACTCTGCTAAAGGATAGCTAAACTATTAGGACGATTGAACCCTGTGAGCCGTAACTATTTCTCTTCGCTTTTTGCTTCCTGCGGGGGTTCTTTTTGGCGATCTCTCAACCAACGGTGAATTTCATCCAGCGCCGGCGGAGCCACAATGAAAACATCGACATTCACCGGGAATTGTACGGCATGGCCTTCGCGTATAAAAAGTAGTGCTACTTCTGAATCTTTCAGTGTTTCGTCGATACGATGGTTGATATACTCGTTTCGCTTAGCGGAAGCTTCGCGGTATGAACGTGTAATAATGTCCGACACTTTGCTGCTATACAATCCCATCAGCAAGCACCGCTCCCAGTCTATGCATTCGTCCAGTAATTCCATTTCTTCCACTGCCTCGAACATAGCCCCATTCGCCACTTTTTCTTTGACAATTTTATGACTCAGAAGATTAACCTTTTCCAATATGTTGATACCGTCTTCGCCGCTTAAGGAAATCGATTCGTGGTAAATACGGTTGATTTTCCCCACCTTAGATTCCTGAGCGGTTATCTGGTCAGCAACCTGTTGCCAAAAACGTTCGTACTTTTCCTTGTATTCCGGAGGAGCTTCGGTGCCGGCAAAAAGTAAAGGAATAATATACAATTTCCGTTTTGCGTGAAATTGGTCAAGTCCTGGCTTTTCAATTTTACCTATTTCTTCTGCCACGTTAAGCCCTCCCTGAAACTTTCCAACGGTGTTTACATTTGGTTCTCTTTCATTTATTCTATATAATACTATTCTCGTGTACAACCACAGGAGAAAATCAAATGGCAGAAGCATTTCTAACCGCTCTTGACCTGCATAAAAGTTTCGGTGACTTCAAAGCGGTCAACGGGGTATCTTTTACTATCAATCGTAATGAAATTTTCGGTTTGTTAGGCCCCAATGGAGCCGGAAAAACCACCACTATCCGCATGCTGTCTACCGTCCTGATGCCGGACACCGGCGAGATCACCATCGGGGCATATTCGACGCGTCAAAACCCGGCCGGAGTCCGTAGTATCATCGGTGTCTGCCCCCAGGACCTGGCTCTTTATGAAGATCTTTCTGCAATCGATAACCTAATGTTTTTCGGTAGATTGGTGGGACTGAGTACCAGCGATGCCAAAGCCCAGACTAATGCTAACCTTTCACTGGTAGAGTTGGAGCAAAGGGGCAAAGATAGAATCTCTAAATTTTCCGGTGGTATGAAACGTCGCATTAACCTGGCTATCGCTTTAATGGGTAACCCGCAGATGCTTTTCCTCGACGAACCCACTGTCGGCATCGACCCGCAATCGCGTAACAAGATATTCGATACTATTTTAGCTCTTAGAGCTAAAGGTCTTACGGTTCTTTATACCACTCATTATATGGAAGAGGCCGACCGGCTTTGCGATCGCGTAGCAATTATCGATGGTGGTAAAATCGTAGCTATGGATACACCATCCGGACTGAAGAGACAAATCGGTGATCCGGAAAAGGTTTCACTGGAGGATGTTTTCCTGAAAATGACCGGGCGCAGCCTGCGCGACTGATACACATGAAAAGAGTCTGGATAATCGCACTTCGCGAGTTAAAAACCTACTTCCAGGATAAGGCCGATCTGGCATTCAGCCTGCTTCTGCCGATAGCCACTTTTGCGCTGATTTATGGCGCCTTTGGCGGGCAGGACAATTTTCACGGAACTGCTTCGATCGTCAACGAAGATACCAAAGGTGTTTACGCTCAGCAATTGCTTGACAATCTGGACAAACAGAAAACTCTTGACGTTCAAATGCTATCTCTCCCGGAAGCGGAAGATAAGTTGAACCGCTCTGATCTGACGCTCGTTTTGGTAATTCCCGCAGGTTTCTCAAGCAATTTAAGTTCAGGGCAACCAGCTACTTTGACCTTCCTCCAGAGAGGAAACGGAGGACAAAACGGACAGATCGTTGCCAGCATCGTCCGCGGCGTAGTCAGCGAATTGAACCAGGAATTCTCGACTCGCGAACAGGTGACTGCTCTCTTGTCTGGAAAGGATATTACACCCGCACAAATTACTGTTACAACGTCTAATTTTCTGGAGCGGGAGCGTACTAACCCGCTGATAGCCATTAATCAAGTGGCGGTCGGCAGTAAACCTAACCTGATTAACGAATTCCTCCCCGGAATTATTACCATGTACGTGCTTTTTGCGATTAGTATCAGTGCGGCAGCTATAGTTATGGAACGCCGTAACGGTACACTGGAACGTCTTCTCACCACCCGTTTGACGGTCGGTGAGTTGTTTACGGGTAAGTTTATCGCGAGTGTTTGCCGCGGATTTGCTCAAACTACCATTTTACTCGTGTTATCTTACGCGGTATTTCAAATTTTTACACCGGTATCTTTCGTTGTTTGTTTACTAATCGCTCTGATTTTCTCCATGACCTGTAGCAGCATCGGTATGCTTATCGCCTCTATCTCACACACTCAGGATGCGGCAACATGGATCGGGGTCTTCTTTACCATGGCAATGACAATGCTTGGCGGCACATTCTTTACGATTTCAAAGGGGAGTGCCCTCTATACTTTTAGTAAATTATCCATTAACGGTTATGCCAACGATGCTTTTAAAAAACTTATAACCGAGGGCGGCAGTATTTCCAATATCTGGCAAAGCATCGCTATCATGGTCGGGGTCACAGTGGCAGGTTTGTTAGCAAGCCGGCTATTGTTTAAAGCTCTCCCTAAAGGCAAATAACGCGATGAAACAACTACGTAATATCTGGTATTTGATGGTTAAAGACCTGAAGCTATTTGCAGCAGATAGAATGGCTTTGATATTTGCACTGCTATTTCCGTTTGTTTTTGTCATTTTATTTAATTCTGTCATGACCGGGGTTGGCGGCACCGATACCCGTCTGGAATTGAATTTGGCCACGCGTGAAGCGCCCGGCGGTATGAGTTATCAAATCATCGATGCTTTGGAAACTAAAAATGAGGCTTTGCTTCAAGCCGGCGAGCCCAAGATAATATGGTTAAAAGATTATCAGAAAGCTCTCGACGACGTACAGAATAAAAAGTTGGACGGGTTCATCGCCTTTCCGGAAAATTTCTCCGAGGCTGTGTTGATGGGTTATGGCACCGAACTCGAGGTAGTTTACAATCCCTCTAACAGCCAGGCAACCGCAGCTTTGGAAGGACTTGCGCAAAGTATCGCCTCAGAGGTGGGCACTCAACAGGTGGTAAATAAAACCGTTATCGGTCTGCTGGTAGAAAAAGCACTGGCACAACCCGCAACCGCCGGTACCCTGGGGGCATCCATCACCAGCTTACTTGCCGGACAAACTGGTAGCGCTGCTCCATCACCTCTTATTACCTTCCAAATCAACAAAATAGGCAATATCCAGGCAGAAAATCCTGCTAACTGGGTGATTCCCGGATACCTGGTAATGTTTGTTTTTTTCACCGCTGCCTTTGCCGCCCAGCAAATCGTCAAGGAGAGACAGAACCATACCCTGGAGAGATTGCTTTCCGGCTCCGCTACGAGGAATGCCATCCTCGGGGGGATATTTGCCAGCACTGTTGCCAAAGGTTTAATTCAAATCACCATCTTCTGGGCAGTAGGGATTATCGGCTATCAAATGCAACTGGGTGCGGTTCCTGCCGCGGTTTTTTTAATATCAATAATGACAATATTAATGTCCTCTGCTTTCGGAATTATGCTAGCGACTCTTGTGAAAACCGAACGCAGCGCTTCCTCCATCGGGGTGCTGACATCGCTTATCCTGGCGCCGTTGGGAGGCTGCTGGTGGCCGCTTTTTATCACCCCACGTTGGATGCAGAACATTGCTAAAATTACACCCCATGCATGGGCAACTACTGCTTTTAACAAGTTGCTCGTTTTCGGCAGTGATTTTAACGCCGTGATTCCCGAATTGTTAATGCTAGCCGCCTTCACCCTCATCTTTGGCGCGATTGCCATCATCAGGTTTAGAACTGACGGGGATTGACCTCCTTTCTGCTCGTTCAATAAGCAAATATCCTGCCGATGCTGCTATAATGGAAAATGGTTAAGTTGAAAGAGCAAAATGATAACACCAGTTCTATACCGTGAAGAATTAAAGGAATACGACTTCGGACCCGGGCATCCCTTTAGAGGCGATCGATTCCAGATTTTCCCCAAATTTCTAAGCGAAAGATTGAAACCAGATGATAATTACCGTTTTTTAAAAGCGAACGCAGCCACGGAGGCGGATCTGGAGCTTATTTGCCAACCGGACTACATAAAATTTTGTACCGAATATTATAAATTTGCCAACCTGGGGCAAGAAGATGACAGCCAGTTTTTTAATTATCAGTCATTAGATAATCATCCCATCGGCCGACCGGGTAAAGTGGAAGAAGCCGCCAGAATGGTTATCGGGCAGGCTAAGATGGCTGCCGATTTAGTCCAATCAGGTGAATATCCAAAGGTAATTTCTATTGGCGGCGGTTTACACCACGCTAAAGGTGCTTGTGGAGAGGGTTTTTGTCTCTATAACGATGTGGCTTTCACCGGGGTCTATTTACAGAAATGCCATCACCTCGACCGTATTTTGATATTGGATACGGATGCTCACGCCGGTAATGGCACGGCGGAATATTTTTATTCCGATCCGAAAGTGGTCTTCATCGATATCCACCAGGACCCACGTACAATATATCCCGGCACCGGATTTGCTAGCGACATCGGTGGCGGTAACGGCAAGGGTAAAACCATTAATATCCCAATGCCGATCAATGCCGGTTATTCTTCGTATAAAATGGTTTTTGAAGAAATAATCGAACCTGTTACCAAGGAATTCCAACCGCAAATCATCGTGCGCAACGGTGGATCCGACCCTCATTTTGCCGATCAATTGACGAGTTTAGGTCTTTCCATATCCGGGTTTCAGCTGATTGGGCAAAAGGTGAAGAAACTAGCGGAAGTCTGCGGCGGTAAAGAGATAGATCTGATTGCATCCGGGTATAATAAAGAAGTTCTACCCTATTGCTGGCTGGCCTTACTCGCCGGATTAACCGACTGGAAAGTAAACGTGGAAGATCCTATACCCATCCCACCCTTATTGCGTGTGGATACTAAAGTACCTCAGACCAAACTGGTCATCGCCGAGGTGAAAAACCAACTCAAAGACTACTGGGGCTGTTTCTAAAGATTTATCAAAACCAGCAAGTTCATGATTAAATGCAAAGGGAACTTACCAATGATTGTAAGCTCCCTTTATTGTTATAACCCTGTATACATACAACAGTTTGTTTTTATTAAGGCAATGGCTCTGGTTTACCAGGCTGGGCAGCATTCAAACGGACATAAGCGGTAACACTATCATCCCCGGGTTCAACCAGGTACATCATATCTCCGATGATTGCATAATTTGAAATCCAGCTGGAGGTTGTACCCGGTAAATAATATGCCGGCAGAAGGTAACCGTCTCTGGCGGCTCTTTCCTGTAATATAAATGCCATTTGCAGGTATGACATGCTGCTGGAAGAATATTTTGTGTTCGTGTTGTCTTTTTGTAACCAATCAGTCAATTCCTGGAGAGAGCCAAAATGCCTGGCATCCTTTATTTTACGGAGTTCCGCCGTCAAGGTGGTATTGGTAGCTTGCACTGTGCTTAAGTTGGATTGAGTGCTGCTTAATTGCGATTGAGTTGTTGCCAGTAAAGATTTGGTACTATCTAATTGCGATTGGGTACTATTCAGATCGGTAGTCAATTTGGTGACTTGAGCGTTCAAAGTAGACACATTGCCTTGCAAGGCGGTTACTTCCGTCTCCGAGTCAGATAACCGAAAAGTAAGCGATTCTGCGCCTGCGACTTTCGCAGCCAGATCCGTTTGCAATCCAGAAATCGTAGCTTTGTGTGTTTCAATCTCAGCTTTAGCGTCACTAAGGTTGCCTATGTTTTGAAAAAGAAAGCCGCCGGTAACCAGCAATCCTACGGCCAGCACTGAAATTCCTGTAACCGGGAATATTTTATTCATTCTTTACTCCTGTTCAGCATTATAAATAATATTTTTATGGTTAATATTCTATTGGTTGATAAACCACGATATTTTCCTATTAACCAGTCCCCACTTCATCTCACTGTCAATAAACCGATACGTTAACACCTCCTAATTTATTTTAAGTATAGGATTTTTTCTGTTTTGCTTCTTCTTCAGTGCCTTATTTTACCTATCATGGTAGTTACAACGTTGTTAGATGCGGAGTTAGGTGGCGATTATAGCTAGTTGCGAGCAATGTTTACGGCTAAATAACCTATTAATTGATATTCTATTTTTGTCAAAATATGTTTAATATTATTGAGCTTAGCACATCATCTTCCTTCCATATTTAGTCTATTGTTTGATATTGATGCGTAAATGATATTAATTAAATTTTATCATAAAACCATATATTGTCAATAGCAACAACTCCATACCTGACGAATAAATAGAGTAAGAGAGTGTTTGGAATGAAATGTAGTTTCGGTAAAATAGAAGGGGATAGCTCAGCAGAGTTGAGCTATCCCCTTCGACGAGATCAGAGGCTAATCTTCGGTTGTTAGAACGCGACGGATACGGGCATATTCCACCAAGGCATACATCGCCCGGGCGGCTTGCTCAGGTGTGTCATACGCCGGTATACGCGCGGCACGGACAATATCCTGAGCGATATCCCCGTTAGTCGCCCGCCATCGTAATGTTACCACGGGTTTACCATATTTTTTAGGTATCGCAGCGACGATTTCGGCTCCGTCAATGGACGCCCTTGCAGCGGCGGCATTACCGCCCCAACCACGGTAGACCGGCATGTTGGTGATAATACCGTCGATGTATGGTATTTGCGCTAGGGCATCGGCCATTTTCGCTTCATCGTCGGAAGTACGGGTGCCGCCGGCAAAGTCCACGGGATTGGAGGGCACGGGAGCATGTGGAGGCAAACTCTTTTTCAATTCAATTTTGGTTGCTTCATCGAACTCCGGTACTTTTAAACCGAGTAGCTCGCAATTGTCCGAGATTGTAACGCCCTGTCCCCCGCTACCGATGATTGCAATCCGGTTTCCGTGAGGTAGCGGCATCGAGACCAATGCTTCGGCCATATCGAATATCTGCACAGTTTCATAGGAACGGATAATGCCTACCTGCTTGCACATCGCTTCAAACACTTTATCGGAACCGGCAATTGAACTGGTGTGCGACATCGTGGCACGGGTGGCCGCTTCGGTCCGCCCTGATTTATAAATAATAATGGGTTTAGATTTTACCACCTCACGGGCAATCTCAAAGAAACGACGTCCGTCCTTAAACCCTTCCATATAGAAAACAATCGCCCCGGTATCCGGGTCATGGGCAAAATATTCCAGATAATCGGCAGCTTTCAAGTCTGCCTGATTGCCGATGCTGACAAACTTGCTTAAACCGTAACCTTTATTGTTTGCCATCGTTGCCAGCATCCCGCCGAAAGTTCCGCTCTGAGAAATGAAGGCTATTTTGCCTTTTCTGGGGGCAGTATCGAAGGATAAGGACAAATTCACCGCCGAGGTATAAATACCCATGCCATTGGGCCCCACAAAGCGCATACCTCCAGTCTGAGCAATGCGTACCACCTCTTCCTGTAAGGCTTTCCCCACCGCACCGGTTTCAGCAAAACCAGCCGTAATCATCACCATCCCCTTGATGCCCTTGGCCACGCAGTCCCGCATTGCCTGAGGCACGGTTTGCGCCGGGGTAACCATTACCGCCATATCGACATCGCCGGGGATATCTTTAACTTTGGCATATGCCGGAATACCACAGACTTCTTTTTCAGTTGGGTTTACAGGATAAATGGGACCACGGAAGCCGGTAGTCAGAGGATTAACCATCATGCGGTTTCCCCACTTACCTGGCGTGTTGGAAGCACCGATAACTGCAATCGATCTCGGTTTGAAAATATAGTCTAGTTGTTTGATTATTTCGCTGGTCACGAATAACTCCTCCCTGAACTACCTTGTAATAAAAGCAGAGTGTTATTCATTTTATTACATTTGACAATGTATCCGCTAATTTTGAGCGTAACAAGAGATTAAAAATAACCGCCATCAGAAATCAGTATATCCAGTTTTCCATAACGAGTGAACACATGGGGATAATGGAAACTAAAGCAACCTTTTATCCATGTCGTATTTTAGAAAACGGATTAATTCCTCATTCTGCCGACGATGGAGTTCTTTAATCGAATTATCTGTCCAGGTATAAAATCCTTTGCCGGTTTTCATTCCCAGTTCGCCGCGGCGCACTTTTTCTGCCAAGGGCGGCCATGCCTGACCTCCCCGGTTAGTCGATGAATCGTAAACCAGATCTAACCCGATCAGGTCGAACCGTTTGAAATACCCGGTATACGTCATACGCCGTCCGAAACCGTAGGTAATCACATCGTCGATCATTTCCGGTGTCGCCGCTCCTCTATCTACCAGTGCCTGACATTCCCGGCCGATAGCGCCCTGTATTCGGTTACCAATGAAGGCGCTGATTTCCATTTTCATCATAACCACTTTTTTGTGCATACCCTGCAGCACATTGACCATCTTCTCAACCACTTTCGGATCGGTTTTTTCTCCCGCACAAACCTCGACTAAAGGAATAAAGTGCGCCGGCTGGAAGTAATGAGTGGCTACCACACGCTCCGGATGGGTCAACCCGGCAGTAATATCCGTGACACGCAAACCGGAGGTATTGGTAGCCAGAATCACCGCAGGGGAACAAATTATATCCAATTTGGCGAATATTTCCTTTTTTAAATCCAATACTTCGCGAACTGATTCCACAACGATATCCGCTCCGGTTGCCGCAGCTTCCAGGTCAATAGTGGGATGTAACCTCCGATATACAGCTTCGCCCTCTTGTGTTGTCATCAGTTGATTTGCTACCATTAAATCAATTGCTTCGCGAGACTCTCGCATGGCATTTAATGAAGATTCTTTTTTGGTGTTATATAAGGTCACTTCGTAACCGAAACGGGCGTATTCAAGCCCAATGCCAAAACCCATTAGTCCCGCCCCGATAATCGCTACTTTGTTGATACCCGCTTCTTTCATCAAAATTCCTCCTTCTTCAATTTGTGTTTACTATAACTTCGCCGGGAAATACTGTCAAACAAAAATCGGGATGCTATGGTTAGTAGCATCCCGAAATGTCTTGCGCATTACCTAAATAACTAGGCGGTTTTTTTGGTAGCTTCGGTCTTGGGGAAGAAACTCCCTAACTGTTTTTTATGCAGGGCTACCAGTAAAGGCGCTGCCACGAACATGGAGGTAAACGTACCGAAATAGATACCAACCATCAGGGTGACCACCAGATTTTTAATCGTGGGTCCGACAATCAACAACAACGCGATTAAAACGAATAACACACCCATACCTGTGATGATTTCTCTGGTTGTGACATCAATTAAGCTGTTATTGACAACCACCTCAAAATCGGTGCCCGGAAATCTCTTGTGGTTTTCCCGGATACGGTCAAAAACTACGATAGTATCGTTGATGGCATAGCCGATAACCGTCAGAATACCGGTTACCAGCGAAAGGTCTATCTCCCAGTTGGCAAATTTACCCAGGATAGAATAAACACCGAGAATAACGATACAATCCAATAACAAAGCCGTTACGGATGCCACACCGTAGCTGAATGGCTGGGGAACCTTACGGAAAGCAAAGGCGATGTACAACAAGATACCCACCGATGCCAGCACCGAGGCAATAATTGCTGCCCGGCTGGTTTGTTTAGCCACCAGGGGATCGACACTTTCAAAACCAAGTTCGGTCAACTTACCTAGCTGAGTGGTGAGTTCACCTTCGATGGTTGTTTTTTCAGCGTCGGTGAGATCTACTGTGCGGATAACCACATTACCGTGCGCATCGAACTCTACTGTGCTGGAATAACCGACGGAGCTAAGCGTCTGTTTTACATCCGCAAGTGTCACGGAGTTGTCAAATTTTATCGTGAGAGAAGAACCGGCAGCAAAATCAATGCCCGGATTCAACTTAAACAACGCTAGTGAAACAAGGCTGACAACCAGTAGCACGGCCGCCAGTAGAAAAAACCAAATTCTATGACCTACGATATTCATTGTGCTTTTCTCCTTCCGGTGTATGGTTTAAAGAGTTCTGTTTGCCGCGCTAACCCGGTACGCACCACCAGTCTGAAGACTGCATGGCTGGCTAAAACTGCCGAGAACATACTGATAATGACACCGATGCCTAACGTCAGAGCGAAGCCTTTAACCGTGCCCCCGAACGCAACGGTGCTGCCCACCCAGTAAAGGATTACACAGGCTAAAATCGTCGTGATATTACTATCCCAGATTGCTGACCAGGCACGGCTGAAACCCGCTTCGGTAGCGGATGCCAGCGTTATCTTATTCGCAAGTTCTTCTTTCATTCTTTCGAAGATTAGCACGTTAGCATCGATGGCCATACCGATCGAAAGCACGAATCCGCCGATACCGGATAGCGTCATGGTGACCGGTATCAATTTATAGATGGCAAGCGTGATTATGCCGTAGAAAGCCAGGGCAAAGGCAGCAATCACACCCGAAACCCGATAGTAAATTATCAAGAATAACATTACACCGGCGACACCGATAATCCCTGCCCGGACCGCGAGTTTAATGAAGTCGGAGCCCAGACTGGGATCGACATTCATTTGCGCAATCAAGCTCAGGGCCACCGGTAACCGACCGGCGTTCAGTTGCGCGGATAGTTGCGTAACTTCCTTCAAACTTAGCCCGGTTATTTCGCCCCGATCCGAAATGACACCGTTAACAGTTGGCGCAATAGGTTGTCCGTTATCACCAAGCAAAGCCAAAGCATCAGTCCCGGAGCCCTCGAAAATCCCTAACTGTTTGCCCATAAGCCTGGTGGTTATTTCCTTGGATAAAATAGCGCCGTCAGCATTGAATTCGAATATGAGTAAAATTGCCCCGTTAGAAGTCGTGACATAGGTGTTATTGTTAAAGTAACTGCTGTTTAAAACTTTTTGTTCGCCGTTGAGGGTGCCTGTTGCCGGGATCCACACGGTGGACGTGGTTCCGTCGGCGTTAGTGACGGTAGATTGTTCACGGAATTCCAGCAATGCCGTGCGTCCCAAACGGTCTTTCTGGGTTTGAGTTAAACCTCCCACCGGCATGGGTAATTCCACAATAATTTGATCTGCGCCCAGGCGGGTAATATTTGGCTCGGTAACACCAAGGGGATTAACGCGGCTGGCAATTACTTGCGCCACACCGTTCATGATCTGGTTTTCATTGCCCGCGGTTACGGTAGATAAGTCAACTTGATACACCAGGCGAACACCGCCTTTCAGGTCAAGTCCGTATTGAATGCCCGTTCTGCCGAATCGCGTGCTATCGATAGGAAATAGCACCCAGATGGAGAAAGCGAGTATCGCCACAATGAAGAGAAGAACCCAATTGTTTCTTTTTGCCATCTACTTCTTTCCTTCTGTAAATATAATATCTACTAAATATACAACAAATGAAAATAATCAGCGCAATTAAGTATTTTACCTGATATGCATGAGGAATTCTAATTCAATACTGATTTATTAATCAGATAAAGAGGAATAAGGTATCGCCCCGGATTGATTTGTCTGAACAATACACTAGTTTCTCTAAAGATAGGTTCAGTAAGCCCCGTATCTTCCGAAATATCGGATCGAACGGTTGGCGTGTTTGATTCAGCGTTATTATTTACCAGGGGTAATGCAACGGGCCCGTTATCGTCAAAAATACTCGCCACCGTTCCTGTTAACCCGGTGGCAAAAGTCTTCACCTGCATTTTGCTTTCTTCGGTAGCAGATTGTTTCTGTAAACCCGGTGATACTGTGAAAACGGTACAGAGCAGGACGAATAAAATGATGAGGGAGAAAATCTTCACGAAATTGTGAACCATCTACTACTTACCTTCTCTAAGGAAATTTTTCACATAATCAAGCGCTGACTGCCGGTTAACCAACTCTCCAGTCGCCTGCCCTTCTTTTAGTTTTTCCAGTAACAATCCCATTTCAGGTCCAGGTTTCAACCCGTAAATATTAATTAGATCGTTACCATCGATAAACCTCATCGGTTTGGTAATAACTTTCTGCCGGTTGAATTCATCCAAAATGTGGCGAATGGTTTCGGCATGCTCCCGCCAGTTAGTCATTATCAGACTGGGACCGCGAGTTGCCAGGTGGTCTGCCAGGCTGACGTACAACACATCTAACCCGGCTTCGCCAACATCGCGGAAATAGCGATAAACCGCATGGCGTGAAGGCGGTTGCCCCATTTGATTCGGCCTTAAATGATATTTTACCACGTTAGATACCAAATTTATCTCTTTAGAGCTGAATCTTAATCTTTCCAGAATGCTAGCCGCCACTGCGGCTCCCATGTCACTGTGCCCCAAAAACCGCATTTTACCGTTATTTTCTACTGTTTTCGCCTGCGGTTTGGAAATATCGTGTAATAACGCGGCTAGTTTGAGCAGCGTTCGTCTTGTGCTGCCGGAAACTACCTGTTCATCGAAATACCGTGCTAATTCCGGCGACCAGGGAACTTCTGTGAGAATCCGGTCGTCGGAGTATTCCCAAATTCCCTGACCGAGTAGATAATCTACCGCTGTGACAGTCATCAACGAGTGTTCAAAAACGTCCCAATAATGTTCCGATGGTTGGGTCACCCCTTTAGTAAGTTGCAGCTCTGGAACGATCCCCGTCAATAACCCGAATTCCTCCATATATTTAAGGTAATGCCCGCCCCGCGAAACTTCCATTAAACTAAGAAGCTCTTCTCTAAGGCGTTCTCCAGCTATTGTGGAAATCAAATCCGCGGATTGTTTTATCAAGCGTTCGGTTTTATGTTCTATCGTAAAACCCAATTCCGCAGCAAAACGCATTGCCCTTAATAAGCGAATGGGATCGGCGGACAGAGAATCTTCACCGACAGCCCGGATTATGCCATGATCTAGGTCGAGTATACCCTGAAAAGGATCGATAATTTGAAATTGATCGCTCTCTTCGATGAGATTGTCGAGATCGATCGCCATGGCATTAATCGTGAAATCGCGCCGTTTCAGGTCTCCGGCTATTGTCCCGGTATACGAACTCAAATCCAAATACAGAGCTGGATTTTCAGAGAAAACAATCCTGCAGATCTTGTGTTGTTGATCTAGCTTAATGAATTTACCCTTCAAGTGAGATGCCAGACTACCGCCAATATTAAAAACATCACCTGAAATCGCGATATCGATATCCGAAATAGATCTCCCCAGCAGGGTATCCCTGATAAAACCCCCGACGGTGTAGGACTTGATTTTGTTATTCTTAAGATACCGAGATATGTTAACCAGCAAAGACAAGGTATCGTTATCTATATTATGACGGTTAAGTGTAACGGTATCTTTCATTTTTGGATTCATACCAGCCTCGCGGTTCTTCAACTAACCAAAACACTATAACCCCACGAGAATGATTTGGCAAGTAAAAGAAGAAGGGGGTTCTCCTCGGTTTTAGTTGGTAATGATAAGTAGGAATTATTATGTTACCAATTAGAAGTTCCAAAAGCCTGTCCTGAGCAAAGCTGAAGGAATGAAGGGCGCATGCCCTTCATCTTGTTTATCTCCCTCTCCCACCGGCGAAGTACTGAGCGTTCATACTTTGAGCGGAGCCAAAGTGAAGTCGAATGTAGAGAGGGCTAGGGTGAGTGTCCCCGGATCTAAGCGTAAAGTTAATCAACCAAATGCAGGTAGTACCGAAGAGGGGTTAGGGGCAAGTACGTTTAACCCCTAGCAAATATTTAGGTTAACAAAATGTCAGGAGAAATGAACAAACGACCACCGGTAGAAGGTAGTTCTTGACGTATCACGTAATGCTAAGATATACTAAAAAAGTTTTAATAGCTGGGAGGTAACAGTTGCTGGAATCTTACGGTTTCGTGGGACTGTTTATTATTGTAGCACTGGGGTTTGCTGCGGTGATGATCCTGCTCCCCGTCGCCTTGCGTTTCCTGAAGGTTGTGCCCCACCACCCGACTAAGGTCAAGAATGCTACTTTTGAGTGCGGCATGGAGACCATCGGGAAAACCTGGGTACAATTCAACTTCCATTACTATTTCTATGCGCTGCTGTTTGTCGCTCTGGATATACTTGTAGTCTTTATCTATCCCTGGGCTACTCAAATCCGGCAACTCGGTTATTCCGGGTTGTTTGTTATTCTGTTCTTTATCGCTATCGTATTAGTGGGTTATCTTTACGCCTGGAAGAAGGGTGCTTTAGAATGGAAATAATCCCTAAAAACGATCTGGTTTACTCCGATAGAGACCTGGACGACAGAGAAGGCAAGGTTATCGAAGATTTAAAAGCCACCAACCGCACACCAATCCCGGACCCGGACCGCTGGCTGGACGAAGAAATCAACAAAAGCGTTCTGGTTACAACCGCCGATGCCATTATCAACTGGGGACGCCAAAATTCGCTGTGGCCGGTCATTTGCTTTCCTGCCTGCTGCGCTTTTGAGTTTATCGGTGCAATGGGACCTAGATTCGACCTTTCGCGATTCGGCATGGAGATTTTACGTGCATCGCCACGTGAAGCTGATGTAATGATAACGGCCGGCACCTTGACCTGGAAAATGGCACCGAACGTGAAACGTATTTACGACCAGATGGCAGAACCGCGCTGGGTGATTGCCATGGGCGCCTGTGCCGTTAGCGGCGGTATCTTCCGTTCTTCGTATAATGTAGTGCCGGGTTATAACCGTATCATTCCGGTGGATGTTTACCTGCCTGGTTGCCCACCACGCCCCGAGGCATTACTCTCAGCAATCCAGCTACTGCAAAAGAAAATCAATAAGGGCACAAGTATCATTAAAGAATAACCTTGAACTCCGATGACAGGAGGGTAAATGAGTAAATTTAATGTCGGTGATAAAGTAAAAGTACTGGATAGGCCCGGTTGGCCGGGGGGTTATAAAATTGCTAACTGGACGGGTATTATTTCTGAAGTAAAAACCGATCCGGCGGGTTATGTCATTATGAAAGCCGATAAAACCGGCTATGAAATGGCGTTCCCCGAGAATGAATTGGAAAAGGCTTAATCATTCAATAAATGACTACGATTCTGGCACCCCGGGATATTGCCCAAAAATTGAACGAGAATTACCCTACTACCGTGGTGGAAGTGATTGACACAGCGATATTGGTTGATAGTAAATCGCTGCCGGTGGTGATGGAGTATCTAAAAAAAACACCCGGTTTTGATTTCAATTATCTCACGATGGTGGCAGCCGTAGATTATTATCAGCAATTCGAGGTGGTTTACAATCTGGTTTCAATGATTCACAACCACAGTCTGGTGATCAAAACCCGTTGCGATCGTGAAAAAGCAGTTATCCCTTCAGTGGTAAGTGTTTGGCGTAGCGCCGATCTACAGGAAAGAGAAATATTCGACCTGATGGGCATCACCTTTGAAGGGCACCCCAATCTGAAACGCATCGTACTGTGGCCGGAATTCCAGGGACATCCGCAAAGGAGGGATTACCTCCAATGACGCTACGTACCGAACCATTTGTCCTGAATATAGGACCTGTCCATCCATCTACGCACGGGGTTTTCCGTATGCGCGTTACGCTGGATGGTGAAGTAGTCCGAGACTTAGAAGCGGTTTTTGGATACCTCCACCGCGGCATTGAAAAGCTGGCGGAAGAACGCACTTATATCGGGGTGATACCTCTCACCGACAGGTTGGATTACCTGGCCTCGATGAGTAATAACCTCGGTTATTGCATTGCCGTGGAAAAGCTGGCCAAAATTCCAGTGCCGGAACGCGCCGAATATATCCGGGTGATGATGGCAGAATTACAACGCGTCGCGGCACATCTGATATCCGTCGGTTCTTTTTTGAATGATGCGGGAGCCTATTTCACCCCGTTTTTGTATATGTTCCGTGAACGTGAACGCATTATCGACCTGCTGGAAATGGTCAGCGGTCAAAGGTTACTGTATAACTACATGCGTCCCGGTGGTGTCAGTCAGGACTTGCCTGAGGAATTCATTCCCGCTTTGCAGGAACTCCTGAAACAGATGACCGGCTACATGCAGGAATATGAAAACCTGCTCAAGGAGAATGAAATTTTAGGCGCGCGTGCCCGGGGTGTTGGAATATTGACCAAAGAAATGGCCATCGATATCGGTGCCAGTGGGCCGGTATTGAGAGCCTCCGGTATCAATTGGGACATCCGCAAAGTAGATCCGTATTCGATTTATAATCGATTTGAATTCGATATCCCTACCGGCGTGCAGGGCGATTGCTATGACCGCTATCGCGTCCGTTTCGAAGAAATGAAACAAAGTTTGCGAATTCTGGAACAGGCTTACAAACAGATCCCGGCAGGACCGTATCGCACAGAAGTACCGCAATTAATCCGTCCCCCGGTCGGGGAGGTTTATGTACACATCGAGGCACCGACCGGCGATTTGGGTTTCTACCTGGTTTCAGACGGTGGAATTGCTCCTTATCGCTGTCACATCCGCGCTCCGAGTTTGATGAATTTAACCGCCTTACGCGACATGGTCAAAGGATGGAAGATTCAGGATACCATTCTTACCTTTGGAAGTATCGCTATTACGATGGGTGAGGTAGACCGCTAGTGTTCACCGGGTTAGAGAATGCACTGGTAAACATGCCGCAGGCATTAAAGCCGGATTGGCCGGGTAATGTCTGGTGGCACTGGGTTATTTTCACCCTTATTATAATCGTGTTTTTCCTTGGATCGGTGATCATGTTCATTTACATGGAACGACGTGTGCTGGGTAAAATGCAGGCGCGTATCGGACCGAACCGGGTAGGTCCGTTCGGTTTACTCCAGGCTATCGCCGATGCGGTAAAAGTGTTAACGAAAGAGAGTATCACTCCTGGGAATGCCGATAAAATAGTGTTCTGGCTGGCACCGGCAATAGTATTCGCTCCGGTGTTGATGGTGTTTGCCGTGGTACCCTTTGCCAACGGCGCCATCCTTGCCGACCTGAATATTGGCATCCTCTATGTTATTGCCATTGGCTCATTATCAACCGTCGGGGTTTTTATGGCTGGCTGGAGCTCGAATAACAAATACTCCATGTTGGGCGCCATGAGAATGGTAGCAGCTGTAATCAGTTACGAAATGCCGATCGTTTTGACCTTTGCCACGATTGTAATAATAACCGGTTCGATGTCGTTAAATGATATCGTTGTCTCGCAGCTACATTATCCTTTCATCTTTTTGCAACCGCTGGGGTTTTTCCTGGCATTTACCGCGGGCTGCGCCGAAATCAACCGCTCCCCGTTCGATTTGATGGAAGCGGATTCGGAAATCGTAGCTGGATTCCACACCGAGTATTCCGGCATGAAGTTTGCCATGTATTATCTCGGTGAATACGGTGAAGCAGTCGTCATGTCTACCGTCATCGCAACGCTCTTTTTAGGCGGCTGGCAGGGACCGTTCCTGCCTCCCTTCATCTGGTTAATCGGGAAAGTTTTCTTTGTCTTCTTCCTCATGATCTGGACGAGAACGACCTTACCCAGAGTAAGGATCGATCAGTTAATGAAGCTAGCCTGGAAATTCCTTTTCCCGCTGGCTTTAATCAACTTGTTTGCCACCGGACTGGAAGTACTGGCATATCCCGATGGATTACCGTGGGTTTTCATACCGGTGAATTTCGCTTTCGGCATTTTGATGGTATTATTATGGTCACGCCTCTACAAAGTAGGCTGGGGCAGGATAGAAATTGAATAACTACGGTTTAGGAATAATCAAAGGCATGGGGGTAACGCTGAAGAACCTCTTCCGCGCTTCTCCCACAACGCAGTATCCGGAACAGAAACTGACGGTATCCCGCCGTATACGCGGGACGGAACTGGTCTGGAACGCCGAAACTTGCACCGGCTGCGCGACCTGCTCCCGCACCTGTCCTCAGGGTGTGATTCGAATCGTAACTCACAAAGGCGAGACCGGCGGCGACCCCAACCGTTATATCGTCGAGACACTTGAAGTGGATAGCGGTTATTGTATACACTGCGGTTTATGTGTCGAAGCTTGCCCTTACAATGCGCTATTCCTGGGGTACAAATACGAAAGAGCCAAGTATCGCCGCCAGGAACTGGTGATGAGCAAAGAGGATATGAGTATCTCTAAGGAAACTCCGAGCGGTTATTATCACCCCGAACTAGCGGATAAACTACCGAAGCAAACGCTTCTCGTCGATAGGGAAAAGAAATAATGGCACTGATAATCGGATTTTATCTGCTGGCGATCGTCACCGTCGGCGCTGCATTAGCGGTAGTCGTATTGAAAGATGTTTTCCGCTCGGCGCTATCGCTGGTTTTATGTTTAGTGGCGGTAGCGGGTATTTATATCACTCTTAATGCCGATTTTCTGGCCGGGGTTCAGATACTGGTTTACGTCGGGGCTATCTCCATTCTGTTGATTTTGGGGATTATGCTCACAAGGGAAATTCAACAGGGCAGTCCCGCAAATAAATATAAAATACCGGCTTTTCTGGTCTCCGTTGTTTTCTTCGGAATCATGTGTTTCGTGATTTTACAGTCACCGTGGAAAGAATCCACCGTTATCTCAGCAGGACCTACCACCGGCACGCTGGCGACGGAGTTATTTTCCGATAATGGTTATATACTCCCGGTCGAGATTGCCGGAGTTTTAATACTTGCCGCGATTATCGGGGCAATTGTCATGGCTAAGGAGAAATAAAACAAATGGTCGGGTTGGAGCATTTTTTAATTCTTTCCGCCGCTTTGTTTTCGATCGGCATGTACGGCGTTTTCGTGAAACGTAATGCAATCGCGATTCTCCTCTGTATCGAATTAATGCTTAATGCGGTGAACATTGCTTTGGCGGGTTTCTCCCGTTATATGACTCCCGGAGCGCTAACCGGCCAGATTTTCGTTATTTTTATCATGATTGTTGCCGCGGCTGAAGCGGCTATCGGCCTGGCAATAATTATTGCCATTTACCGTAATCGCGGCTCGATCGATCCGGATAAAATTAATCTGATGAAGTGGTAAATATGTGGGTTGAAATAAAAAAAGTGCCATCACTGGTCCTTGCAGAAATGTGGAAAGAATACTTCGAGGGTGAAGGGATTCCATCCCGCATCATGCCGGAAAGCGGCTTGCCGATCGGGCAGGAAACTGCTGTGTATAACGTTTATGTACCCCAAGATAAACAGCATGTCGTTGAAGAGGTTTTAAGGAAACTGTAAATGCCGACCGAGTTAATGTGGTTTATCTTTTTTCTGCCGGTAATATCGTTCGTCGTTATTTCGGTATTACTCAAACCGTTCATCAGTAACGATTCGAAGGTGCCGGGATATGTTACGATTCTAGCCATCGCGGGTTCGTTTGCCCTTTCGGTCTGGGCTCTAACCGATGTGATGGGTGCGGCCGGACATGAGATTGCAGTGCCGGCTATCAATTGGCTGAACATCGATACACTGCATATCAATATCAGTATGATTATGGATTCTCTCACCGCAGTGATGTTGGTTGTGGTCACTTTCGTCAGTTTAATGGTACAGATTTATTCGCTTGGTTATTTACACCGCGATCCGGTAAATACCATAGATACGGGTTTCCCCAGATATTATGCATGGATGTCCTTATTTACCGCCTCGATGCTGGGTCTGATTCTCGCCGGAAACCTGTTATTGATGTTCGTGTTCTGGGAAATGGTTGGTCTGTGTTCCTACCTGTTAATCGGTTTTTGGTTCCATAAACCATCGGCAGCTAACGCCGCCAAGAAAGCTTTTATCGTCACCCGCCTGGGTGATTTTGGATTCCTGGCAGCGATATTACTCATCTTTGCCAACACCGGCACCTTCGATACAGCCACACTGGGGAATTTAGCCCGGGATGGTATTCTAGCCGGAGGTGTGCTTACCTGGGCAGCGATTGGTATCTTCTCGGGTGCGGCTGGTAAATCCGCCCAGTTCCCGCTTCATGTCTGGCTGCCGGATGCTATGGAGGGTCCTACACCGGTGAGCGCGTTAATCCATTCCGCTACTATGGTCTCCGCCGGCGTCTTTTTAGTGGCGCGGACCTTCCCGCTTTTTGTGTACTCTCCACAGGCACTCACCACCGTAGCGATTATCGGCGGGTTTACCGCGATCTTCGCCGCCACCATGGGTATGGTGATGAACGATATCAAACGCGTCCTGGCTTATTCCACTATCAGCCAGCTTGGTTTTATGATGCTCGGTCTAGGCGCCAGCGGTATCGGTCTTTCACATGAAAGTAACCTGACCGCCGAACTTATCCGAGGTGCGACAGCTGTAGGTATTTTCCACCTGTTTACCCATGCATTCTTTAAGTCTCTATTATTCCTTGGCTCCGGCAGTGTCAATCATGCTTCCGGAACTTTCGATATGCGTAAAATGGGTGGATTAGGTAAGATTATGCCCTGGACCTGCGTTACCTTCGTTATCGGTTCACTGAGTCTGGCAGGCATCTGGCCCCTGGCGGGATTCTGGAGTAAAGACGAAATCCTGGCACAGGCGATGACCAATACCCCGATTCTTTTTGTGCTGGCTTTGATTACCGTCTTTATGACGGCATTTTACATGTTCCGCGCTGTTTTTATGACCTTCGGCGGGGAATATAAGGGTGGTGAAGTACATGAATCGCATGAAGAACAGGAAAAAGCCAGCGATCATGAAGAGCATAATGTTCATACTTCGCACCCGCATGAGTCTCCAGCCGTTATGGTGGTCCCGTTAGTTTTGTTATCGATTCTGGCAATCGTCGCCGGATTCTGGAATATCACCGGCTCCTTTAACGTTTTCATGGGCGAGGCCGGCGAAGCTAAGAGTTTTATCGATGGTTTCTTCGGGATTTTCGTGCACAACGCTCTGCCCCTGGTTTCTTTGCTCGTAGCGCTTGCCGGTATCTTTATGGCGTACGTCATGTACAGCGTTAAGTGGCTGCACCCGGAAAAAATCACGAACGGTATATTCAAACCATTGTATATCCTCTTTTCCCGCAAATATTATATGGACGATCTCTACGAAAATATCATCGTCAAGAAAGTTTTGCTGGGTGGTTTGTTCAAGGCGTTCCAGAAACTGGATTCGAATGTTATCGACGGTACCGTGAATGGAACCGGGAAAGCCACCGCCGGCGGCGGGAATCTGCTGAGAAAATTACAGAGCGGACAGTTACAATTTTACGGATTGTTCATAGGCATCGGTATCGTCGCAATAATTGTGTGTTTGTTTATTTTTGGATAATTTTGGAGAACAGGAAACAGGAGCTGTAATCGGTGGATTTTAATTACCTTTCTGTCATCATATTTCTCCCGCTAACAGGAGCGGCTCTGGTAGCCTTTGTTCCGGGATTGAATCGAAACTGGATACGCGGCATATCGCTATTTACCACGCTGGCATCGTTTGCGCTGGCAGTAACGGTCTTCATTTTATTCGATCGTAACCGGTTGGGAATGCAGTTCGAGGAATTCTATACATGGATTCCCGTAATTAATGCAAATTATCACCTTGGAGTGGATGGTTTATCCATGCCTTTGATGGTACTCACCGCTTTCCTAGGGTTGATGGTGGTGCTCATCTCCTGGAAAGAAGAATCCCGGGTACGAGAATACTTCGCCTGGTTATTATTGCTGGAAACCAGCATCCTGGGTGTTTTCTGCAGTCTTGATTTACTGCTCTTCTTCATCTTCTGGGAAATCGAGGTTATTCCAATGTACTTCCTTATCTCCATCTGGGGAGCCGGACGCAAGGAATACTCCTCGATCAAGTACGTAATTTATACTTTATTCGGCAGCGCGTTCATGCTGGCAGGTATTTTAACCGTCTATTTTACTACCGGTAGCCTGAACATGGTTGAATTGACACAAAACGGTATCGTTGCCGGAGCGATCCCGGCTGTTGCCATGTTCTTCCTGCTGCTGGTTGGGTTTGCCATAAAGCTGCCTGTGTTTCCGCTACATACCTGGTTACCGGATGCTCATACCGATGCCCCGACCGCCGGTAGTGTCATGTTAGCCGGAGCGCTGATCAAAATGGGCGGTTACGGTATTATCCGCGTTGTCGTTAGTTTCTTCCCGGATGTAGCCAAACAATATTCAGTTTGGATGGTGGCACTAGCCGTTATCGGTATTGTTTACGGGGCGGCTGTCACTTTAAGGCAAACGGATTTGAAACGAATGATCGCTTACAGCAGTGTGAGCCACATGGGTATGGTGCTGCTGGGTGTGTTTACTCTTAGTCAAGTGAGCATGACCGGAGCCAGCCTGCAAATGGTGAGTCACGGTTTATTGACGGGTTTGCTCTTTGCCATGGCCGGCTTCACCATGCACAGCACCGGCGAGCGTGACTTGCGCAAACTGGGTGGCTTAGCCCGTCAAATGCCGGTAACAACCGTCATTTTCTCCATTGCCGGGTTGGGGTCTTTGGGGTTACCGCTGACTTCCGGGTTCGCCGCCGAATTTATCACCTTCACCGGTAGTTTCTCCAGTGGTGCGTTTGACGGCGTCAAAATTTTCGTTATTATTTCTGTTTTCAGCGTAGTCCTGGCAGCGGGTTATATCCTGTGGATGCTGCAGCGTGTTTTCTACGGACCACCCCAACCCCAATTCGATCATGCCCACGATGCCGATACCCTCGAAAAGGTCTACATGTTCGCCTTCGTGATATTAATTTTCCTGGTGGGGGTGTACCCCGCTATCTTGACCGATATTATGAAACTGGGCATTATGCCCCTCGTTAAATAGGAGCCGTGATTGGATTTTAATTTACTCAGACCGGAATTAGCCTTGCTGGTGACCGCTATTGCGGTTATCCTGATCGATTTGTTTGTCAGCCGCAAGGGTTTACTGACGGTACTCAGTTTGATAGGATTAGTGGTTGCCGGGATCTTCACGATCACGCTGCGCGGTTCTCTTTCCCAGGCCAGTTTCAACAATATGCTGGCAGTGGATAATTTCGCGTTCTTCTTCAAGCTCCTTTTCATAGGTATTGCCGCAATGGTCATTCTTGCGTCCACCGATTATGTTGGGAAATTTAAGAATTTCCGCGGCGAATATCACGCCTTGATCTTGCTGGCAACGATGGGCATGATGCTGATGGCATCTACCACCGAATTGATAACGATGTACGTCTCGCTGGAAGTGACCAGTATCTCACTTTACGCTCTCTCCGGTTTGTTGAAAGACGGTAAATCTTCTGAATCCGCGGTGAAATACATGATATTAGGTGCGGTTTCGTCCGCGGTTTTGCTATATGGCATGTCGCTGGTTTTCGGCGTCACCGGTAAGACGCAGATCGGCGAAATTTCTACCGCTATCCAAACTTCAGGGTACATTCATTTGATGGATAACCCCGCTTTGGTCATGGGTATTGTGTTACTGGTCGCCGGGTTTGGATTTAAGATAGCCGCTATCCCATTCCAGATGTGGGTGCCGGACGTTTACGAAGGCGCGCCCACCCCGATTGTAGGGTTCCTTTCCGTAGGTAGTAAAGCCGCCGGTTTTGCTATCATCATAAGGCTTTTCTACACCGCCTTCGAGTACCCGGAATCATTAAGTCTGGATTGGGGTACTATTTATGCTGTGCTGGCTGTGGCGGGCATGGTTATCGGGAATACGTCAGCAATCGCCCAAAGTAACATCAAACGTCTGTTGGGTTACTCGAGCATAGCGCAGGCCGGGTATTTACTGGTAGGGCTGGCCACGTTGGGCATCGCCCCGGCAAATGAAGTTATCGGCCGGAGTTCAATCCTCTTTTTCCTGTTCAGTTATGCGCTGGCTAACCTGGGGGCTTTTGCGGCGATTATCGCCATTAGTAATAAG